>OIWV01001188.1_pt1 | contig 23019 bp, 22 predicted proteins | sample 1587751 | NCBI WGS metagenome assembly OIWV01 (sample SAMEA3888913, study PRJEB22519) | human gut metagenome | biome: human gut; feature: human-associated habitat; material: faeces | place: Denmark | collected 2010
TTTCGAATCCACAGAATGGCCTACGCTTCGCGAGGCAAGAATCCAGAAATGATTGCATGATTCGCCGTCTTCGGCGACGCTACACAGGCTATCATTTCTGTGCTTTCTGTCGTATGACGCGTAGCGTCTATACGCTCTGTGGATTCGAGAAAAATAAGTCCGTAGGCTTCTGTGTGTTCGGTGAGTTCTGTGGGAACTACAAGCAAAGGAGCTACAAGCAAAATTATACGTCCATTACACGAACCAATATTATACGTTCATTACACGAACATTTATACGCCAACCTCACCGACAAACTCCAGTTTTGGATAACTCCCAATATCGGATGAGTCAGATTTCTTCACCGGCCTCTGTGTTGTTTACATTCAATACCTTAACTCCATGAATAGCCTTTAACACAGCTTTAAGATGTGTTAGTATTGAAGGATTTTCTACTTCTAATGTTAATGTTGTCATAATATAAGCATTTTATAATATGCAAAGATAGCACAAATCAAAGATAAAACAAAACAAACTTGTTTGTTTTTATAGCCAAGACAAAACTTCTTTAAAATGATGGGCAAGTGACAGATAAGTGACTGGTCGTCACCATTTCTCAACACCTAACACTCGCACAACATATTATTCTACAATGGGTTATACAATTCCGATACTCCAAAAGTGATAGAATGAGTGGTTAAAATAAAAAAACAATCATTGCAGTTTAAAGTTTAGGAAATAAAAATAAAGAGTAAAAAATTGCCCCAAATAGAAAATTTATGTAATTTTGTAGTCTGAATATAACATAACAACGCATATTAATATTTAACTATTTAGCATATGCTTACACTTAAACTCATCAGTGAGGAAACTGAACGTGTTATCAAAGGCTTGAACAAGAAGCACTTTGCTGGTGCCGAGGAAGCCGTGAACGAAGTTCTCGCTATCGACAAGCGTCGCCGCGAGACACAGCAGGAACTTGACCAGAACCTTTCTGAAGCTAAGAAGATGGCAGCACAGATTGGTGCTCTTATGAAACAGGGTAACAAGCAGGAGGCTGACGAAGTCAAGGCTAAGGTTGCAGCTATAAAGGAGGCAAACAAGGCTTTGGAGGAGACTAAGGCACAGGCCGAGAAGGACCTCGTGGCTAAGCTCTGCACCATACCAAACATACCTAACGACGACGTGCCTGAGGGCAAGGACGCAAGCGACAACGTAGTGGTTAAGGAAGGCGGCGAGATGCCTAACCTACCAGAGGACGCTCTCTGCCACTGGGACCTCTGCAAGAAGTTCAACCTCATCGACTTCGACCTTGGCGTCAAGATTACCGGTGCCGGATTCCCTGTCTACATCGGCAAGATGGCACGCCTGCAGCGCGCACTCGAGGCTTTCTTCCTTGAGGAGGCTCGCAAGAGCGGATACCTCGAAGTACAGCCCCCTTACGTTGTAAACGAGGCTTCGGGTTATGGCACAGGACAGTTGCCTGACAAGGAGGCACAGATGTACCAGTGCCAGCTCGACAACCTATACCTCATCCCTACAGCCGAGGTGCCTGTTACAAACATCTTCCGCGACGAGATTCTTGACGAAAAGGACCTGCCTATCAAGCGCTGCGCCTACTCGGCTTGCTTCCGTCGTGAGGCTGGCTCATACGGCAAGGACGTACGCGGACTGAACCGCTTGCACCAGTTTGACAAGGTGGAGATTGTACGCATCGACAAGCCAGAGCACTCTTACCAGTCGCTCGACGAGATGCTTGCACACGTGGAGGGTCTGCTCAAGAAGCTTGAGCTGCCGTACCACATCCTGCGCCTGTGCGGTGGCGATATGAGCTTCACATCTGCCATCTGCTACGACTTTGAGGTTTGGAGCGCTGCCCAGAAGCGCTGGCTGGAGGTATCGTCTGTATCCAACTTCGAGAGCTATCAGGCCAACCGTCTGCACTGCCGCTACCGCAATGCAGAGACAAGAAAAATCGAACTCTGCCACACTCTTAACGGCTCGGCACTTGCCTTGCCGCGTATCGTGGCTGCCATCATCGAGAACAACCAGACCCCAGAGGGCATACGCGTACCGAAGGTGCTCGTTCCTTACTGCGGCTTCGAGATGCTCGACGACAAGAACTTCTAATCAATAAATAAAAAGAGGGTGTGTCAAAACGTGTAAACAATTAGCTTTGTTTTGGGTTTTGACATACCCTCTTACTGCTTTAACCTATTCTACTACGCATCATCAAATCCTAACTTAAAACAATAACATTACCGTCCATGAACAAAATCGTATTGAAAAAACAGTTCTCCGAAAAGGTGTACCTTTTTGAGATTGAAGCTCCATTGATTGCAAAGAGCCGCAAGGCAGGCAACTTCATCATCGTGCGCGTTGGCGACAATGGCGAACGTGTGCCTCTGACCATCGCCGATGCCGACATCAAGCGCGGCACTATAACTATCGTTGTGCAGAAGGTGGGTCTGTCGTCTACAAAACTGTGTAGCCTCAACGAGGGCGACTATATCACGGATGTGGTTGGTCCGCTTGGCAATCCTACACATATAGAGAATTTTGGTACGGTGGTTTGTGCTGGCGGTGGTGTTGGCGTTGCTCCTATGCTGCCTATCATCCGCGCTCTGAAAGCAGCCGGCAACCGTGTGCTTTCGGTTATAGCAGGACGCAGCAAGGACCTCGTTATCTTGGAGGATGAGGTGAAAGAGAGTAGCGACGAGCTTATCATCATGACCGACGACGGCTCGTACGGCGAGAAGGGCGTGGTGACCGTAGGCATCGAGAAGTTTATCAACCAGGAGGAACACGTGGACAAGGTGTTTGCCATAGGCCCTCCTATAATGATGAAGTTCTGCTGCCTCATGGCTCAGAAATACAATATACCCGTTGAGGTTTCGCTCAACACCATTATGGTAGACGGCACTGGTATGTGCGGCGCTTGCCGCCTGTCTATCGGTGGCAAGACCAAGTTTGTATGTATCGACGGACCCGAATTTGACGGCTCGCTTGTCGACTGGGACGAGATGTTCAAGCGTATGGGCACCTTCCGCGACGCCGAGCGCGAGGAGATGGAACACTACGAGGAACATCTGCGTGGTGTGGAGAAGAAGACCGATGTATGCGGATGCCAGACATGTATGGACGTAGAGCCTACCAACGAGTCGATCGAGCAGCTTATCGACCGCGACGCCGAATGGCGCAAAGAGCTGCGTGCTGCCATAAAGCCTGCCGAGCGCAAGGCTATTGAGCGCGTACAGATGCCCGAACTCGACCCCGTATACCGTGCCACAACACGCACCGAGGAGGTGAACAAGGGCTTGACAAAGGAGATGGCTATACGCGAGGCACACCGTTGCCTCGACTGCGGCAAGCCTGCCTGTGTTGAGGGGTGCCCTGTGAACATCAACATACCGTCGTTTATCAAGAACATCGAGCGCGGACAGTTCCTCGCTGCAGCCAAGGTGCTGAAGAACACCTCTGCCCTGCCTGCCGTTTGCGGCCGTGTATGTCCACAGGAGAAGCAGTGCGAGAGCAAGTGTATACACCTTAAGATGAACGAGCCTGCCGTGGCTATAGGATACCTCGAGCGTTTTGCAGCCGACTTTGAACGCGAGAGCGGCAACATCGCCGTACCCGATATGGCTCCAAAGAACGGCATAAAGGTGGCTGTAGTGGGCAGCGGTCCTTCGGGCTTGAGCTTTGCCGGCGATATGGCAAAGAAGGGTTATGAGGTGCATGTGTTCGAGGCTCTGCACGAGATTGGCGGTGTACTGAAATATGGTATACCCGAATTCCGTCTGCCAAACCGCATTGTTGACGTCGAGATAGAGAACCTTAAGAAGATGGGCGTTGAGTTTACAACCGACTGCATCGTAGGCAAGACTATCACAACCGACCAGCTCGAAGCCGAAGGCTATAAGGGCATATTTGTAGGTTCGGGTGCAGGTCTGCCCAACTTCATGGGCATTAAGGGCGAGAACGCGTTGAACATCATGTCGTCTAACGAATACTTGACACGTGTGAACCTTATGGACGCTGCCAACCCTCTGACCGACACTCCTATCAACATAGGCAAGAGCGTGCTCGTTGTGGGCGGTGGCAACACAGCCATGGACTCGTGCCGTACAGCCAAGCGCTTGGGCGGCGACGTTACACTGGTATACCGTCGTTCGGAAGCAGAGATGCCTGCCCGTCTTGAGGAGGTTAAGCACGCCAAGGAAGAGGGCATCCACTTCCTTACACTGCACAACCCTATTGAATACATAGCCGACGAGAAGGGCGCTGTAAAGGCTGCCGTGCTACAGGTTATGGAGCTGGGCGAACCCGACGCAAGCGGACGTCGCAGTCCGGTGCCGGTAGAGGGCAAGACCGTAACGATGGAGGTAGACCAGGTGATTGTGGCTGTAGGCGTATCGCCTAACCCACTTGTACCCAACTCTATCAAGGGTCTACAGCTCGGCAGAAAGAACACCATCGCCGTGAACGAGCAGATGCAAAGCTCGCGTCCTGAGATATATGCAGGCGGCGACATCGTACGCGGCGGTGCTACCGTGATTCTCGCCATGGGAGACGGAAGAAGAGCTGCAGCGGCAATGGACGAAAGATTGAGAAATAATTAATTAAAGAAAAAGCCCCACCCCCAACCTCTCCCCATAGGGAGGGGCTGGAGGTGGGGCTTTAAAAAAAACAAACCAACATGTCAGGATTCTACACAATTATCTTACTTATTCTCTCCAACATTTTCATGACCCTTGCATGGTATGGCCACTTAAAGCTTCAGCAGACAGGTGTGTCAAGCCACTGGCCATTGATAGGCGTCATTGCCTTCTCATGGGGCATTGCCTTCTTTGAGTATTGTTGCCAAGTGCCAGCCAACCGCATTGGCTTCCAGGGCAACGGCGGCCCATTCTCTTTGGTACAGCTCAAGGTGGTGCAAGAGTGCATCAGCCTTATCGTGTTTGCCCTTATTGCAAACATTATGTTCCAGGGCGAGACCTTGAAATGGAACCACCTGCTCGCCTTCGTGTTTATCATCGCTGCAGTATATCTGGTGTTTAAATAAAAAAGGGCCACAATCATTATTATTAGAAACACCAAGCGTGATATGCGAACCAGAGAACAAACACTTAATCATCTATTGTATCAGCGTTTTCAGAAAGCGCTGACCGAATACTCCATGCTCGCCGACGGCGACCGTATACTTATCGGTCTGTCGGGCGGCAAAGACTCGTTGTGCCTTCTTGAGATGCTTGCCCGCAGGCAGCGCATCATCAAGCCACGTATTGAGGTGGAGGCTATACACGTGCGGATGGAGAACATACAGTACCAGTCGGACACATCATACTTGGAGGAGTTTGCCGAGAAACATGGGGTTAGGCTGCACATCTTGACCACAGCCTTCGACGATACAAAGCCTACAGACAAGCCAGCTTGCTTTCTTTGCTCGTGGCACAGACGCAAGGCGCTGTTCCGCTTTGCACAAGACAACGGATTCAACAAGATTGCCCTCGGCCACCATATGGACGACATCATACACACGGCCATGCTAAACCAGTTCTACCAAGGTTCCTTCTCCACTATGCCGGCTGTGATGCAGATGGAGAAAATGCCCTTGACCATCATACGCCCTTTATGCCTTGAGAAGGAAAGCGACATAAAAGAGTATGCCGAACTGTGCGGATATAAAAAACAGGTGAAGTTGTGCCCGTACGAAAAGGTATCTAACCGCACAGACATGAAGCGTGTGTTTGAAGATATTGAAAGAATTAATCCGGAAGCACGCTACTCGGTTTGGCATGCGTTGGAGAAAGAGGGGAAGTTAATAAAAAAGTTGGAAACAGTGTCTCTATAAGCCGGGTTCTGTTTCTTCCTAACCCTTACGGGCACGGAAGCCTTCTGTCATTTATCTACTCCGTAAGTCGCCCTACGGCTCAAGCATTCTACCCTCCACCGTCACTAAGGTCGGACGGGACGCCCTCAAACGATGGTATACATGAACTTGCAGCCCCCAGATGGCACAGCCCGATGATCACCCACCGGCTGGTGGTCTCTTACACCACCTTCTCACCCTTACCGCACACAAGGCACGGCGGTTGTTTTCTTCTACCGACACCTGCCGTCGCCGACAGCTTCTATTTTCGGAAGTGGGGTTCCCTGTGCTGCCCGGACTTTCCTCTCCCACACCAATGCGTGGCAGCGACAGAACCGAGACACTGTTTCCAACGAATTGCAAAGGTACTGCTATTTGGCAAGACCGCAAAATAATTGATAGTTTATTTTTATAATTGCTATCTTGTTGTCTTTGAAAACAAAAGTAAAAATCGTCACTTTTATCTCTAACAGCCGTTAATATGTTAAATTAGAGTGTTAAAATGGGATAAAGATATATGCCAATTTGACACTTTAACAAATATTGCGTCTATATTTGCAACCACAAAACTATAAACGCTATTGTTTTAACACAACAACGGGCTTATAACACCGCAATGTGTCAGAATGGCTAAAGGCGTTATACATAGAGAGTTAAACTGAAAATAATAACAAAACAAGTAAAACAAATAAGAATTATGAAAAAGTATTCTAATTATTTGGTTGTGGCATTGAGCGTTGTAGCCCTTGCCTTCTCTACAGGAACACTGATTAAGGTTAATGCCTCTCCTGCAGCTGCGGCTGCTGTACCGGCACAACCTGTCGACCTGACATACGCAGCCGAGAAATCGCTGCCTTCTGTGGTACATATCCTCAGCACCAAGAACTCGAAGGTACAGACAGTGGAGGTTCAGAGCGACCCGTTCTCCGACTTCTTCTCCGACCCATTCGGCTTCTTTGGCAATCCTAACCAAGGCAATGGAGGCCGACAGAAGAGAAGCGTGCGCACTCCGAAGCAGCAGGGTTCGGGCTCGGGTGTCATCATCTCTGCCGACGGATATATCGTTACCAACAACCACGTTGTGGCTGACGCCGACGAGCTTACCGTAACTCTGAACGACAACAAGGAATACTCGGCTCGTATCATCGGCACCGACAAGACCACCGACCTTGCCCTTATCAAGATAGAAGGCAAGAACTTCCCGGCTATCACTATTGCCAACAGCGAGAATATCAAGGTTGGCGAGTGGGTGCTCGCAGTGGGCAACCCGTTCAACCTCACCAATACCGTAACTGCCGGTATAGTAAGTGCAAAGGGACGCTCGTTGTATCAGAATGGTGTTGAATCGTTCATACAGACCGACGCTGCCATCAACCCGGGCAACTCGGGTGGCGCTCTTGTAAACACTCGCGGCGAACTTATCGGTATCAACGCTATGCTCTACTCGCAGACTGGCTCGTTCAGCGGATATGGTTTTGCCATTCCAACCTCTATCATGAACAAGGTTGTGGACGACCTCAAGAAGTATGGTACTGTGCAGCGTGCCGTTATCGGCATCCAGGGCTCGGACGTAAAGAACTATGTTGACGCTCAGAAGGACCAGGGCAAAGACGTTGACCTCGGAACAATGGAGGGTATATATGTAGCCAAGGTTATAGAAGAGAGTGCTGCCGAGGAAGCCGGACTGAAGGAAGGCGACGTTATAACAGCTATCGACGGCAAAGAGGTGAACAAGATGGCAGACCTTCAGGAGTGCTTGGCTAAGAAGCGTCCAGGCGACAAGGTGTCTATCTCTTACCTGCGCAACAAGAAGAAGGCCACCAAGACCGTAACCTTGAAGAACGAACAGGGCAACACTCAGGTTGTCAAGAAGGCCGACCTTGATGTATTGGGCGGCAACTTCCGCGCCATTACCGACACCCAGAAGCAGCAGTTCAACATTGGCTATGGACTTGAGGTGATTAAGGTAAATACCGGCAAGCTTAAGAATGCAGGCATCACCAAGGGCTTCATCATCCAGCGTGTCAACGACAGCGCTATCAAGACCATCGACGACTTGCAGAATGTAGTGAAGGAAGCTTCTACGAGCAAGGATCCTGTGCTCTACATCCAGGGCGTATATCCTACTGGCAAGAAGGCATACTTTGCTGTTCCGCTTGAGGACTAAAGAACAATCTGAAAAGCTTTAGATAGAATAGGAGATACAGTCTTCGAACCATACCACGCAAATGGTTATAGCATATAGAGCATGCTACTTGCGTGGTACAGGTCGGAGATTGTATCTCCTACTTTTTTTTAATGTTGCTTGCTCGTTGAGCTGTAGCTCGCCGTTCCATAATAGGGATGGGCCTAAAATAAGCAATAAAAAATTTGCGTCAACCAATATATTTGGTTAAATTTGCAAATGAATGTAGATATACATACGCCCCTACAATAATCAATAAACTCCCTAAAAAGTCAACACTTAATGAGACAACTGAAAATCACAAAATCGATAACCAATCGAGAGAACGCCTCTCTTGACAAGTACCTGCAAGAAATAGGGCACGAGGAACTCATCTCCGTTGAAGAGGAGGCTGAGCTGGCTCGACGTATAAAAAATGGTGACCGCAAGGCATTGGAGAAACTAACCAAGGCCAACTTGCGCTTTGTTGTCTCTGTTGCTAAACAATACCAAAACCAGGGATTGTCCCTACCCGACCTTATAAACGAAGGCAATATAGGCTTGCTTAAGGCTGCCGAGAAGTTTGACGAGACTCGCGGATTCAAGTTTATAAGCTATGCCGTATGGTGGATTAGACAGAGCATACTGCAGGCTATCGCCGAGCAGAGCCGCGTGGTAAGACTGCCGCTCAACCAGGTGGGCAGCGTAAACAAGATTAACCGCATCCTCAATCAGTTTGAACAGGAAAACGAACGTCGCCCGAGCATCGACGAGATAGCCGACAAGACGGACATTCCGCACGAGAAGATAGAGGACGTACTGAAGGTCAACACTCATCAGGTGTCGGTAGACGCGCCTGTTTCGGACAGCGATGCAACAAGCATGATCGACTTTATGCAGAGCGACTCGGAACCAACAACCGACAACCAGCTGCTTATGGAGTCGTTGCGCGAGGAGATTGCAGCCGCACTTAACGTCCTTAACGAACGTGAGCGCAACGTTGTGGAGGCTTTCTACGGCATCAACCAACCCGAATGTACAATGGAGGAGATTGGCAAGAAGTATGGTTTGACACGCGAGCGTGTTCGCCAGATTAGAGAGAAGGCGATACGTAAGCTTAAGCAAAACACCAAGAACAAGATGCTGAAAACTTATCTTGGAAGATAAGGCACTATCAGGATTGACATAAATACGAACATTATTATTAAAAAACAAAAAACACGTAATAACAACGACAATGAAGCTACGCGTATATTTGGCAATGGCAGCCATGCTTATTCCGGCACTTACTTTTGCCGCACAAAAACACACCCCGGTCTATATCTGCGGCTTTGCCACATCTTTCAACGACTCTACAGTCTACTTCACAGACATACAGTATATGGACTCTACATATACCGACAGCAAGACTGGGTTTCTGTATAGCCGCGAGAACTACTCATACCAGCTACGCGAGCACATGCAGCGCAACGGTGTGGCTAATCCTACTTGCATCACTATCTTCAGCAAGAAGCGCAAGGACGTAGAGAAGAAGTATGCCGCCCTCAAGAAGCGCTATGCCACCAAGGGACGCTACGACGTGAAGTATCTCACGACAAGCGACTTCGCTTTCACACCAATCATACCTGACGAGAGCGAGATGAAGGACGCCCCTAAAGCCCCAAAGGTAAAGAAATCAAAGAACAAGAAGAAATAAATGGGAACCAAATATTCTTTCTGCGTGGCAGAGCATCTGCTGCAAGTAACATTTGAAGAATCAGCCAATAATGATATAAGGCTGCTGCCGTCATTTGCCCCCTTTCGTGTAGAAGAGGGCAATGACGGTTGTCTTGTATATATGGATGGCAACAAATGCCTTAGCACTTCTTCAGATATGCTCTTCTGTCTACGTGTTGACGACAACATCTCTGTCGTACCACGAGAGGAACGCAGCCGTATAGATATCTTTGACACTGGCAACGGCAAGACCACTGTAGACATTAAGCGAGACGGCGGCTACCAGTTTATAATAAAAGACATTGCCGGACACAGCTGCTGCATGCTTCAGACCAACAACAACTTTACCGAAGCCCAGTGCGCCCTTAACGGCAGCCTGGAGATGCGACGCTTCGGGCTGAACAACGCCCTGATGATGATGTATGCCTTTAGGGGCAGCTTCTTCGACACACTGCTTATCCATGCATCGCTCGTAAGAAACAACGGATATGGCTATGCCTTCATAGCACAAAGCGGAACAGGAAAGAGTACACACACGTCTTTATGGCTTAAGCATATTGAGGGTAGCGACCTTATGAACGACGACAACCCTATTGTGCGCATCATAGACAACAAGCCTATGATATACGGCAGTCCGTGGAGCGGCAAGACTCCTTGCTACCGCAACATAAAAGCACCGCTTGGAGCTATAACCAAGATAGACCGAGCCAAACAAAACAGCGTGGAAAGACTTTCGCCAACCATTGCTTTCTCGCAGATTCTGCCTTCGTGCTCGTCGATGAAATGGGACAAGGTGGTATTCAGAAACACGTACGACACGGTAATAAAGCTTATAGAGGCGATACCTTCGGTCAATGTGTTGCACTGTCTGCCCGACGAGGACGCCGCCAGGACGTGCTACAACGCAATAGCCATAAAGTAAAAAGTAAAGAGACACCTATACTATGACACAATCGGCAACCGATATTGAAATAAAGAAAAAGGAGATAGACAACAAATATCTTATACCCGAGATTATCAGTATGCTCAACGCTGGACATACCGTAACGCTTGGGTTGCGCGGCTTCAGCATGCGCCCTTTCCTGGAGGATAAACGCGACAAGGCTGTTCTGCGAAAACCGCAATCGATAAAGGTTGGCGATGCCGTGCTTGCAGAAGTGGCCCCAAAGAGATATGTGCTTCATCGCATTATAGCCATCAACGGCGACAATATAACACTGCGTGGCGACGGCAACTTAGCCAACGAGACGTGCCGCAAAAGCGATATATATGGTTATGCGGAGGAGTTTTACCGCAAGGGCAGAACCAAACCCGACTCTACCTCCGGACGCAAATGGCTTATATACTCGTATATATGGACGCGCCTCTACCCTATACGACGCTATCTGCTGTTTGCTTACAGAATATACCTGCGTGTATTCGGCACCAAATAGAAATCAAACAATAACTATATATAACAATGAAGACCAAGAAAGGATTTGTATTAAGAAACGTCTGCGGCGAGAACATCATCGTTGCCGAAGGCAAGGAGAACATAGACTTCACCAAGATTATAAGCATGAACGAGACCGCTGCCTATCTGTGGAAGAACGTAGAAGGCAAGGAATTCGACTCGGACACACTTATGAGTCTGCTTATAAACGAATACGAGGTGGATGATGCTACAGCCAATAAGGATGCCAAGAACATTGCCAAGCTGTGGATTGAGGCAGGCATAGCAGAATAAGATTGCATATAAATGTGTACACATTATTATATAGTGCACAGCGTATAGACAAGAAAAAGGTTCACAACCCAACAATGAGTTGTGAACCTCTTTTCGTATTCTTTTGCCCTAAGGGCTTATTGTATCATTACTCAACAACAACCAATGGCGAGTCCTCAAGAACGCTCTCGCCCTGCTTAATGCAGATAGCTGTTACCTTGCCGTCCTTCTCAGCCTCGATGTTGTTTGCCATCTTCATAGCCTCAAGCACAACAACAGTGTCGCCAGCCTTAACCTCGTCGCCTACAGCAACCTTAATCTCGGTAACAACACCTGGCAGAGGAGCCTTAATGGCATTAGCTGTATTAACGTTGGCAGCGCTTGTTGTCTCGGCCTCAGCGTCAGAAGCGGCAGGCTGTCCTAAAACAACCTTCTTCTTTTCAGGCTCGGCCTCTTGCTCCATCTCAACCTTGAAAGCCTCGCCATTGACACTAACATTGGCGATGTTGCCTTCTACATCCTCAATCTGGACCTTGTATTCCTGTCCGTCGATTGTATATTTAAATTCCTTCATTCTGATATTATGGTTTTGCTGTTAAACTCAAGAACTTGGCATTCCACATAGTCTGACGCGGCTGAATTGTTATGAAGCCCGGTTCCTTGTCGTGTACATTGTTGCCCTGATACTCGTAGAGAGCCATGGCAATAGCAGCATAAATATTCTTGTCCACTTCTTTAATGTTTAATTATTATTACATCGGCATACAACCATGCTTCTTAGCCGGCAGCGACTGACGCTTTGTGGCAAGCTGTGCTAGTCCGCGGCAGATGCGGAAACGAGTGTTGCGTGGCTCGATAACATCGTCGATATAGCCGTAAGAAGCAGCCTCGTATGGGTTGGCAAACTTCTCTGTATACTCATCTTCCTTCTCTGCGAGGAAAGCCTTAACGTCCTCACCAGCCTCCTTCTTAGCCTTGGCTTCCTTGCCACAGAGGATTGCAACGGCACCACTGGCACCCATAACGGCAATCTCTGACGAAGGCCAAGCAAAGTTAAGGTCAGAGCGGAGCTGCTTGCAACCCATAACGATGTGCGAACCACCGTAGCTCTTACGCAGAGTGATTGTGATCTTAGGCACTGTAGCCTCGCCGTAAGCGTAGAGAAGCTGAGCACCGTGCTGGATAACAGCGTTGTACTCCTGACCTGTACCCGGAAGAAATCCAGGAACGTCAACAAGCGAAACGATAGGAATGTTGAAGGCATCGCAGAAACGAACGAAACGTGCAGCCTTGCGGCTTGCGTTTACGTCGAGCACACCAGCATAAGCTGCTGGCTGGTTGGCTACGATACCAACGCTCTGACCATTGAAACGTGCAAAGCCGATGATGATGTTCTTGGCAAACTTAGGCTGAATCTCAAAGAACTCGCCGTTGTCTGTAACAGCACCAATAACCTTGTACATATCGTATGCCTTGTTTGGGTCGTCTGGTATAATCTCGTTAAGAGAATCCTCCATACGGTTGATTGGGTCGTTGCACTCAACACGTGGAGCCTCCTCGGTGTTGTTGCTCGGGATGAATGAGAGCAAGCTCTTAATCATCTCAATAGCCTCCTCCTCTGTCTTGGCTGCAAAGTGGGTAACACCACTCTTTGTAGCGTGTACAGAAGCACCACCAAGATGTTCGGCGTCGATATCCTCGCCAGTTACTGTCTTAACAACCTTAGGACCTGTGAGGAACATATAAGAGGTCTGCTCCTTCATAATGATAAAGTCGGTAAGGGCCGGAGAATAAACGGCACCACCGGCACACGGACCCATAATGGCAGAAATCTGTGGGACAACACCCGACGCAAGGATATTGCGCTCGAATATCTCGCCATATCCAGCCAAAGCGCAGATACCCTCCTGGATACGTGCACCACCAGAATCGTTCATGCAGATAACAGGTGCGCCCATTGTCATAGCCATATCCATTACCTTGCAAATCTTCTGTGCCATTGTCTCAGAAAGCGAACCACCATTTACGGTGAAGTCCTGAGCATATACATATACCAATCGGCCTGCTATAGTTGCGCTACCGGCAACAACACCATCACCATAATAGTGCTTCTTCTCCATGCCGAAGTTTGTGCAACGATGCTTCTTGAACATGTCATACTCCTCAAACGAGCCTTCGTCGACAAGCATTTCAATACGTTCACGTGCAGTGTATTTGCCGCGTGCATGCTGCTTCTCGATAGCCTTTTCGCCACCGCCAAGACGAGCCTGCTCGCGTTTTGCGACCAATTCCTTGATTTTTTCTACTTGTTTGCTCATATTTAAATATATGTGTTTATAATATTATCAAGATTTCGTATTAACCCATAATACGCTGCAAAAGTACGAAAAAATCGTCAAAGACTGAAACGATTATAACTATTTAATGCTTATGAAACGTAATAAAGGGTCTTTTACAATCCTATATCATACTTGCGTCCACAAACGACAGCGGAAGCAAGTCCTTGGCTGATGCTATGCAATACACACCACACTTGCCGTACAACAAGATGCGTATAGGGGTTTTATAGCGGTCCTCAACACCAAGAATAACCTGGCGGCAAGCCCCGCATGGAGTAACAGGCTCGTTGAGCAAGCCGTTGTCGTTGCGTGCAGCGATGGCAAGTGTGGTTATAGCCTGGTCGGGATAATTGGCCTGTGCCGCGAAGATAGCGGTGCGCTCGGCACATAGGCTTGACGGAAAAGCAGCGTTCTCCTGATTGGCGCCTATCATGATATTGCCATTGGCAAGACGTATTGCAGCACCTACATAGAAGTGGCTGTATTCGGCATACGAGTTCTCCGTAGCCTTGAGAGCGCGCTCCACAAGCTCGCGGTCGTTGTCACTGAGTTCGTCAAGCTGACAATGCTCGATATTGATGTTGATGTTGATTTGCTTCATATTAGAGTTCGGTTTATCTGTTTTGTTAGTAAATATTATGTTATTCTTCTTTCTTTACATATTCGTATGCACCCATATCGGGCTTCTCGTCGCGAAGTATGCCGTCGTGATCGGTCTTTGCAGATGTTGCCGCATTGGCGCAATCGATAGCAGCCGACTCCTTACGAAGGTGAAAGTCGTACTTCTGCATATCGCCGTCAACAAGCACAAAGTGCTTTATGCCATAGCTTACGGTATCCTTTACGTCCTCAAAAATGCAGTCGACAAAGTAGTCTTGCTCCTCGCTGTCGTCGCCCACCTCTGGTGTTCGGATGATACAATTATTAAACTCATAGTTGAACTCGTTGGCATCGCTGTCCTGCGGTTTGCCTCCCATCATCTCGTCATTGGCATATCCGGTGATGATAGAGTTGCTGCACTTGAACGACACGAGCGGATATGTCAGTGCCGAGAAGTTGAGCGCAGCTGCACGCATTCCGTCAAACGGGTAAAACTGGGCTATGGTAGAGTTGTTCACCACGACATCGCCACCTTCAACATCCAGACAGTTGTATAGGGCGTTGGACAGCTGACAGTTCTCAATCGTTACCTTCGAGTCGATTATGCGCAGAGCATAACCCTGGCAGTTGTGTATGGTAGAGTTGGATATAGCGAGCGAGAGGCGGTCTACTCCAGACGAGTCTACCTGCACACCATTAAACGAGCTGTGTATATCGGTATAATCAATGACGTTGTCGAACGACTCCTTGCCAAAACGCACACCCTGCCATTGTCCGCTTACACGGTCGTACGGCAGATAGTCGAACATTCGGTCAAGACGGTCGCCACGCAGCACAATAGGCTCTGTCGAAGTTCCTTTGCACAACAAGCCACCCTCAACATCCAATCCGGCATCGTTATGAAAGAATATAGTAGAACCCGGAGCTATAGTCAGAGTAGCCCCCTCGCTTACCTTCACCATACCATATACCACAAGCGGCTTGTCTACAGCCGATATGGTAGAGTCGTTGCTTATGATGCAGTTGCGCACAATACGCGCATCCCAGGTCCACGCATCGAGTGGCACCTTTTGCTGGCGGCCGCTCTCAAGAGTAAATATAAGGTTGTCTGAAAGGCGCTTGGGCATATTGCTGTTAGCCAAAGCCGATGTAAGCTCTACGTATATGCGCACACTGTCCTTATTGCGCACCTCTATATCATTTGTCTTGTAGCCATTCTCCGGACTGAGATATACGCCGTCTACATTAACACGAAAACCCGACTGGTTGCCACCTTCAAGCCTTACACCAATGTGGCGCAGGCCATCGCCCGACTTGTTGTATGCCCAAAACGTGCGTGTTGACGAAGGTATGGTAGAGAATACGGTATCGAGTTTGAGTGTATCGGTTGAGAAAGTCAACAGATTATTGGGAGATGTCGTAAACGAATCTCCATCGTCGCAAGCGCAATAAGCCAATGCGCAAAAAATCAGCAGTATGTTAAGATATAATGTTTTCATCAATATATTAACGTCAAAATACAATAAATATTGTACCTAAAGACAACAAAAAAAGCGTCGACTCTAAAGTCAACGCTTCCTTTGTACACCCTTAGGGGTTCGAACCCTAGACCCACTGATTAAGAGTCAGTTGCTCTACCAACTGAGCTAAGGGTGCATCTTCTTGATAGCCTCATTTCTGAATTGCGAGTGCAAAGGTACTACAAATTTTTGATTCCACCAAATTTTTCTGCAGTTTTTTTTAATTTTCTGCAATTTTTTTCTTGTAGAAGGTTCCCAACGTATGCTTCACACCCCGCTGATTGATGCTGCAAAGACGGTAGGCTCCACTGCTTAACTTACTGATATCTATCAGATTGTGTTCGCTCACAAGGTGCTCTACTGCCGTGCCTTGCAGGGTTTCGACCAAAAAGACGTTTGTATCCAACTTTTTGGCGATTTCCGGCAAATGTACGTTTTTAGCATCACAGCGCAACATCTTGGCAGCACCCCAGGCGGTCAACTTTTTGCTGAAATCCCGGCTGTTTTCCTGGGTAGCGCCACTTTCAATGCCATATCCGTCCATCGAAGTAACGGCAAAATAGAGCGGCTGGTCGTCATCTTCCGACTTCAAGAGCAGTTCGTTGCCCAGATGTCGAGCCGCAATGAGGTTTCTGGCATCGGTAACATCCACGGGATAATTTCTGCTCGCATATACATTATTATATATATAGGGAGTAGGAATGGCAGTACCATCGGTATATTCTGACGGATTATTCCATGAAATCTGAACATTTCCATTTTCGCTTCTTACGCTGAGAGCCTGTGGCTGCTGCGGCTGGCGGTTGCTTGCCCAGGTCATCGGAGGAACGAGCGATGGATATTCGTTGAATCTCTCTGTGAAATCGAGGATGCCCTGCTTGTTATCCAACAGGAACTTGTTGCGGAAGAAGCAGTATCCCATTCCCATGCTGCGGGTGAGGTACATTTCGGGTGTCACGTCATCAATGTTCCATTTTCCCTCTTTCGGGTCTAGGAAGTAGATGCCGAGTCCCGGCACCACGATCTTGCCGTGGCTCTGCTCCTGCCAGTCGATGGCGAAAGGATAGAAGTTCTCGCCACGGAAGTACATCATCGGGAAGAGCTCGTCCATCAGTCCGTCGCGCAGCCATCCCTGTGCATCCTGGCAAACCTTGGTGTTGGCATTCCATCCGTGACTCCAGTAACGGCTCAGGTCATCGTATTTGCCCACCGGCGAGCAGCTCATCTTGACCCAAGGCTTTTCTGACTTCACAGCATTGTGGATCTTCTCCACGATGCGGGTGATGTAGTTTCTTCCCTGGTCGCGGCTCACCTTGATCTTCCAGGTCTCCGGGTATCGGATATAGTCGAGGTGGATGCCATCCACATTATATCGATGGGTAATCTCGCGGCAGATTCCGGCTAGGTAATCGCCGGTGCGGCTGTCTTCCGGATTCATGTATCCATCGGCACCTATCTTTCTGATGAGTCCCGGGAATTTCTTCCGGAGGCTCTTGCATCCCAGTGCCTCCCATTTGCCTACAGGGATGGTGACTACCCAGGCATGAAGCTCCATGCCGCGCTTGTGACATTCGTCGATGGCAAACTGCAGGGCATCGTAGCCCGGTGTCTTTCCCGGGAATCCCGAGAGGCATCCATCCCAAGGTTCGTAATCGGAAGGATAGATCATGGTGCCACGGATGCGGGTCTGGATGAGTACGGTGTTGATCTTAGCCTGCTGCAGGCGGTCGAGGATCTGACAGAGTTCCTGCTGCTGCTTCTTGGCTGAGTAGGGCGACTGGGAGTAGGAGTGAGGCCAGTCGATTCCGCCGATGGTGGTGAGCCATACGGCTCTTACCTCGTGCTTGGGCGCCAGACTGTTGTATATGATGCTGGAACCCGGCAGTATCTGCTTCTTTTCAGGTATATTGCGAGCCTGTGCAGGTAAAATACTGCCTAAAAACATTAAAAATGTATATAATTTCTTCATATTCTTTCAATTTGGCAACAAAGATACGGATAATTTTTCGTATTTCAAATAAAAATGTTACTTTTGCGGTGCAATTCGTATGAAAAAGTGCGATTAGGCTCAAAAAGAAGAGAGAATTCTAAAAAACAATAAAAGAAAATGGTCAGTTTCATCATTAGTTTGGCAGCCCTGGTATTGGGCTACCTCCTTTATGGAAAATTTGTGGCGCATGTATTCGGTCCTGACGACCGTCCTACGCCAGCAGTTGCAAAAGCCGACGGAGTTGACTTTGTGGTGCTGCCTAGTTGGAAAATCTTTATGATTCAGTTCCTGAATATTGCCGGTACTGGACCGATTTTTGGAGCCGTCATGGGTGCCTGGTATGGACCGGTGGCTTATCTCTGGATTGTGTTTGGCTGCATCTTTGCCGGAGCCATGCACGATTACATGAGTGGAATGCTCAGTATCCGCCATGATGGTGCCGGACTGCCGGAGCTGGTGGGCAAGTATCTGGGCGGCAACACCAAGAAGGTGATGCTCGTGTTCTCGGTACTGCTGCTGATGATGGTGGGTGCCGTGTTTGTGTATAGTCCTGCCATTATTCTGGATGGCATCTGCAATTCGGGCTCGTTTGTGGGAGGTGAGATGTTCTGGATTATCCTCATCTTCATCTACTACATCATCGCCACGCTTCTGCCTATCGACAAGATTATCGGAAAGATATATCCTCTCTTTGCCTTCTCGCTGCTTTTCATGGCAGGTGCGCTGATGATCGGACTGTTCATCAAGTGGCCAACCTTGCCTGAGCTGTGGAGCAATCTGGCTTCCTGCAATCTCAACGAGAATCCGGCGTGGCTGGGTACGGAACCGTTCGTCCAGAAGAGTCCTATCTTCCCATGCCTCTTCATCACCATCGCCTGTGGAGCCATCAGTGGCTTCCATGCTACCCAGAGCCCATTGATGGCTCGCTGCATGAAGAGTGAGAAGCTGGGCAGACCGGTATTCTACGGTGCGATGATTACCGAGGGAGTGGTAGCGCTGATATGGGCTACGGTTTCTATGTACTTCTTCTATTATGGAGGATGGCGTGAATGCGTGAGCCCTGAGGTGGCTCAGCAGTTTATCGCTCAGGTGGATGGCGGAAAGTCGCTCATTCAGAACTTCGATGCACCTACCGTGGTGAAGATTGTCTGCTCCAGCTGGTTGGGTGTGGCAGGTGGAGTGCTTGCCCTGCTGGGAGTAGTGGCTGCGCCTATCACCAGTGGCGATACGGCTCTGCGCAGTGCCCGACTCATCATAGCCGAGGCTATCGGACTGGAACAGCGTGCGATGAGTCGTCGTCTCTATATCTGCGTACCTCTGTTTGCCGTTACGATGGGCATCTTGGTGTGGCAGATGGAGAATCCTGATGGATTCAATGTTATCTGGCAATACTTCGGATGGGCTAACCAGACGCTGTCTGTATTCACCCTCTGGACTTTGACCGTATATCTGGTGCAGCGCAAGAAGCCGTTCATTATCACCCTGGTGCCAGCCTTGCTGATGACGGTGGTATGTTCTACCTTCCTGCTCCTCTCGCCAATGGCTCTGGCTTTGAGCGAGCCGGTGGCTTATACGGGCAGTGTCATCATCCTGGTGGTAGCACTGGTCTGGTTCTTTGCCTGGTATCGGCAGAATTTGAAAATTAATAATAGCAACACATAAAAATGTTACGTATGAAAAAAATAGTTTTGGCAGCAGCAGCTCTTCTGGTCAGCCTGGGAGCCAATGCTCAGTTTGAAAGTGGAAAGCAGTATTGCGGTGCGTCGCTCACGGGCCTCAATCTCAGTTATAACGGCAGTCAGGACTTGAACTTCGGTGTTCAGGCAAAGGCGGGTTATTTTGTAGAAGATGACTGGATGCTCCTAGGTCAAGTCGAATATACCCATTCTGGCAAGGATGGCGTGAAGGATTACTTCTCTGCCGGCGCACAGGCCAGATATTATATCGAGCAGAATGGATTGTATCTCGGTTTTGGTGCCAAGGTAGCTCATTCGGGCAGCTACAATGACTTCATGCCGGGCGTGGAGGTGGGCTATGCCTACTTTGTCAGCAAGCAGGTAACCATTGAGCCGGCTATCTACTATGATCAGAGCTTCAAGAAGCATACTGATTATTCTACGATAGGTTTCAAGGTGGGAATCGGTATTTATCTCTAGTGTGATGGTGCAGCAATATTCTTCTGCATTATTGGAAAAGGCAGTGGGGGAGTTTTCCAAGCTGCCGGGTATAGGGCGCAAAACAGCTTTGCGCCTTGTGCTTTTTATGCTCCGTAGGGAGGAGGGGGATGTGGATCAGTTTGTGGATGCCATCGCCCGGATGAAGCGCGAGGTGAAGTACTGTCGTGTGTGCCATAATATCAGTGATACCGAGGTGTGCCCCATCTGTTCCGATCCTAGACGTGATGCCTCTATCATCTGTGTGGTGGAGAATGTGCAGGATGTGCTGGCGGTGGAGAATACCCAGCAGTTTCATGGACTGTATCATGTGCTGGGGGGTATCATCTCGCCGATGGATGGCATCGGACCTGCCGACCTGGAGATAGATTCTCTGGTGCAGCGTGTGGCTGCGGGAGGAGTAAAGGAGGTGATTCTCGCCCTGAGCAGTACGATGGAGGGCGATACCACCAATTTCTATATCTCGCGCAAGCTTGCCGACTATCCCGTGAAGCTCTCTGTCATAGCCCGAGGCATCTCCGTGGGAGATGAACTGGAATATACTGATGAAGTGACGCTGGGTAGAAGCATCCTGAACAGAACACCATTTAATCAATAATTTATTTTCTGAATGAATATCAAACAAGTACAACGAATATTGATGACCAACTTCCTCTTTATGCTGTTGGTGGCTTTTCTGCTGGTGGTTCTCTATGAAACAGAGATACTGACCGCCAATGATATCGCTGCCAACCAGACGATGATGTTCGGCATCCTGGTAGTGATGGAGCTTACCACCATCCTGGTGATTCCGATGGCGCTGAAGCTGTTCAGTCTGAAGGTGATCCGCTGCAAACTGTTGGCAGAAAAGGGCGATGCGCTGCTCTTCTGGGGCACTATGCGCATCAACATGCTCTGTCTGCCTATGCTCATCAATACCTTTATGTATTATCAGACCATGTCGCCTGCATTCGGCTATATGGCAATCATCCTTGTGCTCTGTCTTTTCTTCGTTTATCCATCTATCGGAAGATGTATCGAGGAAACCAGTGAGGAGGGAGAATAGGGATAGGTTTATAGTTAATAGTTAACAGTTAAGATAGGCTTTGAAACTCTCGGTTATCATAGTAAGCTATAATGTGAAGTATTATCTCGACCAATGCATCCGTTCGGTGCTCCGTGCCTTCGAAGTGATGCAGGGGGATGATGCTTCATCTTCTTCATCCTCCTCAGGAAAGAAGGATGTGGCAGAGATCATCGTGGTGGATAATCATTCTTCCGATGGATCGCTGGAGTATCTGCAGCGCCGCTATCCCCGTGAAGCATATCCGATGGTAAGGTTTGTGGGCTGCAACCACAATCTGGGTTTTGCCCGATCCAACAATATCGCCATCCGTCAGAGCGAGGCGGAGTATGTACTCCTTCTGAATCCTGATACCATCGTCGGCGAGCAGGTACTGAGCGATTGCATCCGCTTCATGGATGCCCATCCCGATGCGGGAGCGGCAGGCGTGAGGATGCTGAATGCGGATGGCAGATGGGCGAGGGAGAGCAGGAGAGGATTGCCTACACCGATGGTTTCCTTCTTCAAGATGCTGGGATTCTGCAACCGATGGCCCAAGCATCCACTGTTCGGGCGCTATTATATGGGATTCCTGCCCTGGGATCAGCCGAACAGGATAGAGGTGGTGAGTGGCGCCTTCTGTATGTTGCGTCGTGAAGCCCTGGATCGGGTGGGACTGTTAGATGAGGATTTCTTCATGTATGGTGAGGATATCGACCTTTCCTATCGCATATTGAAGGGCGGTTATCATAACTATTTCCTGCCTCTGGATATCCTGCATTATAAGGGTGAGAGTACGCAGAAATCCAGTTTCCGCTATGTGCATGTCTTTTATGAGGCGATGCTCATCTTCTTCCGCAAGCATTATGCAGGTATGTCGCTACTCTTGAGTCTTCCTATCCGGACTGCCATCTATGCCAGTGCTTCCGTAGCGCTGGTCAAGATGCTGATGGCGAGAATGAGGAAGAGTCTGGGTTTCTTTACGCCTTCTGTGGTGGATGAATCGGAGTATCTGCTGTTTGATGCGGACAAGATGAGTTACGGGGAGATTCTGCATCAGCTTTCGCTTCGGGCGGATGAGCCTGACAAGCTGGCTATCTATACCCGGGAGATCGGGAAGGTGATAACGGAAGGGGATGTGATGGATATGGATGAAATGCAAAATATATATAAGGTACGCGCGTACATTATATAATAGGTGCTCATATCATAGTAGGTAGATGAGGAAATATAATAGGAAAATATTTATTTTGGAGGAATATGGAAGATAAGAAGATTCGTTTACGGGCTTTGGAGCCGGAAGATCTGGATTTTCTCTATGAAATGGAGAATGATGAGAGCCTCTGGGAGGTGGGGTGCACCAATGTGCCGTACTCCCGACAGGTGTTGCTCGACTATATTACTACGGCTACGGCTGATATCTATACCGACAAACAGGTGCGCCTGATTGTAGAAAACGAGCTGCAGGAAGCGGTAGGTATCATCGATCTGATGAATTTCGATCCCCGCCATCAGCGTGCTGAGCTGGGAATTGTTATCAAAAAGGAATATCAGCATCAGGGTTTGGCGCAGGCAGCTATCCGCCTTTTGATGCAATATGCATCAAATGTGCTGCATTTGCATCAGGTTTATGCCATTGTGGCGGAAAGTAACCAGAATGCCGTGAAAATGCTTGAAGTAGTTGGCTTTCAAGGTGATAAATTACTGAAAGGGTGGTTGAATAAGGACAGCGGATATGAGGACGCATATTTTTTTCAATCTTTTTTGTAAAAATATAGCGGAAAAATTTGGTGGAATCAAAAAAATGTAGTACCTTTGCACTCGCAAATGAGAAATGCGCTATAAGCGGTTAAGTTAATATCTTAATTTGGTGCGTTAGTTCAGTTGGTTAGAATGCCTGCCTGTCACGCAGGAGGTCACG
>OIWV01001190.1_pt1 | contig 23011 bp, 15 predicted proteins | sample 1587751 | NCBI WGS metagenome assembly OIWV01 (sample SAMEA3888913, study PRJEB22519) | human gut metagenome | biome: human gut; feature: human-associated habitat; material: faeces | place: Denmark | collected 2010
TCCGTAACCGAAAGAGTGGGGGAATCATCTTCACCACCATTCAGAAGTTTGAAGAGGGCGACTCGGCACTCTCCACCCGCCGCAACATCATCGTGATGACCGACGAGGCCCACCGCTCGCAATACGGCGATGAGCACTGGGACATGAAGAGCCTGACGATGAAGAAGGGCTTCAGCCAGAAGATGCGCGAAGCCCTGCCAGGCGCCTCGTTTATCGGCTTCACGGGCACGCCTATCAGCGACCGCGACAGAGACACGGAGGAGGTGTTCGGCAACTACATCGACATCTACGACATGAGTCAGGCGGTGGACGACGGCGCCACCCGCCCCGTCTACTACGAGAGCCGCGTGGTGAACCTCAACCTCGATCCCGAAACCATCCAGCTCTTGGACGATGAGTTTGACCGCCTCGCCGACGAGGGAGCCACCGAGGAACAGATCATGAAGGCGAAGCAGGAGCACAGCCGGCTGGAAGTGCTCCTTGGCGAAGACGCAACCATCGACGCCTTGGTGAAGGACATCATCAAGCACTACGAGGAGAACCGGGCGCAGGAACTCACCGGCAAGGCCATGATCGTGGCGCTGACCCGAGGCATCGCCATCAAAATCTACCGCAGGATGCTGGAGCTTCGCCCCGGGTGGACGGAGAAGGTGAAGGTGGTGATGAGCAGCTCGAATCAGGACCCTGCCGACTGGCAGCCGATTATCGGCAACGAAGCCTACAAGAAAGAACTGGCACGCAAGTTCAAGGACAACGACGACCCCATGAAGATAGCCATCGTGCGCGACATGTGGCTTACGGGCTTCGACGTTCCCTCGCTCGCCACCATGTACGTATATAAGCCCATGAGGGGCCACAACCTGATGCAGGCCATTGCCCGAGTGAACCGAGTGTTCCCCGGCAAGGAAGGCGGACTGATAGTCGACTACGTGGGCATTGCGCAGGCGCTGAAGAGTGCCATGCAGCAGTACACCAACCGCGACCGCCGTCGATTCGGCGACCCCGACATCGCCAAGACCGCCCTGCTGAAATGGAAGGAAGAGATGGAAATCTGCCGCGACCAGCTGCACGGCTACGACTACAGCCGATTCTTCAGCGACGACAACACGCAGCGGGCGCTCGCCATTACGGGCGGTGCCAACTTCCTCTTGGAGCCATCCAAGCAGCAGCTTAAGAAGAATTTCACAGAGCACAGCAATCTGCTTCACAACGCCACCACCCTGTGCCGCTCGCTCCTGGACGAGCAGCAGAAAGCGGAGGTGTGCTACATGGATGCGCTGCGCGTGATGATGCTCAAACTCTCGCAGCAGGGCAAGATAAGCCGCCACGAAATCAACCAGCGCATTGGCGACCTGATACGTCAGAGCGTGAAGAGCGACGGCGTGATCAACCTCTTCGGCGACAAAAAAGTGGAGTTCTCGCTCTTCGACGAGGCGTTTCTGAAGGAAATCAAGAACATGAAGGAGCGCAACATCGCCATAGAACTGCTCAAGAAACTGATGCATGAGAAGATAAAACAGCAGAAGAAGACCAACATCATACAGAGCGATCTCTTCTCTGAGATGTTGCAACTGTGCCTCTCCAACTATATGAAGGGACTGCTCACCAACGAGGAGGTGATAGAGGAGCTGCTGAAGATGGCGCAGCAGATGAAGCAGGCGGAGGCAGAGGCTGGCGACCTGGGACTTACGCCCGAGGAGAAGGCTTTCTACGATGCGCTCTCCACCCCCGAGGGCGTGCGCCAGGCCTACAGCGACGAAGAGTTTGTGGCGCTGACCCGCGAGCTGACCGACGTGCTGCACCGCAACCGCACCATCGACTGGAACCGCAAGGATTCGGCCCGTGCGAGGATGAGGGTGATGGTGAAGCGACTGCTCAAAAAGTATAAGTATCCACCCGAGGGCGCAAAGAAGGCGCTGGAGACCGTGATGCGCCAATGCGACCACTGGGCAGATGACGAAGAAAACATCGTTTAACCCTTTAACACAACACATTAAGAAACAGACAGACCAGAAAACAACTATAAAGAAAAATGACGCTGACGAACTGACACTTCTACAGTATTCGGAACCTGCAAATTCGGAAATAATCGGTAAGAAGACGGTGACAGCAAGGCGTCCACTCCATCTACGGCGTGGGCAATACTTGTTTGTACCTTACCGAAGGTTCTTGCAGGTACCCGAATACTGGTGCAGCAAGCTGCCCATGCCGGTTATCAACACCTAACCAACCAACACCTAAATACGATAACCAATGGGTCAAGAAATCATAGATCATATCGACAACCTAACTAAAAAGGTAGACTGTTTCTCCGCCTGTTTCGGATTCCTCGTGACGGAAGAATCGGAGACCAACCAGGAAGACATCCTCAGCGCATGGAAGAAGATACTGCGCAAACTGCTGAACGAAATACACTCGCTGCTCCTTATCCTCAGGGAAGAGACAGCCTGGTCGTTGCTCGACGACAACAAGCGAGCCTTTGAGAAAATCAAGAACACCGAAGAAGCCAAGTTCAACGCCTACAAGGAATACGAAGAAGAAGAGGAGGTGCGCAAGACCATCAGCGACATCGTCATGCTGCTGGGTGAAGGGGCGAAAGGGTTCCGGAAGTCGTTCATCAAGCCAGGCTACTACCAACAGCTTTACGAGCAGCTGATGGGAAAATATGAGGCAGAGAACAAGGAGCACCTCGAAACACTCTACCAGCAAGACTGCGAAGACTTGGTGCTGGATTTTCCTGACGAAGACCAACGAAAACAATTCATGGTAAAGAAGTGCAAAGAGGAGCTTTTTCACACTGTGTACGGGAAAATATACCATGATAAGGAAAGAAAAATAGATGTCACCATGAGTCATATTATAGACCAGGAGGAACATGACGATGAAAATATCCTCACCTTCTTCAACAAAATGCTGGCTCTCAAGATAGCCCAGCAGCACTGCGAAATAAAGAATGAGCCTGCCGTGAAGAACATCGTATTCAAGGAAAACGTTGACGTGGACAAGGTGATGAGAAAAATAGACGACCTGTTGAAGAAGAAAGTCATTACCGCACAGAGGCACTGGTTCATCGTGTACAAGGTCTTCAAAGAGAAAAAATGGCTGAAAAAGGAAACCAACAGGGCCTTTATAGAGCAGATGAACAGCCTTTTCGCATCCAATCTGAGGTGCAGCAGCGAGGATTTCAAGAAAATTGACCGATATTTTAAGGATAAAAACTACGAGGAATGGTCGCTCGAAGACGCACAGGCACCCTCGTGCTGCGAAAGATACCGTGATATAGCCAGCATGATGGACCAAGAATTTACCGAATCGAAATACGCCAAGCCCGGCAAGATGATCAACACAAAAAGTATCGTAAGACTGGACTGACATCCCCCAGGAATATCCACCGAAAACACTAAGTTTATCCCCCACATCCACCAAACGGAGCTGTGAGGGATTTTTTATGCCTCCAAGTTTGGAAATCCAAGTAATTTTGCCCTAAGCTTCGGCAAGGTTGGGCTGCTAACTAATGAGCCTTAAAGGAAGGTGAGGCCTTGCATTCGTACGTTATGAACATCTTTATTTCATTCCGCATCTGGAAATTTTCTGTCAACGTGAGTTTCAATGCTTCTTGCAGCAAGAGCAACAGAGAAAAGTAATCCAAATTCATTAATCTGAGTTGAGAAAAGCAGCGTAAGAATGGTTCCCGAGGGGTAAAGGCGCGCGCAAAATCCAATACTTACACGACTCTTCTTCGCTCGCAAAATCAATCAAGATTATGGAAAAAATCAAAAATCAAAACGGAAAGCATCATTGCTTCAACAGTCACAACACAAATGACGAAAACAGTTATTTCATCGGAGAGCCTGACCACTGGCAGATAGAGGGAGTGGCCCACTACGACGGAACCGACAAGTTCCTCTTCACGCCCTCGGAACCCGTAGCGCTACCGCTGACCCGCTTCCGGGCAATGGGACTGGCTCAGCAGCATTTCGACGGCACCTTCGACTTCATACGCCGGCCAAGGCTCAGGGCGCAGTCGGAACTCATCCGAAAGCTCGCCCACGGCAGACTCTCCAAGACCAAGGACGGAGCCATACAGCTCACCCTGAAGGTGTTTGAGGACGAGGGGGTGAACATCAGCCAGACCATCGGTGAGGAAGCCAGCATCGCTCAGGCGGCGCTCGTGGAATGGCAGCTGAAGAGATAGACAGGCCTCGGAGAGAATAGGGACACGGGGGACGGAAATCTTCCAATATTCCAGTTCTTCCAGTATTCCAATTAGCATTTGATTTTTCCAAATCCCTTATTATAGACTCTATAACTATCTAATAATCAGATATATATATATAGATATAAGGGGAAAAAAGAATGCTCGAAAAATTAATTGGAAGAACTGGAATTGGAAGATTTTAATCTCAAATTCTCTTGTCAGCTTCTCCTAAAAGGCTATCAGTCAGCAGTTTACATTTGTTGAACTAACCCTTCTGTTGTGGACAATATTCCAGAAGGCAATTGATTTCTAACCAAAAAATGACATAAAACATGCAAAATTCAAAGTACGACATCAGTAAATCGACCGCTCCAGCCATGCCTCGGCTCGGAAAAGGTACAGAATGTGTTCGACTGTTGCTCTCGCAAGTGTCCAAAGATATGCACGAACCGATGGTTCCGATGCTGTTTCCGATACTCGGAGCGCAGATTAGCGAGGCAAAATTTCAATATCCTGACCATAGTTGGAAGGAAATGTGCGGCATGATGGGAAACCTCGTAGCCGATTCGGGATGCAACAAGGGACAGCTCTCCAACGTGGTGGAAGCTCTCTGCCGAAACCTGCGTGCTCATGATGATGAGGAGCTGGAGAAGTTGGTGGAATGGCAGAAGATGATGAAAACGAAGTCTGCCAACAAGGAGAAGCCTGTGCGACCCGACGTGGCTTTCTGGTTTCCACCCTCGGACGTGACCAACGCGGCTTTCATCCAAAATGCGATGGGATGTGAGAAATTAGGTGCCCGCACCCAGTACCTCAACATGCCCGAGGTGGAGATGGCAGACCGTATGTGTGGCGGGCACAAGCAGGTGAGCCAGATGCTGCGCAACATCTACGACAGGACACGTGCAGGAGCTCTGCGAGCCACGGCTGACGGCGTGACGGGCAACCCTTTGCTCCGGGCTAACATCACCATGTCGGCTACTCCTTTTGCTGCTCGCAAATTCTATAAGAACGAGCTCTTCAACGGCACTTTCGGCAGAATGGTCTTCTCGTATAAGGCAAGAGAGGGACACAGCGGCAGGATTCCGAGACAAGGCAAGTACGACGAGTCGTTTCTCAAGAATCTCGATGAATACATCACCCGTCTCACCATCTGCAAGGGGCGCTTCATCATCAAGCCGCTCAATAAATTGGTGGATGATTTGGCGGCTGATATGGCTACGCTTGCTGACCTGACCGACGACGACACGCTGTGGGACATGTCGAAGCGTTCGCTCGTGTCGGCATGGAAGGCGGGTTGCATCCTGTGGGTACTCAACAGACAGTCGTGGACAAGAACTATGGCGGCTATGGTGGAATGGCTCGTCTATCACGACCTCTGGAGCAAGATGCGTATCTTTGCCGACCTGCTCGGACAGGATGCTGACAGCACAAGTGAGGCGCAGCGTCGGGGACCGAAGAACTTGCTGGATGATCTCTCTAATCCTTTCAACGAGGCGCAGTTGGAAGCACTACGCATCAGTTTAGGAAAGTCGAAGGAAGGAACCAAGAACCAACTTTATAAGTGGGTTCACCGCAAGTTCATCACTTATTCTGCCCAGACGGGACTCTACTCGAAGACGCAGGAGTATCTGAAGGGGTAGGGGGAGAAGTGCTTATGGAAAAATATGAAATTCAAAAGCTCCGCGACCTACCCATTGAGGGGGTCGCCGAGCGAATAGGACTGCGCGTGGCGAGGCACAAGAGCCTCTGCCCGTTCCACGATGATCATCACGCCAGCCTCGTCTACAACACCAGGCGCAACACCTGCCGATGCTTTGTGTGCATGAAGGAGAGCATGGGAACCATCGACCTCGTGATGCGACACCTCGGGCTCGACTTTCCGAAGGCGTGCCAATGGCTTGCCGACGCCAACAGCATCATCCTCACGGAGTGGAAACCGTCGACACAGCCGCAGACTGAAAGCCAACGCTCCTTCGATGCCTCGCGATATGGGAGGCTCTTCGAGCACCCATGGCTCAACGGGGCGGCAAGGCGCTTCCTCTTCGACGAGCGACGCATCCACCCGAGGGTGGCGGCTTGGTGCCGACTCACCTCCTGGACCGACCGACAGGGCGTCAACTGGCTCACCACGCCCTACTACGACCGACAGGGCAACCTCATAGGGGTGCAGAACCGGAACCTCGACTACAGCAAGACGGCTGACGTTCCCCGCTTCCGATTCCCTCGAGGGGCGAGGTGCAGCATCTACAACCTGCCCGTAGTCAACCGTCTGAAGTCGGGCGACGAGCTTTTCATCACCGAGGGTTGCAGCGACTGTTGGGCGATGCTCTCGTCGGGGCGTAAGGCCATTGCCATCCCTTCTGCCACGCTGCTCTCGCAAGAGGACAGGGAGACGTTGCGCTCGCTCAGTAGGGAGAAATCGGTCTCGTTCCACATGTTTCCCGACTGCGATGCTCCGGGCGAAAGCCTCTTCATGCAGCTGCGCGACGTGTTGCCCGGGCTTGTGCACCACCAGCTGCCCCTGGGCTGCAAGGACTACGGGGAGGCGTATTTTTTGGAGGAGAAATCTCAGGAGTTAAGGAGTTAAAGGAGATTTCTTTTTCAGAGGAGTTAAAGGAGTTAAGGGAGTTAAGGAGTTAAGACGTATGTCTTGCTGCTTAAAAAACTACGCCCAAAAGACTGTTGTCTTAACTCCTTTAACTCCTTAACTTCTTAACTCCCCCACATGCTAATAAATAAAAATCATCATCATGGAAGAATTTAAAATAAGAACTTACACCAAGAAGGAGCTGGCTCTCCTTTACTTTCCCGACAGCACGCCACAGGCTGCGGGAAAACACCTTAAGGCGTGGATCCAGCGCAACAAACCGCTCATGGATGAGCTCGCAATAACGGGCTACCAAAGCAATAGCAAGTCGTACAACCCACGACAGGTAAAAATCATCATCGACTACCTCGGAGAGCCGTAAATCGAGGGCAAATATTTTTTTTAAAAGAAAATGTACCCTTAAACACCCCTATGTACCCGTATGTGCCGACTGCCAATTCGGGATGTCGTAACTTTGCATTGTGATTCAAAAAGACGTCTAAAATCACTTCCCTAACTGGAAAGAAAAATTTCCCCAGTTGGAAAAATATAAAAGTAAAAAGGTAAAAAGGTAAAAAAGCCTTGATGCCTTAAAGTAAACAAAGTGTCAAACCATTAAAAAAAGAAAGGAAACAAAAAATGACAAACATCAACTGGAAAGCATTCATCCGCTACCTCGTAGTAGCCGTCTGCTCCGCCATCGTCACCTTCCTGTCGAGCTCGTGCACAGCCGGTCTCGTCATTGGAAAGAACCAGCGACAGCAGCAGGAGAACAACATCTCCACCAAAGCCGACTCCTCGCACTTCGTACCGACAATCACCATTCGTTAAAAAGGTAAAAAGGTAAAAAAGTAAAAAGGTAAAAAGAGCATTCTTGCTTTTAAAGGTAAAAAAACAATCCTGCTGGTTCTTCTGGTCTTGACGAAAAAACGCACATGATGAAAATCAGCAGGAATGAAAAAGAATTATTAACCATTAAAAATTAAACAATTATGTCAATCAATTTGAAAGCAAAAGAGACCCTCATTCAAGTGGGCGATTTGAAGGGCACTTATCGTTTTGTGCTCGCAACAGAAATCTACGGCAAGCTCTCAGCAGCCAAGGTCATCAAGGAAGCTGCCCTTCGCAGCGGTATCAGCAGAGGCGTGATGCAGGCTTGTTGGGACGCAGCCGGAGAAGTCATCAAGGCGTGGGCCACCGAGGGCCACTCCGTTGCAATTCCTGGTCTCGGAACCATGCGCTTCGGAGTCCGCGCCAAGAGTGTGGCTGCTGTAGCCGACGTGGCCACCAACCTCATCTCGGCACGACGCGTCATCTTCACCCCCAACGTCGACATCAAGGACGAGTTGGCAAGCACCTCCATCAACATCACTTGCTACGACCGCAACGGCAAGGAGATCAAGAAGGTGACCTCTACCGACGGCGGCAACGTGGAGGATCCCGACAACAAGGGCGACAACCCTGGAGGAGGCAACACCCCATCGGGCGGCGATACTCCAAGTGGCGGCAACCCAGGCGGTGGCAACCCAAGCGGTGGCGGCGATGGCGAATAAGCGTCGCTTCGGAACAGGCAACACTTCGGAATAAGCAAAAAAGGGGTCGAAAGCGACCCCTTTATTGTGTTTGTTGATTTCTGTTCTTTCTTATTCCGCTATGCGATGAATGACATAGGTGACGACGCCCCATATCATGAAGCGGTTGGTCTCGTCGACACGGATGGGAGTGTAGGCCTTGTTCCAGGGAATGAGCCAGCCGAAGGTCCCGCTTTCGTCAATCTTGAATTGCTTGATGGTAAACTCGCCATCTACGAAGGCTATGACGAAGTTGCCGTTGGATGGTTCTATCTGGCGGTCGACGATGGCAAGGTCGCCGTCAAGGATGCCGGCTCCTGTCATGCTGTCGCCTGATATGCGGACATAAAAGGTTGCCTCACGATGACGTATTAGTACTTCGTTGAGGTCTATTTCTCCTTCCATATAGTCTTGGGCAGGTGAAGGAAAGCCTGCTTTCACACTTTGTCCTGCAAGGGGAATCGGCAGTCTTTCTCCGATTCCGGCTGCATGAATGGTTAGTTTTATCTTGTCTTCCATATTTTTATTCAAGTTTCGCAAGTTCAGAAGTTAAAGGAGTTATCGCTCCCTACGGTCGCTGGGGAGTTAAGACGAATGCTTCTCTAATTCTTGATAAAAACAAAAAAAGAAAACTCTTCATTTCCACAAAAGCATTTGTCTTAACTCCTTAACTCCTTTAACTCCTTTAACTTCCTGATATGCGAAAGTTCAGTTCTTTACTCTTAATATCTCGTCGATGTTTGTTGTAAACCGTTGCGACATGTATTCCCGTTTCAGGTCGAAGCGGCAGGCGTTGCCTTGTATGGCCTGGCGGATGGTGCCGTGTCCGTTCTTGCGGTTGATGGCATCTATGGCTTCCATGAGTGCTTTCTGACGATGGCGGTCTATGGGGTCGAAGAGATCTTGCTGACGGGGATTGTCTGGTAATATTTGCCAGAGTATGACGCCTGCTTTCTTGAACCGGAATGTCAGCTCGGGACGGTCGGGACGACTGTCGATGGGCTTGGGATAGCGGCTGCGCAGAATGGTAAGGGCTGCTCCTACTATCTCGTCTTGAGCCTGCGTGGCTATGGGAAGTACGAGGGAGTCGTGTAGGGTGTATTCGGGGACGTTGCCGTTGAAACGAGATGTCCAGGCAAACACGGTAATGCCTTGACACACACTGCCTTGTCGGCGCAACTTCTCGGTGCATCGCACGGCAAAGTTGGCCACGGCTTCTTCTATCACGTCTTTGTCGGAAATGCCTTCGTCGGAGAAACTGCGACTCGTGCAGATGCTCTTCTTCTGGGGCAGTTCGTCGATGCTGATACAGCTCTCGCCATTCAGCTCTTTCCAGGTTCTTACTGTGGTGATGTTGAAGTGGCTTCTCACCCAACTCTCTTTCTTGTCGGCAAACTGGGCTGCCGTGTGTATTCCCATGTAGTCGAGTCGGCGGGCTGTCTGCCGGCCTATTCCCCATACGTCTTCTACGGGGAAGAGCGTGAGGGCCTTGTGGCGCCGTTCGTCGGTATCGATGATGCAGCATCCCTGGTAACCCTTGTATTTCTTGGCAAACTTGGAACCTATCTTGGCAAGTGTCTTGGTCTCGGCTATTCCTATCGAAATGGGGATGCCGACAGCCCGGAGTACGTCGCTGGAAATCCTTGCGCCATAGCGATGCAGGATGGGGTCGTCGACCGCTGCTGGCTGGTGGCGCTTGTTGTCGGAATCCTGTAAGAAGAATGCTTCTGCCATGGACTCGTCCACCTCGAAGAAGCTCTCGTCGATGGAGTATTGGTCGATGTGTGGCGAATAATGGGAGAGCATTGACATCACTCTGTTTGACAGGGAGCCATAGAGGGTGTAGTTGCTCGAGAAGATGGCTACGCCTTCTGCCTCGAGCTTGCTCTTCACCTGATAGAAGGGGTCGCCCATCTTGTAGCCCAAGGCCTTGGCTTCTTCGGAACGGGCAATGACGCATCCGTCGTTGTTGCTCAGCACAACAACGGGCTTGCCTGTCAGGTCGGGGCGAAACACCCGCTCACACGAACAGTAGAAATTATTGCAATCTGCCAGACCTATCATTTCTTTTCGAGCTCCTGTAGACTTTCCATTTTCTTGGTTTCGAGGAATTCGTAGATGCCGCAGAGATGTTCGCGTACTCGTCCGTGGCCGAACTCGTAGACTTTGCTTACGAGTCCGTCGAGGAAGTCGCGGTCATGGCTTACTACGATCAGCGTGCCGTCGAAATCCAGCAGGGCCTGCTTTAGCACATCTTTTGTCCTGAGGTCGAGGTGGTTGGTGGGCTCATCGAGGATGAGTAGGTTGACGGGCTCCAAGAGGAGCTTGAGTATTGCAAGACGAGTGCGCTCGCCTCCCGAAAGGACTTTTACTTTCTTGGTAGAGTCTTCGCCACCAAACATGAATGCGCCCAGAAGGTCGCGTATCTTGTTGCGTACTTCGCCCTTTGCCACATCGTCTATGGTCTGGAACACGGTAAGCTCGCCGTCGAGGAGCGAGGCCTGGTTCTGGGCGAAGTAACCTATCTGTACGTTGTGGCCCAGTTCGAGTTTGCCCTGGTTCTGCAACTGGCCCATGATGCATTTCACCAGCGTAGACTTACCCTCGCCATTACGGCCTACGAAGGCTATCTTGTCGCCCCGTTCTACCGTGAGGTTCACTCCGCTGAATATCTTCTTGCCGTCGAACGACATGGCCACATCGCTCATCTGCACCGGGTAGGCGCCGCTGCGAGGGCTGGGCGGGAACTTGAGGCGAAGGCGGCTTGTGTCTTCTTCGTCCACCTCGATGAGTTGCAGTTTCTCGAGCATCTTCACCCGGCTCTGCACCTGGAAGGTCTTGGAGTAGGTGCCTTTAAAGCGCTCGATGAAATCTTTGGTCTCGGCTATCATCTTCTGCTGTTCCTCGTATTTCTTCATCTGCTGTTCGCGGCGCTCCTTGCGAAGCTCAAGATACTGGCTGTATGTGGCTTTGTAGTCGTATATGCGCCCCATCGTCACCTCGATGGTGCGGGTGGTGATGTCGTCGACAAACTTGCGGTCGTGACTGATGACTACCACGGCCTTGGAACTGTTGATGATGAAGTCTTCGAGCCAGCCGATAGACTCGATGTCGAGGTGGTTGGTAGGCTCGTCGAGGAGCAATACGTCGGGCGACTTCAACAGCAGTTTGGCCAGCTCGATACGCATGCGCCATCCTCCCGAGAACTCGCTGGTGGGGCGGTTGAAGTCGGAACGCTCGAAGCCGAGGCCGAGGAGTGTCTTCTCTACATCCTCCTCAAAGTGGCTCATGTCTATGGCATAGAATTTCTCCGAGAGGGTGGACACTTTCTCGATGAGCTGCATATAGTCGTCGCTCTCATAGTCGGTACGTGTGGCGAGTTCGTCGTTGATGCGGTCGATCTCTGCCTGTATCTCATGTAGATGTGCGAAAGCCTGACAGGTTTCCTCGAATACGGTGCGGCCGTCTTCTGTCATCAGGTGCTGTGGCAGATAGGCTATCACGCAGTCCTTGGGGGCCGAGACGGTGCCTCGTGTGGCGGTGCGTACGCCTGCGATAATCTTGAGCAGGGTGCTCTTGCCTGCGCCATTCTTGCCCATCAGGGCTATACGGTCCTTCTCGTTGATCTGGAAGGAAATGTCTTTGAATAGGGTGGTGCCGCCAAACTCGACGGTCAGTCCATCAACTGTTATCATATTTGTTTTCTTGTGCTTGTTGTGAAAAAGTGCTGCAAAATTAATAAAAAATATTCATATTCCCTTCTGCAATGGCTGAAATGTGGAATGCCTCCTTCGCCATTGTTGAAGGCAGCCCAGGCCTTTGGCTAACTTATTTATTAATATTCACAGCCTTTTATTTCTAATCAAGATGTTCATCTTCCGCTGCAAAGGCATAAGAATCATCCTCTTGCAGTTTATACGGAAAAACCTTATCTGCTTCATCCACATCATGACCATTGCTTTCAAGCTCAGTGATGCAGGATCCGGTAGCATAGAAATACATGGTGATGATGATGTTGATGGCAGCATCAATCTCTTGCTCAGAAGCTGTTGGAGAAATGTGAGCCTCCTTGTTGCGCCACTCCTTGATAATCAGCAGATATTGGTAGAGCGTCTGATACTCCGACTTTTCATTATATTTCAGCTGCCACAATGGGCGTATTGCATAAATCACATTCTTCCATGTCACAGGGTCGCCTTCAAAGCGTGGAACCACCTCCTTGTTCTCCATCAGATAATAGAGCTTCTTGAGATAAGCTTCAAACTTGGTGACTAACAGATTGAATGCCACATGCTTATCTACTATTGTGGCTTGCTTGCCATAGAGATTGGCGAAGGCTCTGTTGATAAACAACCCTACGCCGTCGAGAGAGGTAAGTGTCTTGGTGCCCAGTACGTAGAACACGCTGTTGAGCACTTCTTTCTGAGGGCGCATCTGTCCTGCTACACCCGAAAGTGTGGACTGGAGAATATTGCGGATACTGGTTCTTATATGGTCGATATCCTGCTCTTTAGTTTCCTCGGCAGTATTGTCGTCAGCAGGCGTTGTTTCCTCGGTGGTTGGTGGAGTTGCACCATTGTCCATCGTAACGTCGTCGTGGAGCCACGCCAGCAGGATGCGCTCGCGAGCCGCAGGGTCCAGAATGAACTTGCGCAATATCTGGTCGGCCTTTGGCATTACCAGGAACGGAGGACAGGCTGAGCCGGTGATGCGCACCAGGAATTCACGGGTCTTCTGCAGGTCGAGCGTGAGCTTCAGATTCTCAAACCGGTTGAACTCGTTCAGATTCTGTTCGTTCACGTTACTGCTCATGATGTTGATGAGCTGGCTCTCGTTTACTCCGGTGGCTTCGCTCAGATTCATGATCTGCTTCTTCAGCTCGCTTATCTGATATTCGGCAATATAGTCGTTGATGGTCTTTCCCGGTTCCAGATGCAGGTCGCCGCTCTGTATGTCGTGCAGGATGATGAGCGCCGTGCGCTGGTCTTTCTGCGAAAGCGTGGCAAAGGTCTTGCACAGTTCCTCGAATGCCTCCTTGGTCATTTCGCTTCCCGGACCTTCCGTATAGAGGTTCTTGATGAACTTCTGGAATTTCGAGTCGATGTAGTCTGCATTGATGGTTCCCGTGCCCGTCTCCGTGATGTAGGTGTCGATGGTGTATTCCCATGCTTCCTTTGGGTCGCCACCTTCGCCACCTCCTTCAAAGAGCTCACGGTAGCGCTGCAGCAGAATCTGATAAGTCTGCTCGTCCAGTTCCATCTTCACCTTTGTATAGGTGTTGCCGTGCTGGAATTCATATTCGCTCTTTTCCCATACGAAGCCCTGCAGCTTGGCAGCCTCCAGCAGATGGGTCATCTCGCTGAAGCATTTGGCAAACATATTCCTGTCTTCACGGCCGTCGGGCAGCTTTTCGAAGTGCATGATCTTGTGCGAATGGAAGATGTCGCGGATGGTGAGGAAGCGCTGGTTGATGTTGGAAAGATTCTTCTCCAGCTTATCCACAAACACACCTAATGGACGGTCCACATACACCTCTAATGCATCGTTGATGTTCTGCTCCATGGTGTAGGGCTTGGTGTAGTACTTGATGGTGCCGAATGGCTTGTCGGGACCAAACAGGCGGTTGGTGCGTGAGAATGCCTGGATAATATCCACATACTTCATCACCTTATCTACATAGAGCGTGTTGATCCATTTCGAGTCGTAGCCCGTAAGCATCTGGGTCACCACTATCAGCAGGTCTATCTGCTGGCTGTGGTCGTTTTCTATACCGATATACGGCTTCTTGTGGGCAAGTCGCTTCGCCACATCCTTCTTGTACTTGGCGTAGTTGGCAAGCTGATAGTTCGTGCCATACTTGGCATTGTAGTCGGTGAGCATCTCCTTGATTGCATCCTCGCGCACAATGCCGCCGTCGCTGTTGTCGATGTTGCTGTCGAAAACAGCCACTACGTTCATCGACGGATGATACTTTCTGAACAGCTTGTAGTAGGCGATGGCTTCCGGAATATTCTTGGTGGCGAGCATGGCGTGGAACTTGCCGTTCTTGCTCAGTTTCTCGCGGCTCTTCATGATGTCGTTTGCCACGGCTATGTGGTGCTTGTCGCACTCGTAGATGTCTCTCGGCAGATAAGCCTCAATGCCCTTCACCGGCTTGCCGTTCTCGGCGTAGGTTTCCTGCATCTTGAGCTGGTTGACGAAGCGGTCGTAGATTTTCCCGAACTCCTCGTTCTCGCTGATGAGCTTCAGATATTCTTCCGTAGTTTTGGGAGTTGTGGGATTGAAGGAATTCTCCTCCTTCAACCTGAGGTCTATCTGATGGAACGCCACCAGCTCGCGCAGTTCGTCATCGTCGTAGGTCTTCACCATGTAAGGGTCGAAGCCGAGCACATTGCCGTCGGGTATTCCGCTGGCGATGGTGTATTTATGGAGCATGTCGCCGAAGAGGGTCTCCGTGGTGATTTCATGCTTGGCATTTTCCTCAAACACCGGCGTGCCTGTAAAACCGAAAAGCAGAGCCCTCGGGAAGGTGTGCTTGATGCTGACGAGCATGTCGCCGAACACGCTGCGGTGGCACTCGTCGATGATGAACACGAGGCGCTTCTGACCTATGCTGTTGATCAGTTCCTGGGTGATGGTTCCGCCGCCCGAGATAGAGGCTCCCTCTTTCAGATTGCTCATCTTCTGGATGGAGGTTACGATGAGGCGGTCGTCGTTGTCGGTGCTCTTCAGCTTGGCGAGCAGCACCGAGGAATCTACGGTGTCCTGAATCTCGTCGCCCTCGCCGGCAAAGCCGCGGTATTCGTCGAGCGACTGCAGGGCGAGTTCTATTCGGTCGAGCAGGAACACCACCTTGTCAGCATCGCCGCTTTCGGCTATCAGCTGCGCACTCTTGAAAGATGACATGGTCTTGCCCGAACCCGTAGTGTGCCAGATGAATCCGCCCCGGTGCAGATGGTCGTCCCAGTTGGTTTTCTTCACCACGTCGCTTATCTTGCTCACGGCAAAATACTGGTAGCTGCGCAGCACCTTCAGGGTCTTGTCCTTGTCGTCGGCAATGGTGTAGAATCCTACCATCTGATGGGCCATAGGGATGGAGAGCAGATTGGTAGCCACCTGCTTCCAGTCGCTCACTATGGTATTGTTGAAGTCTTCCCAATGGAAGTAGAACTGCTTCTGAAACCGGTCTTCCGTGCCTGGGTTGGCAAAGTAGAGGGTTTCTTCGGGCGTCATCGCCACATAGATCTGCACCATCGAGAAGATGCCGTTCTGGAAGATTCCCTCGTGAACGTATCTCTTGATCTGATAGCAAGCCTGGCTCACGTCTATCTTGCTTCGCTTCAGTTCGATATGGATTACGGGCATTCCGTTGATCAGGAGCATCATGTCTCCCCGTCGGTCGCCTAATATCGAGTCGGCAGTCTTGAATTTAGGCTGTCGTGCTATCTGGTAGCGGCTTTGTCCGGAAGAGATTTCCATAGGGTCGAAAATCTTCAGATACACTTCCTTGCCGAAGTTGTTGGTGTCGGCTTCATTGTCGCGCTTGATGCAAACCTGCTTGCCGTTGATGAATCGGTTCATCTCGTAGGGTGAACTTTTCATGTTCACCTGGTCCATCACCTGCTTCATTTCTGAAGCGGTAAGTGGGTAGTTGCCTAATTTGTCTATCTCCCGGTTGTTGTCGTAGATGATGTCAGCCCAGTTCTGCACCAGTTGCTCTTCGGTAGGGTTTTTGATTACCTCGTTCCAGCCGTGGTCGAGGAGGTGATGGGTCAACGCCTCTTCAAAGGCGAGTTCCTTGATGAACCCTTGTATATTGTCTGCCATAATTTCTAATGTTTTAAATGATTTTATACGAACATTTTGTCAAGACACGCAGACTTGATCTGCTTCAGCTTCTCCAGGCGCTGAGACTGGAGGGAGATTTGGCGGTCGAGATTCTTAAGATACGAAGCAATTTTTATTTGTTCTTCTTTGGATGGAACAAGGAATGACATTTCCTTAAATTCATCATAGCTAATCGAACGTCCGTCACGTATTCCATAGGTAATAAGTTCAAGTCGCTTAATAAACTCTTTAGACATGAAAACATATCGCCAATAGTAATCATGATACAAATCTTTATTCTTAAAATCCATTATAGTGTATGCAGGTGACGCAATACCTTCTATTTCGGAATGAGCAAAACCGCCTTGGAAAGAACGAAGATGAATCACGAATTGCCCTGGCAGTATATGCTTGTATGTTGCTTCATTTGACGTGTCATGGAAAATATTATAACCAATAGATTCACGTGTAACCATTCCTCTGTCTTGTGTTGCAGAAAGAACCGGTAAGTCTGAGCGATTCTTTTCGTTAAAGGTTTTGAATATCGAATCAGCTTTCACTTTCTTCCATTCCCCCTCAAACCCCTTGAATCTAATTTTAGGCACAGTTTCCCCTTTCTGCGGGAACATAGCCTGCAGGCTTGCAGCCTTCATCTGCTTTAATGAGGCAAGACGAGAGGTGGAGGCAGAAATCTGAGAATCGAGAGAAGTGAAGTATTTGCCTATGGCTTTCTGTTCATCTTTAGCTGATGGAACAACGAACTTTGTGGTTGATACTAAATTCCAATCCGCTCTTGGCATCTTTGAGCCAGATGAAATATTCGCAACCTTCAGAAATGATTCAGAATTAACCAATGTATAAAGGTATTTTTCATCAAATCCTTTTGAGCGAAGAACCCAAAAATCGCCTATAGCCACTCCATTAAAATCCGCTAAAATAATATTCTTAAGATAAGGACGTAATTTACCAAAAAGAATATCACCCTCATAGAATAACTTTCCATACTTATGACATTCTTTCTGATAAATGTTTTTATTAAAACAACCTTCTCCCGAAGCAATATCTTCAAATTCAACTCCAGGAAGCATTCCTGCTTGTCCTGAGGCTGAGATTCGTTCAACCATCTCGGAAAATAGAGGTGCCTTCCATTCCCCCTCAAACCCTTTAAATCTTATTTTTGGTTCCATCATATTATTCAATCTTCTTGTTCATAATAATAAGAATAGTCGAGACCTTTCATAAAGGTCTCTCTATCGTTTATTTCTTTTTAGGCTTAACCTCCCAATGACCACTATAGCCGCTACCAACAAACTCAATATGAGGCATTTTAGCGATACGACGCTTAATAGTTTTAGATGTTACGCCTATTTGTAAAGCTAATTCTTCTGTTGTTATTTTAGGATAAACAGCTACTTGATATTCTATCCATTTATCTAAATCATCGCCTTGAGGGACATCTTGAGTGCCACCTTGAGGGACACCTTGAGGGACACCTTGAGGGACATCTTGAGGGACATCTTGAGGGACACCTTGAGTATCACCTTCATTTTCCACAAAGTTTACCTCAATATCAGGATGTGTTTCCTGCCAAGCTAAAATCATATTAGGGAATGTGACAGTAAACTGGGCACGGTCGGAGAAGAAGGTTGGAAGCATCTTTTCTTCAAAGTAAGGAAGGGCTTTGATTGGATTGATGATTTTGCCCATACCCGAACCTTTACGCTCCATATAACCCAACTGAGCAAAGATATCTGCAATAACCGGATTGCGTCTGACAGAAGGAATGTCTTCTAAGTTCATAGTCTGGATAAGTCGTCCTTCCGGCATGGAACCAGGAGAGTAAATCACCATACGGTCATCATACATATCTACATGCACCTCGCTACCTTGAATCAGATAGTCGCGGTGAGCCAAGGCATTTACTACAACTTCCATCACACAACGTTCCATATATTGAGGAATCTCGATGCGCTGCATCGGCTCTTTGTACCAAAGTGTACGGTTGTTGCGACGGATGAAGGCCATGGTGTCTTCGAGAAGTGTTACAAGTCCGCCTGTAATCTCTGCGCTGTCGAGCGCATCAATGCTTCCTCCAGCTTTTGTCTTGCCGTTCCATCTTGTGCAGAATACTCTGCTTTGGCGCAATGGACATTCGTCTGCCATCAACAGACCTGCATAGGTAAGTATTCCCTTATTGTCAACCAGGCCGAATGAGCGGTAAAGTTTTTTATCGAAGCTCAGACCATTCCAGGCATAGTAGCGGCTGCGAAGCTTAGAAAATGCATAATCTTCAAACATTTCATCGCTTGGGCGTGCGTCGAATGAAGAGTTGCGACCTCTTAATACAAGACGCTTATGTTCGGTACTATCAGCCACAACCGATTCGTTGCCAATGCGCACAAAGGTTTCAAGAACGCTGTCGCCTATATAATAATAAGGTGTATCTTCACCGCCATGCACATAAAGAATGAGCAGTTCTTTGTCTTCTATACGCTCTATCTTCAAGTCGATTTGTGGCATAGGGTCTATGCGCTCCTTGATTTTCTGACTGATAAATTCGGCATCAGTCTTGGCATCAGTCAAACCTATGATAGCGTCGTCATCGGCAATACCAAACAATAGGCAGCCGCCACCTCCATTGGCAAAGGCGCTGACGCTCTTCAGCCAACTTTTCACTTTACGGCGTTCCACCTCCTGCTTCTTGTCGTATTCAGTAGTCTCACCTATATATTTTGCTATGTCCATATTTAATTGTTTTTTCTTTACTCCTTAACCAACTCTTTCAGTCCCTTGATGGCAAATTCATCGCCCGTGAGCTGATCTACCAACTCAGCCAATTCGTCTGTAGCCACAGCCATGTCGTCGTTGATCTGCTTGTAGCTTACGGCGTATTTCTCGCTGAGGGCAAGGGCGGCTGATTCCAGGTCGGCAAGCACTGAGCGCAGGGTGCTGTCGATGCCTTCGCAGATAGGGTCAATCCACTTCATGTGAAGCAGCTGGGCTACTTCCTCATCCGTAAGATGCTGGATAGCCTCGATGGTCTTTTCTTCCAAAGACTGTTTGTCTGCCTTACTCTGCTTCTCGGCCTTCGACTGCTCATTCCACAGTGCCACCATCTGCTTCAGCTTATCCTTCGTCTCAGGCTCTACATCTGCCTTAGGCTTGGCGTCGGCTGTAATCTTCTTCTTGTCGAGAGCATTGTCCTTCTCGCTGTCGCAATAAGCCTCCATTTCTTCCTCGGTGAAACTGTCGCGCAACTCATCGAGTTCTCCATTGATGGCTTCCACCCTCGACTGTAGATTGGCGATGGCTTGCAGTTCTGACTGGAACTTCATCTGCTGCACCATGCTGAAAGGAATGATGCGACCCTTCAGTCCATCAGGCACTTCCACCTCCTCATCGTTCTTCTTTTTCACCAATTTATATACGGTTTCCACCTCGCGCACAGCACGGATGCCTTCTTCCTGAATGGTCTCGATGTCGATGATGATAGACTGCCAGTGGTCTGCCAAAGCCTGATAAACGGCGTAGCGGTCGATGAGCGGAACAGGGTTGAGGCGGCGGAAAATATCGGTAGAAATCTCGTCCTGAGCCTGCAGTTCACGCACTTCCATCACATGGTCTATCAGCTGCTGATGGAGCCTGTCGGCGAATCCGCCGAATGCCTGGGCAAACTGCATCTTGAAGTTTCTTACATCCTCATTCTGCTCGATGGCAGTCTTCACATCCTCCACCTTCAGGGCAGAATAAGGCTTGTCTGCTTCGGGCTGGAACAAGGCGCTGCGCAGCGAAGGCAGCGTGTCCCAATACTTCTGCATCGCATCGATTTCGGCATTAGGAATACCGCCAAACATGGTGGCGTAGATGTCGAAAGGCTGGGCCGCCTCGCTCGAATCCACGTAGCGTGGAATGTTGAGGTTGTAGCCGTTCTCTCTTATCTCCTCACGGCTCACCTTGCGGGAGAAGCCAGGGATGTTCTTGCGGTCGCGCACGGTGTCGGCTATCTTCTTGATGTCGCAGGCACGGAGCTTGTTCTGCTTGCCTTCCTTGACGAATCCCTTGCTTGCGTCGATGATGAGCACGTCGTCATTATCACGATGCTGCTTGAGCACCATCACGAGGGTAGGAATGCCTGTGCCGAAGAAGATGTTGGCTGGCAGACCGATGATGGCGTCGATGTTGTTCTTCTCGATGAGGCGGGTGCGGATCTGCTCTTCCTCGCCGCCACGGAACAATACGCCATGGGGCAGCACGATGGTGAGAATGCCGTCTGGCTTGAGGTGGTGGAGCTCGTGGAGCAGGAAGGCATAGTCGGCCTTCGATTTAGGCGCCACGCCATAGTCCTTGAAGCGGGCGTCGGTCTCGCGGTCTTTCGGGTCCCAGTGCTGGGAGTAGGGTGGGTTGCTCACCACTGCATCCACGTAGAGCGGCTGACCAATCTCGCTGCCGGAGTTGATGATAGGCCAGTCTTCTGCGAGCGAGTCGGCGCAGCGGGTGTTGATGTTGCCCGGCTGGATTCCACGCATCACGAGGTTCATGCGGGTGAGGTTGTAGGTGTTCTCTATCAGCTCCTGCGCATAGTATTTCACCCGGTTCTTGTCGGCAATATGGCGACCTACCGACTTACCGATGGTGATGAGCAGCGAACCGGAACCTGATGTAGGGTCGTAGATTTCTATCTGATGCTTGTCCTTATGATGCTCGGCTACGATTTCCGACATGAGGATGGCCACCTCGTGAGGAGTATAGAATTCGCCAGCCTTCTTGCCGGCATTGGCTGCAAAATTGCCAATCAGATATTCATATACATAGCCCAGCACGTCATAGTCTTGCGAACCGTCGGTAGGAATATCCCTGATCAGCTTGATGAGGTCTTTCAGGGCACGGGTCTGGCTTGCAGGGTTTTCGCCCAGCTTGCTCAGTCCTGCCTGCAGACCCTTGAAGATGCCGTTATATACAGCCTTGTAGTTGGGACTGATCAGACGGTCGAAAGAGTTCAGCGCCACCGACATATCGGCAACGGTAAAGGTACTGTTGGGCTGCAGCCATGTGGAGAAGAGGTTCTTGTATTCGATGAAGTAGCCTATGTTGTTCTTGCAGTAGTCGATGATGACTTTTGAGTTCTCGTCATCATAGTTTTCTACAAGGCTCTCCAGTGCAGCTTGCTTTTCCTCCTCAGAAGCCCCCTTCATATCCTTCAGGATATAGTTCACCTCATTGTCTGACAGAAACTTGTAGAAGATGAGTCCGAGGATATAGTCTTTATATTCGTTAGCATCAATCTTCGAACGCATCTTGTTTGCCGATGCCCATATCTTGTTTGCGAGTTGTTGTTTGTTCATATTTTATATTTTAAAATTGACGACCTGAAGAAACAACAGCCTGGAGAAGTGTTTCGCCCTGTTGCTTGCTTTCATTCTATTCAATATGCAAAAATAAGTTTTTTTCTTGTAAAAATAGACTTTTTACCCATTTATTTTTTTACAGTCACCAACATCCCCTTGGTACTTATCCTGATCCATTAGAGATTTTTAATGAAGAATGGATAGAAAGTCAGCGTGAAACAGGCTTGAATATTGTTCGAACAATGGTGAATAAATATGGTCATCATTTTACAATGTATGGCTTGTTTGGAAACTTCTGTTTGGGACCAAAGATGTGCCAGAGGTTTGGTGCCTTTACTGGAGATTCATATTCTTCAGATGATATGGATGAATTGGAGACTTATCTTTGTCGTATGCAGTGTATGTTTGAGAATATGGAAGATACCAGTACCCGTATGGTTTTGCCTTCTCCATCTGGTAAACCGGAAGAAGGACTTTCTATCTCTTTGATTTGTATTAAGGACGGGAAAGTCAATGACTTCGATTATATCTCTGAAGCAGAAGTACTTGGTATAATGGATATGGATAATGAAGACATGGCTCCTGTGCTAATTCCATTCAAGCAGGTATGGAAGATTCTTCCAGAAGATGTGTTCTTTCCTTTAGATGAACTTCAGTTTTTGCGTCAGGAGGAACTGACCGTTGATATGGTGCATGAGATGATGGAACGTGTTCGTCATTTGCAACCAGAAGACCTTCATTACAAGCCAAGTTTTCCAGGTGTTATGTTGGATGGCAAACAGAATACATTTATCTTGAGGTGGAACCCAGCTATCTCAAGTGTCACGTTGGAAGATCATAACGACACGGTTGCTACCATGCTAACCGAGTACTATAATTGGAGTGTATGGGAACATGAAAAGGCAAAATGTGGAGACCGTTTCTTCCTTATTAGAGTGGGCGAGGGCAATACTGGTATCGTGATGAGTGGCGTATTTGATTCTAACCCTTATGAAGCTGGTGATTGGAGTGGCAAAGGTCGTCATACTTTCTATATGGATATGACTCCAAATGTCGTTCTTGACCCAGAAAGGGCTCCTATGGTTACTAAAGAGGAACTACAGAAAGCAATACCATCATTAGATTGGACGGGCGGACATTCTGGTCGCATGCTATCCCAAAAAGAAGCAAATACGCTGGAGACTATTTGGGAAGAGTATCTCGCTAAGCATGGCGATAACGCTGTTGGGGAAACAATGAATGTAGTTCTTTATAATCATTAAAGCGAACGTTTTCGTTAAGCCAAATGAGCAGAGTAAAGCTTGCTTTTACTTGGCCATGGCGAGAAAAGGTGCGCGTAAGCGAACATATAAGTGCGGAAAGTGTGACTACAGTGTTCGAGAGTGTAAACTAAACTGTGTCAAGCTACAATAAAAGTAGTTTAACACAGTTTTTATATTATGGACAACTTAGAAATTGATTACAAGAAAGCAGCTCAGCA
>OIWV01001198.1_pt1 | contig 22910 bp, 19 predicted proteins | sample 1587751 | NCBI WGS metagenome assembly OIWV01 (sample SAMEA3888913, study PRJEB22519) | human gut metagenome | biome: human gut; feature: human-associated habitat; material: faeces | place: Denmark | collected 2010
GAGGGTTCTTGTCCGGCTTCGCTTGCAATCGCACAGGATTTAGGCGTGGAATTAATCTGGATTCATGAAGTTTTGGGTGATGTGGAATCCCTTGTTGCAAAAGGCACATCAGGGATTAACACCGTAGCGGATTTAAAGGGTAAAAAGGTGGCGGTTCCGTTTGCATCCACAGCCCATTTTTCACTCTTAAAGGCAATGGAAAATGCCGGACTAAGTGCATCGGATGTAACGGTACTGGATATGCAGCCGGATAAAATCTACGCTTCATGGAACAGTGGCGATATTGACGCGGCTTATATCTGGGAGCCGACATTATCCCAGTTATCCAATAAGAAAACTGTAATAATAAGCGGTGAACTTGCAAAAGCCGGATATATGACCTCCAATGTTGAAGTGGTCCGCACAAAGTTTGCAGAAGCACACCCGGATATTGTAGCCGCTTATGTAAAGGCACTTGATAAATCTGTATCCATGTATAAGAACGATGAAAGCACCGCAATCAAGACGATTGCAGAAGCAATGGAACTGACAGAAGACAATGCAAAATTCCAGATGAGCGGTTCGACATGGCTGACAGGCAGTGAACAGATTTCCTCAACGTATCTTGGAACAAGCAGTGCAAAGGGTGCTGTGGTACAGAACCTTTACGACACGGCAGAATTTTTAAAGACACAGGGCAGTATTACAAAAGTACCGGACAAGTCCGTATTTGAAAAGGCAGTGAATCCGAAGTACATTGAAACCGCATTGGGTAAGTAATGTCAGACAGACAGAGAGAGGTGAAGGTTATGGCAAGTGAAATCAAAAGGGAAACGGTCGTTTCCATAAAAGATGCGTATTTAAGATACGCCAGTGAAAAGGGAAGTGTGACAGCACTTGAAAATGTCAATCTGGAAATTGAAAAGGGTGAGTTTATCTGTGTATTAGGCCCGTCCGGCTGTGGCAAGAGTACACTGCTTAAAATCATAGCAGGATTTCATCAGCCGACAGAAGGAACGGCAATGATGGGTGATACGCCGATTACAGGACCGTCTGCAGACCGCGGGGTTGTTTTCCAGACACCGACATTGTATCCATGGTTAAATATTTATCAAAATGTGGAATACGGACCGAAAATGCGTAAAGTTCCAAAAGATGAGCGCGAAGCTGGTGTTAAAAAGTATCTGGAGCTGGTCGGCTTAAAGGATTTTGCAAAGCAGAAGCCGTATGAATTATCCGGCGGCATGAAGCAGAGAGCCTCTCTTGCAAGGGTGCTTGTCAACCAGCCGAAAATGATTCTCATGGATGAGCCGTTTGGCGCGCTTGATGCCTTAACCAGACAGAACATGCAGACGTTAATCCGTGAAATCTGGAATAAGACCGGCAATACGATTTTCCTGATTACACACGATGTCGATGAAGCGCTGGCACTGGCAACAAGAGTAATCGTCATGTCTTCAAGACCGGGACGGATTGTCAAAGAATTTCATACGGATTTTACCTACGATATCGTAGGCACGAATCAGGAAAGTGCAAAATATACACAGGAATATATGCATATCCGTGAGGAAATATTAAGCATTATTAATACGCAGAATGCGGCATTGACGGCAGATGCCATTTAAAACATAAAGCAAAGCGGGCAGAAAATTATTTTTGTCCGCTTATTTGTGCGTATTAAAAAAATATAAAGAGTCTAAAAAAATCCGAAATAAAGCGTTACAAATTCTTATTTTTATGATAAATTATAGTATATATATGCAACCACAGATGTATTGTAGTGACAAAGGGGAGATTCATATGAATAAGAAAGTGTATTGTAAGCGTACAAAAGCGTTTTACAGAATCTTTGCGGCAGCAGCGTGCAGTTTGCTGCTGGCAGGGTGTCAGGCACAGAAGCCGGACGACTACGCAACCAATCAGGGCTATTCTGATAACAGTACCGTATCGGTACAAAATACCACAGGCATTACCAAAGAAAATATCAAAGTCGGGGTCATTCATTTGTCTGATCCGGCAGAGGGAAGCGGCTATACCTATACACATGATTTAGGGATTCAGGGGATGCAGCAAAACCTCGGACTTTCAGATGACCAGATTATACGCAAAATCAATGTCGATGACAGTGATGCACAAAAGACACGCACTGCGATTCAGGAGTGTATTGATGCGGGCTGTAATATCATATTTTCCACAAGCTGGGGCTATATGCAGACCACCGCAGAAATGGCGGAATAGTATCCGTCTGTGTATTTTTCACACGGCACGGGCTATTTAAGCAACGGTAAAAATTTTAACAACTATTTCGGAAAAATCTATCAGCCGCGGTATTTAAGCGGAATTGTGGCAGGCATGAACACCAAAACCAATAAAATCGGCTACGTTGCCGCAATGGATTCTTCCAATTCAGAAGTTACGGGCGGTATTGATGCTTTCGCACTGGGTGTATATTCTGTCAATCCGGATGCACAGATTTACGTTAAGGTAACAAACAGCTGGTACAGTCCTGAAGCGGAAAAAGCCGCCGCAGCGACATTGCTTGATATGAACTGTGACGTGATTACACAGCACTGTGACACGCTTTATCCACAGACACTGGCACAGGAGCGGGGCGTTTACAGTATCGGTTATAATTCGGATATGAGTAAAAATGCGCCAGATGCCTGTTTATGTAGTGTCATCTGGAACTGGAGTGCTTATTACACCTCTGCGGTACAGAGTGTCCTGGACGGAACGTGGGACGGCAGTAATTATTACGGCGGCATGAATGAAAATCTGGTCGGCATTACGGAACTGGCAGATTTTTGTGCGGCAGGGACAAAACAGAAGGTGGACGAAGCCAAACAGCAGATTTTATCCGGGAAAAACGGTGTGTTTGACGGTGTCATTGAAACCAATACGGGAGAAACCGTAGGCGAACAGGGTAAAACACTTGATGCCGCAACGATTACCGGCAAAATCAACTGGTACTTTAAAACCGTTCACGTTGTCGAATAGGGGGAATTACAGATGAGTATTAAAAAGAAAATTTTATCCATTACCATTATACCGGTGCTGCTTTTAGGCATTGTATCCATTTTTTTAACCTTTACCACGGTAAAAGGTGCATTAATCAATCAGATTGAGGAAGCGCTAAAAGGCACTGCGGCGGCGACACTGGCGGCATATGACCAGAATACGGGCGATTACATACAGACCAGCAATGGCGATATCTGGAAGGGCAGCTATAACATTTCCAAGTCGGAAAGTCTTGTAGACCGTATCAAAAAGAACACGGATATGGATGTGACATTTTTCTACGGAAACGAACGGATTATGACTTCGGCTGCGGACTCGGATGGAAACCGCATTTTAGGTTCCCCGGCGGGCGATGTGATTATTACAAAGGTTCTGCAAAACGGCGAAGAATATTTCAGCGAAAACGTATCATTAGAAGGAAATATAAATTATGGCTATTACATGCCGGTTTATCAAAATGGTTCGGACAGTGAGATTATCGGCATGGTCTTTGTCGGTACGGATAAGGCGCAAAAAGATGCGGTCATCAACAGGATTCTTGGCAGTATTGTTATGGCGGTGATTGTGATTATGCTTGTGTGTATTGCATTTGCCATGAAAATGGCATTGTCTATGAGCAGTAATATCCAAAGCAGCATCCAGGTTGTTGAGGAGCTGGCACAGGGCAACTTAAAAGTATGGGTCGATGAAAAACTGCTTGCAAGAAAAGATGAAATTGGTGCACTCTCGAAAGTAACGATTACACTCCGTGATGCCATGCAGTCCGTTATCTGTGAAATTTCGGAAAATGCCAAGCATTTGTCAGAGGCATCGGATGTGCTGGGGATGGCAGCAGACACCACCAACGGCACGATGACACAGGTAAAAGATACTGTGGCAATGATTGTGGATAATTCGGCACAGCAGGCAGAAAATTCCAAGAATACTTCGGCACAGATGCAGATTATGGGTGAAAATATCACGCAGACGACACAGGAAGTCGGCGTGTTAGACGAAAATGCACAGGCAATGCAGCAGTCCGGTCGCAGGGCGGCAGAAACGCTGTTAAATCTCATGAAAATCAATGACGAAGTGGAGCATACAATAAAAGAAGTACAGGAGCAGACGAACAGAACGAATGACTCCGTCAATAAAATTTACGAGGCAACGGCACTGATTACGTCGATTGCGGAAGAAACCAATCTGTTAAGCCTGAATGCTTCGATTGAGGCGGCAAGGGCAGGAGAAAGCGGCAGGGGCTTTGCCGTGGTTGCCGATCAGATTAAAAAGCTGGCAGACCAGTCCAACGAATCGAGCCGTGAAATCGGTGAAACTACGCAGGTACTTATGGAGGATTCTGCAAAAGCCGTGGAAAATATGCAGCAGATGCAGCAGATTCTACAGAATCAGAGTGAAAGCATGCAGGCGACCCAAAATATTGTGGAAGAGGTGCTTTCGGGTATTGGGGAATCCATGCAGGGTATCGGACAGATTAAAAGCAGTACACAGCGGCTTGACAGCTCCCGCAGTGAAGTCGTGGAAGCCGTGTCGGCGCTCTCTGAACTTGCCGGAAACAACATGGAAGGCACGAAAAAGACATATAATGAAACAGAAGCGGTTGCAGGAACATTTAAACAGGTCTATGAAAGTGCCGAACAGCTCCGTCAGATTGCCGAACAGCTTGTACAGAGCATTGATTATTTCAAAATGTAAAAAAGAGGTTGAATTTCACACAGTAATGTGCTAAACTCAGCAATAAATAAAAAAGACAAACCGTTGAATAAGAGTAGTAGCATGAGCGTAAGAGATTACAGAGAACTGCATGTGGTGAGAAAGCAGTATTTCCGGTTCATGTGAATGGACTTATGAGGGCAGCCTGAAATGATAGTAGGAGCTGACGGAAACTCTAACCGTTATGATGAGAGCATATCGTCTGACTGTAGTAATCGCCGATTTGACGGACTATAGAATGACCGTATGTGAGATTTCCATACAGGTGGCGTGCAGAAAAGATTTCTGTTCCTTTAGGGAACGGAAATCTTTTTTTGCTTTATTTCGGTTTGTAACAAAAAGAAAAGAGGAAAGACCATGAAGGAAAAGACACAAAACGCAGGCAGAGGCGCATCCCTTGCAATGGGTGTTGCATTTGTCGGATTCACAACACAGTTTGGCTTAATTCCGCTGGTTAAGACGGGTTATTCTTATATCGGTTATGCAACGCTGATTGTGATTGTGATACCGTTTATTGTCCATATGATTGTAGGCTGCGTGAAAAAACAGCCGGTCATGGGCAGCGAAGCAGCTGAAAATTAAAAAACTGATACGTGTTTTGCGGGCATGAAAATGTCTGCGGAAAGGATAGAATCATGAAATTAGAAAATTATGAATTACATTTACCGAGTTATTCTGTAGGAAAAGAGGTCTATAACCAGATTGGAAAAATCTGTAAACCATACGGCACAAAGGTGCTTGTAATCGGCGGTAAAAAGGCGCTTTCTGCGGCATTTGACAAAATCAGTAAAAATGCGGCGGGCTGGATATTATCGGAAAAGAAATTTACGGAACAGACTGCACGTATGAGGCAGTAGAACGCCTTGCCGCACTGACGTCATTTCAAGAAGCCGATATGGTGTTTGCCGTGGGCGGTGGAAAGGCAATTGATACCTGCAAATGTCTGTGTATCGAGTGTGAAAAGCCGGTGTTTACATTCCCGACAATCGCTTCCAACTGTGCGGCATGTACTTCTGTTTCAATTATGTATCATGAAGACGGCACATTTTTCAAACCACATTTCTTTACACATCCGGCAGCTCACGCATTTATCGACACACAGATTATTGCCGCAGCACCGTACCGTTATCTGTGGGCGGGTATCGGCGACACGTATGCGAAAAATTACGAAGCTGAGATTTCTTCACGCGGTGAAAAACTGCCGCATTATACGGAGGTCGGGGTCGGATTTTCCAAAATGTGCCTGACACCGATGCTTGAATACGGCAGACAGGCATTGGAGGATAATAAAAAGGGTGTTGCAACCGAAGCACTGGAGCAGGTAGTTTTAGCGATTGTGGTTACGACAGCGATTGTATCCATTTTCCTTACAAGGGACTTTACACCGGATTACAACAGTGGTCTGGCACATGCCTGCTTTTATGCGCTGACGGCATATCCGGTCATTGAAAAAGAACATCTGCACGGCGAGGTTGTCGGATTCGGTGTACTGTATGCCCTGCTTGTAGACGGACAGCAGGAGGAATTTGAAAAAATTTATGCGTTAAATAAAGAGCTGGGACTTCCGGTGCGCATTGCCGATATCGGCATTACCGAGGAGCAGTTCTTTGAAACCATGGACAGGATTCCGCAGATGTCCGATATTCGCCATTATCCATATGCAGTGACAAAGGAAATGCTGATGCAGGCATATGAAACGATAGAACAGCTGCCAGTATAAAATGTCGGAATATTCATAATAAAATATACAATTTATAGAAAAGAATGAAAATAATTAAAATTTATTTGAAAAAAGTATTGACAAATAATAACCTGCGTGTTAATATACAATCACAAACAAACAAGAACTTCAAACATAAGAGTTCTTAAAAGGAGGTTGATTCCAATGCAGAACGAAGGAATACACCTACAATATGAGAGTGGTAAGGCATAGCAGTTCCCTCGCAAGAATACCTTTACCGATATAACAAATGGAAGATTCCTATAAAGAGATAGGAAAAGAAGGAAAAGGTAATACAGGCTGGCACTCATATTGAAGATTTACCACAACAATAATATGAAAGATTTCAGATTTGTGTAAAGAAACAAATACTGAAAAGGTATCAAAAATATACGACCGGAACACTTCTGATACCAGTAAAAGATTTTGGTTATCAACGAAATCAAAGTCAATGAAGATGCAGAAGTAAAAGGAAACTATATTTCAGATATCTTGAAACTGTCAGAACCCGTGAAAGATGACAGAAAGAAGCTTCATATTATCCGAATGAAACAGATTCAATGAAAGCAATTTCAAGGAATCAGGTATCATTCAAAAAAATGTATCAATGTTCTAAGTAAGAAAACAAAAAGGAAGATTTTTTAAAGAAAAGATTCCAAAAAGAAAACTTACGAGCAGGGAATAAAAAGGTGATGTTGCCTTTGTACAATCAGAACAGATTTCATCGAAGAAATTGAAAAATGAAGTGAAATTCATAAAATCAATGAAGAATCGAAGAAAAAGGAGTTTAAAATTGGATAACGCAGAGTCTTAGAACGGCCGTTGTATCAAACATTCGTAGTTGGTATGACGGTCGTTCATTTTGCTCATTTTGCATTAAAAAGCATGAAAAAGGAATAGTGCCAAAACGGCGGGAATATAGTATATAGCGTGAAAAAATGCCGGTGTAATTATTTTTTGCATTGGAATTTGGTTCTTATGAAACAAATCTGCGCGGTAAAAATCTAGTATTTGTGGATTGGAGAGGTGTATGAAACTGCTGTGGAGGTCGGGACGCAGGCGCGGTAAAGCTGATGGCAAAGAAAAGGAAAAAGACATTAGGGAAAGCAGGAAACCATGGTCGGGGATAACGGCACAGAAAGTAAGTATCGTGGCAGTGCTGTTTTTAGTAATGTATGCGCTGGGAGCGCTGACAGCAAAAAAGGCGGAGAGTGTCGGTGTGTCGGCATTACTGCATGAAAAAAGTGAAAACTGGGGACTGGGTTTTGGCACGGAAGGAAAGCCGCCGACAGGAAATGCGAGTGCAGAGGAATTAAAAAAATACAATGCGTATTTTATCGGGGATACAACACAGAATACGATTTATCTGACATTTGACTGCGGCTATGAAAACGGCAATACAGAGCCGATTTTAGATGCGTTGAAAAAACATGATGTAAAGGCGACCTTTTTTGTGGTCGGAAATTTTCTGGAAACCAGCCCGGAGATAGTCAAACGGATGATTGCGGAGGGGCATACGGTCGGCAATCATACCTATCATCATCTGGATATGTCATCCATTTCAAGCATGGATGCCTTTAAAAAGGAAACGCAGGACGTTGAAAATCTGTTTGAGCAGATTACAGGGACACCGATAACAAAATTTTACCGTCCGCCGCAGGGCAAATACAATATTGAAAACTTAAAAATGGCGCAAGAGCTTGGCTACCACACGTTTTTCTGGAGTCTTGCTTATGTGGACTGGTATCAGGATAAACAGCCGACAAAAGACGAAGCGTTTGGCAAGCTGCTTAAAAGAATACACCCCGGCGCAATCGTACTGTTACATTCCACGTCTTCGACAAATGCGCAGATTTTAGACGAATTGTTGACCAAGTGGGAAGAAATGGGCTATACTATAAAACCGTTGACAGAACTGGCTGGCGCAGCAACATGACACATAATAAATGTATTGTTTGACAAAACTTTAGGAAAAATGTTTGGCGAAGCCGGGTGAAACGTGTAAAGATATAGATTTATGCGTGTACAGACAAAGAAAGAGAGTAAGATGAAGAAAAATGGGAGGAAACGAAACGTGAATACGAAAGAGTATGAAACAAAGGAGCTGCTTTCACGGTTTGCACCGTATTATAAGCCGCATATGGGGACGCTCTGCATGGATTTATTCTGTGCGGCGCTGACAACAATCTGCGAGCTTGTGCTTCCGCTGATTATGCGTTATATTACCAACGAAGGAATCCGGGATCTTGCGGCGTTGTCCGTAAAGACCATTCTGATGTTGGGTGCATTGTATCTGGTACTGCGTATTATTGATGGTATTGCCAATTATTATATGGCATATACGGGGCATGTTATGGGTGCAAAGATTGAAACCGGTATGCGTAAAGATGCATATGCGCATTTGCAGAAGCTGTCTGATACGTATTATAACAATACGAAAGTCGGTCAGATTATGGGGCGGATTACCAACGATTTATTTGATGTTACCGAATTTGCGCATCACTGTCCGGAGGAATTCTTTATTGCGGCGATTAAAGGCATTGCAGGCTTTGCAATTCTTGCAATGATTAATTTGTGGCTGACACTGATTATTTTTGTGATTGTGCCGGTTATGGTTCTATCCTGTATGAAGCTGAACCGCAAAATGAAAAAGGCATTTGCGGCACAGCGGTATCAGATTGGTGAATTAAATGCGCGTATTGAAGATACCTTGCTGGGTCAGAAGGTTGTGAAGGCTTTCACAAATGAAGATATGGAAAATCAGAAGTTTGATGCGGATAACCACAGCTTCTTTGGGATTAAAAAAGAAACGTATAAATATATGGGCGCATTCCAGACCACAACCAGAATGTTTGACGGTGTGATGTATCTGGCAGTTGTGGTTGCCGGCGGTATTTTTATGGTTAGAGGCATGATTCTGCCGGGCGATCTGGTTGCGTATATGCTGTATGTAACGACATTTATTGCAACAATCCGCAGAATCATTGAATTTGCCGAGCAGTTCCAGCGCGGCATGACGGGAATTGAGCGCTTTTTACAGATTATGGATGCTAAAATCGACATTTTTGACGAGCCGGGTGCAGTCGAATTAAAAGATGTAACAGGAGATATTACATTTAAAGATGTAAGCTTTGAGTATCCGGATGACCACAATCAGGTCTTTGAAAATCTGAATCTGACGATTCGTCCGGGCGAAAAGGTTGCCATTGTCGGACCGTCAGGCGGTGGAAAGACGACACTTTGTAACCTGATTCCGCGTTTTTATGATATTGATTCCGGCGAAATCAGCATTGACGGTAAAAATATCAAATCGTTTACGTTAAAGAGCCTGCGCCAGCAGATTGGCATTGTACAGCAGGACGTCTATCTGTTTTCGGGTACGGTGTATGACAATATTGTATACGGCAGCTTAAATGCGACAAAGGAACAGGTTATTGAAGCCGCAAAGCTTGCCGGGGCAGATGGATTTATCAGGGAACTAAAAGACGGCTATCAGACCTATATCGGAGAACGAGGTGTGAAGCTTTCCGGCGGACAAAAACAAAGAATCAGCATCGCAAGGGTATTTTTAAAGAACCCGGCGATACTGATTCTGGATGAAGCGACCTCGGCGCTGGACAATGAAAGCGAGTATGAGGTTGCTAAGTCGTTAGAGAAGCTGTCAAAGGGCAGAACAACGATTACCATTGCACACCGCTTATCCAGTATCCGCAATTCGGACAGAATCTTAGTGCTTACGCAGGAAGGCATTGCCGAAGAAGGAAACCACGAAGCACTTATGGAAAAGAAAGGCATTTACTACCAGTTCTATACCATGGCGGACCGGCTGAAATAGCGGCGATGTCAGAAGCGGAACCGGTCACTTCATTCTGCATAACGGATAAGCCTTCGGTTACGGTGGCGTTTGGTTCAAGCTGTTTTATCGTAGTTATCTTATATTTTACACATGTTTCTGATTTTCGCGCAGGGCACTTTCTACATATTCCATAATGTAGTAGTTGTCCTCCGGCATCTGACAGCCGACAATATACGTGCCCTCATTTTCAGAAGAACGGATAATTCGGCCTTCCAGTACGGAATGGGCGGTCAGTGCAAAGTTATCAATGGCAATGGAAATGTCACGGCCCTTGGCAGAGGCAAAGAACGGGTCTTTTACCAGAAGTGCAAAACCGTTTGCACTGATATTGTCTAACTGACCCTTAAAGGTTTCACCGGAATTTTTCACGGTAATCGTACAGGTGTTGGAAATATCCATGCGTGGATATTTCCGGCGGTTTATAATCTGCGGACGGCTGGTAATCTGAATACGGTAAGTTTTTTCCGCAGATGTTTTACCGCTGTCAGACTGAATCTTGGCATGGCTCCAGCAGTAAAGAACATTACCGACAGTAACCTGTACGGTACATGCTGCCGGTTTTGGCAGGCTGAGCTTCTTTTCAAGAGAGGCAAAAAGCGTATTTTCAACCTGTTCCAGTAATTCACCGTGGTATTCAATGTCTTTAGAAGAAGCATCATCATGAACGGTTACGGTCATCTTCATGCCGCGCTTTACATCATCAATGCCCATGAAACCGCCGATACCCAGTTCGCACATTAAATCCTGGATAACATCTTCAATGTTGTTGATATTCAGAGCCGTTTCTTCATATTTGCTGCTCATGCGTTTGGTCGTTTCGTCAGAGTCGGAAATGCAGTTGGTCATGACATTTACAATATCAGTAACGTTTTCCATGTTGGAAACCAGCTGGCGGTTGGAATTTTCCACTTCTTTAATAGCGGTGTCAATAACCTGGATATGTTCACCCAGCTGTGAAGAATCCGCAGTAATTTTACCGACATTTTCGCCGGTTAGAGTTACTTTTTCAAGGGTCAGCTGAATCAGTTTCAAGGTCTGTTCGATAGAAGATGTCATTTTTTCTGAAATCTCATCCAGACGGGTTAAGGCATCCTGAATCTGACCGGATGAAGATTTGGTTTCGGTACTTAATGTGCGAATCTGTTCGGCAACGACCGCAAAGCCTTTTCCGGCTTCGCCGGCGCGTGCGGCTTCAATCGAAGCATTTAAGGCAAGCAGATTGGTCTGGCTTGAAATGCTGTCAATCGTACCGGTTTCTTCTTTTACTTTTTCAAATTCTGATTTGAATTCCTGTAAAACATTTTCAACTTCGCCAGACAGTTCAGACATCGTTCCGGCAGTTTTTACCAGTTCGTCAAGGTCTGCGGAACTGGTCTGTGCATGTGTAACGGATTCAGCTGTTAAGGAAACCATTTCGTTGATTAATGCAACAACGTGTTCCACCTGTGCATTAATATCACCGGTCATATCGGTGGAGGAGGTGGTATGTTGCTGTAATTTTCCGTTGTTGTCAGTTAATTCATTCATGCTAAGTAAAACAACGTCAGAGCCGTGTTTGTTTTCAGAAGCCAGTTCACGGACAACGGTAATACCGTTCATAATGGTATTGCTGGCAGTTTTTACCTTTTCAACGGTTGAGATGACACGCTGTAAGTCAGCCTTGATACTGTCGGTTAAAGCCCCATCAGATTCGTTTAAATGGCGGATAGACAGCACGTAGCAGATATAACATAAAACAATGCAGGATACCTGTAGCTGGTAATTTTTTATATCAGCCGCAGAGTTGCAGCCAAGTACGACACCGCGGTATAAGGCGCTGCCGATGATGACAAGCGTATTGGCGATGCCGCAACGAATCATAAAGCTGCGGTTCTTGTAAAGAACCAGAAGGCTTGTGACAGGAAGCACATAGGTAAATGCAATTGGTGAAGCTGTTGTGCAGGATACAAAGGTATAAAAGATACCGTATCCGATAACAAGATCATATTTGTACAAATCAGTTGATTTTCCTTTTAGCCGCAGCAGAATATCGCCGATAAAGAAAGGAACCCAGCATAATACTACAAAAATAATGTAATTAGAAAACGGATACAGGCCGTTTGCGGCATCGGAGCCATAGTTGGCTGTGAGTAAAAGTGCAAAGACCAGCCAGATTCTGCGGGCTTTGATGTTGGCTTTTTCTTTGAAAACATTTTCATCATAGTTCATAAGTGTCATCTCCTGTTCTAGTATTTTTGAAGGAAATCAATCATGGATTTCATTGTCTGTAAACTTTCGTCAAGTTCCGGTTCAAATACGCTGAAAGCGTGTGTAAGCTTCGGATTTTTCGGAAAATTCAGTAAATCATGCGGCACCTGGTAACGTGCCAGTGCTTTTTCAAATTGTAACGTGTAGCGTTTTAAGTAATCGTTGTGGCTGGTTACCAGAAAACACGGCGGAAGTGCCTTTATAATATCAGGGTGTTCGGGATTTACAAACGGCGCAAAGGCACTCTTTTTGTAATTCTTTCCGTAAAGATACTTTGGAAGAAACAACCCGATTTTATCCTTTTTTGTTGTATAAAACATGCCACTGATGAGTCCCAGCGCATTGATATGTAAAGAAGACGGAGTGACTTTGGCAGCTTTTGCTGCGGCAGGGGCATGCTGCAGGGCAGCAGTGTAGGTTAAAAGACACGCACCGCCACTGTCTCCGACTGCATATACATGGGACAGATCACCGTTATCGGAAGAAATCCGCGTTTTTAAAAAGTCCATGGCACAGGCTAAATCCTGACACTGGTCGAAAAATGAACAGTCCGGTATCAGACGGTATTCCACGCTGTAGACTAAAAAACCAAGTCCGCTTAACCGCATGCAAAATAACCGGTTAAATTCTTTGCTGCCAAGTAAAAGTCCGCCGCCATGCACATTTACAATTACCGGGAGAAGTTCGCCGTTCCGTTTTTTCGGGCGGTAACAGTCCAGACGGTGTGAATCGCGGATGTGTGATTTACTGCTTTGCGGTGGGAAGTCCGTGTCCAAAGAAGTGTTGTCTTTTGCGGCAGAGCCGTCTGTCATATAAGGAATGTTTTTTATCTCTGTGACAGTATCCGGGAAAGTAAGTGTTAAATTCCGTTCGGCAGACGATTTCTCAAAGTCTTTTCGCTGTTTATAAAAATTTCTTATTATAAAGTCACTCATAGCAGTCTCCTATCATGGCCAGGGGGTTTTACCATGGCATCATATCATTATTTTAAGATATTTTTGAGGGCTTTTCAACAAAATAATGAAAATGATATCTTTTGATGGTGTCTGCGGGAATTAGTAGTCTTTTTTGATAAATTATGGTATACTTCTTAATAAAGAACTATGGCTGACTTACTAAAAGGAGAAATGTTTATGGAAAATTATAATGAAGCTTTTTTCAGGGCGAAGACGAACAAAAGAGCAAGCATAACATGGGTGCTTCTGCTGATCGTTGCGTGCATTTATTATGGCATCAAAGTCGGCACCGGAACACTGACACCGGGCTATTACGCAGCATTTGCGATTGTGGGCTGGGCAGTCTATATTGTCGGACAGGCACTGCTATTTATTAAAGGAATGGATTTTAAACCGTATAAATGGATTGTGGGACTGGGATATCTTGCATTTTATTCGGTCATTGCATGGACGGCACTCGACCAGATTTCATATGTGTTTATCCTGCCGTTAATTTCAATTCTGATTTTATACAAAGACCCGAAGTTTATCCGCACGATGATGTGGATTACACTTTTTGTACTGATTTCAAGTAATGCTTATAAGGGGCTGGCAAAGGGCATGATGGATTATATGGCAAGTCCTGAATGTGCATTACAGCTGGTCATTGTAATTGGTTGTTATGTTTGTACCAATATGGCAATCAAACAACTGGTAGAAAAAGATAGGGAGCTTACGCAGTCTATTAAAAGCAACTTAGAGCGCGTTGTCCGTACCGTAGAACAGGTTAAGGATGCAAGTAATGCCGTTGTAGACGGTGTAACGGTTGTCCGTGAACTGGCAGACGAGAACAGAACGGGTGCCAATGATGTTATGAAGGATATGCAGAATCTCGATGCCAACAACGGTGTCTTAAATGAAAAGACCCTTTCTTCCATGGAGATGACAAAGGTCATTGATACACAGGTCAAAGGTGTGGCTGACCTGATGGAACAGGTAGTAGACCTGATCGGGGCATCGGTTGAACATGCCAATGTGAGTGCGGGTGAACTGGTAGAGGTTGTGGAAACAACCAATAAGATGGCAGACCTTTCAAAACAGGTTGAACAGATTCTGGAAGATTTCAAGAAAGAATTTGAAAATGTAAAAGAAGAAACCAGTACAATTGAGGGCATTACCTCAAAGACCAATTTACTGGCGTTAAATGCTTCTATCGAAGCGGCAAGAGCCGGAGAAGCCGGAAAGGGCTTTGCGGTTGTAGCCAATGAAATCCGTAATTTGAGCAGCGGTACACAGGCATCTTCTAACAGTATCATGGAAGCGCTTTCCCATCTGGAAGAAACATCCCAGAAGATGCTTGAATCCATTGCAGAAACCATTGAACTGATACAGGTTAATATTGAAAAGGTATCGAATGTCAATGTAAGTGTAACCAATATTACACAGGACGCTACCAGTCTTGGAGAGAATATTAAGGTTGTGGATAGTGCCGTTAAAGAAGTGGAAAGTTCTAACCGCACGCTGACGGAAAACATGAATCAGGTCGGTGAAGTCATGGAAGTCATGACACAGAGCATCAGCGGTGCAGAACTGACGACAAAGACAATGTTAAGCAAGTACGAAGCCAGCGCAAAGAGTGCCATGGATATTGAAGGTGTAGTTGGTAAGCTGATGCGTGAACTGGGTGTTGGCGGATTTATGGGTGTTCAGGATATTAAACAGGGCATGAAGATTTCTATTGCTTTTGGGGATGCCGGCGGTAAGAAAGATGAATATCTGGGTGAAGTCGTAGACTGTATTGATAAAGATATTTTTGTTGTGCTGGATAGTAAGAGCGGACAGGCAGGTGATAAGCGTGACAGAAATGCGTTCTGCCGGTTAAATATTGTTGTGGATAATGTATTGTACTGCTGGGAGCACGTAGCAGTACAATACAGCAGACATGGCGAAAAGGGTCAGTTTAAGCTGAGCATTGAAACCAATCCACAGGTATTTAACAGAAGAAAATATCCGCGTATGCCGCTGGATAACAGATGTACAATCCGTATCAGCGGACAGGATACAGCTTATGACGGCAAGATGGTCAATATCAGTGCCAATGGTTTCGCATTTTCAGTAAACGATTCTGCATTTGAGCGTGCGAAGGGCAAAAATGTTACACTGGACGTTCAGGGCTTTGATGTGTTAGGCGATAAACCGCTGGAAGGCTGTGTTATCCGCTGTTCTAATAATGATGGAGAATATATTATCGGCTGCAGAATGCCGGAAGACAGCGAAGCAATTAAGGATTATGTAAGTAAGAATTACTGCGAATAAGATGCAGTACAAGCAGGATAACCCTCTGTTTACAGATATTGGTTTATAAAAAACTAGTGTGAACAGATGGCTTAGGTTTGTATAAATATTCACATTTTCCACATACTAACTCCAAAGCTAATATATAGCAAAAAGAGCGGCTTTATTGATTTGAACAGACATAGATTAATAAAGCTGCCGGCCCAAATATAGCATTGGAGGAAAGCAGATTATGAAAGCGACAGGCATTGTAAGAAGAATCGATGATTTGGGGAGAATTGTCATTCCCAAAGAAATCAGAAGAACGCTTCGCATCCGGGAGACAGACCCGCTTGAAATATTTACCGATAAAGAGGGTGAGATAATCTTAAAAAAATATTCACCCATCGGAGAGCTGGGGGCTTTTGCCAAAGAGTATGCGGAGTCGCTTGCGCAGACAACAGGGCATACCGTCTGCGTTTCGGACCGCGACCAGATTATTGCGGCAGCAGGTCCGGATAAAAAGGACATGATAAAAAAGAATATCACGAAAAAAATGGAGCAGCTTTTAGATAACAGAAGCACACTTGTTGCGGCAAGCGGGGACAGGGAGTTTGTGCCGGTTGCGGAGAATCTGGAAGAAGAATATAAGGAACAGGCATTAAGTCCGATTATCTGTGCCGGGGATGTACTCGGAGCAGTGATTATTACGACAAAAGACGGTAAAATACATTTTACGGATACTGAAAAAGCACTGGCTGCAGCAGCAGCTGATTTTTTAGGAAGACAGATGGAATCTTGATTGTGGAATTTAAGGGAGTATAAAAAACAGATGAAAAATCAAGAGTATTTAAAAGAAACGTATGAATGGAAGGACCTGCTGGCAATTGTGCATAAGCTGCGCCAGCCGGACGGCTGTCCGTGGGACAGCACGCAGACCTATGAGAGCATGAAAAAATGTGTGGCCGATGAAGCCGCAGAGGTTGTGGAAGCCGTAGACAACGAGGATTTTATCAATCTGAGGGAAGAACTCGGCGATTTAATGCTTCAGGTGCTGATGTATGCGGAAATTGCGCAGGAACGGCAGGAATTTACATTGGATGATGTTATTGACGAGCTGGCAAAGAAACTGGTCAGAAGACATCCGAATGTATTTGGCGATGAAGAAATGTCAAGGACACCCGGTGAAGGATTAAGCGTGTGGAAACGCGTTAAAAAAGAAGAAAAGCTGGGACGGTTAAAAGAGTACGAAAAGATGTATGAACAGGGGAAAATCCCTTTGAAGGCACTTGAAAAACAGCGGGAGAAATGCCGCATTTTAGAGGCACAGGAAGGCGCAGAGTAGGCGTGCGTTGGCATTTTTACTAAATTTTTGACGGGATTTCATTACAAAACCCTTGAAATGCCGTGAAAATGCCTAAAATAGGCGGTTTGTATTGACAAAAGCTGTAAAAAAGTTTATAAATGATTTTGTTGGGGAAATCCAATAGAAATATACTGATTGAGGAGAGAAATTCACATGAATAAGACTGAGTTAGTTGCAGCAATTGCTGACAAGACTGAATTATCTAAAAAAGACAGCGAAAAGGCATTAAAGGCATTTATCGATGTTGTAGGCGAAGAATTAAAGAAGGGCGAAAAAATCCAGTTAGTTGGTTTCGGTACTTTTGAAGTAACTGAAAGAGCAGCAAGAACAGGTAAGAACCCACAGACAGGCAAGGAAATTAAGATTGCAGCCTGCAAGGCACCTAAGTTTAAGGCTGGTAAGGCTTTAAAGGATGCTGTAAACGCTTAATTTAAGGCAAAAGAGAATCTAAGGCTGCCGTGCCGCCGATTGTATAATCGCGGGTGCGGCAGTTTTTTCATATGTGCGCCTGGCGGCGCTGCCGCCGGGATACAGCAAAAAGGAGCAGCGATGAGATTAGATAAATATTTAAAGGTATCCAGACTGATTAAGCGCCGTACCGTGGCAAATGAGGCGTGTGATGCGGGCAGGGTTGTGATTAACGGAAAAGTGGCAAAGGCATCGGCAGATGTAAAAGCCGGTGACGTGATTGAAATCGCATTTGGCAATAAGTCTGTGAAAGTCCGTGTAACCGATGTAAAGGATACTGTCAAAAAAGAAGAAGCAGCAGATATGTTTGAATATCTGTAGGCGGTTCTGAAATCATGCGGGCAGACATATACTGATACAATCAAGTATCAGGATGGAGGCCGTTATGGAAGAAAAAGTAAAACAGAAGCGTCTGCATAAAATGCACATGGAAAACCGCAATAAGCTGGAAATGACGGGTATCGTCGATGTCATTTCTTTTGATTTAAATAAAGTTATTCTGGAATCCGACTGCGGCATGATTACGATTAAAGGTGCAAATCTGCATGTCAGCCGGCTGTCCGTGGAAAAAGGAGAACTGGATATTGACGGTACGATTGAAAGCTATGCCTATTCCGAGGTAAATTCCTATGCCAAAAAGGGAGAATCCATGCTTGGAAGGCTGTTTCGATGATTGCAAAACTAATCTGGTGGGAGGGCAGGACATTATTGTCGGCACTCTTTTTAGGAATGGTGCTGGCATTAGAATATGACTGTATCCGTATCTTCAGACGCGTAATCCGTCATAAAAATATATGGGTGATGTCGGCAGAAGATATTTTGTACTGGATATATGCGGCAGTTACCGTATTTTGCATGACCTATGAAGTAAATGACGGTATTTTAAGAGGTTTTCTGGTGACAGGTTTTTTGGCAGGGGCGGTTTTATACCGGTATGCATTTGGCACATTTTTTGTAAAATACACTACAAAATTCATAAATTTATGTTTAAAGCCATTGAAAAAAGCACTCTGTTTGATTAAAATAGGAGTACATAAAATAGCAGGCTGCATCAAAGCGGCGGCTGTAAGGAAAAGGGGGCAGGGCAATGAAGTTTGAAACACGCAGGGAAAGAGAAACAAGAAGAAAGCGGCAGAAACAGTCAGCAATTTTAGGCATGGTGCTTGCATTTGCCCTTGTCATGATTATGGGCGCTGTGATCTGGAGCGGCAAGCGGACACTGGAAAAGCAGAATAAAGAATATCAGGCACGCGTGGCACAGCTGCAGGAGCAGGTGGAAGAACAGCAGAACCGGTCTGATGAGATTGATGAATATAAAAAGTATATCCAGACCAAAAAATTTGCAGAAGAAGTTGCAAAGGACAAATTCGGCATGATTTATCCGGATGAACTGGTATTTAAACCGGAAAACTAATAAAATATTGTGACAGGTTACACTACCTGACAAAAACTGCACAAAACAGCGTCTATAATAGGCAGAAAAATGCCAGAAGCAGGAGGGGCTGTATGAGTGAAAGGGTGCAGGATTATGTAGTGGACTATTCCGTAACAAAGCTGGAGGAAACCGCCAGGACATTCAGACGTCTTGGCGAAGCGTATGAAAACGCTTCGGAACCGCAAAAAAGCGGTACCGGAATTTCCAAACAGCTTTTTTTAGTTGCGGATGTACTGGAAGAATGTATGACTATGTATGTGCATACGGAAGACGGAAAAAAAGATTTTGTCAGGGAACTGACACGCAAATGTTTCGTGAACGGGATACGCATAAAAAACGTACAGCATTTGTCAAAAAAAAATGGCAGAAATGCCATTGTGTTTCAGGCAAGGACTGTGGGCAGAAGCTGTGTGGCAGCAAAAAAAGTTGTTCCGGTGCTTACAGAAGTGCTGCGGAGCGGATATTATCCGGATGATTCCAACCGCCGGATTATCAATGAAGAATATCATCAGTACATTTTTATTCAGGAAGACCGGTTTAAACTGCTCAGTGGTGTGGCAAGAATGAATAAGGGGAAAAGTCATTTTAATGGGGATAACTTTCTGATTTCGCGGTTAGAATGTGGAAAAGCCATTGCGGCGATTGCAGACGGCATGGGCAGCGGAAAACGCGCTTACATTGAAAGCCGTATGGTCATTGAACTGATGGAAAACTGCATTGATGCCGGGTTTGATGAAAAAGCATCCATTGATCTGATTAATTCTGCGTATATTGCAGGCGGCGGAACGGGAAATCCGGTAACAATGGACATGAGTGTGATAGACTGCCAGTCGGGGTATATGCACTGTATGAAGCTGGGTGCGGTATCCACCTTTATCAGGCGGGACAAGTGGGTGGAGATTATCCAGTCAACGACACTGCCGATGGGGGTGTTAGAACAGGTCGATTATGACTGCACGACAAAGAAACTCTATGACGGCGATTATATTGTTATGGTCAGTGACGGAGTACTGGATAATATTCCGTGTGTGAATAAAGAGGAACGCATGGCACAGATGATTCATGCCCTGACGATACGGGAACCGTCCGCAATGGCAGAGAAACTTCTGGAACAGTCGCTTGCCTATAATGATATGAAAGCATCGGATGACTGTACGGTTTTGGTGCTGGGACTGTTTGACACCTATGAAAAATGAGAATATAATTGTTTTATGGTAAAGAAAATATACAAATATATACAGGAACACCGGATGTTAGAAAATACAGGCATCCTTGTTGCCGGCTTGTCCGGCGGTGCGGATTCGGTATGTCTGGTGGCTGTTTTAAAAGAAATTATAGAAAAAGAACAACTGGATATCCGTCTTCTGGCGGTGCATGTCAATCACGGAATTCGCGGAACAGAGGCAGAACGGGATGAGCAGTTTGCGAAGCAGCTTTGCAGACAGTTATCGGTGGAATATATAAGCCGCAGGGTGGATGTGCCGTCTGTGGCACACCAGGAGAAGCTGTCAGAGGAAGAGGCGGGAAGAATCCTGCGCTACCGCATTTTTAAGGAAATTGCCACGCAGCAGGAAAAGCATACAGGCAGAAAAGTAAAAATCGCCGTGGCACATCATCAGAATGACCAGGCAGAAACCGTACTGATGAATCTGGTACGGGGCAGCAGCCTGCGCGGAATTTGTGGAATCCGTCCGGTGCGGGACAATATTATCCGTCCGCTCTTATGTGTGAGCCGTGCACAGATTGAGGAATATCTGACATTGCAAGGACTTTCTTATGTGACGGACAGCACCAATGAAGAACTGGTGTATACAAGAAATAAAATACGCCGGGAACTGATTCCGTATCTTGAGAAGAATCTGAATCCCAATGCCGTACAGAAGCTGACGGAACTGGCAGACAGCGTTTTGCAGGCGGAAGAATATATTGAACAGCAGGCGGCAGGGCTGTATGAAAAGGCGGTTATTTTACAGCCGCAGGAAAATCCGTCAAAACCGTCCGTAAAGTTGTCGGTAAAGGCGTTGGTTTCTGCACCGCCGGTTTTACAGCAGTATGTTATCCGGCGGGCAATAGAAGCGGCAGCCAATGGTGCAAAAGATATTTACAGGGTACATGTCGGGGCAGTGCAGGAGCTTCTTGAACATTCTGTCGGCAAATGTGTGAGCCTGCCGTATGGGCTGGTGGCGGTAAGGGGATATGATGAAATTACGATTGCGAGGGACAAAATGGCATATCCTGACAGCAGAAAGCGGTGTGGCGGTATACACGGCGGTACAGAGCAATGCGGAAGTCTGCCGCAAAATCCGGCTGACAGTGCGGTGCAGATGCCGGATTTACGGAAACTTGAAAAAATATGGCGTGGGAAGAGAATAACTATTCCTGTCAATGAGCCGGTGTATTTTACACGGGTAAACGAATGCCGTAAGGCAGTGGTCATTTTAGAACAGGGCAGCTTATCAGAAATTTATGGAAATAACGACTATACGAAACTCTTTGATTATGATAAAATAGAGGATAATTTTTCTTTTCGTTTCCGGAAAACGGCAGATTTTATAAGGATTGACAGGAATGGCACGAAAAAGACCTTAAAAAAAGAACTGATTGATAAGAAAGTGCCAAGGCAGGTAAGAGATGCGGTTCTCCTGCTTGCCGTATCCGATGAGATACTGTGGGCGGCAGGTGTCAGACGAAGCAGTGCCGGGCTGGTTACGGATTCGACCCAAAGGATATTAAAAATAAGCGTAGTAATGCAGGAGGATAAATGAAATGGAACAGCACCATATCAGTGTGATGATATCAGAGGAAGAAATTGAAAAGAGAGTGTGTGAACTGGCAGCCCAGATCAGCAGTGATTTTGCAGGGGAAACCGTAAAACTGATCTGCATTTTAAAGGGCAGTGCTTTTTTTGCGTGTGAACTTGCAAAAAGAATTACCGTGCCGGTAATGATTGATTTTATGCAGGTATCCAGCTATGGAAGCGGTACGGTATCAAGCGGAACAGTTCAGATTAAAAAAGACCTGGACGAGCCGTTAAAAGATGAAAATGTTATCATTGTTGAAGACATCATTGATTCCGGAAATACATTGTCAAGACTTGTCCCGATGTTACAGGAACGCGGACCGAAAGATTTACGGATCTGTACACTGCTTAGCAAGCCGGAACGCCGCGAAGTAGAAATAGATGTTGCTTATAACGGATTTGAAATTCCGGATAAATTTGTAGTCGGATATGGACTCGATTATGACCAGCATTACAGAAATCTGCCATATGTCGGTGTAATCGAAAGTGAATAAAGAATCAGGAGGCAAATTCCTCTCCTCGCCTTAGAGGCTCGGATTTTGCTTCGCAAAACAAGGAGGAATATATGAATACAAACAGAAATAAAATGGGAGGAGTTGGCATCTATCTGGTGGTTATAGCGGTGATTGCCGTGCTTTATTTTGCACTGGCAAGACTTTCACCATCGTCATCATCATACAGCTACAGCAATTTCCTGTGGGATGTCCAGAACGGATATGTATCCAGCGTGTTAATCAAGCAGAATTCAGAAGTGCCGACCGGTGTACTATCTATTACCAAGACGGACAACGGCGAGGAACTGTTAAATGTTTCCGATGTGCATGAAATTGAACAGTTACTGCTGGATAACAATATCCGGTACACGTTAAAAGATGTGACAAGAGACAGCGTATGGATTACAACGATTCTTCCGTTTGGTATTTGTCTGGTGATTATTATTGTAATTATGATGATGACCAACAGACAGGCAGGCGGCGGTGGCGGCGCGAAGATGATGAACTTCGGAAAAAGCAGAGCCAGAATGTCTACCCCTGATGATAAGAAAGTAACATTCAAGGATGTTGCAGGTCTTCAGGAGGAGAAAGAGGATCTGGAGGAAGTG
>OIWV01001214.1_pt1 | contig 22701 bp, 20 predicted proteins | sample 1587751 | NCBI WGS metagenome assembly OIWV01 (sample SAMEA3888913, study PRJEB22519) | human gut metagenome | biome: human gut; feature: human-associated habitat; material: faeces | place: Denmark | collected 2010
TAGGGCTTGTTAGGGACTTGCACCCATTAGAATAAGCTCATGCCGAGCATACAACAAAAAAATCCGTGCAACCTTTTGAGTTACACGGATTTTTATTTATCTATCGCTTATCGATTCTTTACTTCACCTCCTCGAAGTCAGCGTCTTGGACGGTGTCGCCGTTGTTGTTGGCATTGCCGCCCTGCTGCGCTCCGGCGTTAGGGTCGAATCCTGCGCCCTGCTGTGCGCCTCCGGCTTGCTGCTGGGCATTGTAGATGTCCTGAGCGGCTGTCTGAAGGGCAGCGTTAAGCTTATCGATTGCAGGGTCGATGGCATCGATGTTCTGAGCCTTGTGCGCTTCCTTCAACTCGTTGAGCGCCGTCTCTACGGCCGCGCGCTTGTCGGCAGGGAACTTGTCGCCGAGGTCTTTCAACTGCTTTTCGGTCTGGAAGATTACGGCGTCGGCCTTGTTTACTTTGTCGATGCGCTCTTTCTCTTTGGCATCGGCTGCCGCATTGGCTGCCGCCTCGTCTTTCATACGCTTGATTTCCTCGTCGCTCAAGCCGCTTGACGCTTCGATACGGATGCTCTGCTCCTTGCCTGTGGCTTTATCTTTTGCCGACACGTTGAGGATGCCGTTTGCATCGATTTCGAATGTAACCTCGATCTGAGGGATTCCACGCGGTGCCGGTGCGATTCCATCAAGATGGAAACGTCCGAGCGATTTGTCGTCGCGCGCCATTGGACGCTCGCCCTGGAGCACGTTGATTTCAACTGACGGCTGGTTGTCGGCTGCCGTTGAGAATGTCTCGCTCTTGCGCGTTGGTATCGTTGTGTTGGCTTCGATAAGTTTTGTCATCACGCCACCGAGAGTCTCGATGCCGACCGACAATGGAACGACGTCAAGCAGAAGCACGTCTTTCACGTCGCCGCTGAGCACACCGCCCTGGATTGCAGCGCCTACGGCTACCACCTCGTCAGGGTTAACGCCCTTCGACGGAGCTTTGCCGAAGAATTTCTGTACGATTTCCTGTACGGCAGGGATACGGGTAGAACCGCCCACGAGAATCACGTCGTCGATGTCTGATGCAGTCAGTCCAGCATCCTTCAATGCCTGCTGGCAAGGAACTACGGTTGCCTGGATAAGGCTGTCGCAAAGCTGCTCGAATTTAGCGCGGGTAAGCGTTTTTACCAAGTGTTTAGGCACACCGTTTACCGGCATGATATACGGCAGGTTGATTTCTGTCGACGTAGAGCTTGAAAGCTCGATTTTTGCTTTTTCAGCAGCCTCTTTCAAGCGCTGAAGAGCCATCGGGTCCTGACGGAGGTCAACACCCTCGTCGTTTTTAAACTCGTCAGCCAGCCAGTCGATAATCTTGTGGTCGAAGTCGTCACCGCCAAGGTGAGTGTCGCCGTTGGTCGATTTCACTTCAAACACACCGTCGCCAAGCTCAAGAATTGAGATATCAAACGTACCGCCACCGAGGTCGAACACCGCAATCTTGCGGTCGCTCTGGCTCTTGTCAAGACCGTAAGCCAACGCTGCGGCCGTAGGCTCGTTCACGATACGGCGAACGTTCAAGCCTGCAATTTCGCCGGCTTCCTTAGTTGCCTGACGCTGAGAATCGTTGAAGTATGCCGGAACGGTGATTACGGCGTCGGTCACTGTCTGTCCGAGATAGTCTTCTGCCGTCTTCTTCATTTTCTGAAGAATCATTGCAGAGATTTCTTGCGGAGTGTACTGGCGACCGTCAATATCGACACGCGGAGTGTTGTTGTCGCCTTTGACCACATTATATGGCACACGTGCGATTTCTTTTTGCACGGCATCGTAGGATTCGCCCATAAAACGTTTGATGGAGAACACCGTACGAGTCGGATTGGTGATTGCCTGACGCTTTGCAGGGTCACCCACTTTTCTTTCGCCACCATCGACGAAAGCAACAATTGAAGGCGTTGTGTTGCGGCCTTCGCTGTTAGGAATTACCACAGGGTCTTTACCCTCGAGAACTGCCACGCAGGAGTTCGTAGTACCTAAGTCTATACCAATGATTTTACCCATGATTCTATATTTTTATTTGTTATTATTCAAGTTTTCTCTGCCGTGCCCTTACCGGACGCGGCACACTCGGATAAACAAATCGCGTGCCAAACTCCGGCTGCGCGAATCCGACAGCCGCCGATGCTGACATTACGTCAGTCTGTTACTGACATTTTGCGCTAAAACTCTTCAATTAACCATATTTTTACAAATAAAAAAGTTGTTCTTGATATTTTTTCGTACTTTTGCGAACAAGTAATCTATTTAGAGAACTTTTAAATTTTAAATATTATGAATATCTCTCACATCGAACATCTCGGAATCGCTGTCAAGAGCCTTGACGAAGCCATTCCTTATTATGAAAACATTCTCGGAATGAAGTGCTACTCTATCGAAGAAGTTGCCGACCAGAAAGTAAAGACTGCGTTCTTCAAGGTTGGACAGACCAAACTCGAGCTCCTCGAGCCGACTTCTGACGAGAGCCCTATCGCCAAATTCATCGAGAAGCGCGGCGAAGGCATCCATCACCTCGCATTTGCCGTTGAAGACGGTGTTGCCAACGCTTTGGCTGAAATGGAAGGCAAAGGCGTGCGCCTCATCGACAAAGCTCCTCGCAAAGGTGCCGAAGGTCTGAACATCGCGTTCATCCACCCGAAGTCGACACACGGCGTTCTTACTGAATTCTGCGAGAAACCTGAATAAGCAAACACTTAAACTATTAAGCATTTTAATATGAGCAATCAACTTGAAAAAGTGCAGGAGCTTATCGCCTTGCGCGAGAAAGCACGCCTTGGCGGCGGCGAGAAAGCCATTGCCAAGCAGCACGAAAGAGGTAAATACACCGCACGTGAGCGTATCGCCCAACTGCTTGACGAAGGCAGCTTCGAGGAATTGGATATGTTCGTGCAGCACCGTTGCACCAACTTCGGACAAGACAAGAAACATTATCTCGGCGACGGCGTCGTTACCGGCTACGGTACAATCGACGGCCGTCTCGTTTATGTTTTCGCACAGGACTTCACCGTTTGGGGCGGCTCGCTGTCGGAAGCTATGGCAATGAAGATTTGCAAAATCATGGATATGGCAATGAAGATGGGCGCTCCGGTCATCGGTTTGAACGACTCGGGAGGCGCACGTATCCAGGAAGGCATCAACGCCCTTGCCGGCTACGCTGAAATCTTCGAGCGCAACATCCTTGCATCAGGTGTAGTGCCTCAAATCTCTGCAATCCTCGGTCCTTGCGCCGGTGGCGCTGTCTACTCTCCGGCTCTTACCGACTTCACAATCATGACAAAGGGCATCTCATACATGTTCCTTACAGGTCCGAAGGTTGTGAAGACAGTGACTGGCGAGGACGTTACTCAAGAACAACTCGGCGGCGCAACAATGCACACCACAAAATCAGGTGTGGCACACTTCGCTACTGAAGACGGAGAAGAGGCATTGAAGCTCATCCGCAAACTCCTCAGCTACATCCCTCAGAACAACCTCGAAGAGGCTCCGCTCGTAAAGTGCACAGACCCGATCGACCGCGTGGAAGACGCTTTGAACGAAATCGTGCCCGACTCTCCAAACAAGGCATACGACATGTATGAGGTCATCGGCGCAATCATCGACAACGGCGAGTTCCTCGAAGTGCAACGCGACTATGCGAAGAACATCATCATCGGTTTCGCCCGCTTCAACGGACAGTCTGTAGGTATCGTTGCCAACCAGCCTAAATTCCTCGCCGGAGTGCTCGACTGCAACGCATCGCGCAAGGCAGCCCGCTTCGTACGCTTCTGCGACGCCTTCAACATTCCTTTGGTTTCTCTTGTCGACGTTCCTGGATTCCTTCCTGGCACAGGCCAAGAATACAACGCCGTAATCCTTCACGGCGCGAAGCTCCTCTACGCCTACGGCGAGGCTACAGTGCCTAAGGTGACTGTGACAATCCGCAAGAGCTACGGCGGAAGCCACATCGTGATGAGCTGCAAGCAACTCCGCGGCGACATGAACTACGCATGGCCATCGGCTGAAATCGCCGTGATGGGTGCGTCGGGTGCTGCCGAAGTGCTTTATATGAAAGAAGCCAAGACTCAAGAAGACCCGAAGGCCTACATCGCAGAGAAGGAAAAAGAGTACACCGACCTCTTCTGCAACCCTTACAACGCAGCGAAATACGGCTATATCGACGATGTAATCGAACCGCGCAACACGCGTTTCCGCATCATCCGCGCTTTGCAGCAACTGGCTACAAAGAAATTGACCAACCCTGCCAAGAAGCACGGCAATATTCCTTTATAATATAGTTACGTGTATGAATAAAAGATTTTTAACGCTGCTGTTGCTCTGCTCCTTCTGCGTTGCCGGCTTGTTTGCCCAAGGACGCAAAGGCGTCTGCATCAACGAAGTGATGGTGCAGAACGACAGCAACTATGTAGACGACTACGGTATGCGCCACGCGTGGGTTGAGCTGTTCAACTCCACGTTTGGTTCGGTCAACATCTCAAGCATGTTCCTGACCGACGACAAGGCAAACCCGCGTAAATATCCAATCCCACGCATGGACGTCAACACCAAGATTCCGCCACGCCAGCACGTGGTGTTCTGGTGCGACAACGAGCCCGACAAAGGCACGTTCCACGTGAATTTCAGCCTCAAACCCGGACAGGACAACACAATCTACCTGTTTGACAGCGACGGCACAACCCTCATCGACGAGGTAACCGTCCCTGCAACACTGCCTGCAGGCGCTTCGTTCGCCCGCAAGGTCGACGGACAAAAGGCTGAAAACGACGCCGAAGCATGGGAAGTGCGCGATGGAAAGAATGGCAAATACATCACTCCGAGCAGCAACAACGTGATTATCGACAAGAACGAGAAAATCGAGAATTTCGAGAAGCACGACAAGACCGGTGTCGGAATGACAGTGATGGCAATGACCATCGTATTCCTTTCGCTGTTGATTCTTAGTTTATGTTTCATTGGACTTGGTTTGTTCCACGCTCAATCTGCACGCCGCAAGAAGCAAGCCGCAACAGGCACTGTCGACGACAGCAAGCCGCTGATGGCAGGTCTCGACTCAGGCGAGGAGATCGCAGCAATCTGCATGGCTCTCCACGAGCATCTCAACATGCACGACAAAGAGGATTTCGTGCTCACCATCAACAAGGTGAAACGCGCATATTCTCCATGGAACTCAAAGATTTATTCTCTCCGCGAGCTTCCTCACAAATAATCCAAATCCACTTTAAATCATTGAATTTATTATGAAAGAATATAAATATAAAATCAACGGACAAGAATACAAAGTTGCCGTAGGCGACATTGAGAACAACATCGCTGAAGTTTCGGTCAACGGAACGACATACAAGGTGGAACTCGAACAGGCTGCCGCTCCGGCTCCTGTTGTGAAGAGCGTTAAACCTGCAGCCGCTCCACGCACCGAGGCTGGCACAAAAGTCGTTGCCAAACCAGCGGCTGCCGGTGGCGCCGGCGCAGTGAAAGCTCCGCTCCCAGGTGTAATCCTCGACCTTAAGGTCAACGTTGGCGACACTGTTGCCGCAGGCGACACTGTTGTTATCCTCGAAGCAATGAAAATGGAAAACAACATCCACGCCGACAAGGGTGGTGTTGTAAAATCCATCTGTGTAAACAAGGGCGACTCTGTGCTCGAAGGCGCAGACCTGCTCATAATCGAATAATCGTATGGATTTAGTTAGTTTCTTAGGTCAAAACTTTCAGCGCTTCTGGGAATACACAGGCTTTGCCAACGCAACGCCTGAGCATTTCGTGATGCTCGCTGTCGGCTTGCTGTTCATTTGGCTTGCCATAAAGAAGAATTTCGAGCCGTTGCTGCTGGTGCCGATTGGATTCGGTATCCTCGTGGGCAACATCCCTTTCAAGTTGGACGCCGGCCTTGAGGTGGGCATCTACGAGCAAGGTTCGGTGCTCAACATTCTATACGACGGTGTGAGCGCCGGATGGTATCCTCCACTGATTTTCTTGGGAATCGGTGCGATGACCGACTTCTCGGCACTTATCGCCAACCCTAAATTGATGCTCATCGGAGCTGCCGCACAGTTCGGCATCTTCGGCGCGTATATCGTTGCCATGGCCATCGGTTTCGCACCCGACCAGTCTGGCGCCATCGCCATCATCGGCGGCGCCGACGGTCCTACGGCAATCTTCCTGTCGTCGAAACTTGCGCCAAACTTGATGGGAGCAATCGCCGTGTCGGCATACTCCTATATGGCCCTCGTGCCGCTGATCCAGCCACCGATCATGCGCCTGCTCACCACAAAGAAAGAGCGCGTAATCAAAATGAAACCGGCACGCGCCGTGTCGCAGAACGAGAAAATCATGTTCCCTATCGTAGGCTTGCTTCTCACCTGCTTCGTTGTGCCGTCGGCCCTTCCGTTGCTCGGCATGCTCTTCTTCGGCAACCTGCTCCGTGAGAGCGGCGTGACAACACGCCTTGCCAAGACCGCAAGCAACGCCCTCAACGACATCATCGTGATGCTGCTCGGTCTTACTGTCGGCGCGTCGACACAGGCTTCTGAATTCTTGACTTTCGACACACTGAAGATTTTCTTCCTCGGTGCAATGGCGTTTATCATCGCCTCAATGTCTGGTGTGCTCTTCGTCAAGGTGTTCAACCTGTTCCTGCCGAAAGGCAAGAAAATCAATCCGCTCATCGGCAACGCAGGCGTTTCTGCCGTTCCGATGTCGGCACGTATCTCAAACAACATCGGTTTGGAATACGACTCAAGCAACTATCTGCTCATGCACGCCATGGGTCCGAACGTTGCCGGAGTGATTGGTTCTGCCGTAGCTGCCGGTGCATTGCTCGGCTTCCTCGGATAATAGATTTCACCAATCTGAAAATATCCACAAGAGTGCTGGACTCACGTCCGGCACTCTTTTTTTTGCATACATAGCGACCGCTGATGACTATTTATGCATGCGCGCACCGCAAGCAAACCAATGCACAAATCTAATATATATGAGCAGTATTGACATTTTTTCTACTTTTCCTAAATTTTATCGCAATTTTACTTGTAATATGTAATATAGAGTATTATTTTTGCAGTGAATATATTTTCAACAACAGTTCACATTTATGAACACTGGACAAACAGACATCCACAATTTATCAGGCAATTCTCGCATTCATCAAGGCTGCCCACCTTAACTCCGCCCGTTCCAAAGCAGCAGACAAAAACGGACAGGAAACAAAATTCCGGACAACAAACCAAACTAAATAATTTACCAACATTATCAACAAATGCTTATGAGAAAATTCATTTTCTTTCTGACCCTATTGGGAACCGCCTTCGGATTGTCCGCGGCTGAGGCTCCCGATGCCGTCAGAGTGACACCCGTCACAGGCGAACCCGTCGTGTTCATGTTCTCCGCCAACCCGGAAATCACCTACACGGCGACAGGAGCTACAATCTCCACAACAAGCCAAGATCCGGTGACATTCGATTTCGAAGCCATCGAGTTTATCGACTTCGTAAAGTATGGATCTGTCAACGAAATTGCAGGCACACCAGTGTCGATGCGCGTCACCAATGACGCCATCGTGATTGAAAACGCTGGAGAAGGAAGCATGCTCTCCATCTACACCCTTGACGGGCGTTGCGTGGTCAACACCACAATCCCCGACAGCTACAGCGTTGAGCGCTCACTGCTCGCAAAAGGTGCCTACATCATCAAAATCAACAAAACAACATTCAAAATCTTATTGTAACAAGCTATGAACAAATTTTTATACTCTATACTCATCGCCGCTGCAGGATTCGGCACTCTCAACGCCCAACAGAAAGTGATGAAAATCGAATACAAGGACGGCACAACTGAAATGAAAAACGTGACCGACGTGTCAAAGATCTCATTTGTCAGCGAAGGACAGGTAGACCCAAGCGAAAAGATGGTCGACCTCGGACTGTCGGTGAAATGGGCGTCATACAACGTCGGCGCGGCAAACCCTTGGGAAGGAGGCAATTTCTATGCATACGGCGAGATTGAGCCAAAAACAGAATACACACTTGAAAACTATCAATGGTATTGCGACAACGACGGCGAAGATCACGACCAATGGGAAGAGTACTACAAACTGGGTGCAACAATCACCGGGACAAACTACGACGTGGCACACGTGAAATGGGGCGGACAGTGGCGCATACCTACCCGCGATGAATGGCGCGAACTCATAAACAACTGCGACTTCACTTGGACTGGCATGGAAGGCGTTACCGGCGCGCTCATCACATCGCGCATCAACGGAAACAGCATTTTCCTGCCTGCCGTCGGAAATATGGTCGGCGCTGAGCACACCCACGACCAACTGGGTTGCTTCTACTGGACTTCCACTGAATACGAGCAGGCTGACATCACTCAAGAATGCCGCAACTACCGCGCGAACATCGACGCGAGCAACCGTTCTGCCGAAGGCTACGACTACCCCGACGTTGGATTCTCAATCCGTCCGGTATACGGTCCTGTGCCTGAGCCAGCTTTGCCATCCTACACCGCTCCGACCGAAATGATCGACCTCGGTCTGTCAGTGAAATGGGCACCATTCAACATCGGAGCTCAAGGTGCGTCAGAAACCGGCGACTACATCTGCTGGGGTGAAATCACCGAAAAACAGTACAGCCACATTTACAACTACAAATGGTATGACCCTATCACAAACGACTATGTGGAAATCGGCGACCAAATTTCAGGAACTGAATATGACCCAGCCAACGTGCTTTGGGGCAACGGATGGCGTCTGCCTACCGAAGCCGAAATAAAGGAACTCATTGAAAAATGCACTTGGACTGCTGAACAATACGGATACACGGTAACAGGTCCTAACGGAAACAGCATCTTCCTTCCGGCATGCGGCATGCAAGGCTACAAAGGCGCTCCGCGCAACAAGGTACAGTCGGGCTACTACATGACAGGCAACGCCGATGTGCGGACCAATTATCAGGGTCTGAAAATGACCAGCAACGCTGCCACATTGCGCTTCTCCCGCGGAGCTCTCAACAAGTTCAACAAGCCAGAGGCTTCATTCTGCTCGAAGGCCGGCGGCATACAGGTACGCCCTGTTCATCAATAGGCATTGACTTAATGCAGGATTATCATCAGTCCTGCTCCAAAACTTGTGGGGGACTGCATTACTGAATGCGTCCCCCTCTTTTATTACTCAATGAATTAAGATTATGAAACATCTATACTTGTCAATTTTTGCCTCTGTATTGGCGATTTCCTTAAACACAAAAACCCAAGAGACAGAGGCGCTGCTCGACGATAGAAAGATTTCTTGAATGTTTTGGCAAATCTTCAAGAAAAAAATCATAACTTTGCAGTCTCATTACGGAATTTTAAAATTTCACTAAAAATATATGATTAACGCTCAAGACATTAAGAACGGAACTTGTATCCGTATGGACAACAAGTTGTATTTCTGCATCGAATTTCTTCACGTAAAACCAGGTAAAGGCAACACTTTCATGCGCACTAAGCTGAAAGACGTTGTTAATGGTTACGTTATCGAACGCCGCTTCAACATCGGCGAGAAACTTGAAGACGTACGCGTGGAGCGTCGCCCTTATCAGTTCCTCTACCAAGAGGCTGGCGACTATATCTTCATGAACCAGGAAACTTACGACCAAATTCCCATCCACAAGGATTTGATCACCGGCGTTGACTTCATGAAGGAAGGCGATGTTGTTGAAGTTGTAAGCGACGCTTCTACTGAAACCGTACTTTTCGCTGAAATGCCTATCAAGACTCAGTTGAAAATCACCTACACTGAGCCGGGACTCAAAGGCGACACTGCCACAAACACTCTTAAGCCTGCAACCGTTGAGACTGGCGCAACTGTACGCGTTCCGTTGTTCATCAACGAAGGCGAGACTATCGAGGTCGACACTCGCGAAGGCTCTTACGTTGGCCGTGTGAAAGCATAGTCACAACTACACAGATCCATAAAGCGCAGAATCTTTAAAATTTTGCGCTTTTTTTACACCTTTTCTTTTTTTTTGCGCTATCTTTGCAAAAGACAGATTGCTATAGGCAATTTGTGAACAAGCTCACATTGCGCTCATTTGCGCCATTGTTGCTCTTATTCAACCGAAAAACGGGATTTTAGATACGAACTTCTCATACAGAAATGAAACGACTGAGTTTACTTATTTTGTTCGCGGTGCTGCTTGCGTTGCCTGCCTTGTCGCAGCAAATCAGCGTGGAAAGTTTCACACCGCTTGAAAACGACCTGACAGCCAACACTGCCGGCACAATGAAAAAAGACCAGAACGGAAAAACCTGTGCCTTGATAAAAGTGGTGACCTCCGAAAAAGGCTTCAATTTCGACGTCGGAATACTCGGTGTCGTTGCTACAGAACAGAAAGTGGGAGAAATTTGGGTATACGTCCCTGAAAAGATAAGGTTCATTACAATTGCGCATCCACAATTGGGCGTTCTCCGCAATTATCCTATCCCTCAGCAAGTTGAAAGCGCACGCACATACGAGCTGAGGCTTGTCACCGGCAAGGTGCACACCGTAATCGAGGAAGCACAGACCGACCAGTTTGTCGTGTTCCACATTTCACCAGCCGACGCCATACTCGAATTTGACGGGCAACCGCTGCTGCTCGATGCCGAAGGCTCTGCATCATGCTTCAAGCCATTCGGAAAATACCAGTATCGCATCGAGCGCAAAGACTACCACACCGAGGTGGGTTCGGTGACGGTGACGGCAGAGAAAGCATCCGTCAACGTGAATATGCGACCGATGTTCGGATGGCTGGAAGTAAACAGCGCCAACGCCGGCTCCGACGCCAGAGTGTTTGTCGACGGCTCCGACCATGGCACATTGCCGCTGCACACACTGCAGCTGAGCAGCGGCAAGCACTTGCTGAAAATCATAAAGCCGCTTTACCATATTTTCCAACAGTCGGTAACCATCGCCGACAACGACACTCTGCGCGTCAACGCGGCTCTGAAAAGCGACTTCCGAAACTACACCGTCACCGGCGATGCCGATGCCGACATCTATATCAATCAGGAATACAAAGGTCACGGTTCGTGGAGCGGTCCGCTGGCATCGGGCACCTACCGCGTCGAGCTGCGCAAGCCGAGCCACCGCACGACTATCCGGTCCATAACAATCAATGCCGACGACCTTTCAGCAAACGACATCATCTCTCTGCCCGCTCCCACACCAATCTACGGCTCTCTGAAAGTGACATCGTCGCCAATGGAAGCCACCGTTGCAATCGATGGCAAGGTGATGGGCAAAACGCCGTTGTTCATCAAGGAAATTCTAATCGGCTCACGCAGCGTGACGCTGAGCAAGGACGGCTACAAGACCGAGACTGCAACCGCCGACATCGACGAGCGCAAGACGTCGGAGCTTAACATCGTGCTCAACAACGCCATCCGTGTGAAGTTCACGTCGAATGGGACATCCGTCGTAAACATCGACGGGAAATACATCGGACTGACTCCCTGCGACGCTTTGCTCACATGCACCAAACATGAAATCAGCATGAGCGCCGACAGATATCAGAGCCGCACGGAAACCATAGACATATCCGAAGGCTCAAGCCTCATCAGCTGGCAACTAAAGCCCAACTTCAAGAAGGTTACCATCACATGCAACCAAAACGCGAATTTTTATATCGACGGCAAAATAGCAGGCAGCGGATATTCCATTTCCCGCGACATCGACTACGGTGAGCATTCCATTTCCGCATACTATGAGGGCAAGTCAAAAGAAACGACTATCACTGTGGCGGAAGGCAACGAAAGCTCCGTGGATTTCTCTTTCCGTAAGAAGCGTTACCATGAGAACTATGTCTCCAACGACGCTTTCTATATGGGAGCCATCTATCAATGTCTTAATTTTCAAGGCGCAGGAGCGATAATGGGCTTTTTTACCGGAAAATTCAATATGGAAGTCAGTTTCATCGCCGGCAATGAATCAAAGGAGGTCGATTGGTACACATCAACAAATTCTCTTGCCCACACCTCCGACTTCAAGAACTGGCGTATAAACGGCAGAATAGGATGGGGACTCAGATGCGGCAATGTGGTGCGCATCACGCCTCAAATAGGAGCCGCTGTGCTGGCTCTTCAGGACAGGTCGAAAATCGACGACGAGACAGCGCCGTCGGCATGCTCGTTTACCGGATCCATGCAGTTTGCCCTTGTATATAAGAAACTGTGCATCTCCGTAACACCGGAATACTACGTTCCCGTGGCTAAATCCGACGGAATGAAGGAACTTGTAAAAGTGTCTGACACATACGACAAGGCATTAAAAGGCTTTGACCTTCAAGTCGGAATTTCTTTAATCTTCTAATCGCAAAACGACAATGAAAAGACTTATCAGCATAATCCTGTCGGTTGCAGTCGCTTCTGTCTTTACCGCCTGCAAAGACGACTACGACGGATGGCTTCCCGACAATCCCGACAAACCGCACATCACAGAGACAATCTCGCCGACCGACATCAAAATCGACGCGGCGGGCACACCTCAAACCATGACTGTCGCTCTCAACGACGACTGGACAATCACAAACATCCCGACATGGCTCCGCTTCTCGGTAACAAAAGGCTATGCCGAGCAAGAATACACCATCACTGTGACTGCCGAAGAAAACAGCTCGACAAGTTCACGCACAGCGACATGCCGACTTTACCGCGGTAATTCAAACCAGTACGAGACTCTTTCGGCAAAACAGGATGCGCACTATCTAAAAATCAACGGTACGGCATACTCAAGCAGTTTCAGCTTCTACTCGAGCACCGACATCAAGAAGGTGACAATCTCATCATCCGCTAAATGGACTGCCAAGTCCACACAGCCGTGGATTGTGCTTTCGCAGACGGAGGGCTTGCCTGGAGAAACAATCTTGACAATCTCAACGAAAAAGACATCGACAACGACTTCAACTTCCGGACAGATTGATTTCTATATCGGTGACACAAGATTCAATTCCATCTACACTTATCTAAGATATTGACAACAATGAAACGTTTGCTGACATTCATAATAGCCGCAATCATATTCTTCCCCTGCGGAGCGCAAAGTTGGGAAGAAATCAAGAGCAGCCGGCAATACATCTACGGCGAGGGCTGGGGATCAAGCGATGCCGAGGCCGACAAGAACGCGCTTGCCGACCTTATAAGCAAGATTTCCGTGCAGGTGCAAAGCTCGTTCACGCTGACGGAAGATGAGCTGAGCCACAACGGGCAGGTGGACGGCGAGACTTATGCCCGGTCGAAGGTGCAGACCTACTCACAAGCCACGCTCACCAACACTGAGAAAATCGTGATTGAATACGAGCCTGACGCACATGTGGGACGCTACATCCTGAAATCGGAAATTTCACGCATCTTCGAGGCGCGCCGACGACGCATCGACGAGATGCTCGGACTTGCGGAGACTGCTGAAAAAAATGCAAAAATCGACGATGCGCTGCGCTATTACTATTGGGCGTATGCCATGCTGAAAACGCTGCAGCATCCGAATGAGGTCAGGGACTCGAACAACCATCTGCTGTCAACATGGATTCCAGCCCAGATGAACGACATCTTTGACGGCATAAAGGTGAGACCGATGCGCAAGACGTCGGACAACGTGCTTGAGGTGGCGGTGACATACAAAGACAAGCCTGTGGCAAGCTACGACTACACATATTTCGACGGACAGAACTGGAGCAACATCTACAGCGCCAAAGACGGACGCGGCGTGATTGAGCTAAATCCTGGCGCAATAACCGACAATCTGAGACTGAAAAGCGAGTATGAATATCGCGGGGAGGCTCACATCGACAGCGAAATCGATGCGGTGATGTCGGCCGTAAGAGGTCAGGCGTTCCGCAAATCATACATCAATGTCAGCGGCGACACCCCTTCAGTCGCTGCTACCCGTGAGGCAGAGGCGGCTATCGAGACCGCTCCTGTGACCAACGCCATTGAGTATTTATCAAACGACACAGAATACCGCAAAACAATCGGCAAGGTGCTTGCCGCAATAACAGCCAAGGACTATGCGGCGGCTGAAAAATATTTCACGCCGCAGGGCGCCGAAATGTTCCGCAGCCTGATTAACTACGGACGTGCCCGAGTGCTCGACACCTCAGGACTGACGTTCTATCAGAACGGCGACCGCGTGGTGTGCCGCAACGCGAAAATGTCGTTTTCGTTCCGCAACGGCTTGCGCAAATCATTTGTCGAGGACGTGGTGTTTACGTTCGACTCGAAAAAACGCATCGACTACATTGCTTTCGGTCTTGGCGAAAAGGCTGAACACGACATCCTCAACAACGACGAATGGAACGAAGCCACACGAAAGGCTTTGATGAACTTCCTTGAGAACTATAAAACTGCATTCGCACTGAAAAGAATCGACTATCTGCGAAACGTGTTCGACGACAATGCCGTGATTATTTCCGGGTGCATAATCACCCCTGGAGGAAACCGCTTTGCCGACAGCAACTCGCATTATGCCCAAAATCAGTATGTGCGCTACACGCGGGAGGGCAAGAACGAGTATATAGCACGCATGGCGCGCAGTTTTGCAAGCAAGGAGTTTATCAACATTCGCTTCTCCGACAACTCGGTCAAGAAACTCGGCAAGGGCATGGAGTCGTACGCAATCCAGATAAAACAGGACTATTACTCGTCAAACTACGGCGACACTGGCTACCTGTTCCTCTATGTGGACATAAACGACCCCGAAAATCCTATCATAAAGGTGCGCACATGGCAGCCTAAACCCGACCCGAAATTCAAGCTGATTGATGCCGGATATTTTTAAAACGACGATTTTTTTACTAACCAATAAATAAATGCATTATGAAAAAACTCATCGCATTGTGCCTCGTGCTGATTCTTGCGGCACCGGCTTTAACTACAAACGCAGAGAGCAGTCTGCAAAAGGAACTGAACAAAGAACTTGTAAAGCAACTGAAAAAGAACTATAAGAAAAAGAAAAAAGAATTGGAGAAGGACAGATGGAAAATCTACGGTTCTTCAAAAACTCTTGAGGTTGCATTGCTTGAACACTACACAAAACTGTACAACGACGGCGAAGTGGCTGAGGAAATAATCGGTACTGCCGACAATTTCAAATCAAACAACGTCGGACGCCGTCAGGCTGTGACCAACGCCCAAGTGGCTTACGCCCAGAGAGCCGGCGCTCAAGTGAAGGCCCGCATCGTGGAGGACATCGCGGCAAACTCTGCCGACATCAACGCTGAATTCGAGCATTTCTATGCCGCCTACGAGGCTCAGGTGCAGAAAGAAATCGGCGCTGAGCTCCAAGAGAGTTTCACCATTGTGCGCCCGCACACAAAAAGCAAGAAATGCAACACATACGACATGCAGGTTTTCTTCATCATCAGCGAGGACGCTGCCACACGCGCCCGTGTTCGCGCCTACGAAAACGCGCTGAAGGAGTCGGAGGCGGCACAACGCTATGCCGACCGCGTGTCGCAATTCATTCAGGAAGGCATCTCTCCTTCTGCCCCTCAGAACTAATCCTCTGTAGATGAAACGTTTGCTCATATTCGTCATTGTCATGGGGGCGGCATTCCATTGCCACGCTCAGGATAATGACGATTTTGAATCATTCCGCAGCGGCCTGATGGACGGATTCCAGTCGTTCAGGCAGGAGGTGCTGACTGGATACACTGATTTTCTGCGAACCGCATGGGAGGATTTCAACGTGTTCCGCAGCGAAAGCCGCGACAGCAAGCCGAAGCCACGCACTGCCCCTACTGTCGACTCGCCGTCTCCACAGCCAACGACACCGGAACCGCCGGCAAATCATCCTACACCGGCAGCCACTCCGCCCGCTCCCAGCCCTGCGCCTGCCGTACACAACAACATTACGCTTGATTTCTACGGCACACGGCTTATGCTGCCGGCACTGAAAGTGGCTGCGCTCCGCTCTTCCGACAACAATGGCGTCGCCGATTTCTGGCAGGCTCTCGACAGTCAGGGTCTTGGCTCCAAGACTGGCAATGCCCTGAAAGAAATTGCCGAACGCCATCGCTTCAACGATTGGATGACGCTGAAACTTGTGGAAACCTACGTGGCAAACCAACTGTCGACGGCATCTGCCGACACGCGCATCGCCATGCGCCAATATCTGCTATGCCACACAGGCTACGATGTGCGCGTGGCTCAAAACGACGGGTGTCTGGCCTTGCTTGTGCCATATTCCACCACCATCTACAGCAGCAGTTACATTGATGTTGACGGGAAGCGGTTCACGTTGGTTTTCGACGCAAAGTCGGGACGCACCGCAGCCTGCGGAAGCGTGCGCACCTACCGTCTGCCGGGCGAGCACAACGCGGAAGGTCTAATAGACCCTGTGTTCCGACAAGCCCCAAGGGTAACGGAGTCGATGGTTTCTGTAAAACTAACCGACAAAAAGACATCTGTGGCATGCAATGTCAACGCAAACCTCGCCAAACTTCTTTACGACTATCCACAGATTCCGCTGATTGAATATTCCCGCTCATCGCTGCAGCCGTCGTTCCGCAAGGAGCTGACATCGCAGTTACGGCAGACAACAGCCGGGATGACTCCGGAAGCGGCTGTAGGCACCCTGCTGAACCTCGTGCAGCACGCTTTCAAATATGCCACCGACCAAGAGCAGTTCGGATTTGAGAAGCCCCTCTTCCCCGAAGAGTCAGCAATCTACGGCATCAACGACTGCGAAGACCGCGCGTTGCTGTTCAGCATGCTCATAAGGCAAGTGACGGGGCTCGACTGCCTGCTCGTCGAGTATCCCGGGCATGTGGCGTGCGCCGTGCGCCTGCCTGAATATCAAGGCAACGGCACCTGCTACTCGTTTGAAGGCCACCGCTACGTTTTGGCCGACCCTACATTTGTCGGTGCAAAAATCGGGATGTGCATGCCCGCCTACCGCGGCTCTCATCCCAAACTTTCCAAACTTGACTGATACCCTACAGCATACCCCACAAAAAAAGGTCGCGTCCCACACAAGAGACGCGACCTTTTTTTATTTCTTTTGCAATTATCTAATTATACGGCATAACCGCTATCAAATCGGCAAACTTCTCTGCCGCATCCTGCATAGGCTTTGAAAGCATCGTCTTAAGGATAGGATTCAAATCAATTTTCACCTCCACATGCGCATTGGTAGTTTCAGGAGCGCCGCCGTCGGCAAGACACACATCAATGGAAAGAGGGAAAGGCGAACTTACCGTTTCCAGATGCACCTTCTCGTTCTCAACACCATTGGCGATTCTGAATGAAACATCACCTACCGGTTTTGCCTCCAATGTTATCACATCGCCGTCGATGCGGATGTTGCCCACCTGCTGCTTCAAATCGTCGGGTACATTGTCTGCAATCCCCTTGAAACTCTCAGGGTTGTTGAGACGTGAATAAATCAAGTCACGACCCGCCGACACGATTCTTTCAGAACTCTTGAATGTAGCCATAGGATTGTTTTATTCGTCGATAGTTGCTGTAGGCGTCCAGTTTTCAGGATCCTGTCGCCACAATTTCAATGTCTCGAGATCTGCCTCCTTGATATAGTTGATTTTCAATGCTGCGTCGAGCATCGCGGTATAGTTGCCGAGAGTAAGCAGTTTGACACCGGCTTTCTTGAAATTCTCTTCTGCCAACGGGAATTGATATGTAAAGATGGCAAGCATGCCGACAACCTCCGCGCCAGCGTTGCGCACTGCCTCTACGGCTTTCAAGCTGCTGCCGCCTGTTGAAACAAGATCCTCGATAACCACCACCTTCTGTCCAGGCTTAAGGTTGCCTTCGATAAGGTTCTCCAAGCCATGGTCTTTTGGTGACGAGCGCACATAAATGTAAGGCTTGCCAAGAGTATCGGCCACGAGAGCTCCGAGAGCGATGGCACCGGTTGCAACACCTGCCACAACTTCCGCATCAGGAAAATTCTCGATAATCAATCGGCTCATTTCCACTTTCAAGAAACTGCGGGTTTCTGGATATGACAAAGTCTTGCGGTTATCGGTGTAAATCGGCGAGTTCCATCCCGACGACCAAGTAAACGGATTATCTGGTTGTAGTTTGATTGCGCTGATTTTCAGCAATTTCTCTGCTAAGATACTTTCCAATTTTTTCATAAGGCAATAAATAGTTATGCTATTAAGACAAGATAGATTCCACATCCACCCTATTTTGTGTGCAAAGATAGTGCAAGGCGAGCGAAAAAGAAAGGAACTTGTTCATTTTCTTTTTCCGAGCCGCAGCCTATATTATCAAAAGATAGTGCAAGGCGAGCGAAAAACCGAGCAAACCGAGCGAAAAATGAAGTTTACTTCAATTTTTCCGAGGTGCAGCCGGTTTTATCAAATAACAAAATAAGCTTGCTTATTTTTGTGTTCCCAAGCCGCAGCCTATATTATCTCACATTAGAAATTTCCGGAAGATCAAGAATTTCTCCAAACGCTATTATTCCTTGCGTTCAGGCACCACCACATCATCGACCACTGCGTCGGGTTTCGGCTGCGACACCTCTTTCTTTGGCTTGTCGCGATGGAGCGGCAACGTGTATGCCACCGACAAACTTACGTTCAAATGATTGTCGCGCACGCCATAGCCCGGGATATAGTACGGCCGCGAATTGGGCGAATCCTTGACGGAAAACGGGAAATTGTAGCGCACCGACCATCCCATTGAGAAATTTTTAAACAGTTCAACCTGAATGCCTACCACTGCCTCGCCCCAGAACGCAGAGCTGCTTTGCCCGCGCAAGTCAAACGTCGACGGGTCCTTGCCCCAATAGCCATTGTCGACAGTGATGCCGGTAACGTCATAGTTAAACTTTGCCGCAGCAAAGCGCACACCGGCATACAGCTGATATTTAGGGTCTTTGGCATAAAGGAAATTGTAGTTCATTCCGATTTTGCCATACAAAGCAAGTTTACTCTTATATGTAAAATTACCGTCCTCAGGAGAGCAGTCGGCTTGTCCGAAACCCACTTCCGCCACCGGGATATAGCGGTTTCTGATATTCACTGCCGCCCACACGTCGCCATCGCCATAGTCCTGACCGAGCGCACGCATTAGAGGCCCCCAAAAGTTGACACCAAGCGTGACTCCCATCAGCGTCGGACGATATACGCGTTTCGACGCACGCTCGATTGAATCGCGACGCAACGAGTCGAGCGTCAACGAGTCGGTGCGCAGGAATTTCAGCTTCTCCTGGCGCCGTATCTCCTTCAGCTCCTCCTTCGTCACAGGCTTCAGCTCGTCGGTCGACGCCACCGGAGTCACCTTGCGTTGAGCCACTGCCACAACAAGCGTCAGCAGCAACACCGCAATCACAGCCAGCCGCCTCATTGTGCGCCGGCCTCCCCTGTCCGGAAGAATATCTTGATATTTTCAGTGTTGGTGTTGTCTATACGCCGCTGCGGCACTTGGATGGAATCAATCAGATTGTGCGACACGCTGTAGTCCGTGACGTCAAACACATAAAATGCACCACAGTCCTTGGAGTAGAAAAACGGCACACGGTCGTAGCTGACCGTCACCGTGTCGGTTATGCCCTCCAAATCCTGCTGGTTATACTGAATCACAAAGCGCGAGCAATCAGCGTCGACATCAAACGGCAGATAGACCTGCTTGGTCGACGACTGGTTGCGGATAATCGCCGAATCGCCAGGAGACCCGATGCCATAGACCGTCAGCGAGTCAATCGCAATCGACGTCTTCGTCTGCGACGAATAAAACCCAGCCAACGGAAGACTCGAAGAATTCTCCTCGCAGCCGTTGTTGCTGCACGACGCCATCCACATAATCACACCTATCGACAACGCCAGCAATATGTTGCGCAAAGCCGTCATACCCACGTCAAATCTCCTCACGGATTTGATAACTGTTGCGGCCCTCGGCATTGCGGGCAATCAGCTCGCCGATAAATCCGGCAAGGAAAAACTGCGAGCCCAGCAGCATCATCGTCAGAGCGATGTAGAAATACGGAGAGTCGGTAACCAGACGGTAAGGCATGCCATTATACATGGCACACAGCTTCATCGCGCCAACCACTATGGCCGACACAAAACCGATAAGAAACATTATTGAGCCGAGAAATCCGAAAATATGCATCGGCTTGCCGCCAAACTTCGAGATAAACCACAGACTCAGCAAGTCGAGATAACCGTTGACAAAACGGTTCAAGCCAAACTTCGTAGTGCCATATTTGCGGGCCTGATGGTGCACCACCTTCTCGCCGATACGTGCAAAACCCGCATTTTTGGCAAGATAAGGGATATAGCGGTGCATCTCGCCATAAACCTCGATGTTTTTAACCACATCCTTGCGATAAGCCTTCAGACCACAGTTGAAATCGTGCAGATTCTTGATGCCGCTCACCTTGCGCGCCGTGGCATTGAAAAGCTTTGTAGGAATCGTCTTCGACAGCGGGTCGTAGCGCTTCTGCTTCCATCCCGACACAAGGTCGTAGCCATCCTCCATAATCATCCGATAAAGTTCCGGAATCTCGTCAGGACTGTCCTGAAGGTCGGCGTCCATAGTAATCACCACATCGCCCTCGGCACGCTCGAATCCCACGTTAAGCGCCGGCGACTTGCCATAGTTGCGGCGGAAACAAACACCCTTCACAGCCGCACTCTTGGCCTTCAAGTCGTTGATAACCTTCCACGAAGCGTCGGTCGAGCCATCGTTGACAAAAATAATCTCATACGAGAACCCGTTGGCTTTCATCACGCGTTCAATCCAAGCCTCCAGTTCAGGCAGCGATTCCGCCTCATTATACAGCGGAACTATAACAGATATATCCATAAATTCTTTCTTGTACGTACAGTCTGCAAAATTAGCATTTCCCATCGTAACAAAAAAATAGATTGCCGTTTTTTGAAAGTTTTTTTGATTATAGCCGCCCTCTGTCGATGCATATCGTCATTTTCGCCGGTCAAAGCCGCCCGCCCGACACCTTCTCGCCTCCAAATCCACCGACAAAAAAACAAGCACCCCCGCAAACGTTAAAACTTCTCCTCAACACCAATTTTCCACTCGTTTTTTTCCTTAATCTTAGTTTATTTACCTACCTTTATGGTCGAATTATAACAATCCTATCAAGAAAAAATCTATCGGCATTAATCCAAACCCCAAGCAACATTGGAAAATACTATTAAACAGCCTCTTAAGGCAAACGCTTCATTGCATAATGGGCAGCCAACCGACACAGGTTCATCGTGTCCAAGTGCTGGACTTACCTCTTGTACGCCCTCCATCTCAAAGAACAAAGGTGGGGTGTCGGTAGAGAATGTGATTTTTTAGTTTTCGAATATTGTATATGAAAAGTTTTAAAGAAAATAACAAATATGGATTTATGGACGATGACAATAATGTCGTTGTTCCTCCTGTTTACGATGCTGTCCCATATACTATTGGACATAGAAATATCGTAAGGAAAGGTGAAGTTTGTGGTGTTGTTTCGGAAAAAGGAGATAATATTATAGACTTCAAGTATGATGGTATTCAACTTTTATTAGATGGTTTATATGCTGTAAGAAAGAATGATAGTCAAGCAGATTGGGAGTGTTTTGTTATTGATGAATCTGAAAACATCATTATAAAGAATGGTTTCAAAAGCATTTATAGAGTAGGTCAATATATCCAGTGTTTTAAAAGTGCCTCATACGAGTTCAGCACTTATTCTTCAAGTGCTAATAGATATACTTATAAATGGCAAAAAGACGGTTCTGTTTATGACAAACTTGGCAATTTCGTTAGAGAAGGAAAGTTAATAGACGATTTAGATGACATTATTCTTTTTGAACAAGAATCCACTATTGTACCCTATGACGTAAGGGAACAAAAAGTTTTGTCGGAAAAGTTCGAAGAATTTCATCTTTTAACAAGAAATAGATATATTGTTAGAAAGTCTCTCGAAGATGGAGACTGGGCATTTGGTGTCATCGATAAACTTGAAAAAGTTATAGTTCCATTTAAATTCAAATATATAAAAGAGTATGGTAATTGTTTCATACAATGCTTTATTTCTGCTACCTGTGAAAAAGAATGGAAGCAAGACTTAAATCATAGGTATAGCTATGAAGATTTGAGTGGCGAAGTTTGGTTCAATTCAGATGGATTGATGATTAATAAAGGTAAAGCAAATTACCTTGGAAAATCCATACTTGCTGTTATGTCAGAAAGTGGTAAATGGGGAGTAAAAGATAACAATAATATTCGAATTGTTAATTACATTTACGATAAAATAGACTATATTTCAAGCAACATTGTGATAGCTAAAGACGGAAATATTGGCCTTTTAGGTAAAAATGGGGAATTAATTCTTAGCCCCTCATACAAAAAGATAGAATGTGTAAATATTCAAAATGGTAAATATTATATAGAGGGATGGAATAATGAGTTTTTTGGTTGTTATTGTCATGAGTACACTTATGACACAGAAGGTTGTGCTTTTACATATAAAGGAGAAAAATGGGATCGATTATTTCACAAAGAGGTTTCTATAGATAAGAGAGGTTTTATAAGAAAATCAGGTGAAAAATATTTTACTACTGAAAAAATATTGATTTTATCCACCAATGAGTATTCAGAACTTTTCTCAATTGAAAAGGGGGTCATACCCAATTCAAGGTTTGAAGAAATCAACCAATTGACTGACCTATCATATTGTGTTAAAC
>OIWV01001215.1_pt1 | contig 22682 bp, 20 predicted proteins | sample 1587751 | NCBI WGS metagenome assembly OIWV01 (sample SAMEA3888913, study PRJEB22519) | human gut metagenome | biome: human gut; feature: human-associated habitat; material: faeces | place: Denmark | collected 2010
CCAAGACCTTCAACGAGACGGTGGGCGTGGATGGCATCATCCTCACCAAGACCGACGGCGACACCCGCGGCGGTGCAGCCCTGTCGGTGCTGGCCGTCACCGGCAAGCCCATCAAGTTCCAGGGTACCGGCGAGAAGCTGGACGATCTGGATGTGTTCCATCCGGACCGCATGGCCAGCCGCATTCTGGGCATGGGCGATGTGCTGAGCCTGATCGAACGGGCACAGGATGCCGCCGATGAGAAACTGGCTGCCGAGACTGCCAAGCGGATGATGGAAAACAAGTTCGACATGAACGACATGCTGGACCAGTTTGCACAGATCCGCAAGATGGGCGGTGTGGGCGCGATGCTGAACATGCTGCCGGGCGGCGCGGGCATCGACCCCAGCCAGATGGACGAAAAGGCCTTTGACCGCATCGAGGCCATGATCCATTCTATGACCAAGGAAGAGCGCGAAAAGCCCTCCATCATCAATCCCAAGCGCAAGCGCCGCATTGCCGCCGGCAGCGGCACCACCGTGGCGGACGTCAACAAGCTGCTCAAGCAGTTTGAAATGATGCAGAAGATGATGAAGCAGTTCAAGAAGAGCCCCAAGGGCTTTGCCCGCCGCCTGGGCGGCATGATGGGCAACCCCAATGCCTTCCGGGGCCTCAAATAAACCTTGAAGCTTGTCTCCCCTGCCAGGGGAGGTGTCACCGAAGGTGACGGAGAGGTTTTCTTTCAAACACAGGTATACACCCCGCAGGGGTTGTACAGATAGATTTAATCAAACCCCGAACGGGGCACAAACATTTTTGGAGGATATTTACCATGGCAGTTAAGATTCGTCTGCGCCGCGTTGGCGCTAAGAAGGCTCCCTTCTATCGTGTTGTTGTTGCTGACAGCCGCTTCCCCCGCGACGGCCGTTTCATCGAGGAGATCGGTACCTACGATCCCAACCAGGAGCCCTCTGAGGTGAAGATCGACGCTGAGAAGGCCAAGGCTTGGATCGCCAACGGCGCACAGCCCACCGATACCGTCCGCGTTCTGCTGAAGAAGTCCAACATTCTGTAAGTAGGAGGGCTGACTCATGCAGGAGCTGTTGCTGGCAGTTGCCCGCGGTCTCGTGGAGGACAAGGAAGCCGTCAAGGTCACGGTGGACGAGCCCCGCGAGGACGGCACCATCGTCTACCACCTGAGCGTGGCAGAGGGAGATATGGGCCGTGTCATCGGCAAGCAGGGCCGGATCGCAAAAGCCATTCGTGTGGTGATGCGCGCGGCTGCTGTGCGGGTCGATGAAAAGGTCCTTGTTGAGATCGACTGAGCACCCTACGGGCCCTTTGCCGCAAGGCAAGGGGCCTTTTTGTATTATTAGGCAGCTCGCCCTCTCAGGCCGCTTCGCGTCCAGCTCCCCCAAAGGGGGAGCCCTTGGCAAAACCAGAAACTTTGTGGTGACTGCCAAGGCCTCTCCCCTCGGGAGAGGTGGCATTGCGTAGCAATGACGGAGAGGGTGAGGATGCTAAAGGAGTAAAAGCAATGCAGAAATACTTGGAAGCCGGCAAGGTGGTGACCACCCACGGTGTGCGCGGCGAGATGAAGCTGGAGCTGTGGTGTGACGGCGTGGCCTTTCTGAAAAAGGTGGGCCGCCTGTACACCACCCCCCAGGGCGGCAGGTGCTACAAGATCACCTCCATCCGCCCCCAGGGGCAGATGGCCCTGCTCCAGCTGGAAGGGGTCAGCGATATGGATGCCGCCCGTGCCCTGCGGGGGCAGGTGTTCTACTTTGACCGTGACGATGCCACTCTGCCTGCGGGCAAGTGGTATGTGGCCGACCTCATCGGGTGCGAAGTGCGGGATGCCGATACCGGCAAGGTGTACGGCGTGGTGACCAGCGTGGATCACCCCGGCGCACAGGATATCTACACCGTCAAGGCCCCCAGCGGCAAGGAATATATGTTCCCCGGGGTGGATGCCTTTTTGAAAGAGCGCAACCCGCCGGAGGGCTATCTCCTCGTCACCCCCATCCCGGGCCTGCTGGATGACGATTTTGACAGTGAGCGGGAGGAGGAGTGAGCCATGGGGATGCGTGTGGACATCGTGACCCTTTTCCCGGAGATGTGCCAGCAGGTGCTGGATTCCAGCATCATCGGCCGCGCTGCCAAAAAGGGATATATTGAGACCCACTGCCACCAGATCCGGGACTACACCCTGAATAAACAGAAGCAGACCGACGACTATCCCTATGGCGGCGGCTGCGGCATGGTGCTCTATGCCCAGCCCATTGCCGACTGCCTGCGGGCAGTCCAGAAGGAAGTGCAGGAACAGGGACGGCCTGCGCCGCATATAGTATTCCTGACGGCAGGTGGGCAGCGCTATACCGAGGAGCACGCCCGCCGGCTGGCCCAGTACGACAACCTGACCCTGGTCTGCGGCCACTACGAGGGCATTGATGAGCGCGTGATCGATGCCTTTGCGGACGAGGAGATCTCCATCGGCGATTATATCCTCACCGGCGGCGAGCTGGCCAGCCTGGTGGTGGCAGACAGCGTCCTCCGCCTGAAGCCCGGCGTTCTGGCTGAGCAGAAGGGCTACGAGGAGGAGAGCTACTGGGACGGCCTGCTGGAGTATCCCCAGTACACCCGGCCCGAGGTCTGGGAGGGCCGTGCTGTGCCGCCTGTCCTGCTGGAGGGCAACCACCAGAAGATCGATGCCTGGCGGGGGCAGCAGAGCCGGGAGCGCACCCGTCTGCGCCGCCCGGAGCTCTACGAGCAGTGGTGTGAGACCCATCCCCTGACCGAGATCCCCAAGTGGAAGCGGGGCGAGAATGTCCGGCTGGTCAAGACCGCCGAGCAGATGGAGGCTGCCGCAAAGCTGTTTGCGGAGGGCCGCCGGAGCATTTGTGCCGGGGGCTGGGTGCAGGAAGCGCTGGATGCCCTGACCCCGGAGATGTTCCTGCCGCAGCTGCAGCAGGAAAAGCAGGAAGGCTGGGTCTGCTACCTCCACTATACCAAGGATGTGCCGGATGCCACGGTCAGCGTACACCATAAGACCGGGCAGGTGGAGCACCTTTTTGTGACGGAGAGCGCCCGGGGCAGGGGCATCGGCCAGAAGATGCTGGATTTCGCCCGGAAGAAGCTGCCGGAGCATGAGCACCCGGTGCTTACGGTGCTGAACACCAACACCCGGGCACTGGCCCTTTACCGCCGCATGGGCTGGCAGGTAGTGGGCGCAAAGGAGAAATTCGACCCGGCCAAAGACCCGCTGGTGGTGCGCCCCAGTCAGGTGCTGGAAATGCGCTATCAGGGCTGAAAACAGGGGCGAAGGGGCCGGGAAACCGTCGAAGGTCGAAAAAATGTTGAAAACTTTTGTATTACCCGGCCAACACTGGGGGAATAATTTTGTTATCTTTGTATAAAAGGCGAAAAAGACCCCCCTCATCATTGGGAAAACCGCCAAAAATGCGTTCTGGGGCTGTACATTGGTTTCGGCTTGCGCTAAAATAGGTACAACGCAACAGGCAAGAAACAAATCGAATTCCCGAGAACGATAATAGATAGGAGCGTTTTACTATGTACGTCAAAGAAGTTACCGTTGAAAATCAGGTTGGTCTGCACGCTCGTCCGGCTACCTTCTTTATCCAGAAGGCTAACGAGTTCAAGTCTTCCATCTGGGTCGAGAAGGAAGAGCGCCGCGTGAACGCTAAGAGCCTGCTGGGCGTTCTGTCTCTGGGCATTGTGGGCGGCACCACCATCCGCATCATCGCTGACGGCGCAGACGAGCAGGCTGCTGTTGATGGCCTGATCAAGCTGGTCGAGTCTGGCTTTGCAGAGTAATTCGAGCCTTTGATTTTTGAGGCGGCGGGATGTTTTTCCTGCCGCTTTTTGTTTTACCAAGGAGCTGCCATGACCAAAGCAGAACTGTATCAGAAAGCCTGTATGCTGCCGCTTTTGCCCGGTGTGTATATCATCCGGGACAAAAGCGATACCATCATCTATATCGGCAAAGCCAAGCGTTTGCGCATCCGGGTGAGCCAGTATTTCCGCGAGGGTGTGCCCCACGACAACAAGGTCAGCCAGATGATCGCCCACGCCTATGCGTTTGATGTCATCGTCTGTCAGAGCGAGTTCGAGGCACTGGTGCTGGAAGCCAGCCAGATCAAGGCGCACACCCCAAAATACAATATCCTGCTGAAGGATGACAAGGGTTACAGCTATATCAAGGTGACCCGGGAAGCCTGGCCCCGCCTTTCCTTCGTGCTGCAAAAGGAGGAGGACGATGCCGAATACATCGGCCCCTATACCTCGTCCTTTGCGGCCCGGCAGATGGCCGAGACCGCGCTGGATGCCTTTTTGCTGCCCCGGTGCAGCAAGCGGTTCCCCCAGGATATCGGCAAGGGGCGGCCCTGCCTGAATGCCCATATCGGCAAGTGCATGGCCGTGTGCAGCGGCAAGATCAGCTGCGAGAACTACAATCAGGCCGTGAAAAACGCGGTGCATCTGATCCGGTACGGCAAAAAGGACATTCTCAAGACTCTGAACGAGCGGATGCTGGAAGCCTCTGACCGGCTGGAATTCGAGACAGCGGCCCTCCTCCGGGACCAGATCAACGCCATCACCAAGGTGACAGCGGGCCAGAAGGTCGTGGTGGACCCGGAGGTAGAGATGGATGTGGTGGCGTTGGCCGGTACCCCCAGCAGTGTCTGCGCGGCGGTCCTGCGCTTCCGGGAGGGGCGGCTGACCGATAAGCGGGAGTTCCTTTTCCACGATACGGCAGATATTGCCGCCGTGCGGGAGGAGTTTCTGCCCCGGTACTACCTGGACGATGAGCAGATCCCAAAGATCATTGCCGTGGACGAGCTGCCGCCGGACAGCGAAGTGCTGCAGCAGGCCCTGAACGAAAAGCGGGGCAGTGAGGTACAGCTCTATGTGCCCCAGCGGGGCGATAAGGCCCATCTGGTCGAGATGGCCCACACCAATGCGGTGGAACGGCTGGCCCGGGAGAGCGGCCGCTACGCCCGTGAGGAAAAGCTGCTGGATGAGATGGCGCAGGTGCTGGGGCTTTCCAAGCCGCCGCGCACCATTGAGAGCTACGATATCTCCAACTGGGGCGATGGCACCAGCGTCTGCGGCATGGTCACCTTCCGGGATGGCAAGCCCTACAAAGCCGGATATCGGAAGTTCCGGATGAAGACCGTGCTGGGGACGGACGACTACGCTTCGCTGGCCGAGACGGTTTCCCGGCGGGCGGCAGAGTATGAGAAATACGCCGCGCTGGCCGCACAGGGGCAGGGCAGCGATAATTATTTCGGGCAGAAGCCGGACCTGCTGCTGATGGACGGCGGCCGGGGACAGGTCAGCGCGGCCAAGGCGGCACTGGCAGGCACTTCGCTGGCCGATGTGCCCCTTTACGGCATGGTCAAGGATGACCATCACCGCACCCGCGCCATCGTGGACAGTGAGGGCCGGGAGATCGCCATCAATATGAACCGGGGGACATTCACCTTTATCACGGCCATCCAGGACGAGACCCACCGCTTTGCCAATGCCTACCGCAAGCAGCAGATGCGGAAGAAGAGCTATTCCTCCACCCTGACAGAGGTGCCCGGCGTGGGCCCCAAAACGGCCAAGGCCCTGATGACACAGTTCAAGAGCGTGGGTGCTGTGCGGGAGGCCACCCCCGACCAGCTGGAAAATACCCCTGGCGTTGGCCCCCAGCTGGCACAGACCATCTATGATTATTTTCACGCATAACAAAAGGAGGGCGGCTGCATCGGCAGCCGCCCTCCTGGCGTATTCAGGGAAAGATCAGTTCTCAGAGGAGATATCCTGACCGAAGTACTTCTCGCTCAGCTCCTTCAGGGTGCCGTCGGCGCGCAGCTCATCGATGGCGTTGTTGACGGCTTCCAGCAGGGTGGCGCTGTTGTCGCCCTTGCGCAGGGGGATGGCAACGTGGGAGGCATCCTCAGTCTGGGCCACGATCTTGAAGTCGGCATCCGGATGGACGTTCAGGTAATCGTAGAAGGAGACATCCGCATTCAGGGTCGCGTCAATGCGTCCGGCAGTCAGCAGCTGGATGGTTTCCTCCAGGGTGTCGATGCCCTGCACGGTGGCACCGTAGCTCTCAGCCAGCTCCATGTAGGTGGAAGCCAGGCTGTTGGCAGTGGTCTTGCCCTTCAGGTCCTCAAAGGTCTTGATCTCGTCGTTGTCCTTGCGGACGGCCAGAGCGGTGTGGATGTAACCGTAGGGAGTGGTGAAATCATAAGTCAGGGCGCGCTCGTCGGTGACCTCCACGCCGTTGCAGACCATGTCAAAGCGTCCAGCGTCCAGACCGGCGAACAGGCTGTCCCAGTCGCTCTCCACATACTCCGGCTCCACGCCCAGTTTTTCGGCGATGGCGCGGGAGACCTCGACATCATAGCCCACCAGAGTGTCGCTCTCGTCATGGTAGCTCCAGGGTTGCCATGCGCCCTCCAGTGCCACGATCAGCTTGCCACTGGCTTGAATGGCAGCCAGCTGGTCAGCAGAGGAACCGGCAGCAGAGGATGCACCGGAGCTTGCAGCGGTGGAGGTGCTGCTGTTGGAGCAGCCGGACAGGGTCAGAACGCCGGCGGCGGCCATGACACTCATCATCGAAATAAAAGTTCTGCGCTTCATAGTTAAGATCCTTTCATAGAAAAAGCTGTATCAAAAGGACGGCGGGGAGTTTCCTAAGCAAATGTTCCGCTGGGGTGGGACCCTGTTGCCGAAGGCAATAGGGCGGGCGATGGAATGGCCCGAAGCATTTGCGTGGAAAGCTCCCCGTCGGCTATCCCTTATGCTGTGTGCTCGATCTTCCGCAGGAACTCCCGGGTCCGCTCCTCGCGGGGGTGGGCAAAGAATTCGTGGGAAGGGGCCTGCTCCACCACCACGCCGTTCTCCATGAATACCGTCTTGGAGGAGACGTTGCGGGCAAAGCCCATCTCGTGGGTGACCACCAGCATGGTCATGCCCTCTTCGGCCAGCTTCCGCATGACCGAGAGCACCTCGCCGGTCAGCTCCGGGTCAAGGGCACTGGTGGGTTCGTCAAAGTAAATGATCTCCGGGTCGGTGGCAAGGGCGCGGGCAATGGCAACGCGCTGCTGCTGTCCGCCGGAAAGCTGGCGGGGATAGTAGTCGGCCCGGTCGGCCAGACCGACCTTTTCCAGCATCCGTCTGCCGATCTCATCCGCCTGCTCTTTGGGCATCCTGCGGGCAACGATCAGGCCCTCGGTCACATTCTGCAGGGCGGTCTTGTTCCGGAACAGGTTGTAGTTCTGGAACACAAAGGCCGTTTTTTTGCGCAGGCGGGCAATGTCGGCCCGGGAGATCCTGCCAAAATCGAAGGATTCGCCGTCGAACACCAGAGTGCCGCTGTCAGCGGTCTCCAGAAAGTTCAGGCAGCGCAGCAGGGTGGTCTTGCCGGAGCCGGAAGGGCCCAGAATGGCAACAACGTCTCCCTTTTCCACACTCAGGTCCACGCCGTTCAGGACGTGCAGTGCGCTGCGCACCCGGCGGGCATTGCCGCGCGGGAAAGGCCCGATGTGGAAGCGGGGCTTGTCATCGTAGGTGTAAAATGTTTTGTGGATGTCTTTGATTTCTAACATGGCCATACCGTCCACCCCTTTCTCACTGGAAGCCGTGTGCGTTCAGCTGCCGCTCCACCAGCGCCTGCAGCTTGGTGATGATGGTGCAGAACAGCAGGTAGACCACAGCTACCTCGCAGTAGATGGGCAGGAAAATGTAGGTGCGGGCTGCCACACGCTGGCCTGCCATGAACAACTCTGCCACCGTGATGTTGGAGGCCAGAGAGGTGTCCTTGATCATGCTGATGAGGGAGTTGGACAGGGAGGGCACGGCGGTGCGCAGGGCCTGCGGCAGAACGATGCGGCGCATGATCTGCCACCAGGTCATGCCCACGCAGGAACCGGCCTCCAGCTGGCCCTGGGGTACGCTTTCCAGCGCGCCGCGCATGGTCTCGGCGCAGTAGGCACCCTCGTTGAAGGCAAAGGCGATGACGGCTGCCGGAAAAGCATCCAGCATGATACCCAGGCTGGGCAGGCCGTAGAAGATGATGAACAGCTGCACCAGCAGCGGCGTGCCCCGGATGACCCAGATGTAGAACCGGGCGATCTGGCGCAGCACCGGAACATTGGCGTACTGCACCAGCGCAACAGCCACTGCAATGACCATGGCAAGGCTGAAGGAGATCAGGGTCAGGGGAATGGTCATGGTCAGGCCTGCCGTCAGGATGCGGGGCAGGGCCTCCCACAGCACGCTGACCGTGCGGTTGGTAAGAAGTGCTTCAAACATATTTTTCTTCCTTATTAACAAAAAAACGGTGGAATATCTTTAGGATACACCTTAAACTATGGTTCAGGTCAAGAGCATATCCTACAATTCCTACCAAAATACTATAGCATGAAATGGAGACAAGTGCAATCTATTAGCGAAAATCCTTCACTCTGGCCAAAAACAAAAGAAAACACCGATTAACTTTGTGCAGACTGGCAAGGAGTTGACGCGGTACGATGTTTCGTGTAAAATGGAGTCAGATAGGCCCCGTGCAGGAAGCGCGGGGAACAGGCCGGGCACACAAGCAGCCCGGCGCATACGGAGGACAAAACACAATGAAGCATAAAATTGGTATTCTGGGTGCAGGCACCTGGGGCATGGCTCTGGCGCGGATGCTGACGGTGAGCGGCAATGACGTGACCGTGTGGTCGGCGCTGGAACAGGAGATCGACAACCTTTCCACCACCCGGGTCCACCCCAATCTGCCCGGCATGACCATTCCGGCAGAGATGAAGTTCACCAAGAGCGTGAAAGAGGTGTGCACGGACAAGGAGATCCTGCTGTTCGCGGTGCCGTCGGTGTTCGTGCGCTCCACCGCAGCCAAGGCCCGGCCCTTTGTGCCGGACGGTCAGATCATTGTGGACGTTGCCAAGGGCATTGAAAAGGATACCCTGTTCACCATGACGGAGATCCTGGCCGATGAGCTGGGCAAAGAGGGCGGCCCCAAGGGGGTGCGTCTGGTGGCCCTGAGCGGCCCCACCCACGCTGAGGAGGTGGCGATCGACCTGCCCACCACCATCGTTTCGGCCAGCAAGGATATGGAAGCGGCCAGATTCGTGCAGACGGTGTTCACCAACAACGTCATGCGTGTGTACACCAATGAGGACATCAAGGGCGTGGAACTCAGCGGTGCCATGAAGAATGTCATTGCGTTGGGCGTGGGCATCTCCACCGGCCTGGGCTATGGCGACAACGCCCGTGCCGCCCTCATCACCCGCGGCATTGCCGAGCTTGCCCGGCTGGGCGTGGCCATGGGCTGCAATGTCCACACCTTTGCCGGTCTGGCCGGCATTGGTGACCTGATCGTGACCGCCACCAGTATGCACAGCCGCAACAACCGGGCCGGCATCCTCATCGGCAAGGGTGAGACCCCGGAGCAGGCCGTGAAGGAGGTGGGTATGGTGGTTGAGGGCATGAACGCCCTGCCTGCCGCGCTGGAGCTTGCCGCCAAGTATCAGGTGGAAATGCCCATCGTTCAGACCGTGAACGCCGTTGTGAACAAGGGCATGAGCGCCGCCGAGGCGGTGCGCTCCCTGATGGACCGTGACCCCAAGAACGAGCTGCCCCAGAGTTACGAAAAGTAATATTTTTTTCATCGAGAGGGACGACCCTCTCCGTCATTGCTTCGCAATGCCACCTCTCCCGAGGGGAGAGGTTTGGTGCTGTACTTTACGGCATCAAAAAAGCTCCCCCTTTCGGGGGAGCTGGCAAAGCCGCAGGCTTTGACTGAGAGGGTTGTCCCTCTTTCATTTTACTGCTGGGCCTCGATGGCCTTGACGATCTTGTCGGCGATGTACTTGTGGCCGGAGACGGTGGGGTGGCCATCCAGCTCAGTCTGAGCAAAGGGGATGGAAACGTAGGTGGCACCGTAAACATCGGCCAGCTGCTTTTCGTAGTTGTTCAGCTTGCTGAAGTAGTTGCTCCAGCTGGGCAGCAGGGGCACGGGGTTGGTGGCACCGATGATCAGGATCTGGGCATCAGGGTTCAGCTCCTTGACGGTCGCCACGATCTGGCGCAGGTTGCTGCTGCTTTCGGGATAAGCGTTCTCGCAGATCTTGTTCATGCCGGAGAAGAACAGGTTCCAGACGGCATCTTTCTCGCTGCGGGTCAGGCTGAGCTTTTTCAGGCTCTCGTTCAGTGCAGCCTCAGTGTCCTGGTCACGGTCGCGCAGGTTGCCGCTGAGCACGATGGAAGCCAGGTCCTCACTTTTCCAGTTGGTAGCCTCGCCAAAGGAGACCACGGTGGGCACAAAAGCATCGTTGGAGCCCAGCTGGATGGAGATGACATCGGCACTTTTGATGTAATCTACAAACTCGGGGTAATTGTACTGGCAGCCGGAGAGGGTGTTCATCTCGGCCATGGTGCCGGTCTTGACCAGCTCCACCATATCCTTGCTCATCACGCCGGGCAGGCCCAGATTGATGGCATGATCCCGGTCGAGGTTCAGGCTTTTGCCCACCTGACCCACATAGCAGGCCTCGGGGTAACCCTTGAAGTTGAAGGAAACGTCCACGCCCATCAAGTTATGTGCATATTGAACGGTAGTCAGGCCGATACCGGCGCAGATGCTGTCGCCCAGGGCAACATAGGTGATGGAGTTGGGCTCCTTCTCTTCTTCGGTGCTGCTGGAGGTGAAGAAACAGTTCTCCTCCTCTGCAGCGGTCTGCTCAGTGGTCAGAGCGGGGTCTGCGCTCTCTTCCGGGGCGGCTGCAAAGGCCGGAACGCTCAGGACAGAGAACAGCATGGCGGCCGAGAGGGCCAGGCCAATCAGTTTCTTTTTCATGGTGTCGTCACGAATCCTTTCCAATGTGTATTATTCTGCTTAATAATCGCGGGGAGTGATCTCTTCTTCCAGCTTGCGATAATCAAATTTAGCGGCCAGTGTCAGGGGCATTTCGGGGATGATCTTGTACCCCACGGGCTGGACATATTCGGGCAGCTCCTCAATGCAGAGCTGGCGCAGTTCCTTGATGATCTGCTTGCGCTTGGCGGCGGGAACCGCAGGGTCAAGCACCAGATAGACAAAAGGCAGGCGGCCCTGCACATGATCCTTGTCGGCGCAGCCCACCACAGAGCACTGATGCACGGCGGGATGCTGGCTGACCACATTTTCAATCATGGAGGGGAACACCTTGAAGCCATCGTGACGAATGATGAGCCGCTTAATCCGGCTGTCCAGATAGACAAAGCCGTCCTCGTCCAGATAGCCGATGTCACCGGTGTGCACCCAGACCCGGCCATCTGCATGGGTGCGCAGGATGGCGGCGGTCTCGGCAGGCTTGTTGTAGTAGCCCTTCATAACGCCGGGGCCGGAGATGCACAGCTCGCCCCGCTGGCCGATGGGCAGCTCCGTGTCGGTGCCCGGCTCAAAGGCGGACACCAGCGTGTTGACCAGTGGCAGGCCCACGCTGCCGGGTTTGTTGTTCCGACCAGCAGCAGCGGTGGCAGCAGAGGATGCCTCGGTCATGCCGTAGCCCTTGGCGATGGGGAATTCCACGTTGTGAGCGGCCAGGAAGTCGTTGACCGTCTGCTCGGCACCCCGGGCAATGGCATCGCCGCCCGCGGCATAGTTGCGGATGAAGGAGAGATCCTTGTTCTGCAGCTTGGGGTCAACAGCCAGCTGCTGGTAGTGGGAGGGAACGCCGAACATGTGTTCGGGCTTGTACTTCCAGATCAGGCTGCCCAGCTTATTGGAGTCGAGGTTGGGGATGATGACCACCTTGATGCCCAGCGTCAGCGGCAGATGTACGCCGCAGGCAAAGCCGTAGGCAATGAAAGGGGGCATGATGTTCAGCAGGGACTGACCCTTGGAAAACAGCGTGTCGCAGGCGGAGAACTGCATGGCAATGCCGTTGAAGTTGTTATCGGTCAGCATCACGCCCTTGGGGGAGCCGGTGGTGCCGCCGGTGTGCACCACCACACAGGCGTGCTCCGGGTCATAGGGCTCTGCGGCAATGCTCTCGTCCTTCCCGGCAGCAAGGAACTGCTTCCAGTGGATGACGTTGGAATGGTACTTGTTCTTATCGAGATTCTTGACCTTGTAGCCCAGCGCCAGAGGCAGCGGCAGGGAATCGGCCGGGGAGAGCACCACCACATGCTCCACATGGGTGCGCTTGGCAGCCTGATGGCAGCGCTCATACACCACATTCAGGCAGATCAGCAGGTGGGAATCCACCTCTTCAATGTACTCACGGATGCCCTCCACACTGTAACGGGGATCCACCAGGTTCAGAGTCGCGCCGATCATGTCGGCGGCATAGAACGCAAAGATGATCTCCGGGGTCATCACGCTGACCACAGTGGCGATATCGCCCTTTTTCAGGCCCGCGGCCCGCAGGGCTGCTGCCGTCTTTTTGACGTTGACGATAAAATCAGCGTAGGTGAACTTGCGGCCATAGTATTCCAGTGCAGTCTCGCCCAGCCGATTCTTGTTCTGCCGGCAGACGAGCTCAAACGCCGTGCAGGCGGGCATGGTCTGGTCAATGTACTTCTGATCGTAGAATTTCAGCCAGGGACGTGCCTGGGAAGCATAGATCGGGGTGTTGGATGTTGTCATAAATTGTCCTTTGTCCTTTGAGCAGTCACTGCACCCGCAGCCGGGGCAGCCAGATTCAATGGGGTCTTAAATTTCGTCCGTTTGTCAAAAACAACATAATACGTACAAGAGCTATTGTAGTAGAGCAGGGTGGAAATGTCAAGAAACAAAGGGCGAACTTTGCCAAAAAACGCAAGAGAAAGTTTACATTTCAGCCAGCCAGTCTTTGGCCTCCTGCTCGCTGCAGAGCACCCAGTGGCTGGGGCGCAGCTCCCGCCACTGGGGGGCCTCCTGCGTGTAATCGTGCATGGCGGGGTCGTAGACCAGCAGCTTTTTCTTCCGCTCCAGCCTGGGGTTGGGCATAGGGATGGCGGAAAGCAGGCTGCGGGTGTAGGGGTGGATGGCATGGGTCACCAGCTCCTCCGCATCGGCCAGCTCCACGATATCGCCCTTGTGGATGACGGCGATGCGGTCAGAAATGTACCGCATGACCGAGAGGTCGTGGGCGATGAACAGGTAGGTGATGCCGCGCTCCTTCTGCAGATGGCGCAGCAGGTTGAGCACCTGGGCACGGATGGACATATCCAGAGCCGAGATGGGCTCGTCGGCAATGATGAACTCAGGCTCCACGATCAGGGCACGGGCAATGCCGATGCGCTGGCGCTGGCCGCCGGAGAACTCATGCGGGAAACGGGAAGCGAATTCAGGCAGCAGGCCCACATCCAGCAGTGCCTGCCGGACCTTCTCCTCCCGCTGGGCGGCGGTCAGGTCGGGCCGGACATTCTGCAGGCCCTCGCCCACGATGTAGCTGACCTTGGCACGCTCGTTCAGGGAGGACTGCGGGTCCTGGAAGATCATCTGGATCTCCTTGATGACCTGCTGGTCCAGCTGGCGGGAGATCTTGCCGTTGATCTTCTGACCCTTGTACAGGACCTCGCCGCCCGAGGTGGGCAGGATGCGCATGATGGCGCGGCCGATGGTGGTCTTGCCGGAGCCGGATTCGCCCACCAGACCAAAGGTCTCACCCTTGTAAATTTCAAAGTTGGCACGGTTCACGGCTTTGAAGGCCTTGCGGCCGGAGCCGTAGGTCACCTCGAGGTCCTTGACCTCAAGCAGGACCTGCCGGGGCGAAGCCCCTCCGTCTTGCTGACGCAAGACCGTTCTTTCGCTCGGACACTCCACTGGGGTGTTCGCTGCTTCGCAAACGCGAATGTCACGATTTTCAGGCATCCTGCATCCCCTCCTCTTTCAACAGTTTGACGGCGGCAGGCGGTTCCACCTTGGGGGCCCGGGGGTCCAGCAGCCAGGTCTTGGCCTTGTGGGTGGGGCTGACCGTAAAGTAGGGCGGGCGCTTGACAAAGTCGATCTTCAGCGCCTGGGGGTTGCGGGGCGCAAAGGCATCGCCGTGGATCTCGGTGAACAGATTCGGGGGTGTACCCTGAATGTTGAACAGATCCTCGCCCTTGATGCCCATCTGGGGCATACTGGACAGCAGCGCCCAGGTGTAGGGGTGGCGGGGGTCGTAGTAGATCTCATCGGAGGTGCCGATCTCCACGATGTCACCTGCGTACATGACGGCCACCCGGTCGGCGATGTTGGCCACCACGCCCAGATCATGGGTGATGAGGACGATGGTCAGGTTGTACTTGACCTGCATCTCCTTGAGCAGCTGCAGGATCTGGGCCTGAATGGTCACATCCAGTGCGGTGGTGGGCTCGTCGCAGATCAGGATCTGCGGGTTGCAGGCCACCGCAATGGCAATGACAACGCGCTGGCGCATACCGCCCGAAAACTCGTGGGGATACTGCGCAAAGCGCACCTCGGGGTCAGCAATGCCCACGTCCCGCAGGTACTCAAGGGTCTTTTCCCGGGCGGCCTTGCCCTTGAGATGCTGGTGCAGCTCCACGGCTTCCATGATCTGGTCGCCGATGGTTTTCAGGGGGTTCAGGCTGGTCATGGGGTCCTGCATGATCATGGCGATCTCATGGCCCCGGACCTTCAGCCAGTCCTTCTCCTTTTTCAGGTCGGAAAGGCGGATGGGCTTGCCGTCATCGGCACCGTAATAATCAATGGTGCCCGAGGTGATGGAGCCGTTGGCATCCAGCAGGCCCATGAAGCTCTTGGTGAACACGCTCTTGCCGGAGCCGGATTCGCCCACGATGGCAAGAACTTCGCCGTGGTAGATGTCCAGGTCGATGCCGCGGATGGCATGCAGCACCTTGCCGCGCAGGTTGAATTTGATGTTGAGGTCCTTTACAGAAAGGATGAGCTGATTTTTTTCCATCTTCTGTCCCTCCTTACTGCAGGTGGTTCTTCGGGTCAGCAGCGTCCGAGAAGGCGTTGCCGATGAGGTAGAACGCAATGGTGACAAAGCTCAGGATGATGGTGGGGTAGAGCAGCTGGTACCGCAGGCCCGCCTGCATCATCACCTTGCGGCCGTCGTTGATCAGGTTGCCCAGAGAGGGCGTTTCCACAGAAAGGCCCAGGCCGATATAGGTGATGAACACCTCGCTGCCGATGGCGGCGGGGATGGTCAGGGCCATGCGCAGCATGATGACCGATACCAGATAGGGCAGCAGGTTGCGCAGTACGATGCGGCGGATGGGGGTGCCGATGCAGCGGGAAGCCACGTTGTAATCACGGTCGCGGATGATCAGGATCTGGTTGCGGATAAAGCGCGCCATGGCGATCCAGCCCGTGATGGACATGCCCAGGATCAGGGTCTGGATGCTGGGGGACGCGACATAGGAGATCAGGATCAGGATGATGGTGGAAGGGATGTTATCGCAGATGTTGTACAGCTCGGTGAAGAAGAAATCGAGCTGGCGGACATAGCCCCAGAGCACGCCCACCGTGATGCCCACCACGGCCTCGATGAGGGCCACGAAGAAGGCGATGGTCAGACTGGTGCGTGCACCGGCCCAGATGCGGGCCCACAGGTCCTGGCCGATGGCGTTGGAACCCCAGATAAAGCCCTCTTCCCCGGGGGCGATATTGCGGAACTGGATACCGGTGGTAGAGTCTACCTGGCAGAGATTGGGATCTGCCTGACCGGGCAGATAAGGCTGCAAAAAGGCAAAGCCCACCACGAACACCAGTGCAATGAGCAGGGCCACGGCGATCTTATTCTTGAAGAAAGCACGGAAGGTGCTGCCCCAATAGCTGTAATTGGAGTAGGAGGTGGCCTCGGCACGCTCCTCGCTGAACCCGGCGGGGGTGAACAGCTCGTCCTCGGGCAGGTCGGCCCAAGCGGCGGGGCCGTCCTTCTGCAGCTTGTTCAGGTCGTTTTCCAGAACAGCTGCCTTGTGATCTTTCATGTGGAACAGCATTATCGGCCACCTTCTTTCTTGCCAAAGTTGATGCGGGGATCGATGAGCACCATGAGCAGATCGCCCAGGATCAGGCCGATGATGCCCACGCAGGCGTACAGCAGCACGATGCCCTGCACCATGGTGTTGTCGTGGCGCTGGACGCAGGTGACCAGCAGGCCGCCCATGCCGGGGATGGAATACAGGCTCTCGATGTAGATGGAGCCGACCACAGTGTTCAGAAAGGCAGAGGGAATATACTGCACCAGCGGCACCATGGCATTGCGGAAGATGTGGCGCAGGGCGATGTTGCTCTCGCTCACACCCTTGGCCAGTGCCAGCCGGACGTAATCCTTGTTGCTCTCGTCCACCATGTAGCGGCGCAGCCACATGGCGTAGAATGCCACGTTGCCCAGGCTCATGGAGCAGACCGGCAGCACCCAGTACCGCCAGTCGGAGGCATCAAACAGCAGGCCCACGCCCAGGGCGGTGGTGCCGTACATCTGAATATAAAGGTAATACACGGCAGCAGGCACAGCCTGAATGAGCACGATGATGGCGGTGCCGATCTTATCCGGCCAGCGGTTCTTGAACCGGCCCATCAGCAGGCCCATGGGAATGCCGATGACCAGGCTCAGCAGCATGGCAAACACGCCCATCTGGATGGAGATGGGCAGCTTTTTGGCCAGGATGCCGGTGACCGAGGCATTTACCTTATAAATATGGCTCACGCCCAGGTCGCCGTGGAGGGCATTCCACCAGAAGCGGCCGATCTGCACCGGCAGCGGGTCCAGCAGGCCCATGGACTGCAGGCCCGCCTGGATCTGGGCCTCGGTCATTTTTTCGTAATTTGCAAAGTAGCCTTCCACCGGCATCAGCCGCAGCAGGCAGAACACGAGCGTTACAATGACGAACAGCGTCAGGATGGAACGCCCGATGCGTTTTGACAGATATTTCAGCATATCTGTGCGCACCCCTCTTTCGTTTGTGGTTCCTCCGCGGACAGTGGACCTGAACAGCGGATAGGAATAGAATACATCAAAATTGCACTTTTGGAAAGTGATTTGCCCGGATTTTGAAAAATGTTTTTGTAAAAGCAGGGTAAAGTGAACGTTTTTCTTACAAAAACAACCCTCTCCGCCGGGTTGACGGAGAGGGATAAAAGTTTTTATAAACCTCTGCGCTTCAAAATCTCATCCAGAATGGCATCGGCCACATCGGCCTTGCTCATCAGGGGCAGCTCCCGGGTGCCGTCGGGGGTGATGAAGGTGACCACGTTGGTGTCCACCCCAAAACCGGCTCCGGCGACCTTCAGGTTGTTGGCCACCACCATGTCCAGATTCTTCCGGGTCAGCTTGGCTGTGGAGTTTTCCACCATATCCCGGGTCTCCATGGAAAAACCGCAGAGGAACTGGTGGGTCTTTTTCGGGCCGATGGTACCCAGAATGTCGGCGGTGCGCTCCACAGGGATGGAGAGGTCGCCGTCCTTTTTCTTGATCTTGTCGCTTGCCACCGTCACGGGGCGGTAGTCTGCCACGGCGGCAGCCATCACCAGCACGTCCATCTCCTCAAAGCGGCTGGTCACGGCATCGTACATATCCTGCGCCGTGGTAATGGGAACATCGGTGGTGAAGCGGACCGGCGGCAGGTCGGTGTGGCCGTGGATGAGGGTGACCTCTGCTCCCCGCATGGCGGCGGCCCGGGCGATGGCATAGCCCATCTTGCCGGTGGAGTGGTTGGTCAGGTAGCGCACGGGGTCCAGCGGCTCCTGCGTGGGCCCGGCGGTCACAGCGATGCGGACACCGGCCAGATCCTTGGGCCGGGCGATGGTGTGCAGGATGTACTCGATGAGCACATCCTCCTTGGGTAGGCGACCGCTGCCCACATCCTTGCAGGCCAGCACCCCGCTCTCAGAGGGGATGACCGTGAAGCCGTAGTGTTCCAGCGTTCTGAGGTTGTCCTGCGTGATGGGGTTTTCCAGCATCCCGGTGTTCATGGCCGGGCTGACCAGTTTGGGGCACCTGGCCGCAAGCACCACGGTGGTGAGCATATCATCGGCAATGCCGTGGGCCATTTTGGCAATGACGTTGGCCGTGGCCGGCGCCACCAGAACGACATCTGCCTTTTTGGCCAGCGAGATGTGAGTGACCTCGAACTTGAAATCGCGGTCGAAGGTATCCACCATGCACTTGTGGCCGGTCAGCGTCTCAAAGACGAGAGGGGTGATGAAATGGGTGGCGTTCTCGGTCATAATGACCTCCACGTCCGCCCCCAGCTTTTTGAGTGCGCTGGCCACATTTGCCATTTTATAGGCGGCAATACCGCCGGTAACGCCCAAAAGGACGCATTTGCCCTGCAGATCCATCCAAAAAACCTCCTGTTTTGCGGGTTTGCTTCTTTAGTATAATCCAAAATCACCGCCAGCACAACAAAATCTTTCGGTTGGGTCTTGTATCCAGCGCAAAAATGCGGTAAAATAGCTTGACTTAGAATAAAACCTCTCCGTCAAGGTCTGCGTCTTTGCCGCCTCTCCTGCCGGGAGAGGCAAGCCACCCGGCTCCTCTGGCAGGGGAGCCGGAGCAAAGCGCCTGAGAGGTTTTGCAGGAAAGGTAAAATATGATCTTAGCCATTGATATAGGCAACACCACCGTCGCCCTGGGCGGCATCAAGGACGGACGTGTATGCTTTGTGGCCCACATGGATACGGTGCGCACCCGTACCGCCGCGGAATACCGCATTGAAATGGAAAAGGTGTTTGCCCACCGCCGCCACCCGGAAAAGCCCATCCGGTTCGAGGGCGCGGTGCTGACCAGCGTAGTGCCCCAGATCACTGGGGCACTGGCTGAGTGCGCCCGCTATTACACCGGCAAAAAGCCGGTCATCGTTTCGCCGGAGATCCGCACAGGCCTGACCATGGGGGTGCCTGACCCCCATGCCGTGGGCAAGGACCGGCTGGTGGATGCCGCTTACGCTGCGGCGAACTTCCCGCTGCCGGTCATCACCGTGGATCTGGGCACTGCCACTACATTTAATGTTGTGGATGAGAACCGGGTATTCCGGGGCGGTGTGATCTGCCCGGGGCTTTCCACCGGCCTGCGGGCTCTGGGGGAGCGCTGTGCCCAGCTGCCGCAGGTGCGGCTGAGCTCCCCCAAAGCAGCCATTGGTGTGAACACTGAGAGCTGTATGCTTTCGGGCTCTGTGCTGGGCACGGCAGTTCTGCTGGACGGCATCACCCAGCGCATTGAGGAAGAGCTGGGCCGCCCGGCCACCCTGGTGGTCACGGGCGGGCTGGCAAAGTATGTCACGCCGCTCTGCCGCCATCCGCTGACCTACGACCCGGAGCTGCTGCTGAAGGGGCTGGCACTGCTGTACCAGATGAACGCCCCTCAGCCGCACTATACCGCCGGTGGCAGGCGGCGGAACCCGAACAACAATTTCCGCCGGGGCCGCCGTCCCCGCTCCCAGCGCCGGGAACGCCGCGAGGAGAAGAACAAAAACGGCTGACGACGAAACAGGATGGAGAGAACAATGAAACTAGGGATCCTGGGCACGGGGATGATCGTGCGGGAGTTTCTGCCCTGGCTGGCAGGGCCGGACTGCCCCTTTACGGTGCAGGCACTCTGCAGCACCCAGCGCAGTGCGCCGGTGGCCGACGAGATGTGCGAACAGTACGGCATTCCCCAGCGCACCACGAACTATTTTGAATTATTGCAGTGGGTGGATGTGATCTATCTGGCCGTGCCCAACCTGCAGCATTACCGCTATGCCAAGGTGGCGCTGGAAGCGGGGAAGCATGTCATTGTGGAAAAGCCCATGGCCTGCACCGCTGCCCAGACCGAGGAACTGGCGGCGCTGGCCCGCCGCAAAAAGGTGTTCCTGTTTGAGGCCATGACCACCCAGTACCTCGAAAACTACAACAAGATCCGGGAGCTGCTGCCCCGCATCGGCAGGGTGAAGCTGGTGCAGTGCAATTTCAGCCAGTATTCCAGCCGCTACGATGCCTTCTGTGCCGGGGAAACGCCGGTCTCCTTTGACCCGGAGTGTGCGGGCGGTGCCCTGATGGATCTGAATGTCTACAACATCAGCTATATCGTGGGCCTGTTCGGTGAACCGAATCAGGTGCACTACCTGGCCAACATGGAGCGCGGCATCGACACCAGCGGTATCCTGACCATGGAGTACAACAGCTTCAAGGCAGTCAGCATGGCCGCCAAGGACTGCGGTGCGCCTGCCCGGTATGTCATCCAGGGCACAAAGGGCTATATCCTGCAGAAATCCACGGCCAACTGGTGCGGCGGCGTGACCTTCCACCCCAATCAGGGCAAGGAAGAGCACTTCAACCTGAACGGCGGCAGACCACGGCAGGCGGCGGAGTTCCACGCCTTTGCCAAGGCCATCGAGAGCGGCGACCAGGAGCTGTGCAGCCGGATGCTGGATACCTCCGTGGCCGTCAGCCGTGTGCTGACCGTGGCCCGGCGGAGCGCCGACATCAAATTTCCCTGTGATAGATAAACATCCTAACCCTCTCAGGCACTTCGTGCCAGCTCCCCCAAAGGGGGAGCTTTTGACAAAACCGCAAACTTTGCATGGATTGCCAAGGCCTCGCCCTTCGGGAGAGGTGGCATTGCGAAGCAATGACGGAGAGGGTGAGGTCGTTTATAAATTTTCAAGCATCCCTGACATTTTATCAAAAACCAGATTTGCGCCGTATCCGACGTATAGGGCGGAACGGCAGCAGGAGGAAAACTGAATATGAAAAATACAAAAACTCTTACCCGTGTGGCGCTGCTAGTTGCCATTGAGCTGGTCATGAAGATGGTGGGTCTGGGCAGTGTGCCTGTGGGCCCGCTGTACATGAGCTTCCTGACCCTTCCCATTGCAGTGGGTGCCATCACCATGGGCCCCGCTGTGGGCGCGCTGCTGGGCGGTGTGTTCGGCGCAGTGAGCTTCTACGATGCCATCACCGGTGCTTCCGCTATGACGGGTGCGCTGTTTCAGGTAAGCCCTGTGAACACCTTTATCCTGTGCGTGGGTATGCGCGTGTTGATGGGCCTGTGCTGCGGCCTGATCTTCAGCGGCCTGAAGCGCTTTGACAAGCCCGGCACCTGGAGCTACATCCTCAGCGCCATGAGCGCACCCTTCCTGAACACGGTGTTCTTCATGGGCTGGATCGTGCTGGCCTTCTACGGCTGTGACTACGTGCAGAACCTGGTGTCCGTCAAGGGCGCTGCGAACCCCTTCATGTTCGTGGTGCTGCTGGTCGGCGTGCAGGGCGTGGCCGAGTTCCTTGTCTCCGGCATTCTGGGCGGCATCGTAGCCCGTGCTGTGGCAAAGTTCGTAAAATAAAAGATGTGCCGGATGTCAGGGCGGCGCATTCTATAATCGTGATAAAAAACTCCTCCGGCGAAAGCTGGAGGAGTTTTTTCACAACAAATATTTCTCCTGCATAGGATGGCCCACGAGCAGGCAAAGGGGGATGCGGCATGGAAGCGAAAAAGCTGTTTGTGGTGGTGGGCATCGATGCCCGGCAGGCGGCGGCAGGCCGGGTGCTGGAACAAGCAGGTTATGCGGTGGGCGGAGCCGAGCAGGTTGCACTGGCAGATTATATCCTGCTGCCTCTGCCGCTGGATGCGGCCCGCACCCCGCTGGCAGAGCTGCTGCGGGCCGCAAAACCCGGCGCGGTGGCACTGGGCGGCAGGCTCTCAGTTCAGGCAAAGACCATCGCACAGGAAGCTGGCGTGGAGCTGGTGGATTACTTTGCCCGACCAGAGCTGACGGTGTACAATGCCATCCCTACGGCGGAGGGCTGCATTGGCATCCTGCTGGCCGAGCGCACCCGTACCCTGTGGGGCACAAACCTTCTGCTGCTGGGCTTTGGCCCGGTGGGGCAGGCGCTGGGGATGCGGCTGGCGGCACTAGGGGCAAATGTGACTGTCTGTGCCCGGCGCGCCGAACAGCGTGCGCTGGCCGAGAGCCTTGGTCTGCGGGGTGCAGAGCTTGCCCGGCTGGCCGCGCTGGCTCCGGCCTTTGATACGGTGGTGAACACCATCCCGGCCCCGGTGCTGACCGAGCCGGTGCTGGCGGCTCTGCGGCCCGGCAGCCTGATCGTAGATCTGGCATCGAAGCCTGGCGGCACCGACTTTGCGGCGGCGCAGCGGCTGGGCTGCAAGGCTATCCATGCGCTCAGCCTGCCCGCCGCCTGTGCGCCGGACACGGCTGGGGAAGCGGTGGCACGCACCGTGCTGACCATTTTGCGGGAGCGGGAGGAACACACATGAGCACGCAGAAAAAAGGACGCATTGCATTTGCGGTGTGCGGCAGCTTCTGCACACTGGAAGCGGCGCTTGCGGCAGCGCAGCAGCTGACAGAACAGGGCTGGGAGCTGCTGCCCATCATGAGCTTTGCCGCAAAGCAGGATACCCGCTTTGGCACCGGGCAGTTCTGGCAGGAACGGCTGGAAGCCCTTACCGGCCATGCAGTGTTGGACACGTTGCAGGCCGTGGAGCCGCTTGGCCCTAAAAAGCTGGTCAGTGCACTGGTGATCGCGCCCTGCACCGGGGCCACGCTGGCACGGCTTGCGGCAGGCATTTCCGATACGCCGGTAACGCTGGCGGCAAAAAGCCTTTTGCGGATGGGATGCCCGGTGGTGGTGGGCGTTTCCACAAACGACGGGCTGGGCGCATCGGGGGAGAACATCGCCCGGCTGCGCCAGCGCAAGCACTATTACTTTGTGCCCTACGGGCAGGATGACCCGGTGGAAAAGCCGCAGA
>OIWV01001219.1_pt1 | contig 22628 bp, 15 predicted proteins | sample 1587751 | NCBI WGS metagenome assembly OIWV01 (sample SAMEA3888913, study PRJEB22519) | human gut metagenome | biome: human gut; feature: human-associated habitat; material: faeces | place: Denmark | collected 2010
GTCTTTGCTCCCACCGTGTATAAGTTCCAGACCTTCGCTCAGATGGCCGAGGAATTCAAGCTGGGTGAACGGGACGTGGTTCTGACCAACGAGTTCATCTACACCCCCTTCATGAAGGAACTGGGCCTGAAGTGCAACTTCGTGTTCCAGGAGAAGTTCGGCGCCGGTGAGCCTTCCGAGGCTATGATCCAGACCATGTATGACGCCATCCCCTACGACAGCTACGACCGCGTCATCGCCGTGGGCGGCGGCGCCATCATGGACCTGTGCAAGCTGCTGGGCTGCAAGCGTCCCGACACCGTCCACAACCTGTACTTCAAGCGCTTCCCCGTGGTCCACGAGAAGGACGTCATCGCCATCCCCACCACCTGCGGCACCGGCTCTGAGTGCACCAACATCTCCGTGGCCATCGTCAAGGACGAGAAGGACGGGGTGCTCACCGGCGGCGAGACCAAGCTGGGCCTGGTGTCCGATGACATCATCCCCAACAAGGTGTGCCTGATCCCCGACCTGCTCAAGACCCTGCCCTACAAGCCCTTCGCCTGCTCCGCCATCGACGCGCTGGTCCACGCCACCGAGTCCTTCCTGAGCCCCCACCGCAAGACCATGACCTCCGAGCTGTTCAGCGAGAAGGCCATGGACATGATCCTCAAGGGCTTCAAGCTCATCGACGAGAAGGGTCAGGACGCCCGCTTTGAGTATCTGGATGAGTTCGTCACCGCCTCCTTCTACGCCGGCATTGCCTTCCTGAAGGCTGGCTGCGGCCCCGTCCACGGCATGAGCTTCCCTCTGGGCGGCACCTATCACGTGCCTCACGGCGAGTCCAACTACATGCTCTTTGGCGCCATCATGGACTACTATGACGCCAACAAGCCCGACGGCGAGATCATGAAGTTCAAGGAGCTGGTGGCCCGCATCCTGGGCTGCGAGGTCAAGAACGCCATCCCCGAGATGAACGCTCTGCTGCAGCGCATCCTGCCTCTGCGTCCCCTGCGTGACTGCGGCTTCACCGAGGCTGACTTCAAGATCTTCCCCCAGTCCGTGGAGACCAACCAGCAGCGCCTGATGACCAACGCTTACTATCCCTTCGATTTGGAGAGCGAAGAGGCCATCTACCGCAAGTGCTATTGATCCCAACGGATCATCCACCGAAAAAAATCCGCGGCGGTCAGCCGCTCCTCTCCTCTGAGAGAAACGGCTGACCCCGCAGAACCCCCGACAGGCGATCGTATTTACGATGCCTGCCGGGGGTTTTCGTTTTGACCGCAGCCTGTCGGCAGAATCAATATGGCGGCTGGCCGGGAAAAGCAGACTGCCCCCGCCCATACGGGCAGTCTGCGGTGCACCGTTTTTTGCCAAAATTTTGTTCTTGACAATTGATGTTCCCCTCTGTATAACCGTTCTAAATAGAACGTTAATAAAAGGAGAACCTATGCACTTTTGGGATCAGCATAAAACCATTACGCGGTATTATGAGATCCTGATGTCATCCGTGTGCGAGAAATATCAGCTCAAGCATCTGGAATATGATATTCTGATGTTTTTGCACAACAATCCCCAGTATCGCACGGCGGCAGATATCGTCAGGGTCCGGAAATCCACCAAGTCCCACGTGTCCACCTCACTGAAAACTCTTGAGGACAGGGGCTTTATCGCAAAAAAGACAGACCCGGTAAACAAAAAGCACATTGAGCTTGATCTGCTGGAACCGGCAAATGAGATCGTCCGGGACGGGCTTCTGGCCCAGCGGCAGTTCGCGGAGCAGATGCTCCGGGGCCTGACGCCGGAGGACATCGCCGTTTGCAAGCGCGTATTTCAGCAGGTATGCAGCAATGCGGAAGCATGCATCAAACAGAAAGGATAAAAACATGGATCACAAAACCTATCAGCCCAAAATGCCCGACATTATGGAGGCCGTATTTGATGCGGTATATCTGTTGTTCGACCTCGTAGCAGGCATCGTATTTTTCGCCATGGCACAGGGCCGACCCCTGTTCGTCCTCTACGGCATCCTGACCCTGACCCTCTGCGGCGGCGACGCCTTCCACCTCGTTCCCCGGATCTTCCGGGCGTTCCGTGGAAGCACCCCCAAGATCAAGCATCTGATGGGCACCGGCCTGCAGATCTCCTCCATCACGATGACGGCGTTCTATGTGATTTTGCTGTTCATCTGGAAGCTCACCTTCCCGGACTTCACCGCTCCTGCGGCTGTGGAGGTGATGATCTGGGCCTCCGCCATCATCCGGATCGCCGTGTGCCTGCTGCCCCAGAACAACTGGTGCACAGACGAGGGCAATCTGAAGCTGTCCATCCTCCGGAACGGTGTATTCGCCGTCACCGGCATCGGCGTCATGATCCTGTACGCCATTTCCGGGAACGCCGGCGGGTATCACATGACGAAAATGGTAGCGGCCATTCTGATCTCCTTCGGCTGCTATCTGCCCGTCACGCTGTTCAGCAAAACGAAACCCAAGGTGGGCCTGCTGATGATTCCCAAGACCTGCGCGTATATGTGGATCATCGCTATGGGCCTGCAACTTTTGGGTTCCTGGAACGGCTGATTCAATCAAGATCAAAAAATTTCCGGGTGCAGTGCACCCGGAATTTTTTATCCTAATTCTTTTGTTCGGCGATAGGCCGCTTCCACAGCGGCGATCGCCGCCCCACGGAATCCCCGGTCCTCCAGCGCCGCCACACCGGCGATGGTACTGCCGCCGGGACTGCACACGGCGTCCTTCAACGCGCCGGGGTGCTCTCCCGTTTCCAGCAGCAGGGACGCGCTGCCCAGAAGCATCTGGGCGGCGTACCGCATAGCCTTGGCACGGGGCACACCGCACTTTACCGCCCCGTCTGCCAATGCCTCCACAAACATGTAGGCATAGGCGGGGCCGCAGCCGGACACGGCGCTGGCCGCGTCGATCAGATGCTCCGGCAGGTCATCCAGCAGGCCGGATTCTGCCATCAGAGCTTTGAAGGCCGCCAGTTCCTCCGCCGTTACACGGTCATTTGCCGACACCAGCATCAGCCCCTGTCCCACGGCGCTGGGTGTGTTGGGCATGATGCGGATGATCTTCTTCTCTCCGCCCAGCATCTCCGCCAAGCGGTCCAGACTGACGCCCGCCAGCATGGAGGCAAAAACAGCGTCAGACGCCGCAATGTCCTCTGCCAGCTTTGCCGCCACACCGGCAAACATCTGGGGCTTCACTCCCCAAAACACGAATCGGCTCTTCCGCAGGATCGCTTCTGCCGTCTCCGCAGCGCAGCCGATGGATGCCGCCGCCTTTGCGGAGTGCTCCGCCGTGGAGCAAGCCACGGCCACCGCCGCCCCGCCCACGGTTTTCACCGCTGCCCGCGCCAGCGCGCCGCCCATATTTCCAGCGCCGATAAAACCGGCCTCATACTGATATGCCATACGCCTCTCCTTACCGGGTCTGTCCGCTGCCCCGAATGATGTATTGATAGGTGCTCAGCTCGTCCAGCCCCATCGGGCCGCGGGCATGGAGCTTCTGGGTGGAAATTCCCATCTCGCAGCCGAGACCGAACTCTCCGCCGTCAGTGAACCGAGTGGAGACGTTGACGTACACCGCCGCGCTGTCCACTCCGTTGACAAATTTCTCCGCGTTGGCGTCATTCTCCGTCACGATGGCCTCGCTGTGGTGGGTGGAGTGGGCCTGAATATGTTCGATCGCCTCGTCCACGCTGTCCACCACTCTGACAGCCAGAATATAGTCCAAAAATTCCGTGTCGAAATCCGCCGGGCCAGCCGGCGTTCCGGAAATCACGGCGGCAGCCCGTGGGTCCAGCCGCAGCTCCACGGGGATCTGCCCCGCGGCTGTCCGATCCTCTACCAGTGCCTTCCGCAGCATGGGCAGAAACCGCTCCGCCACGGCTCTGTGGACCAGACACACCTCCTCGGCGTTGCACACGGAGGGGCGGCTGGTTTTGGCGTTGACAATGATCTTCACTGCCTTGTCCAAATCGGCGTATTCGTCCACATACACATGGCAGATACCGGTTCCGGTCTGGATGCAGGGCACCGTCGCCTGCTCCACGCAGGCCCGGATCAGTCCCGCCCCGCCCCGGGGGATCAGCAGATCCACCAGTCCGTCCGCCGTCATCAGAACGCGGGCGCTCTCATGACTGGTATCCTCCAGAATATTCACGATGTCCGGGTCGCCGCCCGCGGCGGAAATCCCCTGTTTCAGCGCCTTTACGATGGCGGTGGAGGTGCGGACGGCCTCTTTCCCGCTGCGGAGAACGCAGACGTTGCCGCTTTTCACTGTCAGTGCCGCCGCATCGGAGGTGACGTTGGGGCGGCTCTCGTAAATGATCGCCACCAGTCCCAAGGGCACCTGCTTTTTATAGATGGTCATACCGTTGGCGTGGTGTGTTTCCGACAAAATCCGCCCGGTATGATCCGGCAGCTTCACCGTGGCCCGGATACCCTCCGCCATAGCAGCGATGCGGCCCTCATCCAGCCGCAGCCGGTCCAGCATCACATCGGAAATGTGGCCCCGGGCTGCTTCCAGATCCGCTTCGTTGCAGGTCAGGATCTCCGCCGTGTGTTCCACGAGGCTGTCCGCCATGGCGGTCAGGAGGCGGTTTTTCGTCTCCGCGTCCGCGTCCCGGAGGGCGCTCCAAGCGGCTTTCGTTTTCCGAATGATATCCAACGTAGTCATTTGCTCACCTTCTTTGCCAAAAAACGGGTGCCGATGGGTTCTCCCTCTACGATGCCGTACAGCAGATCCGGGTTCCAGCCGTTGGCGATCACCATTTCGCAGCCTGCCTCCGTGGCGATCTGCGCTGCATGGAGTTTTGTCACCATGCCGCCGGTGCCCAGTTCGGAGCCGCTGCCCCCCGCCAGAGAGAGGATTTTCCCGTTGATCTCCGACACTTCATGGATCAGTTTCGCATCCGGGTTCTTATGGGGATCGCTGTCATACAGACCGTCAATATCCGACAGGAGGATCAGCAGCTCCGCTCTCGTTGTGGCGGCCACCACAGCGGAAAGGGTATCATTATCGCCCACGGCGATCTCCTCCGTGGAAATCGTGTCATTCTCGTTGATGATGGGCAAGGCCCCCAGCTCCAACAGGCGGTCCAGGGTGTTGTGGAAGTTCTCCTTTCTGCTGCCGCCGTCGGCAATGTCCGGCGCGGTGATCAGAAGCTGGGCCACCGTATGATTGTATTCGGTGAACAGCTTGTCATACACATACATCAGCTCGCACTGTCCCACTGCCGCCGACGCCTGCTTGGTGGGCATATCGTGGGGCCGCTCCCGGAGATTCAGCTTGCCGAAGCCCATGGCGATAGCGCCGGAGGACACTAAAATAATCTCGTGGCCCGCGTTTTTCAGGTCACTGAGCACTCTGCACATCCGCTCCACCCGCTGAATATTCAGCCGCCCGGTGGCATAGGCCAGTGTGGAAGTCCCCACCTTGACTACGATTCTCATAGATCGTTCCCCTTTCCATCCGCCGCACTCGGTTTCTTCAGGATTCAGCGCCGCTGTCAAGAGGCTTTGGCGCCGCCCTCTTTTTTGCCGATTTTATACCAGAATACCGTATCCGTCAAGGCATCCGGTCCTCCCTTTGACAATTTTTACAAAAAGCTTTACAATAAGGGAAAATTTGTGTATACAGGCGTCTCCGACGCCGGGAAAGGCTGATCCTATGGAACGTTCCTCCGGTATTCTGCTGCCCCTGTTTTCTCTGCCCTCCCCCTACGGTATCGGCACTATGGGCCTCGCGGCTTATGACTTTGCCGATCTGCTCCACGCCGCCGGTCAGCGGTACTGGCAGATGCTCCCTCTCGGTCCCACCAGCTACGGCGATTCCCCCTACCAGAGTTTTTCCTCCTATGCGGGCAATCCCTATCTCATTGATCTGGATCTGCTGATTGAGGATGGGCTTCTGACGGAGCAGGAGGTCTGTGACCGGAACTGGAGTGAGGATCCCCGCCATGTGGACTACGGCAAGCTCTATGAAAACCGTCTGGACCTGCTGAAAAAGGCGGCGGAACGAGGCTGGATGCGGGATAGCGGCGCGGTGGCGGGCTTTACGGAGAAAAACGCCTCCTGGCTGCCGGACTACGCCCTGTTCATGGCCCTCAAGCGGCATTTCGGCATGAAGCCCTGGCAGGAATGGCCCGATGAGGCTGTCCGGCTCCACGATTCTGCGGCTCTGGCCCGGTACCGGGAGCTGCTGCGGGAGGATGTGGAGCTGTTCACCTATATCCAATTTCTGTTCTTCCGTCAGTGGACCGCCTTGAAGTCCTATATCAACAGTCTTGGCATCGGTATCATCGGCGACCTGCCTATTTATGTGGCCATGGACTCCGCTGACGTCTGGGCGGAGCGGTCCATGTTCCGTCTGGACAGCCGGGGCGTTCCCACAGAGGTGGCCGGTGTCCCGCCGGACTACTTCTCCAAGGACGGCCAGCTTTGGGGCAATCCGCTCTACGATTATGACGCCATGAAGCGGGACGGCTTCGGCTGGTGGATCCGCCGGGTGGACGGCGCCGCCAGACTGTATGACGTGATCCGCATTGACCATTTCCGGGGCTTCGCCAGCTATTGGGCGGTGCCCTACGGTTCTTCGACCGCCAAAACCGGCCGCTGGGTCAAGGGGCCGGGGCTGGATCTGCTGAACGTCCTCACCGGCTGGTTCCACGGCATCCGCTTCATCGCAGAAGATCTGGGTGAACCTTCTCCCGACGTGACGAAGCTGCTGGCGGATTCCGGTCTGCCGGGGATGCGGGTTCTGGAATTTGCCTTTTCCCCCACAGCGGACAGCGCCTATCTCCCCCATAACTGCGTAGAGAACTGCGTGTGCTATGCCGGGACTCATGACAACGCCCCGCTGGCCCTGTGGCGTCAGGAGGCAGAGCCGGAGGAGATCGACTTTGCCGTGCAGTATCTGGGGCTCAATGAGCGGGAGGGCTTCAACCGGGGCGTGCTCCGGGGCGGCATGACCTCCCCCGCGTCCCTGTTCGTGGCCCAGATGCAGGACTGGCTGGAGCTTGGCGAAGGCAGCCGGATCAACACCCCCGGCACAGGCCGGGACAACTGGCAGTGGCGGCTCCTTCCCGGTGAACTGACGGTAAAGCTGATCGGCGACATCCGTGAGATGACCCGGATCTATGGCCGTCTCCCCGCCAAGCAGTCCAAAACTTAAGCGATATACGAACCGTCCCCGGAGGCTTTCAAGCCTCCGAGGACGGTTTTTGAACTATTTGGCAGAAAAATCTGCTTTACAGACGGTTTTACAGTTTTTTCAGATGCTTTCCGGCAGCCTTCAGCATCAGCTTCTTCGTACCGCCCTCGAAGGCTACCTCCGCCAGGGCGTCGCCGCCCATAGGCTTTACCGACACCACAGTGCCCTTGCCGAAAGCGGTGTGCTCCACCTGGTCTCCCTGACTGAGCTGGATCAGTCCCACCGACGGTGCGGCAGGGGTACTGCCCCGGCTGCTGGTGCGGAGGGTCTGGGCCGCGGGTTTGGTGCTCTTGTAGGTATGGACGCCGTCGCTGACATAACCGCCGGAACGGCCCGAGCTTCCGCTGTAAGAACTGCCGCCAAAAGAACCTCCGCCGAAATCATCGCCCCAGCGGCTTCCGCCGAAGCTGTCCTCGTCATAGGTGCCGAATTTCGGCTCCGGCTTGCTCTCCCAGCGCATATCCTCCGCCGGGATCTCGTCTAAAAAGCGGCTGGACTTGTTGGCGCTGGTGCGGCCGTAGAGCATCCGCTGGCGGGCGTTGGTCATCACCAGTTTTTCTCGCGCGCGGGTCATGGCCACATAGCACAGCCGTCGTTCTTCTTCCAGTTCTTCCTCGTCATACATGGAGGCCGTGCCGGGGAAGATCCCCTCCTCCATGCCCACCACATACACCACCGGGAATTCCAAGCCCTTGGCAGAGTGAATGGTCATCATGGTCACACAGTTGTCATCTGCCTCCACACTGTCCAGATCCGTGTACAGGGCGATCTCGTTCAGGAACCCGGACAGGGTGGCGTCCTCCGGGTCCTGCTCCAAAAAGCCCAGAATGTTGGACTTCAATTCCTGCACGTTTTCGATGCGGCCCCGGCTCTCCATGTCCTTTTTCTCCTCCAGCGCCCGGACGTAGCCGGTCTGGTTCAGGACTTCATCGTAAAATTCCGGCAGGGCCAGCGTCCCTCCGGCCCGGCGCAGGCCGTCGATCAAATCGGCGAACTTTGTCAGCTTGCCTGCGGCGGTTTTCAGGGTGGGGAACAGATCCGCGTTGCGGATGACCTCGTAGAGGGACGCCCCCTGCTCCGCCGCCAGCTCCGCCACCTTGTCCATAGTGGTCGCGCCGATGCCCCTTGCGGGCGTATTGATGATGCGGCGGAGCCGCAGATCGTCCATGGGGTTATTCAGCACGCACAGGTAAGCCAGCATATCCTTGATCTCCGCCCGGTCGAAGAACTTCATGCCGCCTACAACTTTATAGGGGATGGCGTTGCGCTTCAGGGCGTATTCCAGTGCGTTGGACTGGGCGTTCATCCGGTAGAGAATGGCGGTATCCCGGAAGTTCCGTCCCCGGTTGACCCCCATGAGGATGTCCCCGGCCACGAAGTTTGCCTCGTCCCCCTCGTTAAAATTGGTCTTTACCGTCACCACGTCGCCGCTGCCGTTGTCCGTCCAGAGGGTCTTGCCCTTGCGGCCCTCGTTATTTTTAATGACGGCGTTGGCGGCATCCAGAATGTGCTGGGTGGAGCGGTAATTCTGCTCCAGCCGAATGACCCGTGCGTCCTTGTACTGCTTTTCAAAATTCAGGATATTCTCAATGTTGGCACCCCGGAAGCGGTAGATGGACTGGTCATCGTCACCCACCACGCAGAGGTTTCGGTGTCCCCCGGCCAGCAGCTGGGTCAGGAGGTACTGCAAGTGGTTGGTGTCCTGATACTCGTCCACCAACACATACCGGAACTTTTTCTGGTAGTAGTCCAGCACCTCCGGTTCCTTTTGCAGCAATGTGACGGTGTGGTAAATGATATCGTCAAAGTCCAGGGCATTGGCGGTGCTGAGCTTTTGCTGATAGGCGGCGTAGATCTTGGCGATCCGGGTATTTTTCCAATCGTTTGCGGCTTCCGCCTTCTTGCGGAATACCTCCGGCCCCTCGTAGCGGTCCTTGGAAGCGCTGATGGCGGAGAGGACGCTGCGGATGGGGAAGGTCTTTTCGTCCAGATTCTGCTCCTTCAGAATATCCTTGATGACCCGCTTGGCGTCATCGGTATCGTAGATGGTGAAGTCCTTGTCAAAGCCAATGCGGTCAATGTCCCGCCGCAGGATGCGGACGCAGGCGGAGTGGAACGTGGAGGCCCACACATCGTTGGCGGCGGGGCCAAGACGGGCCGCCAGCCGCTCCTTCAATTCTCCCGCCGCCTTATTGGTGAAGGTGATGGCGATGATCTCCCATGGCCGGGGGGCGTCCACGGCACAGAGCCGGTGGACCCGGCGAACCTCGTCACCGTCTGGCCGATCCGGAAACTGCTCCAAAAACGCGAGGTCCTCCTCCGTGGCCCAGTCCGGCACCTCATCGCTGTCGCTGCCCCGGCCATAGGTCAGCAGGTTGTAGACCCGCTGGATCAGCACCGTGGTCTTGCCGCTGCCCGCCCCCGCCAGCAGCAGGAGGGGCCCCTCGGTGGTCATGGCCCCCTGACGCTGCATGGGGTTCAATCGGGCCAGATCCCGGGCGATCACCGCTTTCCGGGCAGCCACATACCGTTGTTCAAAATCAGTCATACTGTTCTCCATTCTCTCTGTTTTCTCAAACTGACCTCTATTTTACGGCAAAAAGCGGCCGCGGTCAACGGCGGAACCGCCGATTTTTCCGTATCCGTTTTGTAATCAAATTGAGGTTGACATTTGTCTACCTTTTTACTACGCTGGTGGTGTAAGAGGTAGACAACTGTATACCAAGCGAGGTGCGCTATGAAAATTGATCTCTCCAACAGCGAATGGAAGCTGATGAACCGCCTGTGGCAGACCTCTCCCATGACCATCACGGAACTGACCGCCGCCTTGCGGGAGGACACCGGCTGGTCGAAAAACACGGTCATCACCATGCTCTCCCTTCTGGAGGGCAAGGAGGCCGTCCGCCACGCGGAAGGCCGTCGGGCCAAGCTGTATTTCCCCGCCGTGGGCCGGGAGGACGCCATTGAGGCGGAAACCGAGACCTTTTTGGATAAGATCGGCGGGCTGGGCCTGCTGATGAGCGCCATGGTGGAAAAAAACGCCCTGACAGAAAACGACATCGCGGAACTGTCCGCCATTTTGGAGAAAGCGGGTGGAAAACTATGAAAGAGATCCTGTTGACTTCTTCCGTTCTGATCCTTGCCCTGCTGCTTTTGCGGCTGCTGTTCCGAAAAACCATCTCCCGCCAGGTGCAGTACGCCCTGTGGGGGCTGGTGGCGCTGCGGCTGCTGGTGCCGGTCAGCCTGCCCGCCATGGAGCACAACGTCCTGACGGCGGCGGAGCCGGTAACGGCCCGGATCACCGCCCCGGCCCTGTATGTGACCCCCTACCGGGAGACCATTGTCTCCGCCCCGCCGGGCGTCTTCCAGACCCCCGCCCCCTATCAGTCCTTCCGGGTGGACACCGCCACAGAGGACAGCACCGTGACGTTTACCGACGGGAAAAATGTCACCCATTCCATCGAGTATAAAAGTCAGATCCCTCTGACCCCCGTTCTGAAAGCCGTCTGGCACGCCGGGATGTATGTCATGGCGGCGTGGTTCCTACTTGCGAACCTCCGCTTCATGCTCCGTCTCCGCCGGAGCCGGAGACCCTACCCGGTGGAGAACTGCCCCTATCCGGTGTATCTGACGGCGGAGCTGCCCTCCCCCTGTCTGTTCGGCCTGTTTCACCCCGCCGTCTACCTGACCCCCGCCGCCGTGGAATCCCCGGAGACCCTGCGGCACGTTTTGGCCCATGAGACCACCCACGCCCGCCACGGCGACCCCATCTGGAGCCTTCTGCGGTGCGTGTGCCTGGCGGTGTACTGGTTTGATCCGCTGGTGTGGGCTGCCGCCATCGTCTCCCGCCGGGACTGCGAGCTGGCCTGCGACGAAGGGGCCTTGAAGCGGCTGGGAGAGGATGAACGCATCCCCTATGGACGGACGCTGCTGCGGCTGATCCCTGTAGCCCGGAAGCCGGAAAGCCCCATGCTCTCCGCCACCACCATGACGGCGGGAAAGCGGGAATTGAAGGATCGTGTCACCCGCATCGCGGAAAACCGCCGCACCGTGGGCGTTGCTCTGCTGGCGGTGGTGACCGCCGCCGCGCTGGTATGCGCCCTCACCTTCACCGGGGCAAAGCCCTCCGTGCGGTCTCTGACCGGCGAGGAGCTGTCCGAGTACGCGCTGGCGTTCAACACCGCTGACCGCTGGCAGGACTCTGCCGGGAATGACTGCACCCTCCGTCCCGTCCAGTTTTTGACCTCCGTCTATGACGATCCCATGAAGATCGATATGTATCATCTGTTTTACAACGGCGTTTCACCGGAACAGCCGATTTCCGCCGCGGAACGGCAAGAGCTGGTGGACACCTGCTATGACGGCTATGACCCGGAGGTGGATCTCATCAAGATCACCGCAGAGCAGGCGGATCACGTTCTGGTGCGCTGGGTCGATCTGACCCTGGCAGAAACCGACGCGCTGAGTATGGGCAGCTTTGCCTATCTTGCAAATTACGACGCCTATTACCACTTCCACGGAGACACCAACGCCCTCTATGATGTCTGTTTCTATGCCGGGGAGCGGAGCGGCGATACCGTGACCCTCTACTATCAGCCGGAGCAGTGCGGCGCGCAGCTCGTGGATACCGCCGGTTCCGGGGAGGAGGTCTGGGCCAAGGTCACGGTGGCCCCCCAGCCGGGCGGCGGCTTCCAGATCCGCTCCAACCAGCTTTGCGCCCGGCCGGACGCTCTGCTGTCCTCCCGCCTCCTGACCGGCGACGAGCTGGCCTTTTTCAACACGCAGTTTTTCAACAGTCAGACCACCAACGAATCCGGCGGCGTGCAGCACACGCTCCACAACCAATTCCTCACCTGCCTGTATGCCGGCCCTCAGGACATCAACCTGTTCGACCTGTTCTACAACGGCGCCGGTACATGGGATGCGCCCAGTCAGGCGGAGCTGGAGCAGCTGGGCGTGTTAGCGGAGGACGGCAGCCAGATCTGCCCTACTTATAAGCTGACCACGGCGGCTATGGACGCCTTTCTGCTGGAAAACACCGGCCTGACGCTGGCGCAGACCAACAAGGTGGATCTGGACGCGTTTGACTACCTGCCGGACTATGACGCCTACTATCTGACCAAGGGCGACACCAACTACCGCTCTGTCACCTTTACCGGCGGTGAGCGGAAGGGCAGCTATATCCGGCTTTACTGGAAGGATTTTTACTACGGCGGCGAAACCAACGAGTGCGTCACTCTGCTGGACCGGGGGGATGGACAGTATTGGTTCGTGTCCCACCTGCTGGTGGACAGCGTTACCCCGTCTGCCTTTGCCTACCCGGAGGAAGATCCGTGGATGACGATCCCACTGGATGACCTGACGCCCTACGAACCGCAGAAGATGCCCCTGACCCGCCATTCCGATGACTGTGCGCAGCGGGGCGGCGGCTTCTCGGTTGACGGCAGCGGCGGCGAAGGATATTCCCTCCGGGTTTACCGCTCCACAGACGGGGCAATCTACGCGGCAATCATGCGGGCGGAAGCGGTCAGCAGTCAGCAGGGCATTACCCAATGGGAGGCCGACGTATTTTTCACCGCACCGGCTTTGGATATTCAGGACCTTGATGATACGGTACGGCTGTTCTTCTTCCACGATCTGCTGGGTCACAGCGGCTTTACGGTGTCCTATTTGGACTATCTCACCGGCGGGCCGGGACGGGGCGGCTACATCGGCACCGTCACGGATTACTACTATCTGGACAACAGCGGAACGCCCTACCTGCTGGCCCGCGCCAAGGGAGACTGCGAGGCCATCGACCTGGACGGCGACGGGGAAAATGAGCTGTGCGCCGCCTCCGGCGTTTCCGGGCAGTTCTTCTTCCTGCGGGACGGCCGGTATTACGAAGCTGACGTCAAGGCTCTTTTGCAGGATGCCTGGCCGGAAATGAACTACTGGGATCACGCCAGCTGGGATCTCAACTACCGCCGCCTGGCAGTTTCCGGCTTTGTAACCATGCCGGAGTGGGCCACGGCGGAGCATCCCCAGCCCGACGCCGATTTCACCCGCTATCTCTACTACCGGGATGGGGCGCTGCTGGTCTACAAGCCTGATAAGGACAGCCAGACAGCGGATCATGTAGTCGGAACGCCCGATGTGCCGGAGCCGGTGCTGGCCGCCGCCAAGGCCACCGTGCAGAAAGCCTATCAGGACTACAAAAACGGCGGATACGATTCCGGCGCCGACCTTGATAACTGGCGGGTGGAATATGTGTCGGAGGACTGGTACAGGGCTTATCCCAATGGAACGCTTATCGCCTATAACCTGAATTATGAGTATCATGCCCAAAAGCCCGCCAACGTCACGCTGGCCGGCGGGGCCTATGTGGACGAGGACGGCTGGCTCATGCCGGACTACCCCTACTGCCATTATCTTTTCTTCACAGAAACGGATGGACAGTACACCTTCCTGGAGGAATGGATGCTCAATGACGGCGGTCCCGGCTCGAAGGTATTTGACGCGGAGATGCAGCGCTGGGCGGTGGAACTGGGGTTGTCCTCCGTGGCGGATACCACGCCGGAGGAATTGCTGCACCAGCTTTACGACGGCATGGGCGGCCAATTCCTGACCCAACTCAGCACCATGAGCGAAACGGATCGGCAAACCGTATGCCAGAAGCTGGATGTCATTTTGCAGGAGGGCACAGCGGAGCAGCAGAGCCTTTATCTGGATGCGGTGCAGACCATGGCGTGGTGTTCTCACTCCTTTGACGGTGCTCAGCGGGAGGCCTACGACTACTTTCTGGAGCATTCCGCCCGCTCGTCTCAGGCGGCCTACCGGGCGCAGGCTGTGATGGACGCACTGACCGGCGGCGGAGCGGTGCAGATGCGTCTGGAACCTGCCGACGGCGTCCGGGGCGGCGACTATACCGTTGGCGTTTCCGACGGCAGCGGTGCTGTCCGGGCGCAGGGCTTTTCCGGCAGCTTTTACTGGGCCACGGCCTCGGACAGCGATCCCTCCGGCAGCAGCATCACCCTGCAAAGCCCGGACGGACGCTGCACCATTACCGCGTGGGAGAATTCCTCTATCGTGCGCTGCGAGGAACCGGGGGAAACCGCATGGCTGATGGCGGCCTCCACCTCCTCTGCCCCATATGACGGCAACACCGTGTTTACCTATCTGCGGAAGTGGTACGATGAGGCGGAATTCAACGCGCTGGTGGACAGATTGATCGTTCCGGCGGATGGCCGGAACCGGGAGGAGCTGGCCCAGAGCTGGCTGGACGCCGTGGGCGATGTGACCATCCATCAGGTGACGCCGGGCAGCAAGTACGAAAATTCCTTCGTGCAGAACCGGGTCACGGTGGAAAGCGCGGAACCGGCGGCCGGTCTGTATGACCCGGAACTGCTGGCAGGCCAGCATTTCACCTTCACCAACGAGCGCATTTTCGTGCCGGGGAACTACCGCTCCAAGGAGCAGCAGACGGTGAACAGCAGCGCCAGAGCTTATCATGGCGAATATGGACCCATGCCCGGCGGCGGGGCCTTTCTGGATACCCGCTCCGGCCTGCTGTACCAGACGGCGGACGGCTGGAAGGGGACGTTTGCCCCCTGAGGGGGATCTTTTCAGAAAAGTCTGGCAAAAATAAAAGAACATAACCGGCGGATTCATTGACTGATTGGACGGCCGCAATGGCTGCATCCAATGAAAAGGAAGTATATGGAAAGCATGAAGCAGAAATTTTTCCGCGCCGCCGTGCCGCTGGTAATGCTGGCGGTGTCCACGGCCCTGAGCGTATTCGTTTACCGATTACCGCAGCCGGTGCGGGAGCCGCTGCCGGTCCTCATGTATCACCACATGGTCCCGGACGGGCAGGACTGCAATGACATGACCGTGACCCCCGGCAAGTTCCGCGCCGACTTGGAGACCGTTCTGGCGATGGGCTATACGCCGGTGCTGCCCCGGGAATTGGCCGCCGGGGACGCCCTGCCGGAAAAGCCCATCCTCATCACCTTTGATGACGGCTACCGCAGCAACTACGATCTGGTGTACCCCATTTTGCGGGAATACGGCGTAAAGGCCTGCATTTCCATCATCGTCCTCATGCCGGATCTGCCTACGGACAACTTCTGCACCTGGGGCCAGCTGCGGGAAATGACGGCCTCCGGTCTGGTAGAGATCGGCTCCCACAGCTACCGCCTCCACAACTTAGGCGGCGACGGCGGCAATTTTGAGTCCGGCGGGGCCAACGGCGTGGAGCGCCGCCCCAATGAGTCCGACACGGATTTCCAGAACCGCGTGCTGGATGACATCCAGCTGAGCCATGACCGGATCGCCGAGGAGCTGGGCGGCGTCACCTGCTTCGCCTATCCCTTCGGCTGCTCCGACCCGGATGCCAAAACCCTTGTGGACGAATTGTTCCCGGTGACCCTGATGACCACGCCCAAGTGCGCCGATCTGGCCAAGGGGCTCCACGATCTGCCCCGGTTCTCCGTTACCATGAAGACCGATCTGGAAAAACTCCTGCGCTGACCATACATTGACGCCCGCCTGCGTTTCCACGCAGGCGGGCGCTTTGTTTTCAACAGAAGTCATTTTTCCCTCGCGGCGTATTTTTTACTGCGGACAACTATTGTTCCTCCCTTGACTTTTTGTCAGCAAAGCTTTAAAATAGTAAAGTACCCTCCCTGTGAGGGGTTTGTTTCCCCCGGAAGTCCGGGATCAGATAGAAGCCGATAGCACGGGCCCCGATCCCGTGCGGTTTTTTTACGGCTGGATGGGAGAAAAACATGGAACACAAGAAAAACACCAAGAGCTTTGCGAGCCGCTGGGGCTTTATCCTTGCGTCCGTCGGTTCGGCGGTGGGCATGGCCAACGTCTGGGGCTTCCCCAACAAAATGGGCAGCAACGGCGGCGGCGCATTTTTACTGATTTATCTGCTGTTTGTTTTTATTTTTAGCTATGTGGGCCTTCCGGCGGAGTTTGCCATGGGCCGCCGTGCCGCCACCGGTACGCTGGGCGCTTACGAAAACGCTTGGGACACCCGCAGCAAGTCTGCCGGTAAAGTCGGCGGTCTGCTGGGCTGGCTGCCTCTGGCTGGCTCCCTGTGCATCGCCATCGGCTATGCCGTCATCGTCACCTATGTGCTCAAGGCTCTGGTGGATTCCCTGCTGGGCACACTGCTGACCACGGACACCGCCGCCTGGTTCGGTGCCTTCTCCTCCACCCCCTACTCCGTGATCCCCTATCACATCGTTGTGGTGGTGGGCACGCTGCTGACGCTGTTTCTGGGCGCCCGCAGCATTGAAAAGACCAACAAGGTCATGATGCCTGTCTTCTTTGTGATCTTCCTGATTCTGGCCGTGCGGGTGGCCCTTCTGCCCGGCGCCGCGGAGGGATATGTCTTTATGTTCACCCCCCGCTGGGAGGCCCTGACGAATCCCATGATCTGGATCTGGGCTATGGGGCAGGCGTTTTTCTCCCTGTCCGTCACCGGCAGCGGCATGATCGTTTACGGTGCGTACCTCTCCAAGGACGAGGACGTGGTGGGCGTGGCCCAGCACACGGCCCTCTTTGACACCATTGCCGCCGTGGTAGCCGCTCTGGTCATTATCCCCGCCTGCTTCTCCTACGGTCTGGACGTGGGCGCCGGTCCCAGCCTGCTGTTCGTGACCCTGCCCACCATCTTGCAGGACATCCCCATGGGTCAGCTCTTCGCCATCATCCTGTATATGGCCATGATTTTCGCCGGCGTCAGCTCTTTGCAGAATATGTTTGAGGTGGTGGCGGAGTCCCTGATGCACAAGTTCCCGAAGCTCAACCGCGTTACCGTCCTGGTACTGCTGGGCGCGCTGTGCCTGGGCTTCGGCATCGGCATGGAGACCATCAGCAAGTGGGGTCCCTGGATGGATCTGGTGTCCATTTATATCATCCCCATCGGCGCTACACTGGGCGCGGTCTCCTGGTTCTACGTGATGAAGAAGGACGCCCTGCTGGACGCCATCAACACCGGCAGTACGAAAAAACGCGGCGATCTCTGGTACAATGTGGGCCGGTATGTGTACGTCCCTCTGGCGATCATTCTCTGCTGCGTGGCCCTGTTCATGCACGTTGCTTTCTGATACCCACAGAAAATTTCCACGCATATAGCCAATAAAAAGGACCCGGCGGCTGAAAATCAGCTGCCGGGTCTGTTTCGTATAAAGGGTTTCATCAACCGTAGCACAAGCTCAAGGTAGTGGAGTCCTCGCCGTTCCGCAGGAAGGGCATCCCCTCGCCGATGCGGGAGCGCTGGAAGTACAGATACTCGCCAGAGGGGGAGATCAGCACTGGGAAGCTGCCGCTGAGGGAGCTGCCCACCCCGGCGGACATATCCAGCCGCAGGCAGTCATCCTCCATGCGCCATACACCGAAGAATCGCAGATCCATCCGGTCATCATAGCACTCGTACAGATTAGCCAGCCCCGCATAGTCCGGGTCACAGTCGCCATAATGCAGCTCCAGCGTCCACTCATCGCAATCCCACGAGGTATCGGCCAGCCCCAGATCCGTAGGGGGCCACCACCAATCGTCACCGGTCGGCTCCCAGCCTTCGGGATGGTCGATGGCGATGGTGTTCGTGTAGATGGAGAAGTCGAACAGCAGCAATCGGCCCTCCTCGCTGGCAGGCAGGATGAGATCGCCGTACAGGTCCTCCTGCGGATACCAGTTCACCACCGTGCCGTCATCGGCCACAAGGTTGACCTCCATATCCGGCTCCTCCGGATCGACGAACAGCAGAACAGGCTGGGCATATTCCTCCCGGTAGAGGACTTCGTCCGCCACCGGATGCAGGCCGTTGCCCTGAGACTGCCATGTGATGTGGTTCACGGCAAGGCTGGTGTTCTCTCCCCGCGGAATGACGCAGAACAGCTTGCCGTACCCCGGACCGAGGACCTGCTCCGAGGGGATGGTCAGCATGACCGGCATTTCCGCCGTCAGGTCAAGGCAGTTTTCCAGCATCCAGTCCGACAGCTTGGAGGTGTCCCCCTTCTCCCGGTAGCCGAGATAGGCCGCGGCGCCGGGATAGTCGCCGTATTCCAAATCAAAGCCCAGCTTGTCGAGACATTCCTCCACCAGCTCCTGGTCCACCTCCGCTTCCGGTTCGGAAGGCTTCACAGGATCGGCCTGACCGGTCTGATCGGTCCTGCTGTCGGAGATCGTCTCCTTTACGCCGCCGTTTCCCGCTGCCGGGGCCGGTTTCTTTTTCCCTCCGCAGGCAGTCAGGCTAAGAGCCAGCGTCAGGCAGAGAAGTGCCGACGCCAGCCGGTGCAAAGTCAAGCGCTTCATGATTCTGCCTCCTTCTCAGAATTTTCCGCTGCGGCCGTGACCGCCGCCGCCGCTGCGGCTTACAGTTCCTCCGCTGCTTCTGCCACCGCCGCCGGAGTCGCTCTCGATCTTACGGCGGGTCTCCGTGGTATGGGTGTAGTGGTCATAGCTGTCCGTCAGCTTCAATCCACCGCCCGCCGTGGTATACACGTTGGCGTCAACGCCCTTGCGCACGGACTTCATCTGTCCCTTCAGGATCATGCACACCAGAAACGCGATCAGGCATGAGACTGCCACCGCAATGCCGATGGCCGGCAAGGGGCTGGACCGCACAGGTTTTCCGGCCTCAGCCAGTTCCAAGAATTCGTCGCAGGCGGTGAGGTAATTGGATATGCCGCCATACCAATCACCGTCGCTGAAGCAAGACAAAAACCGATTCTCCAACTGCTCCGCGCCGTATCGGTCAAAAGCATACTCCGCCCATTCGCCGTAGACGAACATGGCGTAGTCCCGCTCTTTCATGCTCAGCATGATGATAACGCCGTTTCGGTCCTCGCCCACGCCAAGACCCTTGGCGTGGTAGATCTGATACAGGGCGGTATAGGGATCGTCACCGTAGCCGTAAGCTGTAAAGTCCTCCACAAAAAGGGTATAGATGCCGCAACTGCGGCGGAGGGCGATATCCTCGGCCCGATCCTCCAGCTGTTCCCGCTCCCCGTCGGAGAGCATTCCCCGCAGATCGAACACATAGTTCATGCCGGTGCTGCCCAACTCCGGAGCTTCGCCGGACTGGACGGTCTCGGGCTGCTGCGCCTCCGTTGGGAAGTCTGCGGAGAGATAGTCCGCTGCCGTCGCCGCCATGGCATTCACTGCCTGGCAGAGCGCTTCGGCACTCGCAGCCATGTCCTCACCGGTCCAGGACTGCGCGTTGTTCAGATAGGGCTCCACCGCGTCATACACCAAGCCGGAGAGTTCCTGCCCGTCGCCCCGCGTCTCGCTCAGCATCGCGTAGACGCACCAGTCGGTCTCCGCCAGGGTGTAAGAACCGTCCGCCAGAGGCTCCATCACCAGCGTCAGCGAGATGCCGTCCTTTTCCTCGCCCCAGCCGTAGCCGGAATCTTTGTAAACATATGTGGCGATATCTCCGGCGGTGGTACCCTCGCTCACATCCTCATTGGTAAATATGTCCACCCGCAGGTCAAGGTGAAGCGCCTCCGTCAGCTGGGGCAGGGTGTACTGACCCAGATCGGACAATTCGTCCGAGCCCAGCGCGTCGGTCTCATCGTAGATCGCGCCGTATTCCGTCCACGCCAGAGTGGGGACGCACAGAGTCAGCGTCAGCAGGAGCGCCGTCAGCAAAGCTGTGACTTTTCTTTTCATGTCCGTCCCTCCTTATCGCATCAGCAGGACGATGACCGAACTCAATACGGACAGCGGCACGGCAATGGCGGCAAGCATCCCCCAGAATCGCCCCTTATCCACAGGCAGGTCGCCCACGAATTTTCCGGTCTGGCCGTTCATGGCGAATAGGAAATCCTTTCCCTGCCACTTGGTATTGAGCAGCCACACCGGCAGCAGCGCGTAGTGGACCTTGCCCCGCTGGATGTCTGCGTGTTCGCCCCTCGGGAAACAGGTCGCGTATCCCGTTACGGTGCCTTGCAGCGCCTTTTTCAAGCTGCCCAGACAGCGGACATCGGCCCGTTCCCGGCTCTTGTCCGCCGACACGTCGAACTTATCCGCCAGGAAGCCCGGCAGATACGCCGTGGAGAAGGGTTTCAGGTCATCGTAATTGTAAGGCTCGATGGAATCCATGTGATCATCCGGCATTTTAGTCGAGGCGTCCACCGGTACCTTTTCAAAGGGCATCGTTCCGGCACGGTACACGTCAAAGTGCTCCGTCTTTATCACCTCATACTCACCCTCGGTGCGCTTGTGGGACCGGGTACACTCATAGTGGGCATTGCCCTCCGCCTCACCGCTGAACAGCCAGAAGGGTACATAGACCCCCTGGATCTCCTGTAAGTGATTTTCCTTGGAAAAGCTCTTGGGAAGGAACACCTTGCCCCTGTAATGCTTCTTGAGCTTGCGGATGGCGTCCTCGCGGCTGAGTTTGAAGGGGATCACGAAATCCGGCTTCAGCGTTCCCGCAAACTGCCCCGGCACCACCGTTGGGTTGCCGCAATAAGGGCAGGAGGTGGCCGCCGTACTTGCGTCACAGATCAGCTCCGCACCGCAGCTTGGGCAGCTGTAAGCCTTCATGCCGTCTCCCTCGGCACCCCAGTCGGCGCTGAGGTCCGGCAACTCCCAGCCGCCTTCCTCGGCAGCCTGCCGTTCCGCTGCCGTCTTTTCCTCAGCAGACTGCTGCGCCGCCGCGGCCTTTTCTTCCTTTTCCGCGTAAAGCGCCTCGATCTCCGCTACATCATAGGTAGCACCGCAGTAATCGCACTCCAGCTTGCCGGATGCGCCTACAAAGTGCAGCGGGCCGGTGCAGCTTGGGCATTGATAGTTGGTCACCTGTGCTGCCATGCTTGCTCTCACCCTTCTTTCTTCATTTTCCGTTCAGCGCCCGCCCGTAGACGGGCGGACGCTGTTGAGCCGTTTTCTCCGATCTGTTTCCCTTATCCTCTGGGCGCGCCGCAGTACTCGCAGAATTTTCCGTCATTCTGTCCGCCGCAGGCGGGGCAGGTCCACGGACCAGCCGCTGCCGGAACGGGAGCGAAGGTCTCCTGCTGCTGCATGGGGGCCTCCTGCTGCATGGGGGCTGTCTGAACTGCGCCGCCGCCACGGGAGGTCTCCATCACCTGAAGCAGCGCCGCTCGGATCTCGTCGCCCATTTCGCGGTACTTGCGATATTCCCGATTGCTCTCCGGATCGAAGCCGGCAGCCATGGTATTCATCCGGCCCACAGAATTCATCTGTCCCATCATGGGGCGCTGTGTCATGCCGCTCTGGGGCCGACCTGCCATAGGACGCTGGCCCATCATACCCTGCTGCCCCATCATGGGCCGCTGCATGGTGTTCTGCGGCTCGATGTACACAGAACTGTTGTTCAGGCGGAACTTCATTTCGTCAAAGTAGGGGTTATTGACGGAAATGATCACTTCAAAGTCATAGGAATACTCGTAGCGGGGCGGGTTGTAGCTGACCTCCTTGCCGTCTGGCCCCTCCCGCTTCTGCTCCGTGCGGCTCTCGTCAATGTCCACGCGGCAGCCGGTCAGCGCGGTGTAGTCCAGAATATCCGGGTTGGCGTCCGCCAGATCCCGGGCACGGGTAACGGTGAACCAACGATGCTCCTCGTCCAGCAGGACCTTACAATCCTCGCCGTAGGAGCGGGTGGTGCGGAATTGGGACGCCCTGCCCCGGTTTTCCTCCCGGTAGGCCAGCTGCCGCTTGATGTCCTCCACCGTAGAGCGGCGGCGGTCACTGAACCAGGGAGAGAGCTGCTTCGCGCAGTCCTTACAGAGGTTGCCGTCTTCCAGTTTCCGATTGCCCAACAGTCCGATCTTCTCGCCGCAGATGTCGCAGTATTTTTTATCAAGCAATCCCATAGTAGCTTCCTCCTGTTATTTTTCAGCCGCCGTAACGGCTCACATTGCATTGTCACCCGGAACCGGGATCTTGTCCCCGGCCGTGGCTCCCGCGGCCGGGGACGGTATTCGCCAAAAAATCCGCTATTCGCTCTTATTCTTCAACTTTTTGAAGCTCCACCACTTTGTCCGCCGCTTCCGACCAGTCCACCGTCAGTTCCAGCCTGCCGCTGTCCTCGCCGGCCCCGGCGCAGTGGTAAACGTCCAGGATCTTCCCCAATTCCGTGCCGTCCGCCTTCTGGAGAACACGGTTGTCTAACATCAGCCCCGTGTCCTGTATCTTTTTACGCGGGATGTAGGTGAAGTCCAGCGGGGTTTCCAGAACGGTCTCGCCGTCCAACCGGAGCGTCAAGCCGTCCTCTTCGCTGATGACCGCCTGCCAGCCGTCCTCCGGACTTTCCCATGTTCCCTCCAGCACTGGCCAGAGGAGGGAATTGTCCACATAAGTACCGTCCCCGTCCAGCAGGAACAGGTTTTGATCCGGATTCTCCATGCCGTTGCCCCCATCCATGACCTGGTCCGTGACAAAATGCTTATACAG
>OIWV01001230.1_pt1 | contig 22539 bp, 18 predicted proteins | sample 1587751 | NCBI WGS metagenome assembly OIWV01 (sample SAMEA3888913, study PRJEB22519) | human gut metagenome | biome: human gut; feature: human-associated habitat; material: faeces | place: Denmark | collected 2010
CAGCGCCAGCATCAGTACCGTCAGCAGAGCCAATAGAACCGCCGGAAAACGGCGGAAAAGCAATTGTTTTTTCACTGTGTGCTCCTCCTTATAAAAATACAGTTTAATTGTACCATACCGTGGGGAAAAATGATAGGCGCAGAGTAACAGAGATTTTTCCGTAAAAGATGTGAAATATGCCCGCCCACTCCGTTCATAAATTGTTTTCATCTTAGCTTTAATCTTGTAAAGTTTGACGATTGCAATGACTATATAACTGCGCTATAATTGTTAGCATCCTAACAAGATAGAAAGGAGCCAATATGAAGATAAAGCGCCCGTCTATATGCATGAAGATTAAAGGAATCTCCAACTTGATTCACCAAGAATTGGGCACCAATCGTGATACAGTCCACCCCGGAACCATGATGCAGAAAATGTTTTTGGGTTATTTAGAAGTACACGAGGACCAGCCAGTCTTTCAAAAGGACTTGGAGTCAGCATTTCATATTCGGCGCAGCACCGCAACCGGCATATTGCAGATTATGATGCGGGACGGATTGATCGTGCGGGAACCCGTGGAGGGCGATGCCCGCCTTAAACGACTGGTCCTAACACCGATCGCCATAGAACAGCTGGCGCAAATGCAGCAGGATATCCTGCGGGTAGAGCAGAAAGCGACTGCCGGATTAACCGGCGAAGAGTTGAAGACCCTTTATGTCCTGCTAGATAAAGTGATAGAAAACTTGACCCCTGGCAAGGAGGAACGAACCATTGATTAAACGACTGTCCCAATGCATACGGGAATATAAAAAAGACGCGATTCTCTCCCCTCTTTATGTGCTAGTGGAATCGCTTTTGGATGTGGCCATCCCCTTTGTAATGGCTGGCCTAATTGATAAGGGCATAGAAGCCGGCAACATGAGCATGATCCTGCGATATGGTGCCATTCTAGTGGGTTTTGCACTGGTAGCGCTTACTTTTGGTGCACTGAGCGGCCGGAGCTGTGCACGCGCCACGGCAGGCTTTGCTCGCAATCTGCGGCATGATATGTTTCATCATCTACAGGTATACTCCTTCTCCAATATTGATAAATTCAGCAGCGCTGGTTTGGTCACCCGTATGACTACCGATGTGAGCAATGTGCAGAATGCTTTAATGATGATCATTCGTACCCTTATCCGCTGCCCTGCCATGCTCATCTTCGCCATGGTCATGTCCTTTCGCATCAATCACGATATTTCTCTCATTTTCCTGGCCGTCATTCCCATCCTTGGTGTGGGGCTTTACCTTATCATCAAACATGTTCACCCCGTGTTTGAACGGGTCTTTAAGACCTATGACAGACTGAATGGCGTAGTGCAGGAGAATCTTTCCGGTATCCGTGTGGTAAAAAACTTTGTGCGCGAGGACCACGAGATCGAAAAGTTTGATACCATCTCCGGCACCATTTATAAGGATTTTTCACTTGCCGAGCGCATCTTGGCCCTCAACTCCCCACTGATGCAAGGCTGTGTGTATGCCTGTATGATTTTGGTCTCCTGGCTGGGTGCCAAACAGATCGTCATTGGAAATATGTCCACCGGAAACCTAATGAGCTTCTTCACCTACATCATGCAGATCCTTTCCAGTCTGATGATGCTTTCGATGGTATTTGTTATGATTACCATGTCCCGTGCCTCCGCCGAGCGCATCGTGGAAGTGCTGGATGAGGAAAGTGATATCACCAACTGCGATAACCCTGTGTACGAGGTCAAAGACGGCAGTGTGGAATTCACTGATGTGAGCTTCAGCTATGCCAAGCGTCCCGATAAAACGGTGCTGGATGACATTGACCTGATTATCCCCTCTGGACAGACGGTTGGTATTATCGGCGGCACCGGATCTTCCAAAAGCAGCCTAGTGCAGCTCATCCCCCGTCTGTACGATGTGACTGGCGGCTGTGTAAAGGTAGGCGGCGTGGATGTGCGGAACTATGACCTGCAAACACTTCGGCACAATGTGGCGATGGTATTGCAGAAGAATACCTTGTTCAGCGGGACGATAAAGGAGAACCTGCGCTGGGGCAACCCCGACGCGACCGACGAGGAGCTGGTACATGCCTGTCGTCTGGCGCAGGCCGATGACTTTATCAGCACCTTCCCCGATGGGTATGATACCTATATCGAGCAGGGCGGCACCAATGTTTCCGGCGGGCAGAAGCAGCGCTTGTGCATTGCCCGTGCGATCCTGCGCAAGCCGAAGATCCTTATTCTAGACGACAGCACCAGTGCCGTGGATACCAAGACTGATGCCCTGATCCGCCAGGCCTTCCGTGAGGAAATCCCCAATACCACAAAAATCATTATTGCCCAGCGCATCAGCTCGGTGATGGACGCCGACCAGATCGTTGTAATGGATAACGGCAGAATAAACGCCTGCGGCACCCACGAAGAACTGCTGGCCAATAATGAAATCTACCGTGAGGTCTATGAATCTCAACAGAAAGGGGGGCTGGAAGAATGAGTGCTGCTCCTAGAAGAGGCTTTACCGGCGGCAAGCGGGCCAAGGATTCCAGAGGAACATTGAAGCGCCTTATAGGCTACATCGCCAAAGGAAATAAAGCCCGGCTGGTATGTGTTTTTATTTTACTCATCATCAGTACAGTAGCCAGTGTTTCCGCCTCTCTTTTCCTCAAATCGCTGATCGATGATTATATCGCTCCGCTTATTGGACAGTCGGCACCAAGCTTCGCCCCGCTTCTTCAAGCTTTGACCATGATGGGGTGCATTTACCTGGCCGGTATGCTGGCTTCCTACTTGCAGACACGGCTGATGATCCCCGTGGCGCAGGGCACCCTAAAAACCATAAGGGACGATATGTTTGCCCACATGCAAACCTTGCCCATCAAGTACTTTGATACCCATACCCATGGCAATGTGATGAGCTACTACACCAACGATACCGATACCTTGCGGCAAATGATCAGCCAGAGCCTGCCCAACGCGGTCAGTTCCATCATCAGCATCACAGCAGTATTCATTGCCATGCTGAGTACCAGTGTGTGGCTTACCCTCCTCATGTTTGTCTTTTTGGGATTGATGCTGTTCGTCGTAAAGAATGTAGGTGGCGGCAGCGCCAAATACTTTGTAAAGCAGCAGCAATCCCTTGGCAAAGTAAATGGCTTTATTGAAGAAATGATCGGCGGGCAGAAGGTTGTCAAGGTTTTCTGCCATGAAGAACAAAATCAAAAGGACTTTGATGTACTCAATAATGAGTTCTGTGAAAACGCTACAAAAGCAAACACCTATGCCAATATTATGATGCCTATTATGGGCAACCTTGGGCATTTACAGTATGTACTGGTCGCTATTGTGGGTGGTCTTTTGGCCATAGCAGCGGTACCCAATCTAACCCTGACCGGCATCGGTACAATGACACTGGGCAGCATTGCTTCTTTTCTGCAGCTCAGCCGCAGCTTTACCATGCCCATCAGCCAGGTTTCCCAGCAGATCAACTCTGTCGTCATGGCGCTGGCTGGCGCCGAGCGCATCTTTGAACTGATGGATGAACCCAGTGAGGAGGATCACGGCGTAGTAACGCTGGTGAATGCCGAGGAGAAGGACGGAGCATTGGTTGAATCCAACTGCCGCACCGGTATCTGGGCATGGAAAAAGCCTCTGCCGGAAGGCGGCTATGAGCTGATAAGGCAGCACGGCGATGTGCGCATGAAAGATGTGGATTTTTCCTATGTGGATGGAAAGCCGGTTCTTCATGACATCACCCTGTATGCTGAGCCCGGACAGAAGATCGCCTTTGTCGGTGCAACCGGAGCCGGTAAAACTACCATCACCAACCTTATCAACCGCTTTTATGATATCGCCGATGGCAAGATCCGTTACGATGGTATCAATATTAACAAGATCAAAAAGAGTGACTTGCGACGCAGCCTAGGCGTGGTCCTGCAGGATGTCAACCTCTTTACCGGTAGCGTAATGGATAACATCCGCTATGGACGACTGGATGCCACCGATGAAGAATGCATTGCGGCAGCCAAGCTGGCCAATGCGCACTACTTCATCTCCCATCTGCCGGATGGCTATAATACTATCCTTTCCGGTGATGGCGGCAATCTTTCTCAGGGGCAGCGCCAGCTCATTTCCATCGCACGGGCGGCAGTCGCCGATCCACCCGTGATGATTCTTGATGAAGCCACCTCCAGCATTGATACCCGCACCGAGGTCATTGTACAGCGCGGCATGGACCGGCTGATGCATGGCCGGACGGTATTCGTCATCGCGCATCGTCTCTCCACCGTGCAGAATGCCGATGTCATCATGGTGCTGGAACACGGACGCATTATCGAGCGTGGTACACACGATATGCTAATCGCCCAAAAAGGGAAATACTATCAGTTGTATACCGGCGCCTTTGAGCTGGAATAACATAAAAGCAAAAGGATTCGGGTAAAGTTTTTGTTTTACCCGAATTTTTTTGAAAAAAGGTCTTTACAAACTCCCCATGATATGCTATTATAGTCAAGCAGTCCAAAAACACATGGGGGCGTAGCTCACTTGGGAGAGCGCTTGACTGGCAGTCAAGAGGTAGAGAGTTCGATCCTCTTCGTCTCCACCAAAAGAGATCCGCAGGAACACAGTTTCTGCGGTCTTTTTGTATAATCGACCGACTGTTTTTGTTCCCGTTCCTCATCGACAAAGGAGACACCATGAAAAAGAAACTAACCGTAAAAGAGTACATCTATGTTGCCAGCATGCTGTTTGGCTTGTTCTTTGGCGCAGGTAACCTCATCTTCCCCACTGCAGTGGGTCAGCTTGCCGGCCGCAATATGTGGAGCGCCATTCTGGGACTGCTGATTACCGGTGTTGGACTGCCGCTGTTGGGTGTTGCAGCTCTGGGGCTTTCCCGCAGTGATGGTCTGTTTTCCCTCAGCAGCAAGGTAAACCGTCCCTATGCCTATTTCTTTACCTGTGCGCTGTACCTCACCATTGGTCCATTCTTTGCTATTCCCCGCTGCGCTACCGTTTCCTTCACCGTCGGGCTGGAACAGATCCTTCCCCAGAACGGCAATATGAAGCTGTATCTCCTGCTGTTCACGCTGGCGTTCTTTATTGCGGCGCTGCTGTTTTCTCTGCGCCCCGGCAAGATCCTCACATGGGTCGGCAAGATCCTCAATCCCTTCTTCCTGCTGTTCCTCGGCATCCTTGTCGTGGTAACGCTGGTCTCCCCCGCCGCCGTTCCCATTTCCAGTGTGGAGCCTATGGGCGGCTACATCCAACAGCCCTTCCTCACCGGCTTTTTGGAGGGCTACAACACCATGGACGCCCTTGCAAGCCTTGCCTTCGGCATCATCGTGGTACAGGTCATCCGGGAACTGGGCGTTGATGAGCCCGGCGCCGTAGCACGCAATACCGCCAAGGCCGGTATCTTCAGCTGCCTATTCATGGGGCTTATCTATGTTGCCGTCACCGCCATGAGCGCCAAGAGCCGCGGCGTACTGCCCGCAGCCGAAAACGGCGGTGTAGCGCTGGCGCAGATCTCTCAAACCTTCCTCGGCCGGATCGGTCTGCTGATCCTCGCCGTCACCGTAACGCTTGCCTGCCTCAAGACCGCCGTTGGCCTTATCACCAGCTGCTCCGAGACCTTTACCGGCCTGTTCCCCAAGGGTCCCGCTTACCGGGTCTGGGCGGTCATCTTCACGCTGGTTTCCCTCATTTTTGCCAATTTCGGTCTTTCCGCCATCATCGATTATGCCGTTCCGGTGCTGATGTTCCTCTACCCGCTGGCCATCGTGCTTATCCTGCTGGCGCTGTTCGGCAAGTTCTTCTCCCACGATAAGAAGGTCTATAACTGGGTCATCAGCCTTACGCTGATCTCCGCCCTTTATGACCTGCTGCGCACCCTGCCCGCCGCTCTGCGTGCCGCATGCCACCTCGATGGCATCATCGAAGCGATCGGTAGCGTTCTGCCCCTTGCGGGCCTCGGTCTCGGCTGGATCTGCCCCGCCGCCGTCGGTCTTGTCATCGGTCTTGTGGCACACAGCACCGCCAAGGCCAAAAAACAGACCGCATAATAGATCCGTCACAGTAAAAGGCCTCCGAAGCAATCAGCTCCGGAGGTCTTTTTTCATATTCATTTTAGGATGGCTGCCCGCTTTCCCGCAGGACCTCTGCATCGGCGGCGCGCTGCTCTAGGATAGCCTCCTTGAGAATCATATCCTTGACCTTCATCAGCCGGATGGTATTGGCGCGCTCGTTTTCATCCAGCTTCATGGTGATGTAGCGGATGTTCTCCTGCATCTGCGGGATCTTGACATATTCCAGTGCATTCACCCGGCGGCGGGTCTTTTCTATCTCCTCCGCCAGCAGCTGCGTAGTCTTTTCAATCTCCGCCAGGCGCAGCATATCCCGGAATACCCCGGAAAGCGATGCCACTGCGTCATCCAGTTCTCCGCTGGTCTGGACATAGCCATAGGGATAAGCGCTGCCGCCCTGATGCTCGGTAAAATGGTAACGGGGCACCTCCACTGACATGATATTCTCAAAGCTCAAATCCAACTCCACACTGCGGCTGGGAATGAGCAGCGACTGCCCAAGCATCTCCGGTGTCATCAGCGCCGCCGCCACCGTAAAGGACGCATGCGCCTTGGAAAGGCCCTGTTCCACACGCTGGCGCAAAGCACGGTTTTCCCGCACCGTCTCCATAAATTGCTTCATCAGCTCATCACGCTTATCCCGCAGCAGCTTGTGACCTCGTTGGGCAGTACGCAGCTGGCGTTTCAGGCGGGTCAGCTCCATGCGGGTAGGGTTAATGATTGTTCCCGGCAAGTTGCTCCCTCCTTAGCTCTGCTGCGGCAGGTATTTTTCGATATACTCCGGCTTGATGCGCTTGAGCTCGCTCTTGGGCAACAGGCCCAGCAGCTGCCAGCCCAGGTCCAGTGTTTCCTCGATAGACCGGTTCTCCTCGCTGCCCTGCGAGACATACCGCCGCTCAAACTCATCGGCAAAGCGGGCATACTGCAGATCCACCTCGGAAAGAGCGGCTTCGCCCAAAATGGACATCAGCTCCTTGTTTTCCTTGCCGGTGGCATAGGCGGCGAAGAGCTGGTTCATGGTGCCGGAATGATCCTCCCGGGTCTTCCCCGTCCCGATCCCCTTATCCTTCAGACGGGAAAGTGAGGGCAATACATCCACCGGCGGGTTAATGCCCCGGCGGAACAGCTCTCTGGAAAGGATGATCTGGCCTTCCGTAATGTACCCCGTCAGGTCGGGGATAGGGTGGGTTTTATCGTCCTCCGGCATGGTCAAAATGGGTATCATGGTAATGGAGCCTTCCTTGCCCACCTGCCGGCCGGCCCGCTCATACATAGTGGCCAAGTCGGTATACAGGTAACCGGGATAACCACGGCGTCCGGGGACTTCCTTCTTGGCGGCGGAAATTTCCCGCAGCGCTTCAGCGTAGTTGGTGATATCGGTGAGGATGACCAGCACATGCATTCCAAGGTCAAAGGCCAGGTACTCAGCGGCCGTCAGTGCCATACGCGGGGTGGCAATGCGCTCGACCGCTGGATCATTGGCCAGGTTGGTAAACAGCACCGTGCGGTCGATGGCGCCGGTACGGCGGAACTCATTAACAAAGAATTCCGATTCCTCAAAGGTGATACCGATGGCGGCGAAAACTACAGCAAAGTTGCTCTCGCCATCCAGTACCCGCGCCTGACGGGCAATCTGAGCCGCCAGCTGGGCGTGCGGCAGACCGGAGCCGGAGAAGATAGGCAGCTTCTGCCCTCTTACCAGGGTGTTCAGGCCATCAATGGTAGAGATGCCGGTCTGGATAAACTCATTGGGGTAGTTGCGGGCGGCTGGGTTCATTGCCAGACCATTGATATCCCGGTATTCATCCGCCAAAATAGCCGGACCATCATCGATGGGCTGGCCCATTCCGTTAAATACACGGCCCAGCATATCGCCGGAAACCGCCAGCTGCAGCGGGTGGCCCAAAAACCGGATCTTGGACTCCGCCAGGTTGATGCCGGCGGAAGCCTCAAACAGCTGCACCACGGCGGTATCGCCGTTGACCTCCAGCACCTTGCAGCGGCGGGTGGTACCGTCTGTCAATTCGATCTCCGCCAATTCATCATAGGTCACGCCCTGCACATGGTCCACTACCATCAGCGGACCGGAGATCTCCCGGATCGTTTTATATTCACGGATCACAGTGTTTCCTCTCCTTTCTGCGCCAGCGCTTCCAGTTCTTCCTCCATCTGGGTCAGCAGCTTATCATACTCCTCGGCATAGCAATTGGCCGGCACGCTCTTGGCACGACCCAGTTTTTCGCGGGAAGGTGTCATAAACAGATCGGCTACCCGGCAGCCGCGCTCGGCGGCGGTGCGGCACAGGCCGTCATACCGGCGGATCATCGAAAGCATCCTTGCCTGCCGGTCATACTCCGAGAAGGCATCAATGTCCACAAAGGAATTCTGCTGCAGGAAATCTTCCCGCACCATGCGGGCTGTTTCTAGGGTGATTTGATCCTTGGCGGAAAGGGAATCCTTGCCGACAAGCTGAACGATCTCATTGAGGCTAGCCTCCTCCTGCAGAATGGACATAGCCCATTCCCGGTTCTGCAGGAAAGCCTTGCCGAAGTGCTGCTCGTACCACGGCCGCAGGCTGTCGATATAAAGCGAATAGGAATTGAGCCAGTTAATGGCCGGGAAGTGCCGCCGATAGGCAAGGCTTGCATCCAGCGCCCAGAACACCTTGACGATGCGCATCGTTGCCTGCGAAACCGGTTCGGAAAGGTCACCGCCGGGGGGCGATACCGCACCGACTGCGGTCAGCGAGCCGCGGCGCTCTTCATTGCTGCCGATGCAGGCGACGGAACCGGCACGCTCATAGAACTGTGCCAAACGGGAGGAGAGGTAAGCAGGATAGCCCTCTTCACCAGGCATTTCCTCCAAGCGACCGCTCATCTCACGCAGCGCCTCTGCCCAACGAGAAGTGGAATCCGCAATAACGGCCACAGCATAGCCCATGTCGCGGTAATATTCAGCAATGGTGATTCCGGTATAGATAGAAGCCTCACGAGCTGCCACAGGCATATCGGAGGTATTGGCAATGAGGACGGTACGCTTCATCAACGATTCCCCGGTGCGGGGGTCAACCAGTTCCGGGAATTCCCGCAGAACATCGGTCATTTCATTCCCGCGTTCCCCGCAGCCGATGTAGACCACCAAATCCACATCAGACCACTTGGCCAAAGCGTGCTGCATCACTGTCTTGCCAGAGCCGAACGGTCCCGGAATAGCCGCGGTACCGCCCTTTGCCACCGGGAAGAAGGTATCCACAATACGCTGGCCGGACTGCAGCGGCACGCTGGGCGGGAATTTGCGCCGATAAGGGCGGCCCACACGCACCGGCCACTTCTGCATCATCGGCAGTTCCACACGGGTACCGTCCGGCTGCTCCAGCACGGCGACCGTTTCTGTCACGGTATAGCTGCCGGATTTTATCGAAACCAGCTTTCCCTTCATCTTGGGTGGAATCATAATCTTATGCAAAATGGAGGAGGTCTCCTGCACTGTACCGATAATATCACCGCCGATGACTTCATCACCGGGATGGGCAGTAGCGGTAAACTTCCACTTTTTCTCACGATCCAAGGCTGGCACTTCCACACCGCGGGGGAGGTTATTGCCGCCCACTTTTTTCATGATGGCATCCAGCGGGCGCTGAATTCCGTCATAGATATTTTCCACCAGGCCTGGACCCAACTCCACCGAAAGGGGTGAACCGGTAGTAACTACCTCCGCACCGGGTCCGAGGCCGGAGGTCTCCTCGTAGACCTGAATGGAGGCGGAACCGCTGTTCATGGTCAGGATCTCGCCGATGAGGCGCTGCTCCCCTACCCGAACCACATCCGCCATATTGGCTTCCTCCAAGCCGGTGGCAACCACCAGTGGCCCGGAGACTTTAACGATTTTTCCCATGGGGCTTTCTTCCTTTCCTCAAATGATGTCGGCGCCGACAGCACGCTCCACCGTGGTTTTCACCTGCTGCATCCCCAGTCCGAGGCTTCCCTCTTTACCGGGGATGAGGATAATGGCAGGGGTAACTGCTTTGCGGTAACGGTCCAGCTCTGCGGTCAGACCCGCTGCCAGCTGCTCCGTCACATAGATAATGGCTGTATCCTCCTTGGCCAGCCGGTGCAGGATGGGACGGGCCTGCTCGGCGTTTTCGGCCGGGCATACCTGCAAGCCAAGCGCCGCAAAGCCCTGTACGCTCTGGGCATCGCCCAGCACGGCAATTTTATACATAGGGCGCCTCCTTTATCCTGCGTTTCTTAACCGGCTGCGGATCATTTCGGGCGAAAGCCCCGCCTGCCGGCCGGTCATTATAATGCGAATCGCTGTAATCTCATTTTCCACAGCAGCCAGGTAGCACAGCACTGTTTCCTCCCCGAAGGGGGTACGGCGGGCTGCCGCCAGATAAGCATCGGTTGCTTCGTCACAGGCTTTTTCAAAGGCGGTAAGCGAACCGCCCCCCGCTGCCGCGGCGCCCAAAGCTGCCGCCTTTTCCAGCGCCCCCGCACCAAACAGCTCGCCCAGCTTGCCGGGCTCTGTCATCATTATGCCGTGGGGGGAAACGCTGCCGCCCTCCAAAAGTGCACGGGGCAGTACCTCGCTGCTGCCGCTGCGGGAGGCCCGTACGGCGGTGCGCAGGTTTGCGGCGTCAATCAGCTGCCGCACATACCCCTGTAAAAAGTTGCTTTTCATTTCCTCAGCCAAAGTGCGCATTTCATCATAACAAGCAGCATCCAACCGTAGATCAGCACCTTGCGGATCATTTTCCCGCAGAAGAGCTGCTGCTTCCTGCGCCGCACGGCGGGCTGTATCACTTACCTGGAACATATGCTCCTGCTGCCATTCGCTTTGCAGCTGAGCGGCATCATACCGACCGCCTGGCAGCAGAAATGCTTCCGGCGAAATTCCTCGGCGTTCTGCCTTTAGGATCGCCTTGATATTATGGTAATCGTATTTGAGCTGGAATAGCTCAATGAGCCTTGGATCCGGCACAGCAGCCGCCAGCTCTTTGTAGAGCGTTTCCCGATGCTCCCGCAGCGCTTCCTCCAGTGGGAGAGCTTCGGCATAACCGCATTCCGTCAGCAGCTTACGGGCTTCCGTCTCACTGGCTGCTTCCAGTAGACGCTCCACCTTTTCCGGAGTCAGCAGGCGGGTCTCCATTGCATGCAGCCACGCAGAGACCGCCAAATAGTCAGTATCCTTGATGGGGGTCATCGCAGCCCCTCCTTACTGTACGGGAAAGAGGATCGCAGCGACCTCTTTCTCCAGCTTTTCCCGCTGCAGCCGCACCAGGGTATCAAAGGCACAGTTCAGCTCTACATCACCGTGGCTGAGGATAAATCCGCCCGGAATAGAACGGGGCTCGGCACTGAGGGTCAGCTTTCCCGGTTTACCTGCTTCGCGTAAGGCGGTATTCGCCAGCAGTACAACCTCTGGTCCAATTTCACTTGCATCCTGCGGGGAAAGAATCATCTTCTCCCCTCCTTCGGCCACTTCCGCAGCTAGTGAAGCGATCAGCGCAAGATATTTTTCTCGGGGTAAATGGCATAACTCTTCCACCGCCGCCGCAAAAGCTTCATTCAATAATTCCTGTTTAGCTGCCAATTCCATCTTGCGACACTCCACCGCCGCCGAAGATGACAGGCGCTCCCGCCGTTCCTCCGCCGCACGGCGTCCGCGGGTCAGGAGTTCCAGGCTCTCCTGCTCCGCCACCGCCTGAGCTTCCGCCGTCAAGGCATTGATCTTTTCTTCATTTTCCCGCTGCATTTGGGCAATCTCCCGCTCGGCATCCTCAATGATGCGCGCGGTGATCTTTTCGATTCCTTCCATAAGGGCTCCTTTCTCCCGTTTTGCTTACGCCAGGAACAGGAAGTACAGCATCAGCATCGAAGCCAGCAGCGAAAGAATTGCATAAAACTCCACAATGCCGCACAGTACCAGACCCTTGGACCAGTCGGATGGCTTCTTGGCCAGAATATTGATGGAGGAAGCCGCTACACGCCCCTGCGCAATAGCAGAAAGCAATCCGCCCAACGCCATAGGCAAGCAGGCCGCAAAGCAGCGCAAGCCTTCCATCACGCTCAAGTCGGTATTGCCATTCAAAAGGCCAATGGCATAAATGGAGAAAAACCACACGACGGTACCATACAGACCCTGCGTACCGGGCAGCACCTGCAAAATCATTGCTTTACCAAACTTGCCGGGATCTTCGCACATCAGGCCGGCAGCGGCTTCACCTGCCATACCGGTTCCCTTGGCCGAGCCAACACAACTCAAACCAGCCGCCAAACCGCCGCCCAGCAGGGCCAGCGCCAAACCACCGAAAGATTCCAGAAAACTCATTTTTCATACGCTCCTTTTTATTGTTCTGCTATTCTGTAATATTTGGGCTGAGCCGCAACGGGCTTAAACGCGCGTCCGCCATCCCGGTAGAAGTACTTGAAAAATTCCAAACACTGAAGCCGCATGTCATGGACATAACAGCCCAGCAAATTCAAGGCAAAATTAAGAGCATTGCCCAACAGCGATACAATAATAAATACAATCAGATTGCCAGGGATAGCTGCCAGAGTATTAAATACTTGCGCGATGACCGCACCTGCCAACATCAAAGCCATTAGGCGAACATAGGAGAGAATATCCCCAAAATAGCCGGTAATGTGATTGTATACCGAACCACCGATGCCAACAATTTTTCCGCCGAAGCCTTTTTTGCCATAACCCTGGCTAATAATCAAGACCGCCAACAACACCCATAGGAATGTCTTTTTCCCGGTGATGCCCAATGCCACACCACAGCCAATAATAACCCACCAGGCAGCTTCCTCGCACAGGGCACTGGCTATCTCGCCGTGCTTCAGCTTGTAGATAAAGCCGATGACCATACCGACAAGAATCTGCACACAGCCCAAGGCGAGCGACCCCAGCATTACCATGATGATATCATTGATGGGAGAGAAAAGCGGCTGCCAGAACCAGGTGAAGGTGCTTTCCGGGTTAATGACTTTGAGCATTTGCGGGATAAAATCTCCGAAAAAGCCGCCGGTCAATGCACCCATAAAGAAAGTAGAGATGCCGCATAATCCCAGCAGCGCAAAGAAATTGTAGCTGCCGCCGGTAGGCTGTTTCTTCTTCAGCACAATGAGTGATGCCAGCATCATCAAAAGGCCATAACCCATATCCGCCATCATAATGCCGTAAAACAGAATAAAGAATGGTGCCATGTAGGGATTAGGATCCAGCGAGCCATAGGCAGGCAGCGAATACATCTCCGTGACCATATTCAGCGGACCGGTAAAGCGGTTGTTCTTCAGCTTGACCGGAACATGCGGATAATCCTCCGGCAGCGGGTCTGTCATCTGCCATGCGCAGGTACAGCCCTCCAGAAGCATCTCCAGTTCCTTGGTGTTCTCCGCCGGGAACCACCCTTCCAAAAGGAAGGTTTCAGCAGTCTCCCTCGTGCGTCCTTTTGCCTCTCCCCGTTCCATTTCAATGCGGGAAGCATCCGAAAGCTGCCGCAGCTCCGGTTTTTGCCCGGCGCACTGGATAATTGCTTCTTCCAGCAATGCTCTCTTTTCCGCCAGTGCCGTTTGTTCCTGCCGCAGAGCAGACAAGTTGGCAGCAGCAGTTCCAGTCCGTTCACCCAATGTCACACGACTCCAGCCCAATGCCTTCAACGCGGCTATGTGGTCTTCCGCCTGGGAAATGTGCACTGTAAGCACCATGTAGCGGTGCTCCCGGTCAGCACTTACCTCCCGCAGCTCATACAGATCTCCGGCCGCATCCAGTGTCTCATGTATTTGCTGCGGCAGCACTGCGGCGGGCAGTGTGCCCATTTGAATCAGCACTTTTTCAGTGGTAGCGCATTCCAGCGGCATGGTGAAGCTCTCCCAAGGAAGAAGCTGAGCCTCCTCTGCCGCCAGCTTTTCGCTGCGTGACTGCAGGGAAGCCAATTCCTCTCGGCAGCGGTTCAGCCGCTCCGCCGCATTTTTTCCGTCAGCCAGCTGGCTTTCATCAGTCAATGCCTGCTCATCAATGAACGGAAGCGGCTCCAGTGCATTCTTTTCCTTTGGAGTGTGATCTGTCAATATTTGCAGCGCCTGCTCTGCTGCGGTGTACTGCTCTCGTATCCTTTGCAGCTCCGCTGCCTCCGGTATACGCAGCTTTTCCAACAGAGGGTCATCTGCCGCCGGCTCCGGCTCGGTGATTTCCAGACAGCCAAGATGCTGCAAACGCCGCAGCATTTCCTCCCGCTCACTTTGCAGCCCTATGAGCCGCAAGTGACGCATAGCAACAATAGCCATTAGCGTTCCACAACCTTTTCCACGATCCACCTGGCAGCCTGCGGGATGCGCTGCCTGGCTTCCTCTTTTTTATGTTCCCATTGCACGGAGGCTTCCTCCAGCGCATGATAGGTAGCCTGCGCCGCCTGCCGTTCCGCCTCGGACATCATCTCACGCACCTCAGCCTCCGCATCAGCCCGGGCCTGCTCCCGCAGGCGATCCGCGCTGCGCTGTGCCATCAGCAGTTTTTGTCTACAATCCGCGGCGGTTTGCTCTCGTATTTGATTCATTTTTTCTTCGGTCCTTAGTACCTCTATTATGGTATCCTGCGGCAACTTTTGTAACCCCCTTTTAATTTTATATTACTTATTGAATATAATTGTATAACAACTTATGAATAAAGTAAAGGGAATACTTGCGGACAATTTATACTTTTTGTGGTATGGAATCTTATGCATGGGTGAAAATAAACAAAATAAACGGCAGAGGCCCTTTTTGCGGGTCTCTGCCTTTCAGACTCCATTATTTTTTGCTTTCCATTGCCAGTTGCGCAAATAACTTGTTAAAATTGCAAGTTGCGCAACTTCTTCATTCATTTTCGTCATATCATTCCCGCTATACTACACAATGATACTAAATTTTCCCCGCCTGCGAATGGATACTTTTTACATTATGGAGTATCCAAGAATTAACGCATCGCAGTTTGCTGATCCGGCTATATCATCCTCATAGATATTCATATGAGCGCTAACAACCCAATAGTATAACAACACAAACTGAATTTTGCAGCATCGTTAATTTTTTGTAAAATTTCCCCCCCAGCAGTTTGCCAAAGCACCCTCTGTATGATATATTTAGTATAGTAAAGTGCGGAGCCGCTCTTTTTCCGCATAATATTAAACTGTGCCCCACTGAAGAAGGAAGGGAGTGAGTGCGCTGAAGCACAAAGACACCGCAGTACTGACCGCAAATCGAGTAAAGATCATCGAGAAAATACGGGAATCGGCTATTTCGGTACTTCCTATCGTCGTGATAGTTCTGGTGCTATGCCTGACCATTGCCCCTGTTGGCACCGATTTGTTACTCTGCTTTTTGATTGGCACTATTTTTGTTGTCGTTGGCATGGGACTGTTCTCGCTGGGCGCGGAAGCCTCCATGACACCCATCGGAAACCGCATCGGTATGGCGCTGACCAAAACTCGTAACCTACCGTTGATCCTGATCGTCAGCTTTATGCTGGGCTTTGCTGTTACCATAGCGGAGCCAGATCTGCAGGTTCTGGCCGAGACAGTACCCCACATCAATAACACCATACTGTTGGTCACCGTTGGCATCGGCGTTGGATTTTTCCTTTCCGTATGCATGCTGCGCATCGTTACCGGCGTAAAGCTGCACTGGCTGCTTATTGCTTTTTACGGTGTAGTGTTTATCTTGGCCAGCTTTGCCGCACCAGATTTCCTTAGTGTAGCGTTTGATTCCGGCGGCGTAACCACCGGCCCTATGACTGTTCCTTTCATACTGGCACTAGGCGTCGGTGTATCCTATATTCGAAGTGACGCCCGGGCAGAAGCTGACAGCTTTGGTCTGGTGGCGCTCTGCTCCATCGGACCTATTCTAGCTGTACTGATCCTCAGCTTCTTCTATACCGAAAGCAGCGGCGCTTTGGAGATCACCACTTCCTCCTTCGCCAATACTTCCGCCATTGGGGCTGCCTACCTGCATGACCTGCCCAAATACATGGGAGAAATGGCAATCGCACTGCTGCCCATCGTAGTCATCTTCTTCGCATTCCAATTCCTTACCTTGCATATGCCTCGCCGTAATCTGGCCAAAATCGTCATTGGTATCCTGTATACATATGTAGGACTAGTACTGTTCCTGACTGGCGTTAATGTTGGGTTCTCCACCCTGGGCGAGGTACTGGGCGCCGGGCTTGCCACCGGCTGGACCCGCTGGCTGCTAATCCCCCTTTCGATGCTGCTGGGCTGGTTTATCATTTCGGCGGAACCCGCCGTGGCAGTACTGGAGGCTCAAATCGAGGAGGTCAGCGCCGGCACTATTCCCGGCAGCGCCATCAAAACTAGCCTTTCCATTGCCATTGCGTTGGCCATGGGCTTTTCCATGCTGCGGGTACTTACCGGCATCTCTATCATGTGGTTCCTCATTCCTGGCTATGTCGTCGCTTTGGGGCTTTCCTTCTTCGTCCCCGATCTTTACACCGCCATTGCGTTTGACTCCGGCGGTGTGGCCTCCGGCCCCATGACAGCCACCTTTATGTTACAATTTATGATCGGTGCCTCCACCGTTGTGGGCGGCAATCCGCTCATCGATGCATTCGGCGTCGTTGCTATGGTTGCCATGATGCCCCTAATCTCCATTCAGATGGTCGGCTTTATTTACAGCCGCCGCACTGAGCCTGAGATTGCCCGCGAGCAGTATGGAGATGATGAAATCATTGAGCTGTGGGAGGTGAACGCCGCATGAATTACCTGATCTCGGTTGTCAATCCCGGCGCCATGGACCGTGTGTGTGAGATCGCCGCGGCCCTTGACCTGCCCCAGACCGTCACCCTGCTGGGGCACGGCACCGCCGTACAAAGCATGCTGGATCTTCTCGGCATCGAGTCCACCGAAAAGCGTGTCATCATGACGGTGGCGAACCCCGAAAAAACCCGCAAATTCATTAAGGAAATGCGCCGGCAGGTGTATATCGGCATCCCGGGACACGGCATCATCATGGCTGTCCCCATCAAAAGCGTGGGAGGAGGAAAAACCTTGGCATATCTGAATAACGGCGAGCAGCAGCCCGCCCGCTACACCCCCGAATTGAGCAATCGCTATGAGCTGATCGTCATCGTGGCCAATGAGGGCCGCACCGACCAGGTGATGAACGCCGCCCGCGCGGCAGGCGCCACCGGCGGCACGGTGCTGCACGGGAAAGGCACCGGCAGCCAGAATAAAAAGTTCTACAATGTGTCCATCGCCGCCGAAAAGGAAGTGATTCTGATGGTGGCACAGAACGACCGTAAGGCTGCCATTATGCAATCGGTGCTGCATCATGCCGGTCCTGATAGCGAAGCCGGCGCTATCCTATTCTCACTGCCCGTTAGTGAGGTCGCTGGATTTGGCCTGATGGAAGACTCTATTACCTAAACTGAACAAGAACCACAATACGCCAAAAGAGCGAAGCCCTCACCGGACTCCGCTCTTTTTTATTCCTCTGTTTTCAGTAGCGGGGCCGCCTGTCGGTCTTCGGCAAACTTTTTATACTCCCCAGGGCCAACGCCGTATGTTTTGCGGAACAGTTTAATGAAATAACTAGATTCATAGTAACCCAACTCCCCTGCCGCCATACGCACTGTGCTTTCCGGTCGGGAGAGTAGCCTGCGGGCCTGTTCCATTTTTTCCATATTGATGTAGCCCACCACATTCATGCCGCTCTCGCTCTTAAAAAGCCTGCTGACATAGTTTTCGGTCATATGCACCGTTTCGCTTATCATTTCCAAGGAAATGTGCTGGGAAAGGTTTTCTTCGATATACTGTATAATCTGCGCCATTTCCTTTTTGCACAGCAATGCGGCTTTTTTCCTCTCAAAGCGCTCCATCTGCTGGAGCACCTGGCCAAAATGCGCCTCGTAGTCATCCACGCTGCGACATTTTATCATCTGCTCCCACAAGGCTCTGCGCTCCTCCTCGCCCAGGTAGGCCGAGCAACCCAGCAACGCTGTTAGGCCTAAGCTGCTCATGGCATGGGCTGCCGGACCGGGTGCTGTCGCTCGCAACTCCTTCCCTCGCCCAAAAGTTGAAAATAGCTCCTGTGCGCCGGTATAGTCTTTCGCCTCCAGCAGATCACTCAGCTGCCGGCATACCACCTGCACCGGCACCTCCTCCGAGGAAAGCCGCCGCAGCGTTGCCGCACGGGTCAGACGGCCTGTCCCGTGAAACACCACATAGGGAATCGCATTCCGGCAGCGCTCCAGCTCCTGCAAAAAGCCCCCGCTATCTGCAAATTGCTCCGAGAGCAGAAAACCGCACGGCCGGTTCAAGTAGGCCCGGCAAAAACCGCTGATTCTTTGACAAAATGTTGGGGCCTCCCGTTTGAATGCCTCCTGCTCACCTGGCATCAGCACAATTGCTGTCTGATCTGGACCCAACCGAATCAATGTGGAAGCCGGTCGCCCCAGCTTTTCACACAATAGGTTATAGAATCCAGAATCATTCCGCTTATTTTCGTTCTCCGGGCGATCCAGAAAGGCCAGACAAATCGCATAGGGCTCCGAAAAGCGAATCTCCTCCACCTGCGCACCCTGCGCCACCCGCTGCATTTCACGAAAATCATCTTCCGTCATAGGGGTGACCGGCACCGGCTCTGCGCCTTTTTTTCCAGCCAATCGTTCTGCGGCTTTTTGCAGCAGTGTAGACAGGGATTCCGGTGAGATATCGGTTTTCACCACATAGTCCATCACCCCCAGGCGAATTGCCTCCACCGCGTAGGAGAAATTTTCGTGGTTGGTAAGTACAATAATCTCACATTCCCGGTTTTGCTGCCGTACCTGCTGGATAAACTGCAAACCATCCATATCCGGCATTTTGATATCGGTAATGATGAGATCCGGCGGATCATCCTCTATCTCCAGCAGAGCCGTCTTGACACTGCTGTAACTGCCGGTCACGGTATAGCCCAGCGCAGTCCAATCCACAATGGTCTTCAACGCCAGCCGGACAATCTTCTCATCATCCACCAGAATGGCCTTATACATCGCTCTCCTCCTTCCACTCGGTATAGGGCATCGTCATCTGCACTTCGGTTCCCTGGCCCTGTACACTGCCAATGGAAAAACTTTGTCTATCCTTATAGGACAGGTACAAGCGGTCCTTTACATTGTGCAGGCCGATGCCACTCATCTTGCTGCTTTTTGGCACACCATCCTCGCCAGCTTTTTCTTGGTCAAATCCCTTGCCGTCATCGATGATGCTGATATACAGTGTCTCCTCCCCCACCCATGCTTTCAACCGGATGGTGAGGGGGACATTCTCTTTTATCCCGTGGATGACCGCATTTTCCACAATGGGCTGCAGTAGCAGGCGCATCACACTGGCCTTTGCAGCTTCCTCGCTGATCTCCGTCTTCAGCACAATGGTCTCGCAGCAGCGGATCCGCTGCAAAGTCAAATAATCCTCCACTGTTTGCAGTTCACTGTGCAGTGGTGTGTAGGAATTATCCTTTAGGATAGAGCTGCGTAGCAAATGAGAAAGCGCTGCCAACCCATCGGAAACGACCGGTACATTATTCATCATGGAGGTAAAGCGCAGGCTATCCAGTGTATTGAATAGGAAGTGCGGGTTGATCTGCGCCTGCAGCATCCGGATCTCTGCCCGGCGTTTCTCCGCCTGTTCCTTTTCCACCTTATTCAGGGCCTCTCGCATTTCCGCACAGATCTCATTAAAAGCCTGATTCAAAATACCCAGCTCATCCCGGCTTTCATCAGATTGCGTAACCGCAAAGTTCACCCGCGCCGCGTCGCCAAAGGACTTCACCAGTGCATTCATCGGCCGGTCGATGGAATCAATCACAATCACCGAAAAATTCAGCAGTAGAATCGTTCCAAACAGTGTCCCAAAGAAGATACTTTGCAGTGGCTTCATCATCTCGGTGTAGGGCTCTATAAAGACTAGGGTAGCCTCCAATGCCGGCACCGTAAGGTAGCACAAAAAGCTGCTGCGCTCCTCCCGGGGTGCAAATCGGGTCCCCGCTTACCTCAAATGCTGTCTGTCGAATCACTTCCCCTTCCAGCACCGTCAGCGGTGTTCCGTCATCGGTCAACAGGCCACCGGCCCCATCCACCAGCACCAGGCGGTTACAGCTCTCCTCATTATAAACATCCAGCAAGCGGGTAAACATCTGAGGCATAAACAAAGCTTGCACCGTATAAGCGTTTCCCTCCCCGTCTGTCGCATACCATGCCACAGCCAATCGTTGCTCTCCCACCTCATTTTGTGTTATCGCCCATCCACCAGATTCCGTAACCGCCAGTATCTCTTCCCCGGCGAGGCTGCACACCGTTCCATCTGTATACAGCACCGTCACCCCGGTCAAATAGCGCAGTGCCTCCTGCTGGAATAGCCCGGTAGGTTCTGTTTTCAGCACCTCTTCCGGAAGTTTTTCCTGTCCTCCGGCCAACAGCCTCGAAGGATCCGCCAAGTTTGTAAGGGACCGTTCCAACGAAGTCAGCGTCTGCGCCGCAAAGGCTCGCACCGTCTGCCGGACCGAAATAAAGGCCTTGGCATAGGAAAAAATGCTGATAATGAGAATTGGGACCACCGATATCAGAATCACCATCAGCGTAATGCGGTTTTTTATCGGCAGCCTTCTTACCAAAGATTTTGCATTTCCTTCTTCCATCGCTGTCCTCCGCCAGTCCTGTGGGCTTTGTTCTTTCTGTTTATTATAATATCCTTTGCGGTAAATTGCAAAGAATCCACTAATCTTGTCAAAAATGCCGTTTTTCCTAATAAATCCAACCTTTTTCACTATTTTCTCTCCTCTGCGGTAAGAAATGAACACCCATTGTGCTAAATCCGCCAGTTTCTCTTGTCAATCTGCCTGATATTCTCATTCTATTTGCCAAGAAAGAGTATCAACTGCACAAAAGTGAACATTTTTTATTACCTTCTTTCCCGCTATAATCATAAATACAGACATTCTGGCTCGTCTGAATATCCCCATATAAGGGGGCTTTTGTAAAAGGAGGTTTTGTTATGCCAGCCGGATTTTGGATCGCAGTAGGAATACAGGCCCTCGTTTTTGTTCTTATGCTGATCGGAAGAAACAAGATCACGGAGGATGATTAAGCATCCCCACTATCAAAACAAAGACGAAGAAAAGAAGAGGTAATGAAAAATGAAATGGACGATTCTCATTATTCTGATTGCCTATTTCGTCGCGATGTTCATCATCGGACTGATTGCCAATCGGAAATCGAAAACTGTTACTGACTACTATGTAGCAGGCCGTGGATTGGGCGGCGTTATCACCGCACTGGTGTATATGTCCAGTCTAGTCAGCGCCGGTGCCCTGGTGGGCTGGACCGGTCAGGCCTCCAGCTACGGCGTATGGTTCATCTTTGCGGGATGTGCCGTTACCATCGCCACCTACATCTGCTGGCGGCTGCTTTCCGGCAAGGTCATGCGCCTTTCCAAAAAGCTGGATCTGCTGACTGTTCCGGACTTCCTGGAAGCCCGCTTTGAAAGCCGCACCGCCCGCCTGATCGCCGGACTCATCCTGCTCATCTTCACCGTACCGCTCATGGTTTCTCAGTTCAAAGCCGCTGGCCTGCTGCTCAATATGGTCACCGGCATTGATTACAAGGCAGCTGTAGTGCTGTTTGGCGTCATCGTATTCGTCTATGTTGCCTTTGGCGGATACTTTGCCGTGGTTTACACCGATGCTGTTCAGGGCGGCCTAATGCTGTTCGGCATCGCTGCGCTGGTCATCACTGCTCTCATCGCAGTAGGCGGCAACCTGGGCGAAGCCTACGCCGCCGCCAATCCCATTGGTGCCGTCAGCTGGCCCACCACCGGCAGCGCGCTTACATCCACAGCCTTTATCGCTGTACTGATGAACAACTTCTTTGGTGCACTGGGCGCCCCCAACTATATCAAGGGCTTCTACTCCCTGAAAGGCCCGAAAGAGCAGAAACGCGGCTTTACCATGATTATGAGTATCGTCTGTGTTATCGAAGTCTGCATCATCGTCATCGGCCTGTGCGGCAAGGTTCTGTTCCCCGATCTGGCCTCCCCGGATCAGACCGTATTTATGATGATCGACAGTCTGCTGCCTCCTGTCCTGGGCGGTCTGGTGCTGGCAGCGCTGGCAGCCGCTATGATGTCTACCATGGATGGTCTGTTGCTGATGTGCGCCTCCACTGTGGAAAATGATATTCTGGTCCGTACCTTCAATAAGAACCTCAGTGAAAAGCAACGCATGACCGTTGCACGCATCACTGTGCTCGTCATCGGCGCCATTTCCATCGTTTGGGGCCTCAATCCCCCCGAAATGCTGGCCCTTCTGATGTATCCCGCCTGGGGTATTCTGGGTCTCTCCTTCGCGCTGTGTTTCTATGGCGGCCTGTACTGGAAGCGTCTCAATGCTCCCGGTGTCTGCGCCGGTATGGTGGCTGGTGCCGGCATGTTCCTCATT
>OIWV01001232.1_pt1 | contig 22531 bp, 15 predicted proteins | sample 1587751 | NCBI WGS metagenome assembly OIWV01 (sample SAMEA3888913, study PRJEB22519) | human gut metagenome | biome: human gut; feature: human-associated habitat; material: faeces | place: Denmark | collected 2010
CTGGTGCGACCGGGAGGATTCGAACCTCTGGCCTTCCGGGTCGGAGAACTACGACAAGCCCGTACAGACCAACGTTGAAATGTGAATTTTGTTGGTTCTGCACATTTGCCGCCAAAACAGGAAAAAGCCCGTTGTTGGTTGTCACAACGGGCTTTTCCGACATTTTGTGGTGCTGCCTGCACAGTAGTGGTCAAATGGTGGTCAAAATGCAAATAAACTCTGTAAGAACATACGGTAAAAATACTTTTAACAAATTTCAAAAAGGCTCATTTAATTCTATTTTAAATATCTTCCACCGAAGGCAACTGCTTTTCCAATTTCCCGGTAAGGTTACTCGTAACCTTATATTCGCTCACGCCGATAGGCTTTGATATGTCTTTTAAACATCGGCCCGCCGACATAATGCCGTATCGGTTTCTGCAAGGGAACTGCGTCACCTGTTTCGTTTATATCTATGCCTCATTTCTTGATGAGTTTTTTCACGCCGTTCAGCGGGTGACCGTTCGCCAAGGCAAGCATTCCCTCCGCCAGATTGGCCGGGAACATACCACAGCTGGACAGAACCGCCGCACGCAGCGGGGCATCCGCGCCGGACATGACCATCATTTTAAATGTCGGGTCGCTGTAGTCTGCCTTGCCGCCGAAGCTCTTGGCAATCGTAGCCTCGGTGCCCTTGAACATCTGCATCATAACGGCGGAAATATCCTTGAGCTCCATGGTGGAATGCTCCATCGTGAACGCGCCCTTTTTCGGCTCAGGGTCGCTTTGCAGGGGGCTGCCGCAGAGCTTTTCAAACTCGGCATCGGTGGGCAGACCCTGCAGCGTTTCGTACCAGCTGCCTTTTTGCCAATCGGGCGCGGCAAGGCTTACGCCGTCCACGGTCAGCGCGGTGCGCAGACGAATGTCCGCCACGGACGCGCCCACGCAGATCTCATAGCTGCCTGCGGGAATCTGCCAGCCGTCGCACCAGACGGCAAAGCTGCGGTCGTTCAGTTCAAAGCGTACTGTTTGGCTCTCGCCGGGCTGCAGGCTGACCTTAGCAAAGCCCTTTAATTCCTTGGCGGGGCGGTATAGACCATTTTTGGGCGGTGCAACGTACAGCTGCACGACCTCGGCACCGGCGGTGCTGCCGGTGTTGGTCACCGCAGCGGTCACGGTGCGCCCCTCGATTTTCAAATCGGAATAGGCAAACTGCGTGTAGCTTAACCCATAGCCGAACGGGAACCGTACCGCCTTGCCCGCTTTATCGTAATAACGGTAGCCGGCATACAGACCCTCTTTGTAGTGGGTGGTCTTTTTCCCGAAGGTGTCGCGGCTGGGTACATCATCGTAGCAAAGCGGCCATGTTTCGGTCAGCTTGCCGCTGGGATTTGCCTTGCCGGTCAGCAGACTGGCGGCTGCCGCGCCGCCCGCCTGACCGGGCAGACCCATATACAAAACCGCCTTGACCTTATCCAGCCACGGCATTTCCACAGCACAACCGCAGAACAGCACCACCACGGTGTTGGGGTTGGCGGCGGCGACCGTTTCAATCAGGCGGATATGTCCCTCCGGCATGGCCATGGTTTCGCGGTCAAAGCCCTCGGACTCGTAGATGTCCGGCAGACCCACGCAGACCACGGCGACTTTTGCCTGTTTTGCGGTTTCAGCGGCTTCGCGCAGACTTTCCTCGGTCACAGTGCCCTTGACATCGCAGCCGGCGGCAAACGGCACGCCGGGCATAGCATCGCAGAGGGTGGTCAGCTGTGTGGGGTTGATGTGGCTGGAGCCTGCGCCTTGGTAGCGCATGGTGCGCGCCATCTCGCCAATCAGCGCAATGCCGCCCGCATCCAGCGGCAGAATGTTGTCCTCATTTTTCAGCAGTACTGCGCCGTTTTCGGCGATTTTCTGCGCCAGTGCGTTGTGGGCGTCCTTGTCAAAGGCGTGTCCCTTGGGGCGGCTTTCGCCCTTGAGGGCAAGGGCGATCACCCTTGCGGCGCAGGCGTCTACATCACTTTCAGGCAGGGTGCCGTCCCTGACGGCGGCGGCGACCCAGTCCTCCATATAAGTGCTGCCGCCCGGCATACTCAGGTCGCACCCGGCGTGCATGGCCTTGACGCGGTCACACAGCGCGCCCCAGTCGGTCACGACCAGCCCGGCAAAGCCCCAATCCTTGCGCAGAACATCGGTCAGCAGCCAGTGGTTGTCGCTGGCGTGGACGTTGTTGATGCGCGGGTAGCTGCACATAACGGTTTCGGGCTGGGCAGCCTTGATTACGGTTTCAAACGCGGGCAGGTACAGCTCGCGCAGGGTGCGCTCATCCACCTGGCTGTTGCCGTTGAACCGCTTGTACTCCTGATTGTTGGCGGCAAAATGCTTGAGGCTGGTGCCTGCGCCGGTGCTCTGCGCGCCCTGCACCCATGCCGCGCCCATCGCGCCCGCAATGCAGGGATCCTCGGAAAAATACTCAAAGTTGCGCCCACACAGCGGGTTGCGCTTGATGTTGACGCCGGGTCCCAGCACCACGTCCACGCCGTAGGAAAGTCCTTCCTCACCGATGGCCTGTCCCTCGGCTTTCAGCAGCTCGGCGTCCCAAGTTGCGCCGCTCGTCACAGCTGTCGGGAAGCAGGTGGCAGGCTCGGACTCGTTGACACCCAGCATATCGGCGCCGTTTTTCTGGCAGCGCACGCCGTGGGGACCGTCGCTCATCGTAACGGCGGGGATGCCGTACTGCGCCATCGCCTTGCTGTGCCAGAAATCCGCACCGTTGCAAAGGCTGATTTTATCCTCCAGCGTCATTTTAGACAAAATATCCTGTACTTTTTTATCCATCGTGCTTACTCCTTGTCAGCTTGATTCATAACTGCCAGCACCTGCTCAAACAAAGGCTTGATGGAATCGCCGTAGGCGAGCAGCGCGGTAACAGGCTCGTTCTTTACATATTCCAGCATTGGGTTCGACAAGAATTCCGGCGCGTACTGCGCAAAAATTGCCTGTGCAGCCGGATGCTCCAAAATGATATGCAGCGGGGTTTCCAACGAATAGCGGTCTATTTCCAAGCTGGTTTCGGTGGCGTACTCGTAGTGGTAGCTGCCGCTGCCCAAGGTCAGCGTTTCGGGCTGTTCGGGCAGAGTCAGCTCAGCGGTGGTGTTGGCGGGTATCGTGGCATCCACCGTGATCTTGCCGCCCTCGCACCGCCACGCAATGGCAATTTTGCCGTAGACACTCTCGTAGGTCAGTTCGGCGTGGGTGATGCCCTTGATAAACTGCGGGCGCAGGGCAAACTTCTTGTAACCGGGCTCCAGGATTTCAAGCCCGCACAGCTTGGTATACAGCCAATTTCCGATGGAGCCATAGGCGTAGTGGTTCAGGCTGTTCATGTTGGCGGGGTTAAAGCTGCCGTCCGGGCGGATGGAATTCCAGCGCTCCCAGATGGTGGTGGCACCCATCTTGACCTCATACAGCCAACTGGGATCGTCCTCCTGTAAAAGCAGCCTGCCGGCAAGGTCGTGCCTGCCGTTTTCGGACAGGGTCAGGCAGGCAAACGGCGTGCCGATAAACCCGGTCAGCAGATGCGTTTTATGCGCACCGATGTTCTTTTCCAGCGCGGCCAAAAGGCGCGGGCGGAACTCGTCCGGCACCATGTCAAAGTGCAGCGCCAGGATCAGGGCGGTTTGCGTTTCGCTGACAAGACGCCCGGTGGGGGTCACATACTCGGCGCGGAATGCCCGCACAAGCTCCTCACGGCGGCGGCTCCAGCGGCGCGCGTCCTCGGTGTACCGCAAAACGGCGGCGGTATCCGCAAGGATCTGCAAACTCCACGCAAAGCAAACATTGGCGGTAAAGTAGTCATCCGTCGCGCCCTTGCGCTCATCACCCAAGGCGTTCGCCTCGGCGTCCAGCCCCAGCCAGTCGCCGTACTGGAAGCCCGTCTGCCACAGCCCGTTTTCGCCGCACTGGCTCTCGATAAACTCGACCCAGTGCTTCATGCTGTCGTAGCTGTGCTGCAGAATGCGCTTGTCGCCGTAGGCGCGGTAGAGTGTCCATGGCAGCACGGTCACCACATCGCCCCAGAACGCCGCGCCGTCCTGCTGGTTGCCCAGAATGTTCGGCACGACCTGCGGCATACTGACATCGGGACCCAGTTCACTGGCCAAGTCACGAAGCCACTTGGTCATAAACGGCATAATGTTCTCATTGAACGCCGCCGTGGGGCAGAACGCCGTCACATCGCCCGTCCAGCCCAGACGCTCGCTGCGCTGCGGACAGTCGGTGGGGATATCCAAAAAGTTATCCCGCTGGCTCCACTGGATGTTCTGCTGCAACCGGTTCACCCGCTTGTCAGAGCAGGTAAAATGACCGGTCTGTGCCAAATCCGTCGAGAGATGGCACGCCGTAAACTGCACGTTCTGCCCGTATTGCAGCCCCTCCACGCAAATATAGCGGAAGCCGTGCCATGTAAAATGAGGGTGCAGCGTCTGCTTGCCGCCGCCCAAAATATAGGTGTCGGTCGCCTTCGCCCAGCTGAGGTTTTCGGTGTAGAAGTTGCCGTTCTCGTCCAGCGATTCGGCGTGGCGCAGCGTCAGTTTCTGACCCTGCTCGCCATAGATTTCTACCTCTACCCAGCCGGTCAGGTTCTGCCCAAAGTCAAAGAGGTGGTCACCGTTGGGAGCCGTAAATTCCTTGACAACAGGCAGCCTTTGCAGGCAGCGGACCGGCTCGTTCTCCTGCCCGATGAGGGTGTCAAAGCCGTAGTCAAACAGTCTGGCGGGCTGCGGTGCGGCGGGGTCTGCCGTAAAATCCTGCGTTTCACCGTCATAGATTTCGGCGGACTGAATGGCCCCGGTCGTGCAGAACCAGCTTTCATCGGTACCGAGCCATTCCTCATGCCCGTCCTCATAGGTGATGCAAAGCGCTGCCAGTGCGGCGGTGGTGTCGCCGTAGTGGTTGGGCTGCGGCATAAAGCCGAGCTTGCCCTTGTACCAGCCGTTCGCCAGCGTCAGCGCCACGCGGTTTTTGCCGCTGTGCAGCGTTACAGCGTAGGTCTGGTACTGCAGGCGCTTGCGATAGTTCGTCCAGCCGGGGTGGAAATAAGTATCGTCCACAGGCTCGCCGTTGATCTCCGCCTCATACACACCCAAGGCGGTTGCGTAGAGACGCGCTTTTTTGACATTGCCCTGCACGACAAAGTCCTTATACAACACCGGGCTGACGGGGCTGGCTTTGTCCGGCGCGTGGGTGATCCACTGCGCCTTGCCCTCAAACGCGCTGCCGTTCAGCAAGCCTGTTTCAAACCGGCTTGTGCCCTCGGCGGTTTCGCCGTGGTTGTCCCATACCGTGACCGTCCAGTCGTACTCGGTGCGCGGGGTCAGGTTGGGACCAAGGTACTCGTTCAGAACACTCTGCGTACTCGCCACCGTGCCGGAATCCCACACAACATCCCCGCCCTGCACGATTCGCAGTCGGTAGGACGCCTGCACGGTGTCCTGTTGGTCGCTGTCCAGCTTCCAGCCAAAGCGGGGCTGCGCCTCGTCCAAGCCCAGCGGTTCGCGTTTGTATTCTGTTGTTAAATCGTACAATTTTAGCATTAAAGCCCGTCTTTCTTACTTCACCGTCAAATCCACATATTGCGGCTCGTACCCTTCTGCCGTGACCGTGACGCGCACCTTGCCCGGCTCGGTTCCGGCACGAATGACAGCCAAAGCGCGTCCGAGCCATGTGGTGTGGCTGCTGCCGAGGTAGGTTTCCTCCGTCTGTGTTGCAGCACTGCCGAGGGCCTGTAAGGCAGCCGGACCTTCGATTCCCAGATGAACCTTTGCGTTGGCGCACGGTTTCCAGATGCCTGCCGCATCGGTCAGCGTGATGGGATTGAGCGCGATTTTCGCAACGGAAATGCCGCGGTTTTCGATCCATTCCTGTTTCAATGCATCGTTCATTGCCGCCTTAAGCTCGTTTGCCTTTGCGGGAATCTGTGCCGGGCGCAGCTCCTGTTCGGCAAGCGCACCGAGCGCGGGCTGAAGCGCATCGACAAATTCGACCTTGAGCTGAGCGTCTATCTCATCGCGCGTGAACTCCGTTGCGACGTTGCCGCAAAGCCTTGAGTAGAAGTCCAACGGATCGGAAATAACATAGGTATAAACGCCGTTGCAGCGAACCTGCACCGTTCTGCTCATGCCGATCCGCTTATTCACAACCTCAAACATGATGGGGTTGGCAGTGCCGAATTTGTTGTTCAGGATCTCCTTGGTGTTGAAGTAATAGATGCGCTGATCCATCGGGGCCTCGCCGCCGAAGGTAAAGCGCTTGCCGATGTTCTGGAACACTGCGCCGATAGAGTCGGACAGGTCGCCGCTGAACAGCGTCGGCGCGCTGCCGGTATCGTAGGTGTACTCACCCGGCTCGGCGCAGATATCCACGACCTTGCCCTGCTCCACGATCATGGCGCACTGACCGTCGGCAACGGCCACAATGGAGCCGTTTGTAATGATGTTGTCGCTGCCCTTTGTGTTGGCGCTGCGTCCGCTCTGGCGTTTCCAGCCGCGGGTAGCCAACAGGTCAGCCGGCATGGCTTCACAATAAAAGTATTCCTTCCACTGGTCGGCCATAACGCCGCCAGCAGCACCCATTGCAGCTCTGATAAGTCCCATAGTGATCCTCCTATGTCAGGGGCGGGCAGGGCCCGCCCCATTTTGTACAGATAAATCAGGTCGTTATTTGTTGGCCAAGGCGGCCTTGTACTCCTCATAGCGGGGCGGCAGCTCCTCGAGCTCCTCGTTCCACTCGGTGCCGTCCAGTCTCATGTAGAAGCTGACCGCACAGGCCGTGCCGTCGTCACCCTCGTAGTCATACATGAACAGCGAGATGCAGTCGTTGTACGGGTAGATATTGAAGTTGTATGCTTCGCTGTCGTCAATATGCTGATCCAGCACCCAATCGCTGCCGTCCAGGATAGGCTCGATATGGTCATCATAGACATTGACCCACATCGTGATGACCGGGTCATCGGGCATACCGTCGCGGTAAACCTCAAAGTAGTGGCTGCCGTCCTCGCTCTCACCGATGTAGCCCCAGCAATCGTAGGTGTCGGTGTCAAAGTAGTCGCGGTTCGGCACATTCTTGTAGTTTTCCATCCGGAACCAGCCGTACCAGTTGGTGTTGCCCAAATCATCGTAGGTGTTGCCGTCGTCGTAGGTGTAGGGCGGGTCCGGCTCATCCGTGCCGTCGATGTCATATTCGTCATCGCCACCGTCCAGCAAGGCGGGGTCGATTTCAGGCTTGGTGTCGCTGCGCTTAAAGACCATGGTCATACCGTCAAACTCAATGGTCAGCAGGTCACCTTCACGGGTGTAGGTCATGGCCGGGGTATTGGGGTCGGTCAGCGCGTAGAAGTTGCCGTCCTTCCATTGGAAGGTGACAAAATCCTCCATGTAGGTTTCGCCGGTGCCGTCCGCACGCAGCTCAATGTAGAAGTCCTCCATATCGACGAGGGCAAGCTCCTCCTTGGAGAGGGTGTACTCGCTGTCGGAGGCGGATTCCAGCACATAGATGCCCACATCGGTATCGCTGCCTGCGGTGGTGCCCTGGGTCATGTTGTCACCGTCCAGAGGCTGCTGCATGGTGCTGCCGGACTTGACGAAGTAGAGCGTTACGCCCTGTCCCTGCACATCGTTCAGGGTCAGGATTTCGTCTTGCAGGGTGCCGGTGCAGCTCAGGCCGCCGCAATCCAGCTGGAAGACCCCGCCGTTCAGCGTCCACTTGCCGTAGGACTTGGTGCCGTCCACCGTTACAACGCACTTGCCCTTATCATTCAGGTCCATCAGGAACCCGCTGCCGAAGGCATCCTCGACCTGCGTCACGGAGCCGCCGACCTCGGCGTAGGCTGCTTCCCAGGTGCCCTGATTCGGGTCACTGGCGTTCGGCTTGCCGGTGCGGATGGATCCGCTGATCATTGTTACGATGATCATAAGCAGGAATATCACCGGGATGGCGATCAGGATCATCCGTTTGGGGGTCATTGGTGCGCGGGGGCGCTTGGGCTTGCCGCCGGGGGCCACATTGCCGTAAGGGTTGCCGCCCGTGCCGCCGGGTGGCGGCGGCGTGACAGCATGGGGAGCATCCGGCGGTGTGGACGCGGGCGGGGGCGTGTTCCTGGCGTAAAGCGGTGCGCCTGCGCCGGTCTGCGGCGGTGTGCCGGGCGCATTGCCTGCGTAAGGATTCGCTGCGTTCGTCTGGGGCTGCGGGGCGGCAGGTGCGCCGCCTGCATAGGGATTGCCGCCGCTTGCCTGCGGCTGCAGGGGCGCAGGTGCAGCCTGAGTCGGCTGAACCGGGGGCTGGGGCACAGCTGCGGGCTGTGCGGCGGGCTGCGGTACGGATACTTTTGCACCGCAATTCTCGCAGAATTTAGTACCGGGCTTTAACTCGGCACCACATTGCGTACATGTTGCCATAGTGTCTGCCTCCTTTTATAAAGTAATATTTTAGAACCTTGCTTATTCCTGTGTCATTTCAAACCATACAGCTTCCTGCTGCGGCAGGTTCAGAAGGGATTCCCCACCGATGTGCATTACATTGACGCCGCCGTAATCAGCGGGCATCATAGCCAGCGTTTCGCGCTGTGTGCGCCCTGAATCCATACGGAACAGCGAAACGGAGCAGATCCAGCCGCGGTCATCCATACCAAGGTAGGAGATGCTGCTGTCCCATGTGGCCGGAATCCTCTGGCCGTTGGTGTATGCGTCGGTGTAGAAGTTCGGCTGATCCTCGCAGATTTCAAACCAGGTGCCGGTATCCTCACTCACAAAGGAGCCGACCATGTTCGGAATGCTCAGCGGGGCGGTGTTCCAGACAGCCTCCATCAGATTGAATTTTTCATTATCGCGGGAAACGCCGTACACAGTCGCGTACTCGGCGCCGTACTCCGCATCGTAGGCCGTGCCGGTCTCAAACCGGACAATGCCGTTGATGCCGAAGAGCGGACCGCCGTTGACCATCGTGCCGCACTGTGCGCCGCTGATGACATCAATGTATTCGACGTTGCCGTTCTCGGTCAGAAGGAAAACATAGGGGGCGTAGTCCTGCCCGATGCTGGTCATCAGCATCTTTATATAGTCGCTATAGCAGCCGCTGACCTCGAACTCGGTCTTGTCGCCCAACTCGTACCATTCCTTCATGGTCTGATAGGTCATAGCGCCGTCAGGGGTAACATAGTCGGTCAGGGCGCGTACCGTCACAGCGCCGTCGGCACTTACATCGCAGGTGAACCATTCATCCTGCCCGTGCAGGATCTGGCCGCTGCCTTGGCGCTTGTCGGGGTCGACCTGAACATCCGTCCAGTACATTCCCGACCCGGCGGGGGTGTACATCGGAACCGTGGCAACAAAACCGTGGCTGTATTTCGGATACAGGGAATAGTAGCTGTACAGTCCGTCCAGATTGCTCAGGCTCTGCGCGCGCATCATGTACAGCGTGGCGGTCTGGTCGGGGTCAATGTAGCCGTAGTAGGTGTCAAAATGCTGCGCTACTGCGCGTTCCAGCGCGTGCATCACCTTGGCGTCGTCGGTGTAGCCCAGATGCGCCAGCATCTCCGGGTTGGAAAGCTCCTGCCCGGTGGCAAAATTGTAATGGTACGAACCCACATCGTGGTTGTACATCGCGTCAGAGCTGGTGATTTGCAGGCTCAGCAGGGGACCGTCCCAGTTGCTGACCCAGATGATGTAGCTTGTGTCGATAAAGTCATTGCGGGAACGGGCGTCCAGCGCGCGCTCCACCAGATAGCCGAAGCGGTAGCCAATCATCTCGTTGATGTTCCTTGCGCCCTCGGTGTCGTCGTCGATCTGCGGCACCTGGTAAAAGTAGGTGTCCTCGATGCCGTAGGGGTCGGTGTAGGTAAACCGCTCGTCATACAGCGTAGAGATGCGTGAATCATCAAACCTGCGGGAGGACTGCGGCTTTTGCGGGGTATCCTCCGCGGCTTCCACATTTTCAACGGCGGTCTCGCTCACTGCGCTTGCAGCCGGTTCGGTCGGTTCGGGCCGCTTGCTGTCCTGTGCGCAGCCTGCCGCCGACAGCAGCATCGCCGCCGCCAATAGTACGGCACAGCGTTTTTTCATGGTTGGTTCACCCGCCTTTCGGTTGAGAGTGCGGCAAACTGCCTGTGCTTAGCCAAAGGTGACGCTTTTCAGAATGGTGTCGCCCTCGGTGCCGGGGTCGATGTCTACGCCAGAGATCTTGATGGCCAGCCAGCCGCCGGTGGGCATCTCACCGTAGTATTCCGTCCACCACATACCGACGTTTTTGTAGGTGCGTCCCGCCATCTCCACGCCGCCGATGGTGCGCGGGGTAAGCTCCTCCACGTTTTCAAAGCTGTCGTAATAGTAGTTGATCTTATCCAGACCGCTTTTCAGTTCAAAGGTTATGCGCGGGTCGCCGGAGAAGATATGGCTGGGGTCATCGGTCGGGAACAGCTTGAGATCTCCGAAGCTGGTCGAGGCGGACTTGTACCAGCCCTGGTCGGGGCAGGTCACATTGAGCACCAGCGTAAAGTCCGTGCCGAATGCCTCCAGGGTCTGGGTGTTCAGGCCGGCAGCCGATGGATAATCGGGATTATCCGCAGGAGCGGAAGCGGGGGCCGGTTCGGCGGTGGCTTCCGGCTCCGGTTCTGAAGCGGGCTCCGATGCAGGTTCGGATGCAGGCTCGGATGCCGCGTCGGTCTTGGGCTCTGCCGGGGTCTCCGTCTGGGGTTCAACAGCGGGTTCGGCGGCCTGCGCTTTCAGGTCGGATAAACCGGAATTGACCTCTTTGGTCACATCCCCCTTGGAGCAACCGGCCAAAGCCATAAGCATCATGGCTGCCAATACGGCAGCGAGCGTTCGTTGTACTTTTTTCATAGCTGTCCTCCTTTTGGTCATAAAGTGTCCATCATGGCGCTCAGATAGGCGGGCGAGACGGAAGCGTAGACGAAATCATCGACAATGTGGTCCTTTTTTGCCAGGCACACGGCGGTGGCCAGTTCGGGATATTCGGCCTCATCCACAAGCAGTACCGTTTTGCAGTGCGGGCATACATCCCGCAGGTCGTTTGCCAGCAGCAGTCTGTCCTGCAGGGTGCGCGGCGGATGCGGGCAGACCTCCAGCAGCAGGACATCCGCCCTGCAGGAACGGCATAGCTTTACAATATCCTTTGTCTTAGGGCCGGCGTTTTGCACCTGGAAATCCGGTCTGCCGTGTTTCAGTGCCATTGTCAATGCGCTCGTCATCACAGAGTATTGCGCGTCCAAAACGATCCTCCGCACGGCGCAGCCCTCCTTCCCTGCAAAGAATACGATTTGTCACCTTCATCATACAGGAATCGGACGATTTCTGCCCCCACCATTTGGATAGTTTTTTGCGCTTTTCTCCGCTTTTTTTCAGCACTATTGCAAAAAAGTGCAGATTGCGTCATAATGATACTGGAAAGAAACAGACGGATGATCTCCCCTTTGGAAAGGACAGGCACTATGACAAAGGTACGGCTTGGCAATCTGTGTTTAGCCGCTGCGGTTGCAGGGGTGATTCTCTGCGCTGTCCTGATGCGGGCGTTTTATATGCCGTATTCCGGCTTTTTGCGCACGGTGCTGTATAATATCCTGATCTTTTCCTGGGCGGTATCGGTCTGGTGGCGTATCCTGCACGCACAGACCCGCCGCTGCCTGCTGGGCGCCGCCGCCCTGATGCTGTTCTGGCTGGATATCCGCCTGATCCGCTATGACTTTGCCCAGACACCGGAGATGCTGCGGCGATTGTGGTATGCGTACTATATCCCGATGCTGCTGATCCCGACCCTTGCACTTTATACGCTTTTCTTTTTAGATCGGGGGCAGTCCGCCCCGCTGTACAAGTACCGGTACATGATTTTTGTATTTCCTGTGGTGCTGTTCAGCCTCGTGCTGACAAACGACTGCCATCAGCTTGCGTTTGCGTTCCCACCCGGGCAGGAGGTACTGGGCAGCCCCGATTACACCTATCGGTTCGTATATTACCTCTGTCTGCTGTGGATATTTTCCTGTGCCGTGTTCACGGTGGTGTACCTGGTACGGCGCTGCCGTATTCCGCATACAAAGCGCATCCTCTGGCTGCCGCTTGTGCCGATTTTTTTTGCCACGCTCTATGCTTTACTGTACAAGCATATTTTAAATGTGCCGTGGATGCACGCGATCGCCGGTGATATGACCGTGGTGCAATGCCTGACCTTTACAGCGACCTTTGAGGCGTGCATCCAGTGCGGGCTTATCCAATCCAACATGGGGTATGCCACGCTGTTTGAGGTATCTATGGCCAAGGGTCTGATCACGGACCGGGCGTTTGTGCCTGTGCAATGCTCCATGCAGGCAGCGCCGCTCCGCGAGGAGCAGCTGCGTCAAGCGCTCACCGGCAGTGTCCAGCTGGACGCCACGACCCAGCTTCACGGCCACCCGATCCGGAAAGGGTATGTTTTCTGGCAGGAGGACATCACCGAATTGGTGGCACTGCTGGAGGAGCTGCGCCTCACGCAGGAGGAATTGCATGACATCGGGGACATCATACAGGCGGAAACAGCCCAGAAGGCACAATGGTTGCAGCTGAGCGAGCAGAACCGGCTGTATGATAAAATCGAGACCGTCACAGCCCGCCAGCTGGCACGGATACAGGAATATCTGATTGCGCTCAAGGCCACGGACGATGTCGATACCGCCCGCCGGCTGCTGAAGCACATCGTCATTTTGGGAACCTATATCAAGCGGCGCAGCAACCTTGTTTTTGTTTGCGACAAGGCGGAGGATATCGACACCACGGAGCTGCGGCTGAGCCTGTTTGAATCGGCAGAGAGCCTGCGCCTGAGTGATATACGCTGCGCCGTACAGATCACCGACACAGCAAAGATTCCCTCTGCGTCCGCCGTGGCGATCTATGACGCCTTTGAAGCCATCATAGAAGCGACCCTGCCGGGATTGCAGGAGATCCTTTTCTGCGCCGAGCATACGGCGCAGGGCTGGGGGCTGCGCTGCAGCGTTCAATGCACCGACGCGCCCGCTGCGCTGCCCGGCCTGCCGCAGATGCAGCTTGAACGGGATGATGACGGGCTTTTGTATTTCACGATGTTTCCGGCAGAAGGAGGCAGCCTATGATTTCCCGGATCTCCCGCAACGCTGTCAAGGAAGGCTTTGACACGCTGCCGGCGGCCATCTGCTACTTTGACCGCAACGGTCTGCTGCGTCTGATCAATCACAGGATGCAGGAACTCGCCGCAGTCCTCTGCGGCTGCGATCTGCAGACCCTTACGGATCTGGAGCAGGCGCTGCACAGTCCCGGCGGCGGTGTGCAGTTGCGCGATGAGGCCGCCCGCATCTACGCATTCCCGGACGGGACGGTGTACCATTTTGCGGTGCGCCCTGTGCAGGACAAATACGGCATACCGTACACCGAGGTGATGGCTACCGATGTCAGCCGTCTGGCTGCATTGCACGCTGCGCTGCAGCAGGAAAACGAGCGCCTTGCCGATGCGAACCGCCGCGCAAAGCGCTTATATGACAATATGCCCGACATTGTGCGGGAGGAAGAAATCCTGAAAATGAAGATGCAGGTGCATGACGACATCGGCCATACCCTGCTTGCCGCACGGCGCGCACTGCGGCATGAGCATGACCTTGCCCGGATCAAGCGCGAGGCCGCGGAGTGGGAAAGCTCCATCTCCCTGCTGTGCCGCGCCCGGCAGGAGGATGCTGCCGAGGACCCGCTGACCTGTATGCAAAGGCGGGCGGCTGTTCTGGGCGCAGCCGTACAGCTGCGCGGTGCGTACCCTGCGGCACGCGCCGCCCGCGAGCTCTACGCACTGATCCTGCGGGAGTGTACCTCCAACGCTGTGCGGCATGCGGGCGCCACGGAATTGTACGCCGATTCCGAGCATCAACCACAGGCATGGCACCTTTGCATCACGAACAACGGCACACCGCCCAGGGCGGAGATAAAGGAAGGCGGCGGGCTTTCCTCGCTCCGCCGCCGTATTGAAAAAGCAGGGGGTACAGTAACCGTACATTCCCTGCCTGTATTTGTTCTGGAAGTCACCCTGCCCGATAAGGAGAGCATTTATGATACGCGTTATGATCGTTGAGGACCAAAAGCTGGTCCGGAGCCTGCTTGAAAGCTATATTCAGAACGAGGACGGGTATCAACTGGCTGTGTCTATCCCCGGCGCTGCAGAGGCACCGATCCTGTGCGATACCGAGGACATCGACCTTGTCCTGATGGATGTGCAGACCGAACACCGCGAAAACGGTTTGGCCGCCGCCAAAAAGATACGAGAAGCGCACCCCGCAATCAAGATCGTGGTGGCGACCTCGCTTATTGACACACAGGTTTTAGCCCGCGCCAAGGCCGTGGGCGCGGACAGCCTGTGGTATAAGGACGGCGATGAAGGGACCCTGATGGAGGTCGTGCGCCGCACGATGGCTGAGGAGCATATCTTCCCCGATGCACCGCCCAGCGTGGAGATCGGCACGGCCATGAGCGCCGAGTTCACCAAAGGCGAGATGAAGGTCCTGCGCTGTCTCGTGCGCGGGCTGTCCTATAACGAGATTGCAAAAGAACTCGGCATCGAGCCATCCACCGTGAAGTTCCACGTCATCAATATGCTGCAAAAGACGAACTTAGAGAATAAGCTCCAGCTTGCCATTGCCGCCACCGAAGCCAAATTGGTGGTGGAGTTGGCGGACACCTAAACCGTTATTCCATAGCAAACGGTGCGTAAAAATGAAGCACCCGGGAGGGATGAATCCCTCCCGGGTGTTTCAATTTAGAACCGCTCCACGCCATCACTCGTTACGCGCGCGTAGACGAGGGGCGGAAGCGTCGGCGGCTCATCGCGGATGACAAGGCCGCCGCGGTACATTTCCTCGGCTGCGGCAAACAGGCTCTCGTCGTCGGCATAGAACGTGCAGATGCTCTCCCCTGCCTTGACGTAGTCGCCCAGCTTTTTGTGCATCGTAATGCCCGCGGCAAAGTCGATGCTGTCCTCCTTCTTGATGCGGCCCGCGCCCAGCAGCACGCTGGCATTGCCGATCTTCTCGACGTCGTTTTTGTAAATATAGCCGTCGGCGGGGGCGGTCAGCTCATAGCTGTACTTTGCCTTTTGGAACTTGTCGGCGTCGCGCAGTACGCTGATGTCGCCGCCCTGCGCGGCAAACATCTGGCAGCACTTTTCAAACGCGGAGCCGTCGGCAATGACGCTCTCGGCCAGCTTACGGCAGGTAGGCATATCGCCCTTGCCCGCCAGCACCAGCATGTTGCTGGCCAGCTGCAGGCAGACCTCGGTCAGGTCCGCGGGGCCCTTGCCCTGCAGAACGGCCATGCTCTCGGCGACCTCCAGCGCATTGCCGATGTTGTGGCCGAGAGGCTTGTCCATATCGGTGATGAGCGCCGCGACCTTGCGGCCATGCGCCGTGCCGATGGCAACCATCTGGCGGGCCAGCTCCAGCGCACCGTCCAGGTCCTTCATAAACGCGCCGTCGCCCATCGTGACATCGAGCAGGATCGCGTCAGAACCGGCGGCCAGCTTCTTGGACATGATGGAGGACGCGATCAGCGGGATGCAGCCGACGGTGGCGGTCACATCGCGCAGGGCGTACATCTTCTTGTCGGCGACGGCGATCTTGCCGCTTTGGCCGATGACCGAAATGCCGATCTCGTTGACCTGCCTGAAAAATTCTTCCTGCGTCAGGCTCGTGCGGGTGCCGGGGACAGCCTCCATCTTGTCAATCGTGCCGCCCGTGTGGCCGAGGCCGCGCCCGCTCATCTTGGCGATCTTGACACCGCAGGCCGCCACGATGGGCGCAATGACCAGCGTCGTCTTGTCACCGACGCCGCCGGTGGAGTGCTTGTCAGCCTTGATGCCCGCGATGGCAGACAGATCGACCATGTCGCCGGAGTGGGCCATGACGTCTGTCAGCATGGCGGTCTCCTCGTCAGTCATGCCGCGCAGGTAGATGGCCATGAGAAGCGCCGACATCTGGTAGTCGGGCACATCACCTGCCACATAGCCGTTGACGGCGAAGGACAGTTCTTCATGGTTCAGCGTACCGCCGTCGCGCTTTTTGGCGATAATATCGTACATTCGCATAGTTTGTCTCCTTGTAAAAGGCAGGCCGCCCGGCTGGGATACCGGGCGGCCTGCTGTGATTTGTGATTAACGGCTGCCCTTGTCGTAGGGAATGCCCTCGGCCTTCGGGGCCTGGGAGTTCTTGGAGGTGAAGATCAGCACGATCATCGTGACGATATACGGCAGCATCTGGTAGAAGTTCGAAATTTCCTTGACGCCCTCAAACTTCGGCAGGAAGGTCAGCGTGGCGTTCAGCGCAGCAATGACCTTGAACAGCGCGAAGAACAGCGACGCGCCGAGGATCGGCAGCGGTTTCCAGTTGCCGAAGATCATAACGGCCAGCGCCAGGAAGCCGTAGCCGCCGACGTCGGAGTTGAAGCCGGAGCCGGCTGCCAGCGTGTAGGCCAGGCCGCCGACGCCGCCCAGGAAGCCGGAGATCAACACACCGGCGTAGCGCATCTTGTAGACGTTGATGCCGACGGAGTCCGCCGCCTGGGGATGCTCACCGCAGGCGCGCAGCCGCAGACCGAAGCGGGTCTTGTACATGACGATGTAGGCCGCGATGAACAGGACGATGGCAACGGGGGTCGTCAGGTAGAAATACTTGAAAATCAGGTTGTTCCAGAAACTGGGGCCGTCCACCGGGGCGAGGCCGAAGGTATCGCGGGTGATGCGCACCCAGTTGGGAATGAAGATCGTGGTCAGGCCCTGGCCCTGGATGGCCCAGGTCATGACGACGGCGAAGGCGGGCGCGAACTGGTTCAGCGCCGTGCCGCCGATGGTCTGGTCGGCCTTCAGGTTGATGGCCGCAAAGCCCAGCAGCAGCGAAAAAATCATGCCGGTGACGCCCGCCACCAGAATGGCAATGAACATCGACAGCTGCGGATGTGCGGGACCGAAGCCGCTCTGGTCCAGGCCCTGCAGCGTAAAGCAGGCGAACAGCGCGCCAATGATCATCATGCCCTCAAGTGCGATGTTGATGACGCCGGAATGCTCACTGAACATGCCGCCCATGGCAACGAGCAGCAGCGGCACTGCGAACAAAATGGTCATACTGATAATGTTGGCAGCGATCATCATTTTGCAGCACCTTCCTTTCCCTTATGGCCGGAGACCGCCTTGGTAATGATGCCGCGCATCAGCAGGGCAAAGGCCGCCAGATAGATGATGACGGCAATGACGATGTCAATGGTCTCGGACGAGTAGGCGGGCTGCATGGCGGCACCGCCGACCTGGATATAGCTGATAAAGAGCGACGCAAAAATCGTGCCGATGGGGTTGGAGCTGGCCAGCAGGGCGACAGGGATGCCGTTGAAGCCCATGCCGAGGATGGATTTTTCCAGCACGTATTGGCCCGTACCGGCCAGGTAGTAGATGCCGCCGCCGATGCCGGACAGCGCGCCGGAGATGACCATGGACAGCACGATGTTGCGCTTGGAGTTGATGCCCGCGTACTGGGCAGCGTCGCGGCTCAGGCCGCAGGCCTTCAGCTCATAGCCGAAGGTCGTCTTTTGCAGGATGACCCAGACGAGGATGGCAAAAATAATCGTGATGATGATGGAAATATTGATCCAGCTCGAGTTGCCGAACAGTGCCGCAAACGGCCCCCTGGGCAGGATCGCACCGGGGTTTGCAACGTTCAGCGCGGCGGTGCGGTCCGAGTTAGACGCGCCCCAGCCGGAGGCCAGCATATTGGGCATGTTGGCCAGCAGCAGATTGACGAGGTACATGCCGATCCAGTTGAACATGATGGCGGTGATGACCTCATTAACGTTGAAATACGCCTTGAACAGGCCCGGGAAAATGCCCCAGATCGCACCGCCGACAGCGCCCGCCAGCAGGCAGACGTACCACGGCAGCTGGAATTGAATGGCGCACAGCAGCGAGAAGAAAGCGCCCATCGTGTACTGGCCGGACGCACCAATGTTGAACAGCCCCGTCTTGAACGCAAAGCCGACGGACAGGCCGCACATCATCAGGGGTGCCGCCTGATACAGCATCTTGCCGAGCTTGTCCATGCTGGAAAAGCCAGTGGCCAGCATAGCTCTCATGCCGCCCACGGCGGCGCCGGGATTGAGCAGGACCAGCAGTACAAAGCCCAGCACCAGACCGACGACGATGGACAAAAGGCTGGCCAGGACCCCTACAACGGCGGGACGCTGCAGAAGCGGCTGTTTATTCTGTTTGCTCATGCTTTCGCCTCCCCTTGCTTTTTGGCACCGGCCATATACAGGCCCAGCTCCTCGACGGTGGTCTTTTTCGGGTCGAATTCGCCGACGATCTCCCCCTCGTAAATCACGAGGATGCGGTCAGACAGGTTCATGACCTCGTCCAGCTCAAGGCTGACGAGCAGGACCGCACGGCCCTTATCGCGCTCGGCCACGATCTGCTTGTGGATATACTCGATCGCGCCGACGTCAAGGCCGCGGGTGGGCTGCACGGCAACGAGCAGCTGCGGGTCCTTATCGACCTCGCGGGCGATGATAGCCTTCTGCTGGTTGCCGCCGGACATGCTGCGGGCAATCGTCGCAGGGCCCTGACCGCTGCGGACATCGTATTGCTTTATCAGGCGCTCGGCGTACTGCAATACGGCGTTCTTTTTAATAAAGCCGTGGTTCTGGAACTCCGGCTGCCAGTAACGCTGCAAAACCATGTTGTCGGCCAGCGTGTAATCCAGCACCAGACCGTGCTTGTGGCGATCCTCCGGGATGTGGCTCATACCGGCCTTGCTGCGCTCGCGGATGGGGGCATTCGTGATGTCCCTGCCCTCGAGTCTGATGGTGCCGGACGCGGGCTTTTCGAGGCCCGTAATACCGTAGATCAGCTCGCTCTGGCCGTTGCCGTCGATACCGGCAACGCAGACGATCTCGCCCGCGCGGACGTTGAAGCTGACGCCGCGGACGGCATTGTTCTTGTGGACCTTGCTCGGCACGACAAGGTCCTCGACCTCCAGGATCGGCTTGCCGACCTCGCAGGGCTTCTTATCGACGGCAAACTGCACGTCGCGGCCAACCATCATCTTGGACAGTTCCTCTTTCGTGGTGTCCTTGATGTCAACGGTGCCGATATACCTGCCCTTGCGCAGGACAGAGCAGCGGTCAGAGACTGCCATGATCTCGTTGAGCTTGTGGGTGATGAACAGGATGCTCTTGCCCTCGGCCTTGAAGCCGCGCATGATGTCCATGAGCTCGTCGATTTCCTGCGGGGTCAAAACCGCCGTAGGTTCGTCGAAAATCAAAATTTCATTGTCGCGGTAGAGCATTTTCAGGATCTCGACACGCTGCTGCATGCCGACGGAGATGTCGCTGACCAGCGCGTCCGGGTCGACCTTCAGACCGTACTTTTCGCTCAGGGCCATGACCTTTTTGCGGGCCTCGTCCTTCTGCAAAAAGCCGTGCTTTGTGTCCTCAACACCCAGGATGATGTTGTCGAGCACCGTGAAGCACTCCACCAGCTTGAAATGCTGGTGCACCATGCCGATGCCCAGTGCGTTGGCATCGTTGGGGTTGCGGATGGCAACCTCCTTGCCGTTTTTCAGGATCTTGCCCTGTTCCGGCTGATACAGGCCGAACAGCACGCTCATCAGCGTACTTTTGCCCGCACCGTTCTCGCCCAGAAGGGCGTGTACCTCGCCCTTGCGCAGTTGCAGGGTGATATCATCGTTTGCCTTGATACCGGGGAATTCCTTGGTAATGTGGAGCATCTCGATCACATAATCCTCTGCCAATCTGCTCACTCTCCTTTCGTGCCGTAACGACACCTTTTTCTATACTACAACCCATTATACCTGATTTTTTGCAGTTTGCACACGGCTTTTTGATTTTTTGTCAAAAAGCACAAGTAAAAGTATTACTTTTGTACGGTCTGCATGATTTCCTACCTGTTTCTCCCACACAGGCATACAAAAAGGGCGGGGTGCCCCTGCATGAGCACCCCGCCCCTATTACGGGAGTAATTCCGGGATAGCGATTACTGGATGTAGTTGACCTTGGTGAACTCGCTGACGGTGGGCTTGGTAGCGTCGTCAGAGCTGTTGTCCACAACGAGCTCGCCGGAAGCGATCTTGCTCTTCAGGGTCTCGTACTCGTCCTTGGTGAAGGTCTTGAAGTTCCAGCTGTCATCAGCAGTGGGCAGACCAACATAGTCGCCATCCTCCAGACCGAAGTTACCGTTGGTAGCAGCGATGTTGCTCCACTCGCCGGCCTCGATGTCGCCCAGAGCGGTGCTGACAGACTCAGACAGGCCCTTCATGGCAGAGGTGATGAACGGGTTGTAAGCGTAGCCGTCCTTCTCAACGCCATTAGCACCGATGTAGTTCTGGTCAACGTCAACGCCCACAACGTAGCCGTTGTTCTTCAGAGCAGCCTCGACAGCGGAAGTGTAGATGCCGCCGCCGCAGGCAAAGACGATCTGGGTGCCGTTGGCATACCAGCCCTCCATACGGGAGGTGATGTTGGCATCGCCGTAGAACTGGCCGCCGTAGAAGTAGTTGATGTCAATGTTGGTGCCCAGCTCCTTTGCAGCAGCGTCAGCGCCCTGCACATAGCCGTAGCCGTAACGGATAACGGCGGGCACAGCCATGCCGCCCAGGAAGCCCAGCTTGGTGTAGCCGTCCTTAACAACGGCGTAGCCTGCCAGATAGCCTGCCTGCTCCTCCTTGAAGGTGATGCAGTAGCAGTTGGCGGGGATGCTGTCGGTGCCGATATCGCCCTGGGTCACATCGATCGCGATGAACTTGATGTCGGGGTACTGCTCAGCAGCCCATGCCAGAGATGCGCCGTACAGGTAGCCAACGCAGACGATAACGTCGGCGCCGTCGTTGACAGCCTGACGGATCATGGTCTCGCGATCCTCATCGGAAGCATCGGAATCGGGGATGTAGTACTGGCAGTTGTCGCCCATGTAGCTGGAAACAGCAGCCCAGCAAGCCTGGTTGAAGCTCTCATCATCGATCGTGCCAGTATCGCAGGTCAGAGCGACCTTAGCGATCTTCTCAGCGCCGTCTGCTGCGCCGGAAGCGGCGGAAGAGCTGGCAGCTGCGGAAGAAGCAGTGCTGGTAGAGGAAGCGGAGGAACCGCCGCAGGCGGTCAGAGCAGCGGCAGCGGCAGCGGCACCAGCCACAGCCAGGAAATTACGACGAGAAATCATCATAATCAAACTCTCCTTTTATTTTTAATAAAATTGCGTCAAACAAATAAAATGCGCAGAACTGCACATTTACTGGCTCAAGTATAACGGCAAGCCGTGTCAGATGCAAGCGAATTCCGATTACAAAATCTTTACAATAATTTTGTAAGTTTTTATCAAAAGTAGTATTTATGCACAAATTTGCCGTAGTTCCGTGCGTTCTCTGTGCTTTGGCACACAATGCACGTATTGCCGTCACTTTATTGTCCTGCAGTGCACCTCTGCGTTTTTATCCCGTCACTTCACGGCACGGTTGCCCGCCACATTGGAGGGGCCAAAACCGAAGGGCAGCAGTTCGTCCATGCTGCGCTCGATAAAGTCTTCCGGTGTCTTTGCCATGATAACGTTCAGTTCCGGCCCGCCGAATTCAAACAGAGCCTGGCGGCACACCCCGCAGGGAGAAGTGATCTGCTCGTTCACCTCGCCGCGGCGGCTGCCCACCACAGCAATGTCGGTGAACTCGGTCACGCCCTCGGCCACCGCCTTGAACAGAGCCGTGCGCTCGGCGCAGTTCGTGGGGGTGTAGCTCGCGTTCTCAATATTGCAGCCCCGGAACACCTGTCCGCTTTTGCCGCGCAGCGCCGCGCCCACGTGGAAGCGGGAGTACGGTACATAGGCGAACTTCTGCGCGGCGAACGCCTCGCGGATGAGCGCCTGAATCTCAGCCTTTTCCATGCTCACTTCTCCAGAAATGCGTCAACGCCCAGCGCGACCTTCATCATGGCGGTGAAGCTGGTCTGGCGCTGCTCGGCAGTCGTGATTTCCGGCGAAACAAAGCTGTCGGAGATCGTCAACAGGCAGGCGGCGCGCTTGCCCAGGACCCTGGCGTTGTGGAACAGTGCAAAGCTCTCCATCTCGACGGCCAGGCAGCCCTTTTCGTCGCGCAGTTTTTCCCAGTAGGTCGGCTTCTCGTCGCTGGGCTGGCGGTAGAACACGTCGGAGGAATGGATGTTGCCCTCGATCAGCGGAATGCCAGCAGCCTTGGCGCTGGCGCGCAGGGCATCGTTCAGCGCGACGCTCGGCGTCTGGATGTCGTCGGTGTCGCCGCTCTGGGTCACAGCGTAGTTGCTCTCCGAGTAAGCGCCGGTGGCCAGCACCACGTCAAACAGCTTGGCCTTGTCGGTATAGCTGCCGGCAGAGCCGATGCGGATGATGTTTTCCACATCGTAGAACTTGAACAGCTCATAGGAATAAATGCCGATGGAAGGCATACCCATGCCGCTGCCCATCACGCTGATGGGCCGGCCCTCGTAGGTGC
>OIWV01001240.1_pt1 | contig 22356 bp, 21 predicted proteins | sample 1587751 | NCBI WGS metagenome assembly OIWV01 (sample SAMEA3888913, study PRJEB22519) | human gut metagenome | biome: human gut; feature: human-associated habitat; material: faeces | place: Denmark | collected 2010
GTCGTTTTACAAGTAAATTCCCACGAAACCCTATAGGTTGCGGATTTGAGGTTATACTCATTTTATTTTTAGTTTCATATATTCAACAATATTCTTAGTACGTATTTTCCATGTACGGTGTTGAAGCATAAATGCTCTTGCTTCCTTTCCTTTTTCTAAGAGTTCAACTTTTGATGTCTTAGTTATATCATCCATAGCAGAAGCGAGTCCTTCTCCAGTTACATTATTAAGAACTTTAATATAATGACCATAATCACGTTCAACATGTGCAATAGGAGTTGAAAGCACAAGTTTGCCCATAGACAAACATTCTAAGAATTTGCCAGGAAAATGGAAATCTTCTTCCTCTTCAATACGAAGATTCAGAAGAACATCAGCGTTCTCATAAACTTTAAAAAGTTCTTCTTGATTTAGCATACCAAGGTATTCAATACGTGAATCTGTTTTGGCAGCCTCTTTTATGAGGGGAACATCATTTCCTTTACCACATATTTTTACACGAACATTCAAATCTGGTCTTTGTTTTAAAGCATCAAGTACTAATTTTGTTCCATTCTGATCCCATAACATACCAGCCAAAACAAAAATATACTCTTTTAGTGTTGACTGCTTTAATGGAAACAGTTTCGATATTAGTAGGTCTGTAATGCCACCATCTATCAATATATAGTCTTTACCGGGAGCATAGTGTTTAACTATGCTTTCATTTATGACAATGCGTCCATCAAGCATAGGGATATATTTTTCCGCAATCCTTTCAGCACGCTCATATCCATACATAGACAATTTGCTAAGTCCAAGACGTTTAGGAGGCACACCAAGATCATATAACATGCAATATATTTTCACTCCAGCCTTCTTGCAAGCCTTATATATGTAATCAATAGAAGGATGGTAAGTATTATAAATAAAGACTTTACAATCCTCACCTTTATGTCTATTAGCCCATTTACGAATATAATTAGCGTACTGAATGCTCCAATGTAGAGTTTTTATCACTTTTAAATTAAGGGTTGGAAGAATAGTAACCTTTGAACCATTCTCTAAAGTATCTATTTTCTTAGATAGCCACAAAGGACCATTAGGAAACGACTGATAAGATGGCATTGAAACAAACTCTATATTCTCGCGCCCTATTAAATCTGCCATAGAAAAGCCAACACCTTGTATTGCGTTAAATCCAGATCGAGCAAAGGCGTTAGTCCAATATTCCTTTCTGTCAGGCGTAAGACTTGAAATAAATAATACTGCCATAGTTTATCTAAAAGTTTTTTTTATTGATTTCTTTATATATATTATAATTGATAGACTAACTATCAAAATAAAATAACAAGTAATACTATTTAATAGTGTGTAATGTCTAAGAAGCATTATTATTAATTGAGAAAAAGCTACAATAACAAAAGTCTCTTGACCAACATTTGTTAGAACTTTTGATACATATATAGCATATCGCCCAATATATGAAGATAGGCAAAATATCATTATTGTACCAGCAATAGCTCCTGTTATTAATGGAACAACTGGTAAAATGTTGTTCCATGCCATATCAAGTTTCCAAAAGTGGGATATTACAGAAGTTACAATAAAACATCCAACAAGCATCCACCAACGAGGTGAATTTATTATATTCTGTTTCTTTTTAAGTTCTGTTCCCAACAATATAAAAAAGCAAGCAAAAGGTACACTACTAAGAGCCCATGGTAAATATATATCTATTTGTTTAAGCAAGGAACCAACAAAAACAAAGAATATCATCATTGAATAATGAAAATATGAACTATTAGCAATATGTACAAACCTACCCAATATGGAGGCCAAAAAAAGGACTGGAATAAACCACAAGGCATAGCCTTGCCAACCATATACAAACCATCTTTGTAAAAATTCCCCCCCCCATTGATATTGTTTGAATTGACAATACTATTACTGAATAAACCATAAATGGCACCATGATGGATCTAAACTTACGCTTAGCAAATTCCATATAATTATATTTATTCCAATTAGTAGTCCATCCAGAAGCAATGAAAAACAGCGGCATATGGAAAGCATATATAAATCGAGAAAAAGGATCAGGTATTGAGGTATGACCTATAACCATCAATATTATTGTTATTCCTTTAGCTATATCAAGCCATTTTAGTCTTAAAGAAGCCTGTTTATACAACATAATTTATTTTTTATTATACAGTAATGCTTCGTGTTCCAGAATTTCCACGTCTGAAAAACGCATTTTTAAGACTTTGGCAGGAACTCCACCAACTATACTATACGGTGGTGTATTCTTTGTTACAACTGCTCCTGCTGCAACAATAGATCCACGTCCTATTGTAACACCCTTTAATATAGTTACATTCATACCTATCCAATTATCACCTTCAAAAATAACATCTTGGTCATTTTCTGGTATCTTATCACAATCCTTTATTTCATCTACAAAACGCCCAACAATATCAGTCCTATGGTCTCCACCACGAATACTCACATGAGGACCAAACACCACATGATCATGAATAATTATTTTGCTTTTGGTAGAAACAAAATCTGCATGATAACCGATATATACATTGTCTCCAACATATAAATTATCATAAAAAATAACACTGTCTATAGGAGAAAAGAAAACGTTATCTCCACATCTTCCCATACGCTTTTTGTATAATGGTATATATATTTTATTATACAAACGAAATAATACATTTTTTATATCTATCATCTTTTTTTATCTATAAGTTAGAGAATAAAAGATTGTCATATATATCTTTCATGTAATTGTAATAATCATAATTGGGCTTAGTTTTCTTTCTATAATTGTTAAAACATAGAACTAATTTAGCATAAAGATCATCTTCATTACCATATTTATAGACAACAACCCCTTTTGGTCTATCACAAACATCACTTGCTATAACCGAGAGACCTTCATCAAGTGCTTCCCTTACAGCAACACTATCTCCATCTGTTGATGTCGGTCTAACATAAACATCAACACTTTTCCATAATGTCCGAATATTATTAATTGCACCTATTTGCCAATAAATACAATCATCAACATTCTTGTTCTTGGCGTATTCACGTAATTCTTGTATTTTTTCAGTATCGTGAGTGTCCGATAGACATAATACCAATCCAACATTATTATAAGAGTTTTTTAATAATCTTGAATAAATATCTATTATTGTTTGGAATCCATAAATATCTGTGCCTTCATTTAGCATGAAACTATGTCCATAGAATGCTATATTGTACTTATGGGTATTTATATAGCTTTGCATTTCTGAGGCAAGAGGAATGAAACATTCTTCTACTACAGGAATATATGCAGGAATTACATGTACATTTGAAAGTGGATTTATAGGTAAAGATAATAATTGTTCTTTCCCTTCAGCACTTACTGCTATCCAAGTAACGTCTTTAGACCGCAACATTCTATTTAAAAAAAAATCGATTTACAATATTTGTTTGTCTATAAAAGGTGGAAACCATAGAATTATGAATAGTTATAACAACCTTTTTCTTTCCAAATTTCATTAGCATCCACAAATAGCTCATTCCTTCTAAACTAAAATGTGAATGTATGATTCTATATGATTGTACTATTTTAAGATATCTCCATATCTTAAAAGGAAGTAAATGAGTTTCCATCCAATTCCAATGATCGTATAGAGGTGAAGAGTCTATATTCTTATCGTCACATGTTTCCAAATAAAACCCACCAACTTTATAACCATCAGAATTCAATTTATCTATTAATCTCTTCACATATACGCTGCATCCCCCATAAGGAGGAGGAATTATACCAAATTCTTTTATATCAAATTTACTTTTCATATTTCACCTGACTTAATAGTATTATATACAAATAAAAATACAAACAACCCCATTGTCCTCCAGTAAAAGGTTCAATAGAAAACATACATATACTTATATAGACGATACCTGCTGCAACAATACCTTTATTTATAGTACTGCTCAATACTGGCTTTAATAGTAATCCTAACAAACAAAAGAAACCTACAAATCCATATTTAACAAGTACTGCTAAATAATCATTATGAAAACCAATATACTTACTCGTTCCTAACCTCATTGCTGCATCTGTTCCTAAACCAAACATCCATTGTATTGGATTGCAATCATAAAGGAAAGCATTGATTCTTGGCATCCATATCTCTGTACGTCCGCCTGCATCACCTTCATCGCTTAAGAATCTCAAAACCAAAAGGTCAAGCATATGCAATTTATACATAATAAACAATACGAAAAAACTCATTGCTATTATTCCAAGACGAAAAGAAATTCTTAATGGATAGATAAATAATAAAATTAATGACGAACATGCCAGAGCAATTACTGCACCACGAGAAGCTGTCCCAAAAAGGGTGTATAGAGAAACTAAAATTGTTGTAAAGTAAAATATACGGATTTTCTTTGAAGTAAAATTATTACTTATTAGTTCAACAATTGAGGTAAATATTCCAAAACCTAATATTGAACCAAAATAGTTCGGATCCGTCCATCCTTTTCTATCCAATGAACCATCCAAAGTATTTACTTCAGTAATAAAATAATTACCCATAAATATAAATTCTAACGACAGTACTAAAGATATTACAGCAAAAGAAAAAGCTAATACTCTTAATTGTCGAGAATCTTCCACCAAAAAGAATGTTTCTGCAACAATTATAATAACTAACCAATTTAATGCTGATAATTTATCACTTGAAAAAAAGGAATCCATAAATATTGCCAATAGGCATAACATCTTAAATGTAATAGGTATTTTTAGATGTATACCTTTCCTTTTTCCTAATATAATTATACTGAAGATTATTGTTATTAACACATAGAACCCATCTACTGGCATATATGATACTGCAAAACTTGATGCAGATATAACTACATAGGTAAAAAAGATCTCTGGAAGTAAAAAACTTTTTTTTATCCAAAGCGGAAAGATAACTGCGCACATAAATGCTATACGAAGTGGCATTGGCGGAAGACTTTCTGAATTCGTCCACGTTACCAATATAAACAAAAGAAACAAATAGTATGCAGTTCCTATTTTATATTGTGCAAATATTTTCATTTTACTTTTTTATTAATCGTGTAAATCTCAATATGAATATAAATTTATTCTTAAGATTTAATGGCATAAATAGTACCTTTTTATTTATATCACCAAAACAAGTCCTCCACACCTTATAATATTTTTTTTGCGTCAATATTGGCGCAAGTAAATTTCTTTGAAGGTGTTTAAAACAATCAAATGCATTGTTTATACTTTTATCTACATTTTTCTGTTTGAAAAACCTTTCTAAAAGAAGAATATTGTAATAAATTTGATTGAAACGAGATATAACACTATCATCAGACTGCTTTTTACTTATAGAATTAAGATTGCTATAGTAATAGTAATAAGCCTTAGAAATAAAACACAATTTGCTACTGTAATATATAAGTTGTAAACACAATGCTATATCCTCTCCCATAGCATACTTAGGATACGTTATATTGTTATTAAACAATTCGCGCTTGAACAATTTAGAGCAAAGAGATGCAGACTCTTTTTGAAGCAAGCAATCACGAATATAACTATTTTTATCTGTATACTTACTACCAATATATGGTACATTACTTACTCCATCACTTACATAATATCCACAAACTACAACATCTGAATGAGTATTTACAGCCATATTATACATGGCTTTGTACATATCTTTATCTACCCAATCGTCAGAATCACACTGTATTATATAATCACCTGTTGAATTATCTATGCCTGTTTTTCGAGCAATAGGTAAACCTTTATTTTCCAAATGACGTATTATTTTAACTTGACTCTTACGATTAGGATACTCTTCCAATACAGATCCTAATATATTTATAGAATTGTCTGGACTACAATCGTCAACAAAAATATATTCCATATCTATTAAAGTCTGTTCAAACAAACTTCTAACGCATCTTTCTATATATTGCTCAACGTTGTAAACGGGGATTATAACTGAAACCTTTGACATTATATTTTTATTTTATACAAATGATTACCAATATATTGAGTTATTATAATTCTTTCATTTTTTGTCAATACGACTAAGTATATCAATACTATTCCCATTAATATATCTGTCAAGAAAACAAAAACAAACCTAAGAAAAGATTCAGCCATTAGATTATGCACAATAATTGGCAATATTGGCAAAACAATAGTAACAAGCACACATGGCAAAATAACTATTTTCGAATATTCAATAATACTATACTCAAATATATCTTTTAATTGGAACAAACAAACAAATTGATTAATTATAGAAAAAATAATGGTTATCCAAAACACACTAACAGCGTCATATCCCCAATATAAAAACAACCAAGAAAAAGGCAATAATCCAAGATTTACAATAGAGGTTGCTATCTGATATTTATTAATACGCCCTGTTGCAAATGCAACTTGAGAACAAGGGGTATTCAATGTACAAATCAAAGAATCTATCATTACTAACATTGCAAAAACATTTGTTTGCACCGGCACAATATCACCTAGCCACAAACTTAACAGCAAATCTATTTCTAATATAATAGGAACTGTTAATAAACACATTAAAGCATAACATACCCTTGACTCCATAAACATCAAATATTGTGTTTTGTCATTATTGCCTTCAGCATGTGTATTAACTATCTGAGGCCGAAAGGCAGTTGCAATATTAGCAGAAAAACCATTTATTGCTCCATTAACTTGATAAGCAATACCTCTTGCAGCATTAACAACTGGACCAAAATACACATTCAGAAGCATATTTAGTCCCTGTCCTTTTAATAAAAAAGCAAAAGTTCCTACTAAGTTCCAACCTGAAAAAGAAAGCATAGATCTAAACAACTCCTTATCTATTTGCCATATAAATTTTTTAGTCAAAATATTATGTTTCGCATATACGTAATAACACAAGAAATCAAATAATGAAATCAGTAAAGTTATTATTGCATATACAATGAGTTTATCAAAAGGCAAATAAGGTAGTATTATTATGGCCCCTAATTTTAATATTACATCTAACATACTAATTATAGCATAATAATTCATTCTTTCCTTTGCCATAATTGCTCCCATATATGGAATTTGCAGTATTACAAAGAGCATTGATAGTATAGATGACTGATAGACAATATTTGCAGCAAATAATCTGCCTTTAGAAACAACCATTATATTATTAACGTACCATAGACCAAGGGTTTCCAGTAACACAATTATGAAAATGGCTAATACAATATGAATTATCAAGCCTGTGAAATATACACGATGATAACCATTTTCCTTATCATTTGTACCTTCATAATTATAGAATCTTTGCATGCTTGAAGACAGTGTCGCATTAAAAAAACCAAACAATGTCACAAAACCAGCCACAACATTATAAACGCCAAAATCATCTACACCAAGAGTATGCAGTACGACACGAGATGTGTATAAAGAAACAAATAACACAAACAACATTCTAACATACAAGAACATTGTATTTTTGGCAATTCGTTTATTACCAGATTGATTTTCCATCATTTTTATTAATTTATATAAATACTCTATTTATGGGGTTAGCACTCAATTTAGGACATAGCCCTTTGTATAAGCACTTTTGCAAGTGCCTATATATTGAGATGTTAAAATTTTCACTTGTTTATTAACTATTTCATACATTTTACACACATGTGATTTTCGGCTGCACTCGGCATAGCTCAAACAAGTTTGGCTTTGCTCTCGTTGGCACGAAAATTCTTCGCTCGACAATTTAAAAGCAAGCTTTCATTGTTCTCACTTATCGAAAAAGTTTCATACCTTTTCTCGCCATGGCAAAGTTCAAGCAAGCTTGCTTTACTCATGACTTATCGAAAAAGTTCCAAATCTTCACTGCTGTACATAATTCAATGTTTAAAATTCAGCAGCAAAATTCTTCTTTCTAATTTAAGCCCTAATTTGAGTGTTTACAGTCCTTTTAAGGATTAAAGAACACTTTTAACATAAAGTGGAATATTAGATGGAACTCGATGATCTAAGCCGAAGCCAAAACTACCATCAGAAACATATTCTACTAAATTCTCCTCGTCCTTTATAGAAACTATCTTTACCTTCTTCCAACGACCTTTTTCATTATAGAAAAAATAATCGCTAGTCTTTATCTCTATTCCAGATATTTGAATACAGACAATTTCATTATGCATATAATATTTATGAGGAACACCAACTTCTTTCAAAGAAGGTTGAAAGTCAAGTAAGCCTTTTTGAAACAAAAGTGCTTGCGCTTCTTCTTTTGTAATAACCCCCTCTTCGATTTCAAAGTACAAGTTATACAGTTGCCAGGTATAACACAATCCTCTGCCATCATATTTAGCATCCTTAATCTGTTGTGAATTAAATGGTGGTGTAGTACGAGACAAGGGCTCTACGCCTCTTTCATTATTAACAATATAGAGGCCGTGAACATCAAACCTTTGTAATTCCTCTCTTCTACGGTTGACGACCTTTAATATCTGACTACATTGAGCATCCGTTGAGGTACCATTAATACCTTTTATTTCTATAACAAGAAGACCTCTTTCAATGGTCTCTATTTGGACATCTTCTTCATTGAAATCTTTGTCTAAGTTCTTATCCTTATCAATTACATTCTCAAATCCTAACCATTTGAAGAACTTTAAACATGCTTCAACCAACTCTTCGCCCGTAGCTATGATTAGCTTATGCAAGAAATTATAACGAGTTTTATTCTCCAAAAGTCGTTTCTCAATTTCTGCAAGTTCTTTTTGATACTTTTCTTTTAGTTCTTCTTTTTCGGCATGTAATTCTGATTCATTTGGCAGAAAATACTGAGATTTATTTATCCATGCGGAACTCTCGACCTCTGGTAGATAATCAGAAAAATGTACTTCCAATATTTCTTGAAAGACTTTTTTAAGTAATTCTACTTTTCTAGAAGTTTGAGGGAGAATGATAGTTATATCTTTATCACTACACCATATATATGAAACTACACTTCCATCTTTACTCAGCAATAGTGGTAAAAAATTGGGATGAGTATCTTCAACATCTCCATTCCTTTTCTTTGGAGTATTATATAGCTGATAATATTCAACATTATCAAGAAATGACTCAAATAAGACTCTTGACAACTTATTACTACATAACTTTACTTCGCTACCATATGATTGATTCGAGCAAAAATTAGTTAGATGTTCATAATTATTATTTAAAAAATTATCAACATTATAAGGATCTGCCATATCCCTAATAACATAATGTACTTCAGTAAAAGGGGCATGAAAAGCTATTTTAATAGCTGGTCGCCTTCGTTGTTTATCTAAATATTCATTCAAATAACGACTTCCACATGGACGAGGATTAAAAACAGTTTGTGGAAATCTACTCTCAAAATAATAAGCTGATTTACCTGTTATTTTTGTTCTTATATGGTCCTCATTTGCATATGGAATTATCTTATCGTCAAGCATATCTTCAACGATAATTTCATATTCTTGAAGATTGGAAGGCAAATCATAATTTAACAACAATCTTAAACTATGATTTTTATTGTCTGACACATCTATTTTTGTACCTAAACTTCCTTCATAAACATCATATCTGGATTTCAAGTATTCAATACAGTCTACATCCAAGTCTAAACAGCAAATTTTCGTTTTCTTGCGTATTGTCTCTGTAGCCATAGCTTATTAATTAACCCCATTATCTTTATGTTAATTGAGGCGTGCAGAGGATTCGAACCTCTTATTCTTCCTATTTGCACGCCTTACCATTATTTTTATTAAAACTTACGCCAAACCATTTTGTTGACAATACCAACATAAGACTGCACAATCTTCACAACCTTAGTAGATACATTCTCATCAACATAATCAGGTACTGGAATACCATGCTGACCGTCACGGCAAAGCTCTACAGCAGTATCTACTGCTTGGAGCAAAGACTTCTCGTCGATACCTGCAATGATAAAGTCGCCCTTGTCAATAGCCTCGGGACGCTCGGTGCTGGTGCGGATGCAGATGGCAGGGAAAGGATGACCTACACTGGTGAAGAAGCTGCTCTCTTCGGGAAGGGTACCACTGTCACTTACTACTGCGAAGGCGTTCATCTGCAAGCAGTTGTAATCATGGAAGCCTAAAGGCTCATGCTGGATAACACGTGGATCAAGTTGGAAGCCTGATGCTGCAAGACGGTTGCGTGAGCGTGGATGGCAGCTATAGAGGATCGGCATGTCATACTTTTCTGCCATTTTGTTGATAGCAGAGAAAAGAGACATAAAGTTCTTCTCTGTGTCGATGTTCTCCTCACGGTGAGCAGAAAGAAGGATATACTTGCCTTTCTCCAAACCAAGACGCTGATGAACGTCACTTGCCTCTATCTCGGCAAGATTGTTGTGGAGAACTTCTGCCATAGGTGAGCCTGTAACGTATGTACGTTCCTTGGGCAAACCACAGTCTGCAAGGTAGCGACGGGCGTGCTCTGAGTATGCCATATTAACATCAGAGATAATGTCTACGATACGGCGGTTGGTTTCTTCGGGAAGACATTCGTCTTTGCAGCGGTTGCCGGCTTCCATGTGGAAGATTGGAATGTGGAGACGCTTGGCACCGATGACGCTAAGACATGAGTTGGTATCGCCTAACACTAATACTCCGTCTGGCTTTGTTTGGGCAAAGAGTTTGTAAGAGCAGTTGATGATGTTGCCACATGTGGCTCCGAGATCATCGCCTACAGCATCCATGTATACCTCAGGCTCGGCTAACTTCAGGTCCTTGAAGAAAATACCGTTGAGGTTATAGTCGTAGTTCTGGCCTGTGTGGGCGAGAATGACATCAAAATACTGACGGCACTTGTTGATAACGGCAGCAAGACGGATAATCTCGGGGCGTGTGCCGACAACGATAATGAGCTTTAATTTGCCATTGTCTTTGAACTTTATGTCGGAATAGTCGAATTTGGGTTGCTTTTCCATGTTCCTTATCTTTATTGTTCTACCTTATCAAAATAGGTATCTGGCTTATTGTGGTCAAAGATTTCGTTGCAATACATGACTGTTACTAAGTCTTCGGTGTCGGAGAGGTTGATGATGTTGTGTGTGTATCCTGGAAGCATGATGACGGATTGGATTTTGTCACCACTCACTTCATAGTTCAATACTTCATCTGTGCCTTCCTTGCGGAGCTGGATAAGTCCGTGACCTGCTACAACAATAAACTGTTCCCACTTGGTGTTATGCCAATGCTCGCCTTTAGTAATACCCGGCTTAGAGATATTGATGCTTACCTGACCACAGTTGAGAGTGTGTACCAATTCTGTGAACGATCCACGTGGGTCAACATTCATTTTCAAGTCGAAGATAGCCTTGTCCTTGGGCAGATAGCTAAGGAAGGTGCTGTACAGACGCTTGGCAAATGAGTCGGCAGGAATTTCGGGTATCATCAATGTCTTGGGCATATCGGCAAACTTATGGAGCAAATCTACGATTTCACCAAGAGTAGCCTTGTGAGTAATAGGACAATAGCAGTACCTGCCTTCTGCTAAAGGATGTACTTCAAGTCCCTCAAACTCGCAATGATGTTCCTCACCCTTTAATGCGTGAATCATTTCGTCAACGAGGTCGTCGATGTAGAGCAGTTCAAGTTCTACACTTGGGTCGTTGACGGTGATGGGGAGGTCGTTGGCGATGTTGTTGCAGAAGGTGGCTACGGCACTGTTGTAGTTGGGACGGCACCATTTGCCATAGAGGTTAGGGAAACGATAAACCAATACTTTGGCTCCAGTCTCCTTGCCATACTCAAGGAACAAATCCTCGCCTGCCTTCTTGCTTCTTCCATACTCGCTGTTGCCGAAACGTCCTGTCAAGGACGCTTGCTGTGAACTTGAAAGCATTACAGGACAGTTGTTCTTATGCGACTTTAATGTGTCGAGCAAAGTAGAGGCGAAACCGAAGTTGCCCTTCATAAACTCGTCATTGTCCTTGGGGCGGTTTACGCCGGCAAGGTTGAATACGAAGTCACATTCCTTGCACCATTGGTCAAGCTGCTCGGGTGTAGAGTCGATGTCATACTCGAAGACCTCATCTATTATGAGGTCTTCGTTGCAGCGAGCCTTGCCGTCTTTAATATTGTTGAGTTGAGCACAAAGGTTTTTACCCACAAAACCTTTGGCTCCAGTAACTAAAATCTTCATACGCCTAAATTACTGCACGAAGTTGCCCTCGCCACTCAATTCTTTCTTGATGTACTCCAAAGCGCCAATCTTTGCCTTTGTTTCCTCCAAGTTCAGACGATAGGTGTTGTCTGAGTTGAACTCTTCGATTTCAGCACGCTTGGTGTCGCCCTCCTTAAAGAACTTGTCGTAGTTCAAACCACGATTGTCAGCAGGTACACGATAGAAGTTGCCCATATCCACAGCCTTGGCACACTCTTCCTTGGTGAGCAATGTCTCGTACATCTTCTCACCATGACGAATACCGATAACCTTGATGTCTTCCTTCTTGCCACCGAAGAGCTCGCATACCGCCTCAGCCTGTGTCTGAATGGTACAAGCAGGAGCCTTCTGTACAAGGATGTCACCGTTCTGACCATGCTCGAAAGCAAAGAGAACGAGGTCAACAGCCTCTTCCAATGACATGATGAAGCGAGTCATCTTTGGCTCGGTCAATGTGATAGGGTTGCCATTGCGAATCTGATCTATCCACAAAGGAATTACTGAACCACGTGAGCACATCACGTTACCATAACGTGTGCAGCAAATCTTGGTCTTTCCTGAATAGCGACTTTTTGCCACAGCTATCTTTTCCTCAATAGCCTTGGTGATACCCATAGCATTGATTGGATAAGCAGCCTTATCGGTAGAGAGGCAAATAACAGCACCTACACCAGCCTCAATAGCGGCAGTAAGCACATTGTCAGTACCAATAACGTTAGTCTTTACAGCCTCCATCGGGAAGAATTCGCATGAAGGGACCTGCTTCAAGGCTGCTGCGTGGAAAATATAATCTACACCAGGCATAGCGTTACGGCATGATTGCAAATCACGTACATCACCAATAAAGAACTTAATCTTGTTGGCCACATCAGGGTATTTTACCTGATATTCATGGCGCATGTCATCCTGTTTCTTCTCATCTCGTGAGAAGATACGAATCTCACCGATATCTGTACGAAGAAAACGATTCAATACTGCATTACCAAAGGAACCAGTTCCACCAGTAATCATAAGGGTTTTACCTGCAAAAATACTCATAATCTTTTGTGATTTATTGATTATTATTTATTGTAATTTCTTTTCTTGTATATAGTAAATCATACCACAAGGTGTAACATAGAAGTTGGGGAAACCATCAGCTGAAGCCTCAAACGACTCAATAAGCATGCCGTTTTCATCATACATATTCCGACGTACACGACCGCGCACTACACTTGTCACCTCACTAGTCGCTCTATGTCTGTGGATAGACAACACTGTACCTGGTTCCAAGGCATTAAGCATACGCTGACCCTGATCATCTGCACTGTTGCGCAAATCATAAGCCTGACGCAAACGTGGATTCTGTTTTGCCTGAAGAGTCAGCGAATCTAAAAGTTGTTGGTCAATTATCATTGTTGTAAATATTTTAAACGTGAATCTGTCGTTTATGCTTCTCTATTGTTCTTGGAACACGAATTGTCATAAATTATCCATGAATTTTGCCATGAATTATTCTTTGAACATTAATGACCGTTAATTGAACATTAATTATCCGTTAATTATGTTATTACTCAATTTAGGGCATAGCCCTTTGTATAGGCACTTTTACAAGTGCCTATATATTGAGATGTTAAAAATTTCACTTGTTTATTAAGCATTTTCATACATTTTACACACATATAATTTTCGGCTGCACTCGGCATAGCTCAAACAAGTTTGGTTCTGCATTCGTTGGCACGAAGACTCTTCGCTCGACAATTTAAAAGCAAGCTTGCTTTGCTCTCACTTATTGAGAAGTCTTCCACTCCCAATGTATTCAATATGACTCGGCTCGTGTACAGCGACACCACCATCATAAAGAGCATGCGGAAGTAAAGTATTATTCGCTTGTTGTTATCAGATTGAAGTGACATGGTGTTAACTTATCATTTAAGAATGCCTTTCTGATGATACAAACTATCAAGTCCATTTGTTCCTTTTCTGCCTTGCATCATCTTCAAATCGTTTACATCAAGAAGATGAAATGCTCCCGTCTTTAATGCATGCTGCATCTTTAGAATTCCTCCAACCGCCAAAGACTCTGTAAGCGCAAAAGTTCTTTCTATAGATTCTGTCCGTAATCTATTTGGAAGAATCTTAGGAAGACTATTTGCAAATTCGGTTTCTTGGTATATCCAAGGGGACAACGAAAGGTCCTTAATGCCATCTTTGAGTGTCAATGAGTTGTTACTCTCTATAAACAAGAAACATTCAGATCGTTTTATGGCATTCAACATAGCCATACTTAATAAGGTATGGACATGAGATGTGGAAAAATTGCGTTTATTGTAATTATAGTTATTATTAGTTGTATTCTTGCAATATTTATCATCTATTGCTTTCAGAAGCAAGTCGGCACTATGCCATATAGTTGAATCTAAGAATACATGTAAATTACATTGCACAGTCAAGAACCAATATAAATATTGGGCTTTCTCTTCATCTAAATGAGAATATGAAATAAATACATCATAATGTGCTGGTGTATTGCTATTGGTATCAAAAGGAAAGTTCAAAGTAGACAAGTCCGCTCCATCAATAACACCATCATGGGTACAAACTTCCAATATCTTCTCATAAAAATCCTGTGAGCAATCAGCTTCAGAAACCAATTGTGGCATAGGGTACTCATGCGTAAGAGCATCTAATGCAGCTATATTTAGCTTAAATGACTCAAACATAGTATAAGCTTACTGATAATTAAACAAACTACTATCTATCAAATATAGAAACCTTAGATTTGTCACCATTATAAATTACGACATTTACAATACCAACAAGTTTTTCTCTATATAAATCTATTGTAGAAAGAATCGTATGTAATGATTCCTTATGAGAAAGACTTGTACGAGACATACCTGTTCCAACCAATGGTATATAGCACTCGTCACCTTGTGATTGAGTATTAACAAAATCCAAGAGCAATACTAACGAAGAAATAACACTTTCTTTTGTTGCATGAGCAACATTTGCTTGGTTGAAGTCTGACAAAGCCCACAAAACATAATTCACGTTATTTGTACCATTCATTATAGCACATGTACCTGTCGGATATTTTCTTTGACTTCCTCGTTTGTTACTGTCAGTTTGATATTGAATACCTTTTGCATCTAGGAATTCATAAATCGCATTCTGTATTTCTGCAGGGGACATATTCTTTTCAGCTTCATATAATTGCAGCCACTTTCCATGAATTGTTTTAACCGAAACCAACGGATTTGGAACAGTAGGGTCTTCTACTATCGTATCAAAGTGGCTATTGACTGGGATTACTATCAATTTATTTCTTGTCGAACAGCTAAAAAATATTCTTTTCTTTCCAACAGAAAGTATATCGCCATATTTCACACAGAGTTTCGCTTGTCCACGCTCCCATATAGTTTCTGTACTTGTGAAAATAATTGTGCATATAGCATACAATATAACAAATAGCAAAAGTGTTAAAAGTATTATGACTTTTGTCCTCGTTTTTTCAATTCCAATATCGTCCCATGATACGAAAGCAAGAAATATAGACAATACACCAAAAAGTATTGCCCATATATTTTTCCCGACTTTATATATTTTCTCTACTTTTCCTCTCATAACTATTTTATTTGCAAATTGCATCCTTTATTCTTTGATAATTCCAATATCTTTTACCGTCTTCTCCAATCCTATCAGATGGGATGTGAACACCTACAGCCGTTAAGCAATCAGGGCAAAGACTTTTGTCCACCGATAGTCTGTTGTTATAGATTACAACGATATTTTTAATTTTCCCATCATTAAAGTCTTTGAGCGCCATGTCACACTCGTAATCAACATAACTTCTATAATCAATGCTGTTGCAACGTGACAAAGAGCAATAAGGGTAAATGCCATACAATTCTTTCTTATAATAACAGCATAATGCGCAAGATCCACTTCTCAAACTTTTTGTCTTTGGACCAACAACGAGCACAAAGGTTTTACACAGATTCATGCGTTGGCGCAGTGATTTCTTTATGCTGCAATTATGCGAGTTGTCGTTAGATGACGTGAATTCATGAACGTCTGTAAAACTTAATGCCAATCGTTCACTATCATTCCATTCATGAAGTTTATCTATTAAATCTCTATCGCCATCCCAATCACCAGCCAGGTATGTCTTGGTGCGATAACTCATATCATATATACTCATAATTTATCATTTATTTTCCAAATTCTTTAATTTTCTACTCCACCTTCAAAGACAAACAAGCAGTTGTCCATGTTTTGTTAGTACTCAATTTAGGGCATAACCCTTTGTATAGGCACTTTTGCAAGTGCCTATATATTGAGTTCTATACATCTCCTCGCCATGACATTGCTAAAGCAAGCTTTGCTCTGTTCATTTGGCTTGACGGAAACGCTGTTAGAAATTTCACTTGTTTGTTAACTATCCCATACATTTTCTTCGCTCTGAATTAAGAAATCTACCATTTCCAATTACCTTGTTTGTCATAGAAATACTCAATGGGAGAACATACTCACCAGTCCAACCACTACATTATATATATCATAGTCCTCTACACCGAGTGTATTTAATATTACTCGTGAGGTAGAAAGACTCACAGTCTTTATAAATACCATTCGCACATATAAGAGCAAAGTATTCTTGGCTATTCGTGTGTTGTTATATGATGTTTGACACATCGCAAGTTTTTATAAAAAGCATTCAGTTTCTAAAAAACATCCGTTGTCTCATTATTCATAAAAGTAATCGTCAGCAGTCACCTTCGTTGAAACTCTTAAATCGGAATCATCAAGAGCTTTTCTAATCAAAGCTTTATTATAAGGTACATGAAGTACTGGTACCTTGTACTTGTTGTCTCTAAATACTGGTAACTTATCCCATAAGTTTTTTACTTTTGTAGTAAAACCTGATGGAGTATGAATGTCTGCTTTTGTGGTGAGTTCAGGATATACAACTATTATTGGCAAGCCTTTAGTGTTGATAGCATAGTCTATTTCCTCTCGCAAGGCTCTGCTATATTTCGTTTCTGAGCTCAAAAACAAAACAACATTTGCAGAAGCGTTTAATCTCTCATGAAGTCTTGGCTTTAACGTTTGCTCCCAATCACTTCCGTCACGAACGGAATATGTTTTGTTATGAGAGTCAACAAATGGGAAAGACGAGTCAGCAGTCTTCCATGCTTTCAATAAATTGTAATAACAAAAATCCTTTGCAGCATTTGCACCTAAATTGTATTGATTAAAAGGCTCTGCTACATAAAATGCGCAATAATTTCCTGTCCTGTTAGCCATAGTTTTATATATTATGAATTGATATTTTATCTTTATCTCCTTTCCATATCACGATATGAATATCTGCGGAGATTTTTTCACGATTGATTTTAAAAGCTTGAATTAGATATTTCAGAATATCTTTTTGAGAAATATCAGTTCTTGCTAAATTAGAACCAATCAATGGCATTATTATAGGATAACCTTGTGAACGAGTGTTGCAATATTCTATTAGTCTTTGTATTGCAAGGACAAATTCATCCTTGGACGTACTTGCCATAAAATGCGAGTCAAACTTGGTTAGTCCTAAAAAGAAATATATAATAGGATTGTCTCCTTGTATCTCTGCTATAGTTCCCACATCATATCGAAAGGTATTTCCTTTGGATTTATTCGCCCGAGTCAAATCAACATAATGTTCACCGCGAAGTTTCTCTTGAATTTTCTCATTCAAGGTGTTTGGTGTGTATAGTCCTTTTGCATACATCTCATTCATGACCCTTCCATGTTGAGATTTATCAGAAACAAGGTCATTGTCAACTATCGTGTCAAAACACCTGTTGACTGAAACAACTATATTTCTTCTTTCTTCATAGTTAGCACTAAGAATAGAAGAGGAATACATATCTCCATATTGCACATAGACTTTATGACCTGAATTTGATGTTAACACAACCTTCTTAGTTTGGGATAAAGTTAACCATGTCACAACAATACAACAGATTATTGAAATCCCCAACAATACACCAATGGAAAATAGAAGCTTACACCAAAAAGTCCAATCCTTTGGCAAACAATCACTAAAAGAGAACCACACAGATAGAAAACCACAGATGGTATAAACGCATCCTACCAACTGACGGGTACTCTTCATGATAAAAGCACTATCAAGCCAAAACCTTGAAAAGAAATTCTTTATTTTAAGCATACATTAGCAACTTTAAAAATTGAAAATACGGATAACTTTCTATAATGTATGTGTCATACATCTTAGATTCAAGAAATCATCATATTTCAGAAAAGAAAAATTATCCAGTTCGGAAATCTCAGGTTCGACTTTTAAGTCTTTCGATTCATTCCTTTTGCTACTGATTTTTGTTCAGCAGCAAAGTTAATATCTACTTCTTAGTGAACAATATGGAGAAATAGACGGTTACAATGGAATATTTTATCCAAAAGATACAAGAGCGATGTCTTACCTGAATTATTCTTTCCAATGATAAGGGATAGCTCTTGATCCAAATCTACAGAGAAATCTTTAAGTAGACGGAAGTTCTGTACTGTTATTTTGCTTAGAAACATTTTTCTTTTATATTGTAAGCATCCAACCCCTATGGTAATACTGCTCAACCCCAGTAAACACTGGGGCTGAGAGATTCCCATCGAGTTGAATAAATTTGTTATTTATTTTTTATTAACACCCAATATATCCAGTGCCATCTGATCATAATCTGTTTTTCTACTTACGACCATGTCAAAGAAGTTTGCAGGTTTCAACAAAGGTGTGAATTGTGGCAGCTATCATCGCGCCATTCTCACAACTATAACCACCAAAACTTTTCCTCAAATTAGTAGATTCCATAAAGTCTCAATGTCTTTTGAACTCGTTGCCATAATTCTAATATTTTTAGGTTTACGGCACAAAGTTTATCTCTTTTAAACAGAACGCCTAAATAGGGGTTGGATGCTTACAAAGTTAGTACTCAATTTAGGAATTAGTAAAAGATCGGACAATATGTGGATTCTCCAGAAGCAATTGAGTGCTTACGTATTATTTCACACTTATCTCACTCACTTTATTATTGTTCGTCATATTTAATCTCAGACAACTCATTTGCTAAATCTATCATTTCTTGCGTCCAGCATTTGAGAGATTTCATATTACTTTCTAGTTTTGTATAATACGAATCATTGAGTATGGCTGTTGCCACAACAGAAGAATACTCTTTTTCTTTTTTTCCTAAAGACAATAAGCTACACACATTATTCCGAAGCCTTCCCAAGCCTTGAGGTGTTTGCAGTCTCTGACCATTTATAAACTCTTCTGAAGTTTCATAAAGGTTTTCTATTTTTTGCGTAACTTCTGCCATCAATTTATATCTTGGCATACAATGCCGCTCTTGATCATTGAGATTTAAAGCCGTTATTGTCATTTTACCCAAGTCATCTTTCCCTCTAAATCTCACACACTTATATAATACCATATGATCTTGAGGGATATCGATTGAAGGATTTATTATTGGTTCTACTATGGTATCATGGGTTCCTTTTGTTGTATTGCATTTTTTACAACTTGGCAGAAGATTTTCCCATTTTACGACTTCTTCAGGATAAGAACTTTTATCATGGAAATGCTCTATTTCCATATATTTACTTTCTTCATTCAGCAAACATTCACAATAGCAACACTTGTTATATGACATCGACATCAAAGCATCATGAATATATTTTTCTTTCCAAACTGTTTTAGAATGATCGTTCTTATATAATTTCGTTTTTTGATTAACGACATCATCAGTGAGTTCTTCGGGCTTTCTTGTTCTTTCTATATGAATCATTATCAACCTCCTATCAACTGTATTTCCAACACCTTACGTAATACATTGTCAGGATGCAACATACGATTTAATTCTTCATATATAGAACGAGCTGTATCGATATTATCATCTTGCAAAGCAGAATTAAACTTTTCTAAATAATCTTTGTATAATGCAGAACGTGTATCTTTCATTCCCATTACATCCTGTAATATTTCTTCTATCGTCCACCCTTGACATCCATACTTTGTGTTTACTATTGGATTCATTTTTACATTGCTTTCTGAATCTGCAACCAATGGTATAACCTCGCTTGGTTTGGCCACCTGAATGACATGTGGACTGTGTGTAGATGTAAATATCTGTGCTTTGGGAAGCATCTTATGCAGTACTATATATATCTTAGATTGCAATTCAGGGTGAAGGTGAACATCTATTTCATCCACAACTAACACTCCATCAAAATCCCTAACACATATATGTGGATTCTTAAAACGGTATTCAATATCTTTTATGATTCCTAACAATACTATAACATAAGAAATATAACCTGAAGATAATTGCTCTAATACAATCTTGCCCTTTGGTGTATTCAAAATAATATCAAAGCTTTCAGGATCCACCTTATCAAAACTAAAGTCCAAAGACATTGTTGCAAAAATCTCTTGTGCTAACTTTAAATTTTCCAACTGTTCTTTGCACAAAGAATCACTATGAGTAGACCATAGATAACGATTAATGAACCATTTTTTTATTTCAGAAAAAGAGGTTCCTTCATAAATTTGATCGGAAAAAGAAAAAGCATTAAAAGTAGGATCCTTAGCTATTGAATTTACTTGAACATATGATAAAACTCGATTTGTCTTATAATAAACGAGCTTTAAGGCTTCATCCTTATAATTATAATTTGTTTCTGTTGTTTCGTATGGTCTTAAAACCTTAATTGTTGTTTCTTTAACATTTGCTTCAGAATTCTCATTTGCAAAACTTGTGCTCCAAGTTCCTATATTTGATAGAGAATTTCGCCTTAAAGAATACTGATTGTAACTAAAAGTTTGGGCTATACATTCCAAAACTGTCGTCTTACCAATACCATTAGAACCACAAATGATATTGAAATGTGGATTAAAATCCAAATGAAGATTGAAAATTGGACCTATACCATTTATATCTATAGAGTTTATTCGTAACATGTTTCTTGATATTTATACTATATGTTATTACTCAATTTAGGGCATAGCCCTTTGTACTGGCTCATTCGCAAGTCTTACAATACGTAGGGGTATTGTTTTGCAAAGTCGTTTTGCTCTTCTATCACCATTTTGCTCAGTACTGGCAGCATACGTTCTATCTTGCGACATTTTACCTTGTTATAATAGAAGTCTATGTCGTCGAGCAGTTCATTGCAAAGAGATTCGGGCATGTCGCCACCATAACCACAGGCAACAACTGCTATTGCAGACAACCTGCGGGCATCTTTGTCGTTACGGAATGTGCTACTCATAAGGATATTGGGCAGCATATCGTAAAGGACATTGCAATAGTGAAGCAGATCGTTGAAGTCGGGTGATAAAGTGAGGTATGCCTCGAGCATCTCTTCCTGATATTGACGGAGCAACAAGAGAAACTTCTGCTTTGCCATCTTGCCTTTTATGTTTTGTGTCATTACCCAGAAAAGGGCATGAGACAACACTATACGGTCTTCGGAAGAGTGATAGTAGAAGGAACTGTCTTCTGGCTTGCTGTCCTTAAACAGTTTTTCTTCCATTTCAGCAAACATCTGCTTGCGAATTTCAGGGCGCAATGCTTGTCTTATTTTCATTGTTCTCACTTATCGGAAATGTTTCATACTTTTTTATAATTTAAGCCCTAATTTGAGTGCTTACATATTAAATTCCCCTTTACTCTTGCCATCGCTTGCGCAAGATTATACCTTTGCAACTGTTGAATGTTGAGTTTTGAATTGTGCGCTTTGCGCATTAGGATTTGTTCAATGTTGAATTGAGAATACCTAAATCAAAATCCAAAATTGTACAATTCACAATCGGCTTAGCCGACAATTCAAATTTCAAAACTCAAACAGATAGCCGTAGTTGTTTTGCAATGCCTCAAATTCTGTTTCGCAGCGTATGTGCAGCTCTTTGTTGCTGTCTTTGAAGATATTTATAGCTTTCTCTATCTCTTCCTTTACGGTTCTTCCTGCTTCAAAAATGGGTTTAAGCTCGTCCTTGAAATAGTCGATAAAAGGTGCATAGTAGTAGCCTATCTCTTCTATCATGAAATAGAAGGTGTCATAGG
>OIWV01001243.1_pt1 | contig 22312 bp, 10 predicted proteins | sample 1587751 | NCBI WGS metagenome assembly OIWV01 (sample SAMEA3888913, study PRJEB22519) | human gut metagenome | biome: human gut; feature: human-associated habitat; material: faeces | place: Denmark | collected 2010
TATTGTTACCTATATAATATAGGCAAACGACCAACTTCTTGATTTTCAATCAAAGTCCAATTTAGAGCGAGTTATAACATTTAACACCACTGCCGCCAAGGTAACTATGCCTATGCACGTAAACATTGAGGGCAAGTCGTATCTGATAAAGAAGTTTGGCAGATCCGACCTCTCAGTATTTGATTGGTCGGGAGCACAGTCGGTAACAAACCTTGACCTTTCGATTGTGTCGGAGGTTAATCTGTTGATGAAGGGTTCTGCCGTTACCGACCTTACCCTAAGCAGTATCGCAGCTGTCAACAGTTATTCGGATCTCGAGAATGTATACCTGCACCTGCCATACGGAGCACAGCGCAGCAGCTATTCGTATATGGGCTTCAAGCGTGTGCTTATTGGTGAGGAGCAGCCCTCTTATCCCGAGCCTTCCGACCAGGATTGCTGGGTGATAGCAGGCGACCGCGAGGGCGAATACTTCAGCATCCAGCTCTACGATAGCCGATTCCGTGTTGTCGAGATTTTCTCACAGGAAGAGAGTGTAACTCTGCCAGTGGGTACTCCGTATGCAGGCGGAAGAGCATATTGGCTTACTGGAGTGGGCTATACCAACTCGTACAACTACAATAGTCTTTGGGCACATGCGCCAAATCTTAGAAGTATCAGTGTTCCTAAAGATTACGACAACCTGTATATCTATTGGAGCAACAGTCCTATCAAGGAGGTACATCTTAAGAATAATTTAGAGTTTAACCCAGAGTGGAAGGTGCCTACCACCAACTGGAGCCTGCCGTCGGACGTAACTGTATACATCGACTCGCAGGAAGCCTACAACATGTTTGCTGCTGACGGCAAGTGGTCGTCTGCCATCCTTGCACCAGAGGGATGGGAGTTTGAGTGGATGGCTGTAAATGTGGCTCGCAAGGGCGAGTTTGCACAGACCTATATCGAGATGACCGATGCCGACTGGAGCAAGGGCATAAACGTAAAGGTTATTGGTGCGCTTAACGAAACCGACCTTGCCAACATGAAGAAGCTTACAAAGCTTCGCTGCCTTGACCTTAGCGACGCAACATTTGATGCTCTGCCCCAATCGTTCCTTTCAAACAATAACACCTTGAACGAGATTACGCTGCCGGAGAATATCAAGATAATACCAAGCTTGGCGTTCAACTACTGCAAGAACCTGAGAAAGGTACACGCAACGGGTCTTAACCGCATTAACGAGTCGGCATTCTCTGAATGTCGTAAGCTTACCGATATCGACATATCTGATGTTGTTGTTATCGAGCGCAACGCCTTTAGCGATTGTGAGCAGTTTGCTCCGGCAGAATTGCCAGCAAATATGACCTTCCTCGGTCCGTCGGCTTTCTATAACACAGGTGTAAAAGAGGTGGTTATACCTAACAAGGTATTGAAGATTGGCAACATGGCATTTGCTAATTGCAAGAAGCTTAGAAAGGTAACAATGCACGACGCTGTATCGGGCATCGGCAGCGAAGCCTTTGAGTATTGTCCGCTTCTCGCCGAGATTAATATACCTGAGGCGGTTACATTCATTAATGATGAAGCCTTCATTGGATGTACATCTCTAACCGAGATAACCCTCCCTTCTAATCTTGAGAGTATAGGCAGCAGCGTGTTCCAGAACTGCAACAAGCTCACCACCATTAAGTGTAAGGCAGTGACACCGCCGGCTACAAACGGCAACTTCACCAACGGTATGGACCTCAACCACTGCACATTGTATGTGGCACCGTTCACTATCGACGCTTATCGTGCAGCCGACAACTGGAAGGACTTCTTTATAATCAAGCCGCTCAACGAGCCGGTTAAGAACATCGACGTAAGGCGTCCGATGACGTTCGACCTTATGTCGGAAGACAACGCCGTATTGCAGGACAATCCTAACATGTTGCTTGGCTACAATGCCAAAAACAACAGCTATAACAGCTACAGCACTGTAGGACAGCTGTCAGCTTCGGGCGACGGAACCCTATCGGCTGGTGTGTTCAAGATATATAATGTGTTGTACGACCGCAGTGCTTATATAGGCTCAAACAACGGCAACTATTACAGCGACGATATGCGCCCGACATTGCTTAACAATGCCGAGAATATGCGTGCCGACAGTGTGGTATGTATCGCCAAGTTGGAGAAGAACAGATGGCACTTCATCTCGTTCCAGTACGACGTGCAGATGAAGGACATCTACGGACGCAATGGCACCGACTTCGTTATACGCCAGTATAACAGCGAGAAGCGTGCCGCTGCCAAGGCCGAAGACACCGGTAAGAGCAACGCGCCTATGTACGGCATGGGTACAGGCGGTACAGACGGCGGTACCACCGTGGTAAACGAAAGCAACTGGGAGGACGTGCCTGCCGACGGCGTGCTTGTTGCAGGCAAGGGCTACATCATCCAGGCTGCCAACAACAACACCAAGACCAATGGCGATACTTATGACGCGGTAGTAGAGTTCCCGTCGCGCAACACCGTTACAAAGAATCGTCTGTTTACCTCTTCCGACATCATCGTGCCGCTTGAGGAGTATCCAGCCGAGTTTGCGCACAACCGCTCATGGAACCTCGTGGGCAACCCATACCCATGCTACTTTGACATGCACTCTCTGAAGGACAACTTCTATACACCTATCGTTCTGTGGAAGGGCAGCAGCTACCAGGCCTACTCGCCAGTAGACGACGGCATCATCCTGCGTCCTAACGAGGCGTTCTTCGTACAGCGCCCGATAGATGTAGAGCAGATGGTGTTTGGCGCCGAGGGCCGTATGCACTACAACGACGCGTTGGCTGCTACTTACAACAACACCAACAAGCCTGGTGTGAAGTACGCACCGGCACGCAGCATCAACGGCGCAGAGCGCAACGTCTTCAACTTTACACTTGAGGGCTGCGGCAGCGACAACCGCGCTCGTATCGTCATGAACGAGAAGGCAACTATGGGCTACGACCTCGACCGCGATGCAGCCAAGTTCTTTGCATCTACACCTATGGGTGCCGAGATATACGTTGACGGCGACGTGAAGTACGACATCTGCGAGCGTCCGCTGGCAGAAGGCACAGCCAAGCTTGCCATGCGTGTGGCAACAGCCGGCGAGTATACCATAACACTCTCGGGCAAGTATGCAGAGGGCTGGACCGTTATGCTCACCGACACACAGACCGGAGCCACTGTTGACCTTGGCAAGGATGCCTACCGCTTCGAGGCAGCAGCCGGCACAACAGCAGGCCGCTTCGTCCTTAGCTTCAAGGCTCCTGCCGTTACGGCTATCGACGCTATCGACGCAGAGATTGACGCCGACGCCGAGGTTAGCGTTGTCAATGCTTCGGGCATGACAGTGTACAAGGGACGTCTTGCCGACTTCAAGGCAAAGGCTACTGCTGGTGTCTACGTCGTTGTTTGTGGCGACAAGACATATAAGACTGTGATAAAGTAGGAACTTTTAGAATTAGTTTTTTATGAGACACATATTTAATAACATACAACGCTCAGCCATGCTGCTCGTCCTGCTTATAGCAGGATGGGTGGCGGGCATCCCGTTGTCGGCTCAGACGGTGGTAGAGCTGGTGCCAGACCAGAATACCCCCAATGCGTCCGAATTTACGAGCTTGAGCGATGAGGCTACTGGCGTATCGTTTGCGTTCGATATAGGAGAGGGCAAGAATACTCCGACGTATTATACCAGTGGTGGCGGTGCCATCAGAGCATACTACGGCAACACTATTACGATGACAGCGCCTAAGGGCAGTGTTGTTACGAAGATTGAGTTTTTCACGGCTTCTTACCAGTACTGCAACGACACGACGTTGGTTGTTCCTAAGGGCACTACCGTTACTTACGACGCTTCCACCCATATATATACGTGGGAGAACTTAACCGCTGAAAGTACAGCCGTCTTTAGTGTGGTTAATGTGGTTAAAACCCAGTTCCGCATCAAGTCGATTAAGGTATATCTCAGCTCTGAGGGCGATGTTAAGCCAAAGCCAAAGGCTCCGGTATTCGCAAGAACATCGGGCGAGTTCTACAAGACGTTCGACCTAACCATTACCGATGCCAACGACCCGGCTACCACGATACGCTATACCCTTGACGGCAGCGAGCCAACCGCTACCACAGGCACCGTATACACTGGCCCTATCACTATAACAGAGGGAGCCGACGTTACGGTTAAGGCAGTGTGCGTGAGAGACAAGGAGGTTAGTATTGTGACATCTGCCAAATACACCTACGTTGCCAAGCACCTGCTTAAGTTCAAGACGAACAACGCGAGTGGTATTAACTCTGTCGACTACTCGTCGTCATCAGAGTATGGCTCGTTCAATGCCAACGGCGAAGCATATATAACCGATGGCCAAGGAGTGGTGATGAGCTTTATGTGCAACGAAGGCTACCGCCTGCGTAGTGTCAAGCTCAACGATGCCATTGTTGATATATCATCGTATAAGGGTTTACAGTTCACAATGCCGGCATCGGATGTAGAGGTAGTGGCAGACGTTTTGTTCGACCCTTCGTCGCCATCCGATCCAGAGTCACCGGCAGCGCCAGTTACTACATACAAGCTGTCAGTGGTAGCCAATCCGGTAGGAGCGGCAAGCGTAGGTGGTGCAGGCAGCTATGCCGCCAACGCTTCAGTGTATGTAAGTGCAAGCGCAAAGAGAGGCTATGTGTTTACAGGTTGGACCCGCGACGGCGAGCCAGTAAGCTCAAGAAGCAGCTTCAATTACACAATGCCGGCATCGGATGTTGTGCTTACAGCCAACTATGTATACAACCCAACCAACCCCTCAGACCCTCAACAGCCTACGTTGAAGCACCCGCTTACAGCCATAGCTTCGCCTGCAGGTTCGGCTACATTCAGTCTGCCGGATTCCGAGATAGAGTTTGGTAAGAGCTACACCGTCAGGGTTACTCCTAAGAGCGGCTACCTGTTTAAGGGTTGGATACTCAATGGCGTGGCACAGGAAGAGAAGTCTACCGCCTTCACTGGTACCATGACAGATGCCGGAGCACACCTTGTGGCTTTGCTTGTGTTCAATCCATCGTCGCCGGGCAATCCGGGCGCCAACTACTACAACGCCGTAACGGGCCAGGTAATAATAGACGACTTTGTACAGGGCTACCTGTCTAATGCCCTCAATACAGTTGTGGGTGGTACCGATTATAGTAATGTGAACAGCATTATTGTGAAAGGCCTAATCAACTCAAGCGACTATTATACGTTGAGACAGCTCACCAATGCGTCTACAATAGACATCTCGCGTACGGGTGGTACAGGTGTAGTGCCGGGTTCTGCCTTCCGAAATATGGCAATGTCCAACTTGCTGTTGCCGTCTAACGTTACGTCTATAGGCTCTAATGCCTTTGACGGATGCTCCAACTTGACAGCCATAACCGTCTATGCAATGGAGCCGCCGGCATGTACGTCTAATACATTCAGCAACTTTACCAATAAGGCCAACTGCACAATATACGTGCCAGAGGAGGCTGTAGAGCTGTACAAGGCTGCCCAGTATTGGAAGGAGTTCAACATCATGCCTATCACCAACGATGCCCATACGCTGCAGGTCAATCTGCCAGCCAATGGCACCGACGGACGCTATAAGAACAACACCATAGAGTTGGTCAACATCAACTCGGCTGTGCGCCAGCGTTATGTCATAACCGACCGACAGCTGTACACCTTCAACGGATTGCGCAAGGACGAGCAGTATAATATATATATGTACTCGCGTGCGGGCTTGGAGATAGGACGTATAGAGAATGTCCTCATCCCCGACAACGACTTTGCGGTGACTTTCAACACGCTTAAGCAGCTTTATAATGTAGAGGCTAAGGTGGTTTCGCCCGACGGCGAGGACTTTACGGCACAGACAAAGGTAGAGTGGCTCAAGCCTCTTGAGGACGGAACAACCACGTATCTGCGCAAGGCGGTATCGCTTGGCGAGATTCCGGAGGGACAGGCTCTCGTTTGTCGTGTAACGCTAAGCGAGAAACTCGGCATTGCCTACAAGGCTCCTGCCGACGTGCAGTTCACCGTAAGCAACGAGCAGAACGTCTGCACCGTTGCCTTGGAGCCGCTGCGCAGCGTTACACTCAAGGGTGTTGTGGTAGACGGCGACGGCCAGTATATATCAGGTGCGTCGGTATCGGCTACGCAGACACTCAATGGCAAGTTCCAGAAGACGTACACCGCCAAGACCGACCGTCAAGGCGAATGGACAATGTCGGTAATAGCCGCACCCGAGACCCGACTGGTTATTACAGCCAACGAGTGTGTCAACAAGCTCGACACTATAGGCGCCTTTGCCGACGACGAGACCATGCACGATATGGGCAAGACCATGATGAAGTCGATTGTGGGAGCACGTGTAACCTACGGATTCACATATCAGGCTGCCGGTTCGGATGTCAAGCAGACCAGCTACTCCGACTATCGCAACGTGGCTGTAAGCGTGTACAACATTACACAGGACCGCCCGCAGAAGGAATTGTCGGTGCAGTATCCTTCAATATCAGTGCTCGACGAGACCGTCAACCCCGGCGACCAGCTGCGTCTGACTGCTGTATCAAAGACCAATGCGTTCAGCCCGATAGAGCGCGTCGTTACCGTGGGCGACAACCGTCGTGCCGAGGCAACATTCGACGTAATGAGCAAGGGTTGCATAGCAGCCTCGTTCGGCACGACCGACAACCCCGCTGTCGTGGCTATGCTTTACTCTGCCAAGGGCGAGTTGCTTAAGAAGATGGCTTACACAGAGGCTAAGGCAAACTTCGCCGATGTGGATGACGGCGACTATATAGTTGTAACTATGGGTCAGTCGGAGCTGATGAACTCTATCCTGCGTCTGTCGGCTTTCGACGAGATAGGTCTTGCTGAGGGCAAGGAGTATGTCAAGAACAACGTTAAGGTGGAGAGCGGAAAGATAGCCTCGGTACACAATGAGGTGGTTCCGTCGTTCGACGAGAGTCTCTTCTCGTACACCACAACTTCTACTGCCTTCTCTTCAAACAAGAGCAGCATAACCAACGGCAAGTATCTGACCCTCAGTTCGTCAATCGACTTCAAGGGTGTGTATAAGCCAGGCGTAAGCAATGTAAGGCTTGTTGTAGACCTTCCGGATGCCTGCGACTTTGTAGAGAAGTCGGTTATACAGGGTCCAAAGCTCATACCTTACACCCTCAGCGGCAAGCGCTTGACCATACAGCTTGGCGACAGCTATCAGGCACAGACACGTTTCTGTGTTATACCTACAGCCAGCGGTTCGTTCAACGCTACTGCCTCGGTGGTGTTCGACTATAACAACAACTCTGTGACACAGCCTATCGGCTCTTCGGCAGTGGAGGTTAAGGACATCGAGATATCTGCACCTACAACCATAGCAAGCACAACCTTCACCGTAACGGGTACAGCACGTGCCAACTCGACGGTTAAGGTGTACGAGGGCGGTACGCTGTTGGGCCAGGGCAAGGCCAATGCTGCAGGTACATGGATGGTAGATTGCGAGTTGGCAGATGCCTACAACCTTTCTACCCATTCTGTTTTTGCGGAGATAACAACTCCTCAGGGCAATGTCATGCCTACCGAGACCAAGCAGATAACGTACGATATGAATGCTATCCAGGTGTCGAAGGTTACGATGTATCATCTCAACCCAGAAATGGGCAGAACCTACGAGTCGGTGTTCGACTTCCTCAATCCTAAGTCGTCGCCAACACAATGGATTGTGTACTATCCTAACAAGAAGTTCACCTATACTGTCGAGTTTACCAACAACGACCCCGAGCGCATCTCTAACGTAGTGTTGTATGTTCATACAGCCGACGGCAAGTTTGTCCCTTGCGACGCTACTTACGATGCCAACAAGAAGTTGTGGTATACCGAGATAGACATGGGACACAACTCGGACAACTACTATCCGGTGAACTGCTCGGTAGACTTCGACTATGAGGGCAGATCGGTAATCTCGCGCAACGAGATAAACAACGCGCCGGTAGATGTGGCTACACACAATGCCGATGCCAAGAAGTTGATTGACGCTGTCAATGAGTTGGCTGCCAAGATAGAGGCAATGGACATCAAGACACAGTACAACGAGATAGTTAAAGCCAATGCCGAGATGGATGCTCTGTTGGGTCTCAACACCGTGACAGAAGACACTGAGGCAGGCAGTAAGGACTATAATGAGCTGTTGAAGGAAGCCGAGTCGGTGTTCACTTCAACTGACGAGTTGATGGAGCAGTCGGCAGGCAACTTGTTGCCGAACATTGCCGACATCAAGACGGCAGGCACATTCAGCCTCGACGACTATGGTGTTAAGGGCGAATTGAAGATGCTCTCATGCGAAGGCTTGACCGAATCGTCTATGATAGACAATGGCTACGAAAGCCAGGAGGTAGACGATGGCTCTAAGATATATATGAAGGTGACGGACAACTCGGTTGATGTGGTCGACTTTGCCAACAACACACGGTACGTCATCAACTACTCTTCGGAAGACGCACGCATGAAGGCACCGGCTAAGTCGGCTACCATAAATGACTATTTGGCTGAGCTGAAGTCTCAGTTCAATCTAATGGAGTCTACTGTAGGTGTATTCTGTAATGTGCTTGGTGATGTTACAGATCAGTTCAACAAGATTATTGCAGATTATGAGTTTAAGATTGAGGATAACAAGAAGGTGCTCAATCAAACTTATATCGCATCGTTGGACAAGTCGTTGCCAGAGGACACAAGACAACTCCTGGAGAGGACGGCAAGGAAGGCCAACGGCAAGGCATTGGCATTGCAGAAGCAGCTTGCTATCTTTAAGAAGGGCGCAGGCTTCCTTGCCAAACTTGCATCCAAGGCTACAAGTATATACTCTCTATGCGACAATGCAAAGAAGATGTATAATGACATCATTGATTATCAGAATATGTTAGTCAGTGTTCCAGAGTGTCCATGCAATGAGGCTAAGGCCGAAAGCTTGAAGAACAGGATAACAGCCACTGCTGCTGGTAAGGCTACTCAATATGTTGTCAACATAGCAGGAGATGTTGCTGCCATAAATGCAGCATGGGGCTCGATAGCAGCAGCGCCAGTTACAGGTGGTACATCATTGGCTGTTACGGCAGGCACTGTAGCTGCTTGTATAGCCAAGGCGGCTGTAAACTTGGGCCTTGATGCTTTGGCAAGCAATATCAAGAAGAAGCTTAAGGCAGAGATAACGGCATTGTACAATGACAAGAGTTGCTACTCGTGCGACCCGAAACCTAATCCGAAACCCAACCCGAAACCTAACCCAGGCAACGGCAATGGCAACGGCAACAATGGCGGTGGAGCACACCAGTCAAACTCTACGAGCGACCACGTTATCATCGACCCGTCTGGTTACGTATACGAGGCAGTGCCCGAGAACCGAGTAGAGGGTGTTCAAGCCACCATCTATTATAAGGAAGAGGTTGAGGATATCTATGGCGACAAGCACGAGGACATCGTGATGTGGAATGCCGAGGATTATGCACAGAAGAACCCGTTGTTCACCGACGAGAACGGTATGTATCGCTGGGATGTTCCGCAGGGATTGTGGCAGGTTAAGTTTGAGAAGGACGGATACGTCACAGCCTACAGCGAGTGGTTGCCAGTGCCTCCTCCACAGTTGGAGGTGAACATCGGCATCACACAGAACAAGCAGCCGGAAGTTACCGAGGCACGTGCTTACGAGCAGGGTGTTGAGGTTCAGTTTGATAAGTATATGGATCCTGCCACACTTACTGATGCCAACATCAGCGTTACGGCAGGTGGCAATAAGCTCGCCGGTGAGATACAGCTTGTCAATGCCGCATTGGCAGACGAGTTTGCTCTGCCGGAGGACGCCGACGCTATGCGCTACGCTTCTCGTATACGATTTGTGCCTGAGCAGACTCTTGCATCTACTACAGGAGAGCTTCGTCTGACGGTTAGCCGCAACGTTAAGTCGTATGCAGGCATACCGATGACCGAGACTTACAACCAGACCTTGGATGTAGAGAAGGAGGTTCAGCAGATTACTGCCGAGGACGTCAAGATGCTCTACGGTGCCGAGAGGCAGCTCACTATCTATGCTCTGCCAAGCGAGGCGGCATCAGGACGCAAGCTCCACATTGCCAACTCGTCTGCATTGGTGGCTTCGCTCGACAACACCGAGCTTACACTTGATGCCGAAGGCAAGGCGGTAGTTAAGGTCAAGGGCGACTTGCCGGGACGCACACAGCTGTCGTTCACTATCGACGACGTAACGGCAAAGGGTCAGTGCATGGTTGACGTTATGACCGAAATCATCACTGCCGAGGCTCCAACAGCATCGCGTGCAAGCGGCACTGCGGTATATCGTGGCTCGAAGGTAGAGCTGGCAACCGACTCAAAGAATGCCACTATCTACTTCACCACCGACGGTTCTTGTCCGTGCGACGAGAATGGAACACGACGCAAGTACTCTGTACCTATCGTCATCGACAACGATACACACATCAAGGCGATGACCATGGTGGGCGACAACGAGGTGTCTGAGGTTAAGGAGTTCAGCTATGTAGTGAAGAAGGCGGATATGGACGTTGCCATGACAGCAGGCTGGACATGGATGTCGCACAATATCGCCGACGGCATTACCGCTGCCCAACTTGCAGCCGATGCAGCCGTTACACGAGTTAAGAGCCAGACACAAGAGGTGGTTCGCGACCCGCAGTTAGGTCTTGTTGGTACATTGTCTACCCTCGAGGCATCCAAGAGTTATAAGGTTGAGGCGTCGGCAGCACCTGCCGCACAGCGCATAAGCGGTGTGGCATGGAATCCGGCAAATCCTATCGCTCTTAATAGTGGTTGGAACTGGTTGGGCTATCCAGCCGAGCAGACCATGACTCTTGATGAGGCTTTTGCCACTACAGAAGTGGAGAAGCTCGATGTGGTAGTGGGTCAGGACGGATTTGCACAGTACGACGGCGAGCATTGGGTAGGCACACTCTCAACACTTGCGCCTGGTAAGGGTTATATGTATCAGAGCCAGTCGGAGAAGAAGGTGGTTTACAACACCACAATCGTATCGAAGGCACACGCTCTTAACACTCCGGGCATTGCAGGCAGACTGCCTCTTGCTTACGACAAGCACAAGTATCCGTCTGTAATGGCTGTTGTGGCTACCGTATGCGATAGCTATGGCATGCCAGCCGACAATGCCGACTATCAGTTGGCAGCGTTCTGTGGCACCGAGTGTCGCGGTATCGGTCAGCTCACCGGTGGCATGTTGATGATGAGTGTCTATGGCAATGCCGGCGACCGCATCATGCTACAGGTAACAGATAGAGATGGCAACAGCGTTCTGGCTAACGAGACGCTCAACTTCAGCGAGAGTGTCTTGGGCAATGTGGATGCTCCATACACTATCTGCGTAGGCAACGCCACCGCTATAGGCACAACCTACACTGGCAACATACGTTTGTCGGTAGTTGGTGGACGTCTGTTTATCCACGGAGTGGCAACTAACGAGATAAGCAGTGTTGAGCTGTTTGATATCAATGGCAAGAAGATGATGCACGAGACACACGTCAACGACAATGGCATCGACATCTCTTCTCTTGGAGGTGGAGTGTATGTTGTGGCTATCTGTAACAATGGCAACTACACCTATCATAAGATTGCTGTGCGTTAAACCATTAAAATGAAACACAAATGAAAAGTTCAATTATCAGACATACAATGGCGATAGTTGCACTCCTAATGGCGTTATTCCATAGTGTCACGGCTTCGGCCGCTGACACATGGAGCGTCAATCCGGGTGATTATCGTTACGATATGAGTCTATATCTCAATGTGTCTTTTGCCAATGGAGAGAAGTTGGATAACACACAGTATGATGTGGCGGTGTTTGTTGGCGACGAGTGTCGTGGTGTTGCAGAAGTGCTGCCCTTGCCTAATGGTACCGATTGTCTCTATCTGCGTGCTCGCAGCAATAGCGAGAGTGGCGAGACAATGACGTTCTGTTATCGCAATAAGAGCACTGGCGAGGTGAAGGTTGTTGAGAATGTCGACTTTGCTTTCTCTTCTAATGCCAGTCTTGGTATGCCGTCTTCGCCGTACGAGGTAAAGATAGTGTTCTACCACGATGTAGCTATCACGGCTGGCGAAGGTGGAACGGTGAACGAGAAGGGTGGCCGTTTGGCAGAGGGTTCAACGCTTTCTCTATCGGCTACACCTGCCGAAGGTCATCACTTTGTGCAGTGGTCGGACGGTTCAACCGAAAATCCACGCAATTTGACTGTAGGCACAGAGGACATAACGCTTACTGCCGAGTTTGCCCTTTCGTCATATCGTCTTACCTATACTCTCGACGGAGCAAACTATAAGACAACTGATGTTCTTTATGGCACAACTCTTACTCCCGAGCCTAATCCCGTAAAGGAGGGCTACACCTTCTCTGGTTGGGAGGGCTTGCCCGAGACAATGCCTGCACATGATGTCGAGGTAACGGGTACATTCTCAATCAACTCTTATAAGGCAGTCTTTAAGATTGGCGAAGACGTTATCGATACCAAGACCATTGTATATGGCGATGCAGTAACGGCTCCCGAGGCTCCTGCAAAGGAAGGCTATACGTTTGCCGGATGGCAGAATATGCCCGAGACTATGCCTGCTAATGATATCGAGGTTGTTGGTTCTTATACCGTAAACAAGTATGTCTTGACATATAAGGTAGACGGCGAGGAGTACAAGAAGATTGATGTAGACTATGGTACAACAATCACTCCCGAAGCCGACCCGGTAAAGGAGGGATACACCTTCTCTGGCTGGCAGGGTTTGCCCGAGACAATGCCGGCACATGATGTTGAGGTAACGGGTACATTCTCAATCAACTCGTATAAGGCAGTCTTTAAGATTGGCGACGACGTTATTGATACCAAGACCTTTGTATATGGCGAGGCAGTAACGGCTCCCGAGGCTCCTGCAAAGGAAGGCTATACGTTTGCCGGTTGGCAGAACATGCCCGAGACTATGCCAGCTCATGATATCGAGGTTATTGGTTCTTATACCGTAAACAAGTATGCCTTAACATATAAGGTAGACGGCGAGGAGTACAAGAAGATTGAGGTAGACTTCGGTACAACTCTTACTCCTGAGCCTAATCCCGAGAAGGAGGGTTACACCTTCTCTGGTTGGCAAGGCTTGCCCGAGACAATGCCGGCACATGATGTCGAGGTAACGGGTACATTCTCAATCAACTCGTATCGATTAACAGTGTATCTCGACGGCAAGTTGTACAAGGACGAGACGTTGGAGTATGGCGCACCGATAGACCTGCCCGACCCAGAGGTAGCCGAAGGCAGAGTGTTCAGCGGTTGGGACATCACGGTTCCCGAGACAATGCCAGCCCACGATGTGGAGATACACGGCACAACAACGATAATTGACGGATTGGAGGCGATATTCGCTAATGGTGACACTCGCGTTACAATCTACTCTATTAACGGAGTGCTGCTCTTCCACAACACAACGGTTAAGGAAGCTGCCCAGCATCTTAAGTCAGGAATATATATTGTTAATGGCCGCAAGATGGTGGTGAAGTAGAATAAAAGGAGGTACGGTTCGTGGACTGTACCTCCTTTTATATCTTAAACTACGCTTGCTCGCTGTTCACCATCTCTCCCCGAGACATACAACCCCACGAACGTCAACAACCCATTAATCATCAACAACTCGTATCCGAACTTATACCCCCAGCATTGCATAGCCGTCTTTTCAAGCACGAAGCACACAAGCGGCGACGCCACAGCTATGTAAGGCACGAGCTTGTCGCACGGCTTTCGGTTGGTAAACAGACCGAAGGCAAACAATCCCAACAACGGACCGTATGTATAAGAGCACATGATGTATATGGCGTCGATAACGCTTGTAGAATTGAGCGTCTTGAACATCAGGATAAACAGACCGAACACCACGGCAATGCCAATATGTGCACGGCGGCGCAGTTGCTCGTCGCCCTCGCGTTGGCGAATGTCCACACAATAGCTTGTGGTAAGGGCTGTCAATGCCGAGTCGGCACTTGAGAAGGATGCCGCCACAATGCCGATGGTGAACAGAACCACCACGGTAGAGCCTAATCTGCCCGTCGCGGCAAACATCGGCAGCAGTTCGTCGCCGCTTGCAGGCAGAGCTATGCCATCCTTTTGAGCCAGCATCATAAGCAGAACGCCAAGTGCCATAAACAGCATATTGGCAGGAACAAAGGCAAATCCGTATGTACACATATCCTTTTGAGCCTCCCGCAGAGTGCGGCACGTAAGGTTTTTCTGCATCATATCCTGGTCGAGTCCGGTCATTACAATTACCACGAAAGCACCGCTAAGCAGCTGTTTCCAGAAGTTCTGCGTCGAAATCCAGTCGTCCAAAACAAACATACGGCTATGCTCGTCGGCAGCTATAGCCTTGACAGCATCCGTAGCCGACATCCCCAACTGTCCCATCACATTATATATAATAAGTATAAGGGCAGCAAACATACACGTTGTTTGAAACGTATCGGTCCAAACCAAGGTCTTTATGCCGCCCCGTCGGGTGTACAGCCATATTAGCGCCACCATCGCCACAACCGTCAGGGCAAACGGCACACCTATTGCATCGAGCACAAAGCGTTGCAAGATGATGCACACAACGTAGAAACGCACGGCGGCTCCCGTCATCTTGGATATCAGGAAGAACCACGCTCCCGTCTTGTACGAGCGCAAGCCGAGCCTCTCCTTAAGATAGGTGTATATGGTTGTTAGGTTGAGTCGGTAGTACACCGGCAGCAGAACAAAAGCCACGGCAAAATAGCCGAGGATGAAACCGATGCACATCTGCACATACGTCATGCCGGTGAACATCGTCATACCTGGCACACTGACAAACGTGATGCCCGATATCGAGGCTCCCACCATGCCGAATGCCACCATATACCAAGGCGAACGGCGGTTGGCACGAAAGAAGGTTTGGTTGTTGTCGCCGCGTCGGGCGGTGACGCGACTAAAGAGCATAAGTGCCGCAAAGTAAAGCAGCACGGTGATGATTATAAGCATAATGATGTTAGAATTATTGGTGCAAAGTTACGGTTTTTCTTCAATTTATTTCTTCCCCAGTGCAACTTTCTGTCTGCCTCGTACGTCATACAATCAGAAACAAGAAGCAAAACAGCATTAATAAGATATAAAGTCAATATAGAATAACGAATAAAAACATACGCAACTATGAAGAAAATACTTCTATCTATGGCAGTGGTCCTTACGCTTGGCAGTTCTGTTCCGGTTGATGCACAGCGTCATCGCCACACCCCACGCACCGAAACGGTAGTGTCTACTTCGGCTGCATCGCACAGCTCGGCATCCAAGAAAAGCCAGGCTTCCAATAACAAGGACGAGGGCATAGAGGCTTTCTCGGACACCTCGTCGGTAGATACAAGCACCACCACCATATATAATGGTGCCGGCAATGGTGCTAAGAACAACCCCGACAGCTTCGATTCTGATTTTATGAATGACCCATTGTGGTGGTTAGGAGGTTCGACAGCTTCAAGAATTTTAGGCGGAACGTTATTGGTAATAGTGGTGTTGTTTGGTATAATAATAGCCTTGATGCCGTTGATAATAGTGGCGCTCATCATTCGCTACCTCGTTAAGCGCGACAAAGAACATATACGTTTGGCAGAAAAGGCTATGGAGAAGGGCAAACCACTGAACGAAGAGCAGATACCATTGAGCAAGAAGTCGCCCGACTATATGTGGCGACGCGGCATCCGAAATGTGTCGATAGGTGTCGGACTGATGGTCTTCTTCTGGTTCCTTGGCGCCGAATCGTTGGCAGGCATAGGCGGTTTGGTGGCTTGTCTGGGTGTCGGACAGATGGTTATGGTGCGCTACAACTATAACGGCAAGTTTGGACAGCGCAATGATATTGATGATGATTTAAACCGAATGTAAATTTTTTAGCTGCATGTTTGTAGCAAAACAGCTTCTTGCTGTGTCTTTATATAAAACGAACAATTAATTAAAGATGAAGGAAACTGACGATCTCTCTCTTGTCTCTGAGGTGGCTGTATCGCACAACCGGGCGGCATTCGACCGCCTTGTTGTGAGGTACCAGTCGCCTATAAGGCGCTTCTTCCTGCACCAGACGTTGGGAGACGAGCAGCTCAGCGACGACCTCGCACAAGACACCTTCATCAAGGCATACGTCAATATAGACAAGTTTCGTGCGCAGGCAGCCTTCTCCACATGGCTCTATCGCATAGCCTGCAACGTGTTGTACGACTATCACCGACGCTTGCGGCCCACCGACGACATCGACACATCCGACGCCGCACGCCGCAATGCCGACCATACCGACGCCAATGTGCGGCTCGACGTATACGATGCCTTGCGCCGACTGGGCGACAAAGAGCGCACCTGCGTAACGTTGCAGCTGGTAGACGGCTACCCAATAGAGCAGATATCCGATATAACGGGAATGGCGGTAGGCACGGTTAAGTCGCATCTGTTTCGTGGCAAGGAGAAGCTTACAGCCTTTCTGCGCAGCAACGGCTACGGCAAGTAAGGATTGGGTTATCTATCAAATAGGACATTAAAAAGCAAACTTATGAACAACGATAAGAATTTAAATAGTAATAATGGTACTGTCGACGAGGAACTGCTGCGCGGTTTCTTCGCAGACAGCGTGCGTATGCATATAGCCGACGGCGGCTTCTCGCATCGTGTTATGCAGCGGTTGCCCGAGGAGATGCCGGCTCGCCAGATATTTCTCTACCACGTATGGTCGGCAGCCTGTGCCGCCGTGTGCGTCGTGGCGTTCTTCCTTGTGGGTGGCGTAGATACCATTAAGGGCTACATCGCAGGGGTAGGGGCTTACGTGTCGGGTCTGCTTCCAAGGGTTAGCGTTGGCTCCATCGCCTCTCATCTCGACCATTCTGCCTCGTTCTTCAGTTCCCTTGAGTCGACATTCAGCCTCAATTCTATTATGTCCGGCATACAGGCATCCGGCTCCACCTTGCTTATGGCAGCCCTCACGGTTGTGGTGTTGGGCAGTTTGGCGGTGTGGGATGTTGCGCAGAGCGATGCATTGTCGTAAGATTCTTATAGTTCGTCCTATTCTGGTACTACCGGAATCTCGGGTATTATGCAGTCTTCTGCCATAACAGCCTTATTCTCCATAAACATAACATAATATATGGGCATATACATAATGCCACGTTTTTCGTATACGTTCTGCTCATTGCTCAATACTATGGCACGGCTTATATGATAGTCGGGTGTAGCGATAAAACGATCGAGCGCACTATGTACCTTATAGTCCTTGCCCGACTTCACTTCTATAGGCAACATCGTAAGGCTGTCGTAGTTGTCGATAAGAAAGTCTACCTCGCCACGCTGCTTGTTGTCGTAATAATGCAGTTGGAAACCATGGGCATGTAGTTCTTGCGCCACTACCGACTCGTATACAGAACCCAAGTTTATGCTAAGCACGTCGCCAAGCACGGCATTGATGTTGGTTCCGTACAGAAGATTTGTCAACAGACCTACATCGCTAAGATACAACTTCAACAGGTTCTTGCTTTCCGATTCCAACAACGGAAACTTAGGGTTGCTTATTGCTCGTACCTGCAATGCCACACCCGAATTGGTGAGATACTCAAACTCCTCAACGTAGTCGCTAAACTGCTTGTGTCCGCTTTTATCCTCTATGTTCTTCACAATTATACGCTTCTTCTTGTTCTCCATATTCGAGGGTATCAAGTCGTAGATGTTGCGTATTACGAGCTTCTTCTCCTCGTCATATTGCGAGGCATCTATTCTATAAAGCGAGTGTATGTTGCGTTGTATGCTGCGCACCTGCGTGATGTTGCGGTTTTCAAGAAACTTGTTTATTGCATCAGGCATACCTCCAACCAGCAAGTACAACTTGAATTGTTGAAGCATATAGTTGTGCATCGAGTCGTTCAGCGGCTTGTGGCTCTTATAACATTCTCTAACGCCGTCGATGGTATTCTTGCCACATCCCATAGCAAGCAGATACTCTTCAAAGTCTAATGGATACATTTGCTCTATCGTTATGCTGCCTATTGGTACCGAAGGTGTTTGGGCAAGAGCTACGCCCAGCTCGGAGCCACTGGCTATATAACGGTATCTGCCGTCCTCGTTTAGGAATTTCAGCATAGTCATCAAATGTGGATAACTCTGTATTTCGTCAAGAAAAACAAGCGTGTCGTCCTTGCTTCCAAGTTTGTTGCCGGCTATTGCGCCAAGCTGAAGGTAGAAGTCGTCCTTACTTCTTACCGACTGAAAGATGCCCTGTCCTTCCTTGTCTGCCTTCAAGTTTATCTCTACAAAGTTCTTGAACAGTCGGGTACCAACATACCTTATAATATACGACTTTCCTATCTGTCTTGCCCCATTGACAAGCAGAATCTTACGAGGTTCGTTATTAAGAAATTCCTCTAAACGATTTGCAAACTTTCTATATAGCATAAGTCAAACCCCTTTCTTGTTGATAATCTGTTTGTTACGCTTGCAAATGTAGCAAAAACAGAGGAGATATACAAGCTTTTCAGGAATTATTCCGTGTTTTGTAGTGCCGTTTTCAGGAATTATTCCGTGTTTTATGGTGTCGTTTTCAGGAATTATTCCGTGTTTTGCGGTGCCGTTTTTAGGAATTATTCCGTGTTTTGTGCCGTCTTCGGCGCAGCTCCCTTACTCTACATAAAAGTCGAAGTCTTCGTTCTTCTTGCCCTTTTCGGCAGAGGATGAAGGCTTTTTAGTTGCTTCGTTGTTAGACTGTTTAAGGTTGCCCTCCTTGTCGAACATACCGTATGTGGTGCGCAGAACGATGAATTCGGTGCGGCGGTTAAGCTGGTTGCACACCTCCTGCTTGTCCTTGTCGAGCTTCTTGATAAAGTCCTCGGTAAGCACATCGTTCTCCTTAAGCCAGGTATACTTCTCCGTAAGCTTCTTGCGTATGGTCTTAGGTTTCTCCTTGCCGTAGCCCACGGGTGACAGGCGGTCGCGTGATATGCCCTTGTTGGTAAGGTAGTCTACCACCGACTCGGCACGGCGCTGCGACAGTAGCTTGTTGTATTCTGCCGAACCCTTGTAGTCGCAGTGCGACGACAGCTCAATGGTTACGTTGGGATTCTCGTTAAGAAGCTTCACCAGCTCGTCGAGCGAAGCCTGCGATTTGGGGCGCAGTGTCGCCTTGTCGAAGTCGTAGAAGATGTTGTCGATAAGCACAGGAGCCGTTATTGATGCCAAAGGGAATTGCAGGACGTGCTCGTTGGAGTTGTCGGGAAGGCCTATGCTCAGCTCCTCCTTATGGTTGAGGAAACCCTTGCACGTGGCGAGGAATATGTAGTCGGTGCCTGGCTTAAGCTCCTTCTCAAACGAGCCGTCGCCCTTAACGCTCAGTTTCTCGTTGGTACCGTCAGAGCCAACAAGGTACACAAGGGCAGAGGGCAACTCGTAGCCGTCCTGCTCGTACACCCAACCCTTGACGCTCTGTATAATCTCGGGGTTCTCAAAGCTGTATATATGGTCCCATCCACGGCCGTCGTTACGGCTTGAGCAGAAGTAGCCACGGTTGTGTACACCCTCAAACGTCATGCCGAAGTCGTCGCCCTGCGAGTTGAGCGGATACCCCGGATGCTCCAGATGATACTTTCCGTCCTTGCCCACAGAGGCGATGAAGATGTCCAGTCCGCCCATACCGGGATGTCCGTCGCTTGAGAAGTATAGGTCGCCGTTGGGTCTGAAGGTAGGAAACATCTCGTTGCCAGGAGTGTTTACGGGTGCTCCAAGATTCTCCACACCGCCCAGTCCGGCAGGTGTAATGCGTGCTCGCCAAATGTCCAAGCCGCCTATTCCGCCCGGCATATCGCTCACAAAGTAGAGCCACTGACCGTCTGGCGACACGGCAGGATGAGCATAGCTCGACAGCGTGTCGCCCGTAATCTTCAGTTCGGAAGTCTTTCCCCATGCCGCATCGGCACGGGCAGACGTCACAATCTGGGCATATCTGGGGTACGACGGGTCGCTTGTACACTGGGTAAGGTACATCGTTCGCTGGTCGGGCGACAGAGCGCATGCCCCCTCGTCGTAGTCGGTGTTCAGTCCGCCGGTCACCGTCTCCGGTTTCGACCAGTGTCCCTTGTCGTCCTTCTCCGACACAAAGATGTCGGCAGGCTTAGCACCTGTTATGCCACTAAGCTCGTTGCCCTGCGCGTCGTTGCGTGTAGACGAGAAGTATAGCTTCTCGTATTGGTCGCCGGCAAGCACTGGCGAGTAGTCGTCGCGGCGCGAGTTGAACACGTCCATACGCTTAACCTTATATCTCGAACCCTCTTTTTTCCATTCGGGCGCCTTCCTTGCCGCCTCCAGTCCGTTTTGCGCCAACGTCTTGGCGGCATTGGCATCGAGCGCATAGGCATCGCCATTTTTTGACGGGGTAGGGTAGGCACCGGCATTAATCGAGTCGAGCACGATGCCAAACTGTTCGGCAGCCTGCTTGTACGCACCGTTCTTCAGAAGTATTCGGGCATAGCTCAGCCTATGGGCAGCCGTCGCCCTACCATATCTAATGGCATTGGCATAAGCCGCCGAAGCCTTCTGCGTGGCGCTGATGCGCTCGTTGCAGTGGGCTATCTTCAAGGCAATGTCGCCTCGTTTGGCCTTCTCCTTGGTGGAGGTCTTGGTGTAAGCCTGCTTAAACTGTGTTGCGGCATCATAGTATTCGCCAACGGCAAGATACTTCTCGCCCTTTTTCAGGTTCTTTTCGGCACCGCAGCCAAGTAGAGTTGCCATCGCCATAACGAGCAACACAAGCGATATTGATGTATGCGTAAAATGCTTCATTCTATATAGTATGTTTATCTTAAATAACGCAAGAAAGCCGAGTTTATTTGATGTTATGGCTTGTTTTGATTAAAAAACGCCCTTTTTTTAACGATAATAGTCAATCCAATTGTACACAATTATATAATTTTGCATCAGAAATAAAAACCTAAAACAATAAAGAACAAGAATGTATAAGAATTTATTAAGAACCCTATTGGTAGCCGCGACCATATTCTCGGCAGTTGCAACAGCAAGCGCACGCAACAAATACCTCTTTGTCTACTTCACCGGAAACGACCCTCAGCAGGAGCAGATATCGTATGCTGTAAGCGACGACGGCTTCAATTATACTCCGCTCAACGGCGGCAATCCCGTTGTGTCGTCCGACTCTATTGCGCTCACTGGTTGCGTTCGCGACCCTCACATCCTGCGCACAAAGAGCGGCGAATACCTCATGGTGGTTACGGATATGCGCTCGTCGCTTGGTTGGGCAAGCAATCGTGGCATCGTGCTGCTTAAGTCGCGCGACCTTATTCATTGGCAGCATCACACCGTCAACTTCCCGACGAAGTATGCCGGCAAGAACTTTGCCAACGTAACACGTGTCTGGGCGCCACAGACAATATACGACGAGAAGACTGGTAAGTACATGGTTTACTTCTCGCTCCTTACCAACGACGGCACCATTCCTTACGATCGTGTGTACTGGGCATACGCCAATGCCGACTTCTCCGACCTTGAGGGTGAGCCTCAGGTGCTGTTCGACTTCCACGCTCCGGCTATCGACACCGACATCGTTAAGGATAAGAACGGCGAGTATCATCTCTTCTTCAAGACCGAGCAGGAGGGTGCACACAAGGGCATACGCCAGTATGTGTTCCGCGACCTTCACGACACGGCGTCATGGACATTGCTCGACGGATTCTGCGAGCAGACCAAGGACAATGTTGAGGGTGCCGGTGTGTTCCCGCTTATCGGTGGCGGCTGGTGCCTGATGTACGACTGCTATATGTCGGGCCACTACCAGTTTACGCGTTCGGAGGATTTGCGCACATTCCGTTGGGTGGCTGATACCAAGACCTCGGGTGCTTTCACTCCGCGCCACGGCACGGTGATACAGATTACACCTAAGGAATACAAGCGCTTAATGAAGCACTTCTAAGCGTATAATATATGGTTCGTGTAATTGACGTATAATATAATGGTTCGTTAATGGACGTATAATATATGGTTCGTATAATGAACGTATAATATTAATGATTCGTATAATGGACGTATAATATATGGTCCGTTAATGAACGTATAATATATGGTCCGTTAATGAACGTATAATATACTGGTTCGTGTAATGGACGTATAATATAATAAGCAGGTGTGTTGTTTAGCGTCGCCGAAGGCGGCGAATTATGCTTAACCTCGGGTGACTGAAAGGAACCCG
>OIWV01001245.1_pt1 | contig 22283 bp, 15 predicted proteins | sample 1587751 | NCBI WGS metagenome assembly OIWV01 (sample SAMEA3888913, study PRJEB22519) | human gut metagenome | biome: human gut; feature: human-associated habitat; material: faeces | place: Denmark | collected 2010
ATGGGCAGAGGTTGGGCAGACATATATACATATAAGGCGTAACTGTACGCTTTGGTTTTGACATTCTGAGAACTTCGCAACTTCATCTGTTCGTCAAAAACAAAGCAACGGGAACGCCTCATGGGGTGTATTATATACAGCCGTCATTGGCTTCGGGCGATTCTGTCGTTCGTTGTTAATGCGGCTAATTATATACTTACATCTACGTGGGGCTTTCGACGTTGCTCGTTTCGACGAACAGGGCAATGCGAAGGCCTTCAGAATGTGGAACGAGTAACAGTCTGGCTCCACGTTTTCATTTGTATATACATACATAACTTTTTATTTCGTCAACAATGGAGTCGGTTGACTATCTGTGTTAACGGAATTAGAATGAATATACTACAAAACAATCCATATCGTCTGTTAGGAGTTTATTCAAACTCTCCTACAAAGGAAAGGTTGGCCAACCACAATCGTATGAAAGCGTTTTTGAAGGTTGGCAAGCCAGTCTCATTTCCTTTAGATCTACCTCAATATCTTGGGGTAATTAATCGCACTGAAGCTTCAGTCACTGATGCTGAGGCAGAACTGACTTTGCCAAAAGATCAAATCTTGTATGGTCAGTTTTGGTTTATAAAAACGACTTCATTAGATGATGTGGCCTTTAATCATCTTGTCGTTGGTGAAATAGATAAAGCAGAAGAAATTTGGCAAAAGAGAGATTGTGCATCATCCTTACAGAATCGTATCGTGTGTGCTTTAATCCGCAATAGATACGACTCTGCCATAAAGTGTGCCGAAGTTCTGTATGGGAATACACAATACCTTAACCAATTTGTATCTACAATAATTGGAACTGGTGGAAATTTTGACGTATCAAACTTGGCTTTTTCATTTCTTGATATACTTTGTGATGAAATAGGCGCAAGCAAACTTTTGCCTTTCATTGCCAATAGCTCATGGAAAGAACATATAGGAGAAAAAGCTGTTAAGCCTCTTATTGATAGCATACAAGAGGCAATCAACATTGCTCAAAAAACCAAAGGAAAAGGTTCAAACGCAAGGCTAAATGCAGGAGAGACATTAAGGAGAAATACAAGGAATGCCATCTTGCAATTAAAAGGTTTTCTCTCCACGAAAGATTTGCAATACCAAATGATTGCAGATAAGTTGGGACTTGAAATTCTGCAATGCGGAATTGACTACTTTAATGATTCTGAAGAGCCTGATGCTGCGCACAAAGCCATGAGCTTGCAGAAATATGCAAAAAGCATTGCTGTAGGACAAATGGCTAAAGATAGATGTAAAGAGAATGTTGATATTCTTCAAAGGATTATTGACAATTTACCACCATCTGAAGTTTTTATGGAAGATAGAGCTATTCATGAGGAATTGCGTAAATACTGCTTGTTACCAGATAAAATCTGCCATGCTGTTACGTTGTTAAATAATACGAAACCGCATATTCAGTCTATAAAGCGCAAACTTGGCGTATCTAATTCCTATTATCTTAAAATTTCAACACAAGTAGTAGGAAATGCATTAAGCAATATCATTGCAGAGGTTAATGAAGCACAATCTATATTTAGTGCTGATAAAGATGATCCAAACGCAACTTTGGCGGCAATACTTGGAATAACCCATGTAAAATCTGTATTGGAAGAAGCTTGGAAAGCCACAAAAATAATGGATGGCTTTGACATGGAATCCGAATATAAGAATGGCAGATATAATGAAAATCGTTCTATATTAAAAGGATTATGTGACCAATTAGGAGTATCTACATCTGCGTACACATCAAGTTCATCATCATCACGACCAACTCAGAGGAAACCTACTTCTACAGCACGCTCCAATACTTCAACAACAAATAGAGCATCTGCGAATAGACGGACAGCATCAACAAACAGTTATAGTTCGTCAAGTTCTAATTCTTCTTCCAATAATGGTTGTTTGATTGCTTTTATTGTATGGATAGTTCTTGGCTGTATTGCTGGTGCCATTTGTGCAGCAAACGACGGAGACTTTGCTGCGGGATTCGGCATAGCAGGTGTATTAGTATTAATAGGGTGTAGACTGTTTAATCAATGATAATATGAAGAAAATATTTACAATTTTGATACTGGCAGTTATAGGTTGTCAGTTTGCTAATGCTAAGTCGATAAACGATAATACTGACAAGATTAAAGCTTTGGAAGAAAAGTGTTATATTTTGCAGAACAAGCAAGTAAAAGCAAATAATAATTTGCGAAAGCTTATTGAGAATCAGCATGTGGCAGAACACAAAATACAAACACTTGCAAAGGAGAACGAAGCGCAACGTTGGGCTATTGACAGTTTGCAAGATAAATGCAAATCTTTAGAAGAAGCACAATCTACTGACAGAGATAATATAAATGGAAAGATTGACGCTACAGATAATAATGTTCGTACCAACCAAGACCTACTTCAATCTCGTACTTTGTATGGAGTAATTGTCGTAATAGTTGTCCTTGCTATTGTATTAGGTGTAGCATGTTGGTTAACGAAGCGTATTAAATCGGGGACATCAACTATAGGTGATGTTCGTAGAGCACAAGAGGCATTGCAAGCGGCCCAAACTAAAATGCAAGAAGAATCGGTAAAGTTAGACAATCAGCTTCTTGCTATTGTACAAAAGCAACTTGATGCATCATCTGCAAGTAAGATAACTGGAGAACCAGACCATTCACTTGTTGTTAAACTTGCAGATGAAATAGCAAGAATCGAGACAAACCTTTCGAAGATGGATAAATCTGTAAGGGGCTACAAGCAGCTTGTTCAAGCAAAGGACCGTATGATAAACAATGTGCGTGCTAATGGATACGAAATTATAAGTTTGCTCGGACAGGAATATAACGATGGTATGCAATTCCAAACAAGATTCGTTCCAGACGAAAGTTTACCTGAAGGCAAGCGTATAATCACGGGAATGATAAAAATGCAGGTTAATTATAATGGCAAGATGATACAACCTGCAGAAATCGTAGTAAGTCAAAATATTTAAATACAATAATTATGGCAAGAATCAAAATAGACTATGGCATAGACCTTGGTACGACAAACTCGGCTATTGCCAGAATGGAGAACGGTGAGTCTGTTATTAAACAGACCAAAAACCTTATGGACACATTGCCTTCTTGTGTCTATTTCTCAAAGAACAAGAAGGGGGAGCGTGCCTTGCGTATTGGCATGAAAGCAAAAGATTCTGTATATTCAGATGCTATCACGGCTTTGAGCAAGAATGAGCCTCCAAAAGAGTGTGGATATTTGGAGTTTAAGCGTGAAATGGGTTCTGACAAGAAGTATTCCAATGAGAATATGCCCAAGGAAAGCTATTCCCCAGAAGAACTTTCTGCAGAAGTCTTGAAAGAACTGAAAAGCCTTATCAATGATGAAACGGTCAATTCGGTGGTTATTACAGTGCCAGCCATGTTTACCGCAATACAAAAAGATGCCACAATGAAGGCTGCACGTATTGCAGGCTTTAAGCAATGTGAATTGTTACAGGAGCCTATAGCTGCTTGTATGGCATATGGTTTGTCAAGTGAGAAGAAAGATGGCAAATGGTTGGTTTTTGACTTTGGAGGTGGAACTTTTGATGCGGCTTTGGTTAAGGTCGAAGATGGCATTTTGACTGTGTTCGATACTGAAGGTGACAACTACCTTGGTGGCAAGAATCTTGATGAAGCTGTTGTCAACAAAATTCTTATGCCAAGTTTGAAAGAAGACTATGTCCTTTCTTCATATGAGACAACAGAATGGAAAAAGAAAGCTTTAATAGATGCTCTTAAAGGACCAGCGGAGGAAATGAGAATAGCATTATCATTTGCAGATAGTGCTGACTATTCTACTTATGACCGCAATCTTAATTTGGGGCAAGATGATAATGGGGAGGAGATTGATCTCGAAATAACCATTACCAAAGATCAACTTATAGATGCTGTTGGCGAGCAATATAAGAAAGCTGTTGGTATCTGTAAGAAACTGTTGGAACGTAATGGTCTTGCAGGAAAAGACCTATCTTCTTTAATTCTTGTCGGTGGCCCAACCTATTCACCAATCATTCGTGATATGTTGAAAGAAGAGATTGCACCAAATGTTGATACTAGTATCAATCCTATGACTGCAGTAGCACGTGGAGCTGCCCTTTATGCTTCTACTATTGATGCTAATATCAATGAGGCTGAAATAAAAAAGGAAGCAAAATCGGAGATAGTATTTCTGCAAGTTGGTTATGAATCTACATCTGTAGAGGCATCCGAATGGGTGAGTATCAGTATTGACAAGGAAAAGACAGGAAACAGTTGTCCTAACGAGTTGTCTATCGAATTACAACGTGCGGATGGTGCGTGGAGAAGTGACCGAACATCGGTAGATACAAATGGCAATGTTATTGAGTCATTCTTGCTTGAAGGTAAACCAAATACATTCAAAGTAAAAGCTTATAATCAGCAAGGTAATGCTGTTGAGGTTTTCCCTTCTGAATTTACCATTATCCAAGGTGTAAAAGTTGGTGCTGCACCTCTTCCTTACAATATAGGTATAGCTGTTTACAATGACATTAAGAAGCGTGGTGTTTTCCTTCCAGCCAAAGGATTGGAAAAGAATAAGCCGCTGCCAGCCGTAGGTGTTGTACCAGATAGAAAAACAACACAGGCATTACGCCCTGGAATTTCAACAGATGTGTTGTCAATTCCTGTTTATCAAGTATCAGGCTTAGAAGCAGAAGGAAAAACAGCTGCATTGAATACGCAAATATCCAATGTGGTTGTTACTGGTGATGACGTTGAGCAGCTCATCCCAGAGAATTCCAATGTGGAAATCACTCTGCATGTTGATTCCTCAGAAATGATGACAATGGAGGTGTATTTCCCATCTGTAGACTTCACGGTAAAAAAAGAACTAGACTTAAGCAAACGTGAGTCTTCTGAGGATGCTATTTCGTGGGTAAACAAAGAGTTGAGTTCTGCTCAAAGAAGTATTGAGGCATTGCTTTCTTCAGGTATCTCTGTCGAAGAGTTGAATAAAGAACTTGATGCCGTAAAAGAATTAGCTTCAAGTGGTAACGACCCTATGCGTACTCAATCAAATTTAAAGGAAGTTCTACGAAAAATAGAGGAACTTGACGATAGTACAGAATGGCAACGTGTAGAAAGAGAACTCCGAGAAGAATTTGACAGACTGGAGAAAGCACAAAACGACTTAGGTAATGACAAGTCAGCTCAATTGGTCAACCAAGTCCGTAGTCAAGTAGATAATGTCATTCGAGTGAAAGATGCTAAACTTGGGCGTGAAATCCTTGATCAAATCAGCAGTTTGTTTGTCCACTTAACTTTGGTATATCAGTGCATGGGACTTATCCGTGATTGCCATAATCGCTTTGGTACAATACGTTGGAAAGATTCTACACGTGCTCGCCAACTCGTCAATAGAGGATTGGAAGAGATAAACAATCAACCATCGGTTGATAAGCTCCATCCGATAGCATGCGGTCTTATTGACCTTATGCCTAATGAAGAAGCAGTCAATGCTGGTGGTTTATTGAAATAGTAAATATAATTTTTATGCATTTCAAGAAGAACGATAAAATAGGTTCATACACAATAGCGTTTCCGCATAAGCAAGGGGCTTATGCGGAAACATATCGTGTGAAAGATACAAGTGGCAAGACACGTTTCTTGAAACTCATCAATTACTCAAAACTCAATCGTAATCAGATTGATGATAATGGTCGAGTGATAGAGGTTGAAATTGCCAAACTATTGAATCACCATAATCTTTGTCAGTTTATAGACTCTGGCAATATGATGATGAACGGAAGTCAATATGCTTGGTTCGTTACCGATTTTGTAAGTGGAGAAACATTGTCGCAAAGAATTATCCGTGATGATGAAATCAGCGTATATGAGATAAAAACAATAGCAAAGGCGGTATTGTCAGCATTGTCGTTTCTGCATTCACAGCCAATTCCTGTTATCCATAACGAGGTGACGATACAAAACGTTTTCCTTAATCTCGTTGGGGAACTGCAAGACTTGAAACTTATTGATTTTGGTTATGCAAGATTCTTGAATCAACCGCCAGCCAAGCCAGACATGACGGAGTTGAATCCTTTTTATCTTGCGCCAGAACGATTCTCGGGTGTTTGTTCAGTTCAGACAGACCTCTATTCTGTTGGAGCGATGATGTACCATCTCCTTTATGGAGAGTTGCCTTGGTTTTTAGATGTTTCAAGAAAGCGTGGGCAAGATGTTATTGATTCCATCTTGGCAGAACGAGACAAAGAACTTGTACTCACAAAAGAGGACAAGTATGAACTTGATGACCAATTGCTGAATGTGATAGCCAAAGCATTAAGCTATGATGCAGAAGACAGGTTTCAAAGCGCTAATGAGTTTATAAAGGCTATTGATGGAGAAGTAAAGATAGAACGCCAATCTACGAAACGTAAGATTTTATCACAACAACAATCCACCAATCCGCCAGTTCCTTCCGCTATCAAAAAGAAAGGTGAAGGCTTTGCCGCAGTTGCTGGAATGGAAGAGTTGAAACAACAAATGCGTGAAGAAGTTATAGAACCTCTCCACAATCCCGAAGAATACCATCATTATGGTGTAACTATTCCAAATGGGATGTTGCTGTATGGTCCTCCTGGTTGTGGAAAGACATTTTTTGCAAAACACTTTGCAGAAGAGGTCGGATTCAACTTTATGTGCATCACGCCAGCTACTCTAAAGAGCCGTTATGTTAATGCTACACAAGAGAATATTGCCAAGATGTTTAAAGAGGCTGAGGAGAACGCACCAACCGTGATTTTCATTGACGAGATGAATGAACTTGTCCCTAATCGAGATGATGGGAACGTGCATGAAATGTCAAGAAGTGCAGTGAATGAGATGTTGGCTCAAATGGATAGAACTGGAGAAAAAGGCATATTCATTATTGGGGCAACCAACTATCCAAACATGATTGACCCTGCGATTTTGCGTGCGGGACGTTTGGATAAAAAGTATTACATTGGTGTGCCTGACATAGAAGCTCGAATGGCACTGTTCAAATTGTATCTTGAAAGACGCCCGTATGACTTTGGTTTAGACTATCAGATATTGGCTGATATGACTCAAGGGTACGTCTCTGCTGATATACAGTTGATTGTCAATGATGCTTCACGAAATGCACTTCGCCAACATAGCAAAATAACGATGGAGCTATTGAAAGCTGCAATTACAAACACTGCTCCTTCACTTAGCAACAATGAATTACGCAAATACGAGCGCATTCGAGCTATGATGAATGGCGAAGAAGGTAAGAAATTAGATGATAGACCTCGTATAGGTTTTAATGTTTAAATAATTACTGTTATGACAAAAGAAGAATTATACTTGAAAACGATTTTCTGTTGCATCGCTTGTGATGGAGATATTGCTACAGAGGAAGTAGATATGGTTAAAGATTTGTGCGCAAAAGACAACATCTTCCACGATGTTGATTCAGAGAAGTACCTCAACTCATGGATTACAGAAATCAATGAGCAAGGTGGAATGTTCTTGCAATCTTATCTTAAAGAACTAATTTCTGTAGATTTGAATGAAACAGAACAGTTACAAATAGTGTCACTTGCCATCAAAGCAATTGAAGCAGACAACCGCATAGAATATGCCGAAGTAAAATTCTTCAAAAAGATACGTTCAAGACTTACAATTAGTGATGAAGCAATACTAACTGAGCATCCAGATAAAGATGACTTTCTTTTGCCTGATATTAGCATCGCTGAAATCCCTCAATGGGACAACAATACACATTTCTCGCAGATATCCATTCGCTAATGTTTTTGAGAGTGTAAAATAAACTGTGTCAGGCTATAATAATAGTTTAATACAGTTCCATACAATATGGACAATTTGGAAATAGACTACAAGAAAGCAGCTCAACAGCTGTGTCGCGGTGAAGCAACTCATCTTCCCCCTCGCTCGGCTTTGCCGAGCGAGGGGGAAGATGAGTTGGAGAATGTTACGCTTTCCTCGGGTTCCCTTCGGTCGCCCGAGGTTAAGCATAGTTTGCCGCCTTCGGCGACACTATTCCAACCACTTGAGTATATATATGTTTTTTATTTTTCGACCCCTCATTCTATCACTTTTTTGCCAGTGCAGTGCTGTATAGTGTTGATATATAAGTAGATACCGGAGTGTTAGGTGGCAAGGCAGGAGGGAGAGCTATCACTAATCTGTCATTGATCCATCACTACTACATCGCCAGAACCTGTCGTAATCTCAATAAAAAAGCGAGATTACGACAGATTTCTTGTTTAAAAGTTGTCGTAATCTCGTATTTTGTGTAACTTTGCGACAGGTTTAGCTAATACAAGATAGGTATGAAGGAGAATATTATAGGCAGAGAACAAGAGATAGAAAAGCTTGAAAACTATATTTCAAGTCGCAAATCAGAATTTATTGCCATCTATGGCAGACGTCGTGTAGGCAAGACTTTTCTTGTAAAGGAATTGTTTGAAAACCGATTCGCGTTTCGTGTTACGGGCAAGGACAATGTTACAACAAAAGAGCAGCTTACAAGTTTTAGCTTCGCCCTTAACGACCAATTAGGCATAGAGACAGATGCTACTAATTGGCCGGAAGCCTTCCGGCTTCTTCAAAAAGCATTGGAAAAGATGTCAGAAGGCACAAAAATTATCTTCTTCGACGAGCTTCCGTGGTTTGACACTTATGCTTCCAACTTTATCAGCGCCCTTGAACACTTCTGGAACGACTGGGCTTCATACCGTAGCGACATCAAGCTGATAGCTTGCGGAAGTGCTACAACATGGATGCTCAACCAGGTTATCAATTCGCGAGGAGGTCTGCATAACCGCATTACCCACAACATACTTCTTTCTCCATTCAAGTTACATGAGGTGGAAGCGTATTTTAAATCGCAAGGTTTCTATTATGAGCGACCGGAAATTATTGAATGTTATATGGCTATGGGTGGAGTGGCTTATTACTTGTCGCTTTTCGAGAACAACAAAAGCGTGGCGCAGAATATCCAGCAGCTTTGCTTCACACGTGGTGGAGAACTTTCTGAAGAATTTGAGCGTCTGTTTAATTCGCTCTTCAAGAAAGCAGACAACCACTTGGCCATAGTTACAGCCCTGAAGAACAAGGGCAAGGGCATGACCCGACAAGACCTGCTTGATGCTACGGGAATGGCAAACAACGGCAGATTCAGCCAGATACTCAAAGAACTTGAGCAATGTGATTTCATTCGCAGTTACACACCATTTGGCAAGTCGAAGAAAGATATGATGTTTCAGTTGATAGATCCATTCTGCCTGTTTTATTTTAAATTTATGCATAACAAAGGCTCGTTTCTCGACAACTATTGGGTCAAGATGCAAACCACTGCCGAGTATGAATCGTGGTGCGGGCATGCTTTCGAGATTGTTTGTCTTCATCACATCAACGAGATTGTAAAGGCTTTGGGCATAGACGGTAGTATCAACACTCCTTGTTCGTGGTCTTATCGGCCTACAGCTAAGGTAATGGCAGACGAGGAGGCCGATGACGACTTGAAGCATGGAACGCAAATAGACCTGCTTATAGATCGCTCCGACAAATCTATTTCCATCTGCGAGATGAAGTATTGCAATGGGGAATATGAGATTAGCAAGGCTTACGACACTCATTTGGCACATCGTTTAAAGGTTTTCAAGAAAGTAACGAAGACTACAAAGACGCTTATTCCTACTTTCGTTACGCCGCATGGTCTATTTAATAATATGTATGCAAGAAAGATTAACAGGCAGGTAATAGGAAACGACTTGTTTTAGGTTTTGTCTTACAACATTATGTGATACTTCTGTGTTAGGTATATGATAGGTGCCACCCATACACTGCGACCTAACACTATCATTGCTTGTTGATAGCCAATGTGTTACAAAAATACACCCCCGGAAAAATGATAGAATGAGGGGTTGGCGAAAAAAAACATTTATATAGGAGGACAGCACCTTGCCGTACCACACAAGTAGCTATATTATAATAAAACAGGTAGCTTGAGTGGTACGGCAACATGCCGTACTTCCTACTATTACCAAGGCTTTGTAACATGCCAATAAAGGCTTTGTAACACTCCAATCAAGCTTTAGTGACCGACCAATTAAGCCTTAGTGACCGACCAATTAAGGCTTACTTGTTGTAGAACTGGCGGTCGGTTACAATCTGGCGCTTTGTTAGTAGGCCCTCGGCGTATTCCTTTGGCGACATACCGCGGTTGTTCTTGAAGCAGCGGTTGAAGTAGGGCACGTCGTTGAATCCCACCATATAGCACACCTCTGTAATGTTGAACGAGCCTTGGCGCAGCAGATAGCAGGCGCGGTCTACACGCAGCTTGTTGAGGTATGTGATGTAGGTCTGTCCTGTGGCCTTCTTGAAGAAGGTGCAGAACGACGAGCGGTTCATGCCCACGTGGTCGGCTATCATGTCGATGGTGATGGGGCGTGCGTAGTGCGACTGTGTGAACTCCTTAACCTTCTTGATGCGCTCTGATGTGCGGTCGTTCTCGGAGAAGCGTCCAACGATGGTTGCCGACTCCTCGCGTTTGGAGAGCAACAGCAGCAGGCGGAAGATGAAGGGCAGCATCTCGCTTTGCTCCTCGCTTGCCATTTTGGCGAGCATCTCTGCCAAGATGTTGGTGGTGTTCTCGTCGAACGACAGTACCGACGATACCGACTTGACGCGCTCCAGGCGCCCCGTAAGCTCGGGGAAGGCGCTTACGCAACGGTCTATAAACTCGGTCTTAAAGGTAAGGGTGTAGTAGGCTATACAACCGTCGTGGTCGGTATAGTTGTCGTCGAACTTCCAGCAGTGTGGTATGTGAGGCGGTATAAATGCAAGGCTACCTGCGGCAAACTCTGTCTCAGAATCACCGAGTATACGTTTGCCACGTCCAAAAACGATGTAAGTGAGCTCCCAAGAGTCCTGGCGGTGCAATGGAAGTTGCTCACATGGCTTCATTCTTTTGTACTCAAATTTGTAAAGATCCATATCCGTAGTAATGTTAATTCTTTTTTATTATATTAGTGTTGGTTTTTGTGAAATTGATTAGTTATTACTAATCAATCACAAAAATACGATTATTAATTGATATCTGTTTCTTTTTTTAACATTTATAAGGTTTTTATCGCATTGATTTAATTATCCCAACATACTTATGTTTTATCTTTTATACACGTTTTTCAATCGTTCATGCACAATAAACGATTATTTATGCCAAAGATACGACATTTTGTACATACTAACAAAAATCATTGGTAAATTTAAGACTTATTATTGTTTTCGTCCCCTTAAGGCATCGTTATGCTATCCATATATTTCATTTTTACTCTAAAATTAGTATAATTAACCCTAACGCCATAAAAAAGACGGGCTGCGGTAATACACCTTTTGGAAATAATTTATAAATTTGTGGAAACCTAAAAACAACTGCACGTTATGAAATACGCCGAATACATCAAACAGATAGAGATAGACTCGCTTTGGAGCGGACGCCGCCATGTGGTATGGAATCTGGACCGCCAGGTAAACATACTTAGTGGTATAAACGGTGTGGGCAAGAGCACCATCCTCAACAAGGTGGTAAAGGGCTTGGCATCGGGGGGCGAATTTCCGAGCCACATGCTTAAGGGCGTGCGCATAAGTGTGGAGCCGGAGGACGCCAAGTGGATAAGGTACGACGTTATACGCTCGTTCGACCGGCCCATACTTAACCTCGACGCTGTGGGCAAACTGAACACCGCCCTGTCCGACCTAACTACCGAGCTGGACCTGCAGCTGTTCTTCCTTCAGCGCAAGTATCTCGACTATCAGGTAAACATTGGCAACCGCATCATTGCCTGTCTGCAAAGCGGCGATGCCGATACGGCGCTTAAGGCGCAGAAGATATCGGCGCCCAAGAAGACTTTCCAAGACCTTATCGACGACCTCTTTGCCGAGACAGGCAAGCGCATTGTGCGCACGGAGAACGAGATTCGATTCTCGCAGATAGGCGAGACGCTTACGCCCTACCAGCTGTCGAGCGGCGAGAAGCAGATGCTCGTCATTATGCTTACGGTGCTTGTGGAGGACCAGCAGCCATACGTGCTCTTTATGGACGAGCCAGAGGTGAGCCTGCACATCGACTGGCAGCAGAGGCTTATAGACCTTATCCTTACCCTTAACCCCAACGTACAGATAATATTGACCACCCACTCGCCTGCCGTCATCATGAACGGATGGGCCGACCGTGTGACCGAGGTGAGCGATATTACCGACCAAATCTAAGGCTTATGGCTAAACGACTGCGCGACAGCATAACGTCGCAATACATTGAGGCCGCCAACCGCCTTAACTCGCAGAAGGCGCGCCGACGCATCGTGGCTTATGTGGAGAGCTATGATGACGTGTTCTTCTGGCGCTCCATTCTGGCGCAGTTCGAGAACGGCGAGCGCTATTTTGAGGTGATGCTGCCCTCGCGTCTCGAGCATCTCGAGCGTGGCAAGAAGGCTGCCATAATGAGCCTGATATCCGACGGAGCCATTGGCAAGGACATGATAGCCTGTGTGGATGCCGACTACGACTACCTGCAGCAGGGCGCCACGCCAACGTCCAAAACCATATTGGACAGCCCTTACATCTTCCACACCTACGCTTATGCCATAGAGAATATGCAGTGCTACGCCCCGTCGCTGCACGAGATATGCGTGGCTGTAACGCTAAACGACAGCCCCAAGTTCAACTTCGAGACCTTCCTTGCCGAGTTTTCCACAACTATCTTCCCGCTGTTTGTATGGAATATATGGTCGTACCGCACCTCGTCCACGCAGAAGTTTTCCATCACCGACTTTCTGCGCGCTATCGAGATGGGCAACATTTCGCCAGATACGGCAGCCGAGCAGCTTGCCACCCTGCGCCGTAGGGTGGCCCACCGCATCAACATCCTGCAACGCCAGCACCCCGACGCCAAGGAGAGTTATCTCAAGATAAAGGACGAGCTTAAGCAGCTTGGCGTGCTTCCGGCGCAGACGTACATGTACATACAGGGCCACTTCCTGTTCGACAAGATAGTGATGCCGCTTATGAAGAAGGTGTGCAACCAGCTTATGCGCGAGCGCGAGCGCGAGATATCCCGGCAGAGCCTGCACTCCACACAGTACAACAACGAGATGTCGTGCTACTCGTCGAGCGTGGCAGACGTGCAGCTTATGATGCGCCGCAACATAGGGTTCACCAATTCGGAGCAGTATAAGAGGATTGTGGACGACCTCGAGAAAAGAATAGAATGATGCTGTAAGTTTGTACAGATGCTATGGCTTTGCACTAAAAATTCAGTTATTTTTTGTACCTTTGTGCACGATTTTAGTATTGCAATATAAAGACATGAAGTTATACAGTGATGCCGAACTGGCACAGATACTCGACAAGAAGATATTTCATAAGATAGGCGAAGTGGCCGACGAGATGCATGTAGAGTGCTATCTTGTGGGCGGATATGTACGCGATATATTCCTCGAACGCCCCACCAACGACATTGATGTGGTGGTGGTGGGCAGCGGCATTGATGTGGCAAAGGCGCTGCAAAAGAAGCTCGGGCTTAACCCCAAGACAGGCAAGCCGCGCGCTCATCTTGCCGTATACCGCAACTTCGGCACTGCCCAGGTGAAATATTACGACACCGAGGTAGAGTTTGTGGGTGCCCGACGCGAGAGCTACGACCGCAACTCGCGCAAGCCGGTGGTAGAGGACGGCACACTGGAGGACGACCAGAACCGCCGCGACTTTACCATCAACGCTATGGCGGTGTGCCTTAACCAGGACCGCTTTGGCGAGCTTGTCGACCCCTTCGACGGCATATACGACCTTGAGGACGGCATAATACGCACACCGCTCGACCCCGACATCACCTTCTCCGACGACCCGTTGCGCATGATGCGCTGCGTGCGGTTCTCGGCACAGCTGCGCTTCTATATCGACGACGAAACCTTCGACGCCCTTGGCCGTAATGCCGAGCGCATCAAGATAGTGAGCGGAGAGCGCATTGCCGACGAGCTTAACAAGATAATGAAGACCCCACAGCCAAGCCGCGGCTTTGTGGAGCTACAGCGCTGCGGACTGCTGCAGCTCATCATACCAGAGCTTGCAGCACTCGACATCGTGGAGACGCGCAACGGCAGAGCACATAAAAACAACTTCTACCACACGCTTGAGGTGGTTGACAATGTGGCCAAGAACAGCGACAACCTATGGCTGCGCTGGGCGGCACTGTTCCACGACATTGGCAAACCAAAGTCGAAGCGTTGGGAACCGGCTGCCGGATGGACCTTCCACAACCACAACTACCTCGGCGCCAAGATGATACCGTCAATATTCCGCCGCATGAAGCTGCCTATGGACGCTAAGATGAAGTATGTGGAGAAGCTTGTCGACCTGCACATGCGCCCCATTGTTATAGCCGACGAGGAGGTGACCGACTCGGCTGTAAGACGCCTTATGAACGATGCCGGCGACGACATCGACGACTTGATGACGCTGTGCGAGGCCGACATCACATCGAAGAACGAGGTTAGGAAGAAGCAGTTTCGCGAGAACTTCCGTATGGTGCGCGAGAAGCTTGCCGACCTTAAGGAGCGCGATTATAAGCGCTTGCTGCAACCCGTAGTAGACGGCAACGAGATAATGGAGCTTTTCGGACTGAAGCCGTGCCGCGAGGTCGGGCAGCTTAAGCAATATCTTAAGGACGCCGTGCTCGATAACCGCGTTGCCAACGAGCATGAGCCGCTTATGCAGCTGCTTACAGCCAAAGCCAAAGAAATGGGACTTGAGCCATTGCCCAAAGCATAAGGGCAATGGGCTTAAGCCTAAATTATTTAATCCTTTTGCCGCAAAAGCATACTTATATATAAAAAAAGTAGTAACTTTGCAGACAAATCAGAATTTAATTTCCAAAACACTATACAAGCAGTATGATTTTATTTTTCATGACTCCAAGCAAGAGCGTGATTGCCACAGAGGTCGATCACAAGCTCTCTCAAGACGAGATCAATGAACTGTGTTGGCTTTACGGCGGTGCCACTCTTATCGAGGGTGAGACTGTCGAGGGTTTCTTTGTGGGCCCACGCCGCGAAATGATTACTCCGTGGAGTACGAATGCCGTAGAGATAACTCAGAACATGAGCCTCCACGGCATTTCGCGTATTGAGGAGTACTTCCCCGTAAGCTCTAAGGACGCCGACCACGACCCGATGCTCCAGCGTATGTACGAGGGTTTGAACCAGACGATTTTCACCGTCAACCACAACCCCGAACCAATCAAACGCGTGGAGAATATCGAGGAGTATAACGAGCAGGAAGGTCTTGCCCTGTCGGCAGAGGAGATAGAGTATCTTCATAAGATAGAGAAGGAATTGGGTAGACCATTGACCGACTCGGAAATCTTTGGCTTCGCACAGATCAACTCTGAGCACTGCCGCCATAAGATATTCGGCGGTACCTTCATCATCGACGGCAAGGAGATGGAGTCGTCGCTGTTTGCAATGATTAAGCAGACTACCAAGGAGAACCCCAACAAGATTCTCTCTGCATATAAGGACAATGTGGCTTTTGCACAGGGACCGGTTGTCGAGCAGTTTGCCCCGAAGGACCAGTCTACATCCGACTACTTCCAGATTAAGGACATCGAGAGCGTTATCTCGCTCAAGGCAGAGACCCACAACTTCCCTACAACCGTAGAGCCGTTCAACGGTGCTGCTACAGGTACTGGTGGCGAGATTCGCGACCGTATGGGTGGTGGTGTAGGCTCATGGCCTATCGCCGGTACAGCTGTGTACATGACAGCCTACCCACGTCTTAAGGACGACGACAACCAGACACGCGACTGGGAGGACATCATGCCCGTTCGTAAGTGGTTGTATCAGACACCTGAGCAGATTCTTATTAAGGCTTCTAACGGTGCTTCCGACTTCGGCAACAAGTTTGGCCAGCCGCTTATCACTGGTTCGGTGCTTACATTCGAGCATCAGGAGGGCGAGGAGAAGTATGCTTACGACAAGGTTATCATGCTTGCAGGTGGTGTAGGCTACGGCACCAAGCGCGACTGCCTTAAGAAGGAACCACAGAAGGGCAACAAGGTAGTTGTGGTTGGTGGCGACAACTATCGCATCGGTCTTGGCGGTGGCTCTGTGTCGTCGGTAGACACAGGCCGCTACAGCAACGGCATCGAGCTTAACGCCGTACAGCGTGCCAACCCAGAGATGCAGAAGCGTGCATACAACCTGGTTCGCGCTCTGTGCGAGGAGGATGTAAACCCCGTAGTTTCTATACACGACCATGGTTCGGCAGGACACCTCAACTGCCTCTCCGAGCTTGTAGAAGAGTGTGGTGGCGAGATTGATATGACAAAGCTTCCTATCGGCGACAAGACTCTCTCGTCTAAGGAAATCATAGCCAACGAGAGCCAGGAGCGTATGGGCTTGCTCATCGACGAGAAGCACATCGACCACGTGCGCCGCATTGCCGAGCGCGAGCGTGCTCCGCTGTATGTGGTAGGCGAGACAACAGGCGACGCCCACTTCTCATTCAAGCAGGGCGACGGTGTTAAGCCGTTCGATCTCGACGTGGCACAGATGTTCGGCCATTCGCCTAAGACCATCATGCGCGACGAGACCGTAGAGCGCCACTATAAAGATGCTGTGTATACACACGAGGAAACTTCGGAGAACGGCAAGGACGACGTTCTCGACAAATATGTAAGCCGCGTGCTGCAGCTCGAGGCTGTGGCTTGTAAGGACTGGCTTACCAACAAGGTAGACCGTTCGGTAACCGGCAAGATTGCACGTCAGCAGTGCCAGGGCGAGATTCAGTTGCCACTGTCCGACTGTGGCGTTGTGGCTCTCGACTACCGTGGCAAGAAGGGTATAGCCACAGCTCTCGGTCATGCACCGCAGGCAGGCTTGGCATCACCAGAGGCAGGCTCGGTTCTGTCTGTAGCCGAGGCTCTTACCAACATCGTTTGGGCTCCTCTTGCAGATGGCATGAACAGCCTTTCGCTCTCAGCCAACTGGATGTGGCCATGCCGTTCGCAGAAGGGCGAGGACGCACGTCTGTACAGTGCGGTTAAGGCCTTGAGCGAGTTCTGCCTCGCATTGAAGGTTAATGTACCTACCGGTAAGGACTCGTTGTCGTTGAGCCAGCAGTATCCTAACGGCGAGAAGATTATCTCTCCGGGTACCGTTATCGTGAGCGCAGGTGGCGAGGTGTCAGACATCCGCAAGGTTGTGTCGCCGGTTGTAGTAAACGACAAGAACTCTTCGCTCTATCATATCGACTTCTCGTTCGACGAGCAGCGTCTTGGCGGCAGCGCCTTCGCACAGAGCCTCGGCTTCGTGGGCGACGACGTTCCTACCGTTAAGAACCCCGAGTACTTTGCCGACTGCTTCAACGCAGTGCAGGAGATGATAGAGAAGGGCTGGATTATGGCAGGTCACGACATCTCTGCCGGTGGTCTTATCACCACATTGTTGGAGATGTGCTTCGCCAACAAGGAGGGCGGTATGAACATCAACCTCCACAACCTCGCAGGCAACGACATCATCAAGATGTTGCTCGCCGAGAATCCGGGTGTTGTTATCCAGGTTTCAGACAAGCACAAGGACGAGTTTAAGGAGTATATGGACGAGAACGGCATTGGTTATGCCAAGATTGGCTACCCAACTCCGTCGGAGCGCACTATCGTTATCAAGAAGGACGAGTATACTCATACCTTCGACATCGACGCTATGCGCGACACATGGTATAAGACATCTTACTTGCTCGACCGCGACCAGAGCTTCAACGGTTGTGCTGCACAGCGCCGCGACAACTACAAGAAGCAGCCGTTGGAGATGAAGTTCCACGACTCGTTCAAGGGTACACTCGAGAGCTATGGCATCTCTGCCGACCGCCGCACACCATCTGGCATCAAGGCTGCCATCATCCGCGAGAAGGGTACCAATGGCGAGCGCGAGATGGCTTACTCGCTCTACCTCGCTGGCTTCGACGTTAAGGACGTGATGATGACCGACCTTATCACAGGCCGTGAGACTCTTGAGGATGTCAACATGATTGTGTTCTGTGGCGGATTCTCCAACTCGGACGTTCTTGGTTCGGCTAAGGGCTGGGCAGGCGCATTCCTCTTCAATCCTAAGGCTAAGGAGGCGCTCGACAAGTTCTATGCACGCAAGGACACCTTGTCGCTCGGTATCTGCAACGGATGTCAGTTGATGGTTGAGCTCAACCTCATCAATCCTGAGCACGAGCACCGCACACGTATGTTGCACAACAACTCGCACAAGTTTGAGAGCACATTCCTTGGCTTGGACATTCCGCAGAACAACAGCGTGATGTTCTCTTCACTCAGCGGCGACAAGCTCGGCATCTGGGTAGCACACGGAGAGGGCAAGTTCTCTCTGCCTGAGGCAGAGGACAAGTACAATGTTGTGGCTCGCTACAACTATGCTGGCTATCCTGGCAACCCTAACGGTTCCGACTATAACGTGGCTGGTATCTGCTCGGCAGACGGTCGCCACTTGGCTATGATGCCACACTTGGAGCGTGCCATCTTCCCATGGCAGAACGCTTGGTATCCAGCCGACCGCCGTCAGGACGACGTCACCCCGTGGATTGAGGCATTTGTCAATGCACGCAAGTGGATTGAGAACAATAAGTAATAGATAAGGCCCCACTCCCAGCCCCTCCCTCTGAATGGAGGGGAGCGGTATGTATATACTGCTTGTTGGGAGTGGGGCTTATTTTATTTTGGGATGTTATTTATATGAACATAAAATTATTTAGCACATTCTTCAAGATAGCGCTTACCAACTTTGGCGGTGGCAACACAATGACACGCGAATTGGAAGCCCTGTTTGTAGACCGTCGCAAATTGTTGACCAAAGAAGAGTTTGCCGACCTGCTTGTTATGGCACAAACAGCACCGGGTGTACAGGCTGTCAACCTTAGCGTCTTTATAGGCTATAAGTTGAAGAAGGTGTCAGGAGCCGTATGTTCGACATTGGGCGTTGCGCTGCCTTCGCTTCTCATCATACTGCTCGTGACATTGCTCTACAACAAGCTTAAGGACTATGCTGTAGTGGCATCCATATTCAACGGTATACGTCCAGCTATCGTAGCTATTGTGGCTATACCCGTATTCAGGCTCGCTGATGCGGCTCGCATAGGGTGGACCAACTTCTGGATTCCGATAGCCAGCGCCCTGCTTATATATATAATAGGTGTCAACCCAATATACGTGCTTGTGGCTGCCGGCATGGGCGGATATCTGTATGGGTTGCTCGTTAAACCAACGGAATAAGGAATTAAAAATTACGAGTTAGGAGTTAAGAATTAAGATTTAGGAATTAAGTGTTTGGAAATCCTCATTAATCAATTACTCATTTCTAAATTCTTCATCGGCTGCAAGCCGACAACTCATAACCCCAAACTCATAATCCCAAACTCCTAACTCCTAATTCTTAATTCTTAATTGCGGAGCTGGGCTCCGCAACAACTCGTAACTCCTAACTCGTAATTCGTAATTCAATATATGCTTTTTCTACAACTCTTCTATACATTCTTCAAGATTGGGCTCTTTAGTTTTGGTGGAGCATACAGTATGTTTGCTCTTATGCAAGACGAGATGGTATACCGTCAGACGTGGTTGTCGTCGGCAGAGTTTCTCAATCTAATGTCGTTGGGACAGGTTACGCCTGGTTCCACATGCGTCAATGCTGCCACCTATTGCGGCTATACAGTGGTGCACAATGCCGGAATGGGCGATGGCATGGCAGTGCTTGGCAGCATAACGGCGTTGGTGGCATTGTTGCTGCCGTCGTTCATCATAGCCACCGTGTTCTGCCGGTTGCTTATGCGGTACGTCAAGTCGCCCGTTATGCTAAGCATCATGAGCGGACTGCGTCCGGCAGTGGTAGGACTTATGCTTGCAGCTGTAGCCTTCGGGTTGTTCAACAAGGAGAACTTCTCTACTTTCGACCTTAACCCTTGGTATTTCTGCGTTAATATGTTTATCTTCATCGCCAGCTTCATAGGCATCGCATTTATGCGCATCAGCCCTATACGTATGATATGCTGGGCAGCCTTTGCCGGACTGATGTTGCTGTAAATAAAAGGCAATGGCGTTGTAATTAAAAGCGGTGTTGCTATAAAAAGAAAGGCGGTTTGTAAGTGCTACTAACACTTGCAAACCGCCTTTGGGTTTTATGTTTGTCTTATAATCTATGGGCTTGTATAAGCCTACTGGCATTTATGGGCTTACATCATACCGCCCATGCCGCCTTGTCCCATAGGCATAGCCGGAGCCTTGTCCTCTGGCTTGTCGCAGATGAGGCACTCGGTAGTGAGGAACATGCCTGCGATAGAGGCAGCGTTCTCAAGTGCAACACGCTCTACCTTGGCTGGGTCGATAACACCAGCGGTACGCAAATCCTCGTAAACGTCCTTGCGAGCGTTGTAACCGAAGTCGCCCTCGCCCTCACGAACCTTCTGAACGACAACGGCACCCTCGCCACCTGCGTTCTTCACAATCTGACGAAGCGGCTCCTCAATGGCACGACGTACGATGTTTATACCAGTCTGCTCGTCGGCGTTCTCGCCCTTGAGGTCCTCAAGAGTCTTCTGAGCGCGGATGTATGTAGTACCGCCACCAACAACAACGCCTTCCTCCATAGCTGCACGTGTAGCGCAGAGAGCGTCGTCAACGCGGTCCTTCTTCTCCTTCATCTCAACCTCGCTGTTGGCACCAACATAAAGCACTGCTACGCCACCAGCAAGCTTGGCAAGACGCTCCTGAAGCTTCTCCTTGTCGTATGAGCTCTTGGTATTGGCAATCTCGTTCTTTATCTGAGCAACGCGGTCGGCGATAAGCTCCTTCTGTCCGGCACCACCAACGATGGTTGTGTTGTCCTTAGATACAGTAGCCTTTTCGCAAGTACCGCAGAGGTCGAGTGTAGCCTTGTCCAAAGTAAGACCCTTCTCCTCGCTGATAACAACGCCACCGGTAAGTGTAGCGATATCCTCGAGCATAGCCTTGCGACGGTCGCCGAAGCCAGGAGCCTTAACAGCGCAAATCTTCAAGCCGCCACGCAGACGGTTTACAACCAATGTTGTGAGAGCCTCAGAGTCGACATCCTCGGCGATGATGAGCATTGGGCGTCCGCTTTCGGCAGCGGGTTGCAGGATAGGCAGGAGGTCCTTGAGGTTGCTTATCTTCTTGTCGTAGATAAGGATGTATGGGTTGTCCATTACACACTCCATCTTGTCGGCGTCTGTAACAAAGTAGCCACTGAGGTAGCCACGGTCAAACTGCATACCCTCTGTTACGCCGATGCTTGTGTCGCGGCTCTTGCTCTCCTCGATAGTGATAACGCCATCCTTGCTAACCTTGCGCATAGCGTCGGCGAGGAGCTTGCCAATCTCAGGATCGTTGTTGGCAGAAACGGTAGCCACCTGCTCAATCTTGTCGTAGTTGTCGCCTACAACCTCGGCAGTCTCCTTAATGTGTGCAACAACAGCTGCAACAGCCTTGTCTATACCACGCTTAAGGTCCATAGGGTTGGCACCGGCTGTTACGTTCTTCAAGCCCTCTGTAACGATGGCCTGTGTAAGGATTGTAGCGGTAGTTGTACCGTCGCCAGCGTCGTCGCCTGTCTTGCTTGCTACGCTCTTAACGAGCTGTGCACCGGTGTTCTCGAACTTGTCCTCAAGCTCCACTTCCTTAGCAACGGTAACACCGTCCTTTGTAATCTGTGGAGCACCAAACTTCTTTTCGATAACAACGTTGCGGCCTTTCGGACCGAGTGTAACCTTAACAGCGTTAGCCAACTTGTCGACACCGTTCTTCAACAGGTCGCGTGCATCTATATTATATTTAATATCTTTAGCCATGATTATTTGAGTTTTGAGTTCTGAATGTTGAGTTTTGAATTATTACTTCTGTACTACAGCGAGAACGTCGCTTTGACGCATAATGAGGTATTTGGTACCCTCAACCTCAAGCTCTGTGCCCGAGTATTTGCCGTAGAGAACCTCGTCGCCCTCTTTAAGAATCATTTCCTCATCCTTTGTGCCATTGCCGGCGGCAACGATAGTACCGTGCTGTGGTTTCTCTTTTGCTGTATCAGGAATGATGATTCCGCCAACTTTCTCTTCTGCCTGTGCAGGAAGTACAAGCACTCTGTCTGCTAATGGTTTAATGTTCATAAT
>OIWV01001248.1_pt1 | contig 22245 bp, 19 predicted proteins | sample 1587751 | NCBI WGS metagenome assembly OIWV01 (sample SAMEA3888913, study PRJEB22519) | human gut metagenome | biome: human gut; feature: human-associated habitat; material: faeces | place: Denmark | collected 2010
ATGCGAACCATAACGCTACAATACTCCTTTTGTGTTGACCCCGCAGCGGGGGTGTGTGGGGCAGAAATGCCTGCCCGGATATCCCTTATAGTATACCATAGGTTTTGCGGGTTTCAACCACGCAGATGCAACCTTTTTGTAAATTCGTCAAAGTTCCGGGAGCGGTATCCTGCTTATTCCATCTTCATCCGCTTTGTGATGAGTTGGCCGTTCTGTACTGTGCCGTCCGAGATATAATACTTCCACTCGGTCGAGCCGTCGGACATCAGGTACTCCACAGCAAACACCTGCCCAGCCTGGATTTTTACAGGGTAGTTGTCGGCTGGCAGAATCTCACGGGGTGTCGGCAGCTCCTTGAAGTCCTCGTATGCGTCTTCCAACCGCCAGAACTTTCGGGTCTTGTAGCCCTTTACCATCGAAATATCCTGCTCACCGAAATAGGATGCTGTGTAGGTCTTTCCGTTGACTTCCAGCGCGTCGATCCGTTCCGGTTCCTGCGTCAGATCTTTGGTATGGAGATGTTCCCCATAGTTCTCGCTCAACTGTTTTGCCATGCGAAAGTCCGAGTTCCGATACTCCGACTCCACAATATGTGTACTTCCATAGATACCCATGATATCGGTGCGGCGTACCGCTTCCAGCTCCTGATAGCTGCGCCGGAAGTTCTCCACCATCCGATCCTCCCGGTATCGGACCGAAGAAGCTTCATCCGTCGCCTCGATCTCATAGTACCGTTTGCCCTGTTCCATGTTTTCCTGCGCACGCCGGTACTCTTCGCTGTCCTTCTGCCCATTGGCTTCCAGATAGGCCAGATACCGCGGCCCGGTGCTTTCCCAGGTATGGCCCACGTCGGTGCCGTGGAACACGGTCTCAGGATACTGCTCCTTGATCTGTTTCAGAAAATTCTTCTCGACCTCGGTGCCGCCTTCTGTGCCTCCCCAGTCCTTGAACTGCAGATCCAGCAATTCATCATCGTCGGCCTGCATCCACAGGTTCAGAAATTGTGCATCCGTATACGGGAATTCCACAAACAGATCCCGCATTCCTTTTTCGTAATACTCGCCCCAGATGGAAAGTTCCTTGTCGAGAATGCTCTGCTTGCTGTGTTCTTCTCCGTAAAGATAGATTTCGCCCTTCGGCCCATTTTTTACATAACTCCAGAACAGCCCCACCAGCAGGGTCATAATTAGCACGATGGCCGCATATTTCCAGCGTCCGGTCTTTGTTTCCGTTTTCATTTCAATTCCTCTTTCATTTCGGTCATATCTGCCCAGAATCGCTTGGGGCAGTGGGTCATACGGCCCTTTTCGTTGTGGCGGGCCTTGATCTCCAGCGTTTTGTAGAACTGCCGCCAGAGCTCCTGAAACTGCTGCTCCTTTTCATCAGGTGGGGGCAGGGTGAGGGGTTCGGCCAGCTCCATGAGCTGAGCCTTGTGGTTCTGGTACAGCAGCACCGCCTGATGGACAGCATCATAGATCAGAAAGTTCTCCTCCGGGAAGCGGGCACAGAAATGCCCGCGCAGGAGGGGCAGAATATAGTTTTTGGGGTGGATGACTGCACCCAGCATCCCATCGTGTTCCTGAAAACGGACAAAGCCCTGAAACTTGTCCACTTCCCAGTCCAGGCTCTGCTTCATCTGGTAGAGCGGAGCCACCTCCGGGTGGCCCCGCCGCTTGACGGTGCCTGGCCCCAGCGCAAAGGCCAGATGCAGAAATCGGATGAGCCGCAGCTCCTTATCCTCCCAGCCCGAGAGAAAATCCCGGGTGACAAGGGATTCCGTCTCTTCGCCCAGCTTGGCGCGGAAGCTGGCAAAGACCCGCCGGGCCTTTGCGTGGTCAGTGGGGATCTCCTTCACAGGGTAGAGGGTAGCCGTCTCCCGTTCCGGGGTCCAGACCGCAAAGGGCAGCTCATGCTGGGCAAAGCTCTCAAACACACAGCAGAGAAAGCCCTCGAAGCTGCCATCATAGAGGTAGACCACGTCGGCATCGTGGAGCTTCCGGGTGGGGCTTACAGGGCTCTGGCCAGACATTGCACTGCCTCCTCCCGCACCATTTTCTGGGCTGTGCGGGGCGGCACGCCCTGCTCCACCAGCCGATCCACGGCGGGCGGGCTGAACATGCTCAGCTGCTCCACTCCGCCGCTGAATACGTTGGGGTCGATGAGCGCCCGGGTGATGCGCTCCCGCCCGGCGCTGCCGCGGCCCGGGTGCGCCCCCGCAAAGCCCCGGCAAGTGATGAAATACTGCGCCCGCTTGAGCACCACGCCCATCCGCTTGAGCTCGTCCAGCCCCAGCGCGGCCTGTTTGCGGGCGTGCCAGATGCGCCGGGCGCTCTTGGGGCCGATCCCCGGCACCCGCAGCAGCATCTCAAAGGGGGCGCGGTTCACGTCCACCGGGAACAACCCGTAATGCTGCACCGCCCAGTTGCATTTGGGGTCCAGATAGGGGTTGAAGTTGGGGTTGTCCCTGTCCAGAAGTTCCTCTGCCTTGAACTCGTAAAAGCGGAGCAGCCAGTCTGCCTGATAGAGCCGATGCTCCCGCAGCAGCGGCGGCTTGGTATCCAGCGCGGGCAGGCGAGTGTCCTCGGCCACAGGGATGTAGGCGGAGTAAAACACCCGTTTCAGGTGATACTTATTGTATAATCCTTCCGTTAATTGCAAGATGTGATAATCCGTTTCCGGGGAAGCACCCACGATCATCTGGGTGCTCTGGCCCGCCGGGGCAAATCTGGGGGCCTTGCGGTAGAGCGCCACCTCTTCCCGGTTGGCGGCCCCCTCCACCGCGATCTGCTTCATGGGCCGGAAAATGGAGTGCCGCCCTTTGTCCGGAGCCAGCAGGTTCAGGCTGCGCTCACTGGGCAGCTCGATGTTCACGCTCAGGCGGTCGGCCAGAAAGCCCAGCTGTTCCAGCAGCTCCGGGCTGGTGCCGGGAATGGCCTTGGCGTGGATGTAGCCGCCGAAACGGTACTTCCCCCGCAGCAGACGCAGAACCGCCAGCATCCGTTCGGTGGTATAGTCCGGGTTCACCAGCACGGCACTGGAAAGGAACAGACCCTCGATGTAGTTGCGGCGGTAGAATTCAATGGTCAGCTCGGCCAGCTCCCGGGGGGTGAAGGTGGCCCGGGGCACATCGTTGGACTTGCGGTTGACACAGTAGCTGCAATCAAAGGAGCAGCAGTTGGTCATCAGCACTTTCAGCAGGCTGACACAGCGGCCATCGGCAGTAAAGGCGTGGCAGCAGCCCGGGGCGTAACAGCTGCCGACCCCGCCCGCTCCTGCTGCCCGGGAAGCGCCGCTGGAGGTACAGGCCACATCATATTTTGCGCTGTCCGCCAGGATCGTCAGCTTATCCATCAGGCTCTGTTCCATGGGACACCTCCGAAAAATGGGTATAAAAAAGAAAGCCATACTGGATGGCTTTTCTTTTTCAGGCGCTGGTGGGGCGTTTTTACCACTTCGCCTTGGTCTCCACCACACGGCCTGCAATGTGCAGATGGTTGAGCTCTTCACCCTTGATGACCATTTCCTTATAGGCCGGGTTGAAGGGCTGCAGCACCACGCAGTTGCCGCGCTGGAGGTAGCGCTTGAGGGTACCCTCACCCTCGTCACCGTAGATCAGCACGCCCAGGTCGCCGTTTTCCAGCGTGTCCTGACGGTGCACCAGGGCAAGGTCACCATCGTGGATGCGGGGCTCCATGCTGTCGCCGCGCACAACGAGATAGAAGTAGCTGGAAGGGTCCTTGACCCGGGCATACTCCTTGCCGTAGTCTTCCTCATAGGCCAGCGCGCCGTAGCCCGCCTTGACCGTGCCGATGACAGGGATCAGGCTGTACACATAGCTGCCGAAGAAGCGCTCTTCGGTCTGGCCCTCCGCGGTGGGGTCAAACAGACCCAACAGATAGTCCGCGGTCGTGTCCAGGATCTCCGCCAGCTTTGCCACGGTGGTGGGGTCCGGGGAACTCTTTCCGCTCTCCCATTTTCCCACGGCCTGCTGAGTCACGCCCAACAGGGAAGCAAGCTCCGCCTGGCTCATGTGCTTTTGCTTTCGGCATTGCCGTAACAGCTCCGGAAACGACATTGTTCAACACTCCTCTGCTTGTACCGGGTCCGGTAAGGTTTTATCTGTATTTATTATACAACAAAAAGATGTTTCAGTAAAGAGGAAATCCCGCTTTTTCTCGAAGAAAAGTTGTCGCTCCGCACAAAAATGCGCACAACGAGCGGAAATTTTGATTTTGGGCTTGACAGCGCCGCTGAAATCTGGTAAATTAAATAGGCATTCGGTACGGCGTGTGCGGGTGCCCACGAGGAGAGATGTCCGAGTGGTTTAAGGAAGCAGTCTTGAAAACTGCCGTACGGCAACGTACCGTGGGTTCGAATCCCACTCTCTCCGCCATTTTTATTGAATAAGTGCAACACACTTTGCTCTGGAGTAGTACTCAAGAGGCCGAAGAGGCGCCCCTGCTAAGGGCGTAGGTCGTCTAAACAACGGCGCGAGGGTTCAAATCCCTCCTACTCCGCCAAGAAAAAGCTCGATGATTCTTTGAAATCACCGGGCTTTTTCCATTTTGTTCTCATCATATCTTTCAATACGTATTTACACAATACGTATAATATGGTATACTTCTCTTGAGAGGATGTGAAGCTTGTGCCGCCAAAACCGCGTGAAATGGAAAAGCTGATTCTTGCCGATGGCTGGGTCTTCAAGGAACAGGTCGGTTCCCACCGTCAGTATGTCCATCCCACAAAACCCGGCAAGGTCACGATTCCTTTTCACAAGGGAAAAGAACTTGACCGCCGCACAGAGCTTTCCATCCGAAAGCAGGCAGGGCTCAAATAATGCCATATCATCATACAGGAGGGATGAAGGATGTTATCCATGTATCCGGCTTGTTTTTATAAAGAGGCAGAAGGTTATTCTGTCGTTTTTCCTGATTTGAACAACCTTGCAACACAGGGTGATACCTTTGAGGAAGCCATGGAGATGGCAGTGGACTGCCTTGCAGGCTATCTCTACACCTGCAAGCGGGATGGCGAAACGATTCCCACACCGTCTCGTCCGGGTTCCATCGACCCAATCGCTGTGTCTCGGGCACTTGCTCCCGACGAGCCTGTTCCTGAAGCATTTGTCAATGTTGTTTCTGTTGACGTGGCAGAATATGCAAAACAGCACTTCGAGAGATCTGTCAAAAAGACGCTTTCCATCCCTGCTTGGCTGAACGATGCCGCCATGGCACAGGGGATCAATTTTTCCTGCGTCCTTCAGCAGGCACTGAAAGAGCAGCTGCACATGGCTTGAACAGATTTTTACACAAAACGCGCTTTCCGGGGCCTTCCGAAAAGCGCGTTTAGCTTTTTTACAGCAGAAGATTCGTCACCACAGCCAGCACCAGCAGGTGCACAGGATAGAACCAGTAAAACACCTTCTGCATGGCGGGGGTGCAGCGGCCCCGCTGCCCGTTGTAGAACCAGACCAGCACAAAGGCCAGCGGTGCGGTGAGTTCCCAGGCAAACAGCACGGCTCCCACGATGCACTGCCGCTTGCGGTCGCCACGGGTCAGGTACAGCGCACAGATGATGAGCACACCGATGCCGTTGTAGTCCGTACAAGCCAGAAGCGCCGCAAGCGTGCAGCCTGCCGCACACAAGAGTCCTTTCCAGCTGGCAGAGCCGTCCGGCTTTTCAAAATGCTTGAGCCCTGCCATGGCCAGCACGCCCAGCGCCAGCGTCCAGTAAACGTTCTGTGCACTGGGGTCAAAGGGGGTGCGGAAAAACGCAAGGTCAAAGGGCACCTCACTGATGAGGGCAAACAGGAACAGCCTCCGGACGTATTTTTTCACATCGTGGGTATGTACAAAGCCCTCCACCAGCAGGAAGCAGAAGATGGGAAAGGCCAGCCGCCCGGTGAAGCGCAGAACCCTGTCCAGCTGGAACAGCGAAAGCTGATCCCATGCGCCGCCGGAAACTTCTCCCCTTTCCAGCTCCGGCAGCAAAAGGCCGGCCTCGATGCAGGACGCGCCGATGTGGTCCACCAGCATGGTGATGCAGGCAATGGTTTTAAGGGCGGTGCCGCTGAAGCTGCAGCGCGGGGAAAGTGCGGTCATAAAAAACACCTCGGTCAGTTTGTAAAAAATCGTTACAGGAACTATAACGGAGGAAAGGTGGCATTTCCTCCGTCTGTTGCGGCAAAATCTGCATAGAGCGTGCACAAATCCGCCCAAAATGCTTGACAGGACGGGCGCAGGATAGTAAAATCAAGAAGATAATTGAACTATCTCAAACCAAAGATGAAAAAGATTCACAGAGGATCGAGCGTCTCCGAACCAGATCAGACCGGAAGGAGGCATTGGGAATGACGCTGTTTTCTTATGAGATTTTCGACGCAGTTGCACGGCAGGGCAGCTTTAACAAAGCGGCTCAGCAACTGCATCTGACCCCCTCAGCCATCAGCCACGCCATCGCCGTGATGGAGGCTGAGCTGGGCTTCACCTTATTCAATCGCGGCAAAAACGGCGTTACCATGACCAGCTACGGCGCTTCGCTGTACCCCTCCATCCGTGCGGTGCTGAACAGCGACGAGGCCCTGCAGCAGAGCATTGCCCGCCTGAACGGTCTGGAAAAGGGCAAGGTCAAGCTGGGTGCCTTCAACTCGATCTGCTCCGGGCTGCTGCCCAGCATCCTCAAGGGCTTTATGGCCCACTACCCCCAGATCGAAGTCGAGGTCTATCAGGGCACCTACGACGATGTCAAGGAGTGGCTGCGCACCGGTCAGGTGGACATTGCCTTCCTCTCCAACAACTGCCGGGAGGAGTTTGTTCTGACCGAGCTGTTCCACGAGCCGCTGCTCTGCATCACCCCCATGGACTGGCCCGAGCCGCCCAACGGCGTGATGACCCCCGCCCTGATGAACGGGCAGAACTTTGTGGTGCAGTGGGATGCCACCGACGCGGAGATGCGTCAGTTTCTCAAGAAGTATTCCCTCTCAACGGAGCGCCGCTGCCATGTCATCGACGACCAGTCGAACATTGCCATGGTCGAGGCGGGCCTGGGCATTTCCATCATGCCCCGGATGCTGCTGCGCAACTGCACGGCAGCGGTCAAGATCTACCCCATCGAGCCAGAAGAGGACCGCGTGGTGGGTCTGGCCGTCCAGCGCCCCACCGCTATGGCTCCCGCCGTGGAGCAGATGTTCCACCACATCGTGGAGTGCTGCAAGGATCTGGACTGAACAACAGTGTAACATAACGGGCCGGTGTGCGCAACACCGGCCCGTTTTTTGCCGCCCAGAAAACTTTGGATTGTATCCCCGCCCGGGATACGGTATACTAAGAAAAAATCCATTCTGGTTTTTGAGGGGAAAAATTATGGATCGAAGAAGTTTTTGCAAGGTGCTGGGGTTTGCGGCCGGCAGCACTCTGCTGCCCGGGCTGATGGTCCAGGCCGCCGGGCAGAGCTCCGTGGGCCATGCAGTGCCGGATGGCCGCTACACCATCGGCATCCGCAGCGACCTGAGCGGCTGTGACCTGACCCACGCGTTCTATTACTCCGACAGCTTTTTCACCCACCCGGCCACCCAATATGACCACCAGCTGGCGCTGGCAACGCTGGGTCTGGTCTGCGCTGCGGCCAACACCGTGGCCAGCGATGCGGAATACTGGGTCAACGGCTCTGTGGGGCGGGAAGCCCACATTGCCGCCGCCTACGAGACCCTGGGCTTTGAGGACGCGCTGTTCTACAATTACGACCTCGACACCGGCCGGGCCGGGGACTTTGTGGGCTACTCGCTGGCCCGCAAGACCCTGACCCTGAACGGCCAGCGTACCACCCTTGTGGCGCTTGTCCTGCGGGGCGGCGGCTACGGCGGCGAGTGGGCCAGCAACTTCCACACAGGTGATACCAGCGCGCACACCGGCTTTGTCACGCCTGTGGCAGCGGTGTTTGCGTCCCTCAAGGCCTATCTGGCCCGGGCAGGGCAGGGCGGTGCCTTCAAGCTCTGGCTGGGCGGCTACAGCCGCGGTTCCATCATTGCAAATCTGCTGGCGGCAAAGATCGCCCGGGAGCTGCCCCAGCTGGGGCGGGAGAACATCTATGCCTACGGCTTTGCGGTGCCTGCAGCCCTGACTGCCGCCGACCGGCCTGACCTGCAGCAGGATTTCGATGCCAATCACGCCCCGGACGGCACCCTGCTGGAAAACTGGCCCGAGAGCAACATCTTCAGCATCATTTCCAGCGGCGACGCGGTGGCCCGGGTGCTGCCCGCTGCCTGGGGCTACCACCGCAACGGCTGCGACCGCTTTCTGCCCGCCACCCGGAATGCCGAAGAGCTGGCCGACCTGGACGCACTGGGGGCGGAATTCGGCCCCACGCCGCTGGTGATCAGCAGTCTTGCCACCGCCGAGGACACCAGTGCCCTCATCAACATCGTGGCCAAGTTCTGCGTTTCCCGGGAAAATTTCCACCAGAAATACGAAGCCGCCATCATGGACATGATCCAGTGTGCCTTTCTCCGCTCCGAAAAAGAGGTGGTCGATGGCTACATTCTCAGCGACGGCGAGATCGTGGAGCGGCTGCAGAGCCTTTCCCACATGAAAGAGATCGATTACTGGCAGATCGTGGGCAGCGTCTGGGCCGCCTCCACCATGAGCCGCCCCATCCTTGAGCGGTACGGCCAGAACGTGCCCCTGCTGGCCCGGCAGATCCTCATCCCGGTGCTGGCAGTCGGCCTGTGCTACGGCATCGAAACCGATGTGGTGCAGATGGTGGCCCAATACATCATCCGTCTGCTCACCGCCCGGGGCGAGCTGGACAGTGTTCTGCGCGCGGCGTTCTGCCACCACCCGGAAAACTACATTTCCCTGATGGAATACTACGCCCCCGAAGAGCACGGTATGGAGCCCTTTACCCGAAAGTGATTCACTTTTCTTCACCTTTCGCCTGAAATCTCTCCACCGGTGAAACGCCTGCGATTCGTTGAAATTCCGATTTCTCTATGTTACACTTGATTTTATCAACTGGAAAAGAGGAAAAGAATATGGAAACTCAACACAAGCGCAGTGCGTTTTCCGGCAAACTCGGATTCGTGCTGTCCGCCGCCGGTGCGTCGGTCGGGTTGGGAAACATCTGGCGCTTCCCGTATCTGGCCGCAAAATACGGCGGCGGCATTTTTCTGCTCGTCTACATCCTGCTGGCTGTCACCTTTGGCTACACCATGATCATTGCCGAAACGGCGCTGGGCCGGATGACCCGCAAAAGCCCGGTGGGCGCTTACAGCCATTTTGGCAAGGGGAAGGGGCTGGCGTTCGGCGGCTGGATCAACGCCGTCATCCCCATCCTGATCGTTCCCTATTATTCGGTCATCGGCGGATGGGTCATCCACTATCTGGCCCAGTATCTCACCGGCCACGGCAGCGCGCTGGCATCGGACGGGTATTTCTCCGGCTTCATCTCCAACGGTCTGCTGGCCGAGATCGCGTTCCTGCTGTTCACCTTTATCACGCTGGGCATCATCTTTGCGGGTGTGCGCAACGGCGTGGAGCGCGTTTCCAAGGTGATGATGCCGGTGCTGGTGGTGCTCTCGGTGGTCATTGCCGTCTACTCGGTCACACGGCCCGGCGCACTGGCAGGTGTAAAGTATTTTCTGGTGCCCAACCCGGCCAACTTCTCGTGGATGACCGTGGTTTCCGCCATGGGCCAGATGTTCTACTCCCTCTCCATTGCCATGGGCATCCTGGTGACCTTTGGCTCCTACATGAAAAAGAACGTGTCCATTGAGCAGTCCACGGAAAACGTGGAGATCTTCGACACCGCCATTGCCATCATGGCGGGCCTGATGATCATTCCCGCCGTGTTCGCTTTTTCGGGCGGCGACCCTGACACCCTGCAGGCGGGCCCGGCCCTGATGTTCATTACCATCCCCAAGGTCTTTGCCAGCATGGGCATGGGCACTGCTGTAGGCGTGCTCTTCTTTGTGCTGGTGCTGTTCGCAGCCCTCACCAGCTCCATTGCCCTGACCGAGAGCGCTGTTTCTACCTTTGAGGACGAGCTGGGCTGGGACCGCACCCGCTCCACCATCCTCATCGGCTGCATTATGATCACACTGGGCAGCCTTTCCGCGCTGGGCTACGGCCCCCTTGCCAGTGTGACCGTGTTCGGGATGCAGTTCCTCGATTTCTTCGACTTCCTGACCAACTCGGTGATGATGCCCATTGCGGCCATTGCCACCTGCCTGCTGGTCTCCCGGATCGTCGGTGTGGAAAAGATCGAGGAAGAGGTCACACGGGAAGGTCAGCCCTTCCGCCGCAAACCGGTGTTCAACTTTATGCTCCGGTATCTCTGCCCCATCTTCGCGGCTATCATCCTGGCCAGCTCGGTCGCCAACGCACTGGGCTGGATCGCGATGTGACCCTGTTTTCTGCACGCAAAAAGCCCCCGGCCTGTATCCTCACAGGCCGGGGGCTTTTCGATCACTCTTTTTCAAACACAAGGAAGCGGAACGCGATGTCCGTGGTCAGCTCGGGCAGGGCGGCCAGGCGGGCTGCGCCATCCCGTGGCGTTTTCCAGTAATAGGGGGTCATGGCGAACAGCGCCTCCAGCTGCCCGGCAGGCACCGTGATGCTGCCCGAGACTTCCCGCTCCCCGATGGGGCGGAAGCCCTCATAGGCCACCTCCTGCACCGGATTTTTATAGGGCGTGTCGTAGAGGACAGCCTTCATCTGGTAGAGGTGCTCTGCACCGGGCACAACATAGATCATCCGTCCGCCCGGGCGCAGCACGCGCCGGAACTCTTCCTGCGCAAAGGGCGAGAAGCAGTTAAGCAGCAGGTCGGCCCATCCGGTGCGGACAGGCTGGGCAAAGCTGGATGCCACCGCGTATTTTGCGGCAGGCAGTGCCTTTGCGGCCAGACGCACCGCAGGCTTTGCGATATCAAAACCCGCCAGCTGCACCGGCCTGCCCGCCTGCGCAAAGGCCTGTGCAATGCAGCGGTCGTACCAGCCCTCGCCGCAGCCCGCATCCAGCAGATGGAGCGGCATATCTGCCCCGGTGGGAACACCATACGCAAGGCACAGCTCCCCCAGCGCCCGGCCGAAGATGCCGTAATACCCGGCGTTCAGGAAGGCACGGCGGGCGGCGACCATCTCTTTGCTGTCGCCCGGGGCCTTGGTGCGCATACTCTGCACCGGCAGCAGGTGCCAGTACCCCTCTTTCGCCCGGTCAAAGCTGTGGTTTCTGCCGCATTTCAGGGCAGTGTCCCCGGTCAGGGGTTCGCCGCAGAGCGGACACTGCCAGGGAGCAAATGGCTCAGGTTTCATCGGTGTGATCCTCAATGGGTGCGGTGGCACCGCCGTGGGCGGTCATATACTCTTCAAAGTTGGTGAACTTCTGCTGGGGCGGGCGGCGGCTGATCAGCATCAGGCCCGGGTCCTCGTCCCGTGCGGGGGCGGTGTTCCGGCTGCGGCTGCGGGGTGCTTCGCTCTTGGCGGGGCGGGCCGGGCGGCTGCTCTGCACTGCATTGCGGTTATTGCGGCTGCCCTGCTGGCTCTGGCTGTTCTGGGCCGGGCGGGCATTGCGCGCATTCCGCTCTGCCCGCTGCTCGGTGCGCGGATCATTGCGGTCGGTGCGCTGCTCGGCACGGGCAGGCTGACCGCCGCGCTGACGCTGGCCGTTCTGGGCCGGAGCAGTCTGCTTTGCAGCAGGCTGCGCAGCCGGAGCCTTTTTGACCGGGCGCAGAGGAGTAGCCTCCGGGGCGCTCACAAAGTGGGGGTCGAATTTGGGCTGGGCGTTGCTGCCGCGGTTGGCCGGCTGCAGGGCATTGCCCTCGCGGCGGGTGCGGCTGTTATTGGAGCGGCGGTTCTCACTGCGGCCGCCGGAAGTGCGCTTCTGGTTTTCCTCCATGGATGTTCCTTCTTTCGGTTCGGTATTCTTGGGGCTGGGCTGTTTTGCAGCCGCTTTTTCCTTCTTGGGGGCAGCGGGCTTTTCTGCTTTGGCAGGCTTCTCTGCCTTCACAGGCTTTTCCGGCTGCTCTGTTTCCGCCTTGGGCTTTTTGCCCCGCACCGGGGGTGCAGCCTTGACAGGGGCAGGCACACCGTCCCAGGGATGGCCGGAGACGACCGGGATCTGGCGGCGGTTCAGCTTTTCGATCCCGGCCAGATATTCCTTTTCCTCCGGGGCACAGAAGCTGACGGCAGTGCCGTCAGCACCGGCACGGGCCGTGCGGCCAATGCGGTGGACGTAGGTCTCGGGCACCTCGGGCAGGTCGTAGTTGAACACATGGGACAGCTCGCTGATGTCAATGCCGCGGGCGGCGATATCGGTCGCCACCAGCACCCGGGTCTTGCCCGCCTTGAAATCCTCCAGCGCCGTCACGCGGGCGGTCTGGCTCTTGTTGCCGTGGATGGCGGCGGCGGGGATGCCCTGCTTGTTCAGGTCTTTTGCAATTTTATCGGCCCCGTGCTTGGTGCGGCTGAACACCAGCGCGTTCACCACCTCAGGCCTCAGGTTCTTGATAAGCCAGGGCAGCAGGAACTTCTTGTTGCCCTTCTCCACAAAATACAGGCTCTGCTGGATCCGGTCCACCGTGCTGGACACCGGGTCCACCTTGACAAAGGCCGGGTCATGCAGGATGCCTGCGGCCAGCTGCTCGATCTCCTTGGGCATGGTGGCGCTGAACATCAGGTTCTGGCGCTGCCTGGGCAGCTTGGCGATCACCTTTTTCACGTCGTGGACAAAGCCCATATCCAGCATCCGGTCGGCTTCGTCCAGAACAAAGATCTCAATGTTGGAAAGGTCCAGCAGCCCCTGCCCCACCAGGTCGTTCAAGCGGCCCGGGCAGGCAATGAGGATGTCTACGCCCTTTTTCAGGGCTGCGACCTGCGGAGCCTGCCCCACACCGCCAAAGATGACGGTGCTGCGCAGGGTCAGATACTTGCCGTAGGCTTCAAAGCTCTCGCCGATCTGCAAAGCCAGCTCCCGGGTAGGAGTCAGGATCAGGGCGCGGATGGCACCCTTTTTGCGGGGCGCGCTGGCAGTCAGGCGGTCGAGCATGGGCAGCGCAAAGGCAGCCGTCTTGCCGGTACCCGTCTGGGCGCAGCCCATCAAGTCCCTCCCGGCCAGCACCGGCGGAATGGCCGCCGCCTGAATGGGCGAGGGGGATTCATAGCCCGCCTGTGCCACAGCACGCAGCACAGGCGCGGAAAGATTCAGTTCGTTAAATGTCATTCTTCACCTAAAATGTTTCTGCATTCCATATAATAGCGCTTTTCCTCTGCGTGCCCCATGCTGAAGGTCTTGCGGGGCAGCACACCGCCCATAACGATACCCTTGAACAGGTCGCTCTTCTCAAAGGGCGGCATCAGGAAAGCCACACCCCCCTGCCTGCACAGGGCGCGGACAGCGGGCTCATCGTGGACATAATCCACCCGGGCCTCGATGTGGCGGGCCATGAAATACTCAATGAATGCGTCAATGGTGCCCACGGTCAGCGGGGCAACGGGATGTTCAAAGCTGAGCACATTGGCCACATGGGGGCCTGCCAGCGTAAAGGACTGCTGTTTTGCATCGCCGAAGCAGATGCCTGCCGCGTGGGAATCGCTCCACGCGATGAGGGCCAGCAGCACGGCACCGCAGTCCACATTGAAAAGGACACGGTGGATGGGCTCGATCTCAATGGCCGGAGAGTGGACATTGCAGACCTCAGCCAGGCACCAGCGGGCCGGGTGGGTCAGCTGCTGCTCCGGGGTCAGGGTCTTTTTCAGTTCCTCCCAGCAGGCCTTGGCGGAAGCCAGCGAATGGTTGCCGTCGCCCACGGCCAGCGTCAGGGGCGCGCCGCCCTTTGCCTGGGGATACCGGGCATCAAAGGCCTCCTGGCTGCCCAGAGCGTTCAGGGCGCTGTCGATCTGTGCCAGCAGGGCGGGATCTTCCACTGCCCAGCCGGCAATGTGGCCGCCGTTCAGCATCAGGTCGCCCTCGTAGACCTTGCGCAGCTGCTCCTTCTTCTCGCCGATGGGCTCGATGAGGGTGCAGCCGGGGTCATCGGCCAGCATCATAATATGGGGCGTTTCCAGCCTTGCCCCCCGGCGCACCGCCATGCGGGGCGGGATGCGGCTTTCCACGGTGTGCTCACTGGGGCGGATGGCAGGCACCGCACCCTCGGCATAGCTGTATGCCTCCAGGTCGATCCTGCCCACAAGGCCCTGCCGCACCCGGCCGCTCTGCTCAGTGCGCTCCACATAAATGAAGCCGTCCACCGCGCGGGTCAGCACGTTCCGGGTATAATCGTCCATGGCCGCATGGATGGCGCTGATCCTTGCATCCACGTCATCCTCTTCCAGATAGACCTCCGGCAGGATCAGGTCCAGTGTGCTGGGGCCGCCTGCGGCGGCCTGCGCAGCCTTTTCCCAATAGGAGCGGTCACTGGTGAACTGATCGCAGGCCACACAGCCCCACTGCCCCACCGGGATCTGTTCCGACGGCAGCAGGATGTGTGCCGGGGAAAAACAGGGTGTTTTGTTCATAATACTTCCCTCCCTCTCACAAAAACGCAGGGATCACTCAAAATAACTGGCGGCATCGTCCCGGATGACCACATGCTCCACACCTGCCTCGGTCAGGGAGAGGGTCAGCTCCTCCCGGGCCGCTGCATCCAGCGTAGAGGAGGACGGGACCTTCACCAGCAGGTTCTTCACGCCCAGCTGGGCCGCAGGGGCTCCCAGCTGGCTGGAGGAGCCGGTCACCTCGGCCAGCGAATAACCGTACCAGAACGTCACCGTATCTCCGAAGCGGGCCTGCCAGGCGGCGATATCCGCAGTCAGCTGCCCGGCACGGTCCACACCGTTGGTGTTGCCATAGTCCTGCTTGGCGCTGGTGGACGAGGGGAACTGGACATTTTCCAGCAGCACCTGATCAAACCCGGCGGCGTGCACCTCGGCGATCAGATCACCGATATACTGCACGGTCTCCGCGGCGTAGGGGTTCAGCCAGGGGTTGCCTCCGGCGGAAGCCTTGTTGTCCAGCCAGAGGTACTCCTGCCCCTGATACCGGATGGCCAGAGCGTGGTCGGCCCGGGCACCGGCAGGGTCACGGAAGGCAGTCAGCGCAGCCACCGGCACCAGCCCCTCCTCCTTGAAGATGGATGCCACACTCGTCAGCTCGACCTGCGTGGGGGCTGCATTGGCGGCACCCACCGCCGTCTGGGAGGCGTAATACACCTGCCCGGCGGTGTCCTTCAGGGTCAGGATGGCATAGGTCATGCCCTGTGCCTTGAGCTGCCGGGCGGCGGAGCGGATGGCGGCCTCGTCGGTCAGGGTGGTCACATCCACCTCTGCCCACAGGCCCGTCACAATATCAGTGCCCTTGACCTCGGGCTCCGGCTCCTTTTCCGGCACCGAGGAAGCTGCCGGTTCGCTGGCAGCGTTGCTCTGCGTCCCGGAGGATGCACTCTCGCTGACAGCACTGGATGCGGAAAGGTCACGATCCCGCACCACGGTATACCAGGTGTGGGTGGCCCAGTCCAGCACATGGGGCGCGGCCACCCAGGCCGCTGCCAGCACGGCCACCACCAGCACCGCAATGCCGATGCCCTTTTTCAGCCGCATCTCGCGGGTGTAAAAGCTGCGCCGGTAGCGCTTGACCTTCTGGCGTTTGGGATATCTTGCCATAATCAACCACCCTCCTTGGGGTCAACTTACAGGATCACGGAATGGCCGGTAAAGCCGTAGATGGCCAGCGCCAGCACACCGATATAGATCAGGGTGATGGGCAGGCCGCGGAATGCTTCGGGGATGGCCTTGCTGCGCAGGCGGTTGCCCGCCTCGGTCACCAGCATCACAGCCAGCAGGTAGCCCAGGCCGCTGCCCAGGCCAAAGCCGATGGACTGCGCCAGCGTAAAGCTCTGGGTGCGCTCCACCAGCACGGTGCCCAGCACGCCGCTGTTCACGGCGGCAATGGGCAGGATGCGGATGAGCAGGCCGCTGCGGGGGCCCTTGACCGCACGCAGGATGGCGTGCTCAAAGATGCAGACCACCGCCACACAGGCCAGGTAGAGCAGCGGGCGGAGCTGGGCACGGTAGGGCAGATCCACGATCTGGCTGCCCGCAAAATACGCCAGCGGGGCCACCAGCGTCTGGGTAACACAGAGCAGCAGGGCAAACCACCAGCTGCTGGTGCGCTCGTCACCCACCAGCTGGATCAGGCGCGACACGCCCAGACCACGGGTAAAGATGGCGTTCTGGGCAAACAGGGCCAGCACGGCGTAGGCAAAGGCCACACCGATGGTATTCATCACAGCACTCACTGATCCTGCACCTCCTTCCGGGGGTGCGCAGCCAGAGTGCCGCGCGCCTCAGTTTTCAGGTATTCCTTGTGTTTGCGGGCCAGCGCGCGCCAGACGGCACACACCACGCCCAGCACAATGAAGCCGCCTGCCGGCATGGATGCCATGGGCAGGACAGAGCGGCTGAGCTGGACTCCAAACACACTGCCCAGCGCCAGCCACTCCCGCAGGCAGCCCACGATGAACAGGATGAGCGCGTAGCCCACCGTGATGCGCAGACCCTTGGAGACAGCCTTGCGCATGGTTTCCTGCACACGGCCAAAGCGGTAGGTCAGCAGGGGCTCCACCACCAGCATGGGCAGGTAAATGCCCAGCATCAGCAGGTCGGTGCCGAACACAGCGTTCAGGATGGGATAAGCGGCGAGGTAGACCACCGCCGCACTGCCGCTGTACACCAGCGCCCGGGGCAGCAGCTTTTTCTCCAGCTCTTCCGGGGCGGGCTGCTCGTCCCGCAGGGGGAACAGGCGGCTGACCAGGCAGGCCAGCATCCGGGAAGGCGTGAGCAGCAGGGCCACAGCCACGGCCAGCATCAAAGCATTTTTGCCCGTGGTGGCAAGCACCACCAGCGGAGCCAGACCCATGCCCTGCATGACAACGGGGTTGTTTTTGAACACCCGGTCATGGTGGGCAAACTTCTCCGGATCGCGGGTGATCAGTTCTGCAATGGAACGTTTCATTCAGCCCCCTCCTTTCCGGCCGCAGGGCGGTGCATCAGCTGGTACAGGCGGCTCTCGGTGCGGTCCATCCAGCCGGAAATGCTGTTGACCGTGAGCAGGGCAAAGCAGACACCCGTCTCATACACGCCGTAATACCGGAAGCCCATGGTGATCGCCCCCACCAGCACACCGTACAGGATGCGGCCCAGACGGTGATGGGCGCAGGTGTAGGGCTCGTTGAGCAGGAACACCGCGCTGAACAGCATGGCACCGGTCAGCAGCTCGTCCCGCACGCACTGCAGGCGCAGGGCGATGTCCACGCCGTTTACTCCCACCTGACGGGGGAAGAGGAAGGCGATGAGGGCACAGGTGACCACAAAGCTGACAGAAGCGCCCAGACGGACATCCTTCTGCAGCCAGAGGAAAAGCCCGCAGGCCAGAAGGATGAGGGCGGCACCGGTGCCCATGGGGGCGGCGTACTCGCCCAGCACCAGCGAAATTGCGCCGATGTTCAGGCTGCCGCCGCTGCGCAGGGTATCCGAGATGGTGCTGGACACCGGCACGCCGGTGGCATCCCACAGGGGGATGTTGATATAGGGCTGGGGGTAGCGGAACACCTGCTCCGGCCAGGACACCGCCGCCACGGCGTAGCCCACAGCAGCGGGGTTGAAGGGATAGCTGCCGTAGCCGCCAAACACCTCCTTGCCGATGAGGACACCGGCCAGCACCGCCATAATGACCACATACCAGTCCACCGTGGCGGGCATGAGCAGGGCGATGATGAGGGCAAAGCTCTCGTTGGAGAAATCCCCGGCCCGATACACGCGGCGGCGCAGCAGGGAGACCAGGCGGTCACACAGATTGCCGGTGAGCAGCGCCGCGCCGCAGAGCAGCAGGGGCCGCAGACCGTACAGGAAGCAGGCCATGCAGAGCAGCGGGATGGTCATAAAGCAGACGTGCAGATAGTACCGCCCCGTCTTTGCAAGCTCCTGCTCCTGCTGCTGGATCAAACGTTCATCCATGGTAAGGCACCTCTCACAGGGCGGCCAGACGGCGCACCGCCGCAGCCGGGTCGGCTGCGCCGAACACGGCGCTGCCCGCCACCAGAATATCGGCACCCGCCTCCACGCACAGGGGGGCGGTGGTGTCGTCCACGCCGCCATCCACTTCCAGCAGGTAGCGGGCGCTCCGCTTTGCCCGCTCTTCCTTGAGCCAGCGCAGCTTTTCCAGCGCCGAGGGCATAAACTTCTGCCCGCCGAAGCCGGGCTCCACGCTCATCACCAGCACCAGATCCAGCTGATCCAGCCACGGTGCCAGCGCCTGGGCCGGGGTGCCGGGCTTGATGGTCAGACCCACCTTGCAGCCCAGCGCACGCACGGCATCAATGGTGGCCTGAATATCATCTTCACACTCCAGATGGAAGTTATACAGGGTCGCACCGGCCTTGATGAAAGGCTCGGCGTATTGCAGCGGGTGGCTGATCATCAGATGCACGTCGTAAAAGGCATCCGGCAGCGCCTTGTGCAGGCTTTTGAGCACCGGCACGCCAAAGCTGATGTTTGGCACAAAATGCCCGTAACGGCGGAGTGTGGAAAGACAATAACGGAGTGCATATAAATGCCCACGGAGGCAATATAATTTCATACAAGGGTACATATTATTGGTACGGCGAGAATCGTTCGGACAACGGACCGGTAAGTTCTATGGGTGTGAGCTGTTACAAATCAAAAAATATGAAAGACTGGACAGATTGCGGCATAGTGCTTCCGGTTTCCAAGCAACCCGGCAGCGACATGGAGGCAGGCTGCATTGTGGAACGCCCGAAAGTGGTGAAAAATCCCAAGACAGGGAAATTCATCATGTGGTTTCATCTCGAACTAAAGGGACGCGGTTACGAAGCAGCACGTTACGGGGTGGCAACAGCCGACAATCCGCTCGGACCTTTCAAGTTTGTCCGTTCCGGCAGGGTGAATCCGGGACTTTATCCCATAGGCTTTTCGTTGCCCGACACTACTGATTTGAAGCAGATGCTTTATTCCGAAAAAATGAAGGAATGGTGGACTCCCGAGTGGCGTTCGGAGGTTGAGAAGGGCATGTTTTTTCAGCGCGATGTCGCAGGTGGTCAAATGTCTCGCGATATGACTATTTTCATTGACGAGGATGGTAAAGCTTATCATGTGTATTCTTCGGAAGAAAACCTTACAATTCAGATTGCACAGCTTTCTGACGATTACACGGAGCACAACGGCTGTTTCGTGCGAGTGGCTCCGGGAGGACAGAATGAGGCTCCCGTGCTTTTCAAAAAGGACGGCGTTTACTGGATGATAACGAGCGGATGCACGGGGTGGGCACCAAATGCCGCGCGAATGTTTACTGCGAAAAACATTTTCGGTCCCTGGAAGCAACTTCCCAATCCTTGTCGCGGCGAAGAAGCAGATAAAACTTTCGGAGCACAGGGAACGTATGCCTATAAACTTGAAACAAAAGCCCTTCAAAGGACTTTCGGCGCGGAATATATATTTATGGCGGATATTTGGAACCCCAAGCACTTAAACGACAGCCGCCATTTGTGGATTCCGATAGCTTTTGAAAACGGCGTTCCCGTACTCAGGCGCAACAATTCACCTGCATATTAATTCTATGACGTGTTTCCCGCTTCCCACGGTGTAGGAAGTGTCGAACTTGGTAAGCCTTTCCAACGGAATGTTCTTGCCGTTTACACGGGCATGTCTTATGTCGCGTCTGCCAAAGTCCTCCGTGATGTTGGCAAGCGAGATGTCGGCAATGGAATTGGCGGGAACTTCTATGGCAAATCTAATTTTCTTGTCCGTAACTCTGATTTCTTCTTTTATAACTCCCCTCAACGTGGTGGTTTTCCCCGAAACGTGTTTAAGTTCTCCTATTTGCGGATAAACCATAAAGACATCGTAAGCAGGAGATGTGGGAATGATTCCGAGAATGTCGCGAAAGGCTATATTCGCAGGGGATGTTGCCCACGCATGATTCCAATCGAGATTCGGCTTAAAGGTTTCGTCCCAGTCTTCCATGGTTATGGTAGTTCCGCAACGCATCATGTTAACCCAGCTGCGCTTTGTGTCGGCAGCCAGCATCATTTTTATGCCTTCGGCACCGCGTCCCTGACGAAACAGACCGTCAATGAGAAACTGCGCACCAAACACGCTGCACGCCATGCCGCGTTTGAGAATATAGTCGGTAACACTTTTTGATTTTTCAATGGGAATCATTCCGAAAGCTGCGGGATAGAAATTTGAATGTGTGGCACTGTGGGCTGTGTCCAAGGCATCGCGATAGAGCGAGGTGCTTTCGTTTAGAAACGATTTGTTGAAAGCCGTTTTGAAATCATTGGCAGCTTTGCGATAATATTGCGCTTTGTCGTCCTTTTTGCAGGCATGCGAAATAGTAACCATGCGACACAACGTGCGATAATGCCATGCGTTCACAACAGAATTGAATCTGCCCATGGTATGTCCGTCTCTTTCGCCGCCAGAAGGCTCGTTAAGCCCTGCAGTCCACGCCGGCCAGTCCACTATGTCCCTCAGCTCGCTTTTCATGTTTATGCTTTTCAGAAATTCCTGCGTTTGCAGTCCTGTTTGGGTGGATATTAATCCGTTTTCGCAACGCAGAGCAGAAAGAGTGTGTGCCTCTATTGTGTTGTAGTTCTGCGAAATCAGACGACAGTCTCCGGTAAAAAGATAATCGTATGCCGCAAGTTCCACATTTTGCAGGCTCCATTCTGTGGGCCATGTGGGATGTGCAAGAAGATGCCGTACCGTTCTTCTTGCCATTGCCGCCTCGCCGAAGGCAAAATAGGTTCCGAGCATACTTACAAGGGCATCGGCTTCATAGGGTATGCGTTCGCGGTCGCCGTCAACGAATATGCCGAGCATGGAAGTGGCTTTAAGCGAATACTTACAGAATTCGAAAATGGAATCGAGCCTTGTGCTGCTGCTCTTAAAGGAAGATGCGTCATAATTCAGGGGATAGTTAACAGCTTCGCGCATGAATTTTACGTGTCTCACCGTTCCCGGTTTACTTTTAACCTCACAATATCTGAACGGAGTTATTTCGCCGATGAACGCGGGGATTTTTATTGCGTCTGCTCCGGTATTTCTCTTGTCGGGGCGCAGGTCTATTTTATATAGTGCCCTACCTTTTTTAACATTCAACTTATATTCCGCTCCGCGAATGGTGGCTCCGGGATTAGTGTCCACGCTTTTGCCGTCGGCGGTGAGCTTTTCGCCGATTAAAACAGTGATTTCGGCGTTGTCGGCAGCTGTTATCTCGAGCATGGGTTGGGCAAAAGCATCAAGCTTGAAGTCGGCACGGAAAATTCCGGAAGCTTTGTCTTTCACGGTTTTTGCCTTCTGCAGCGTTTTAACCAGCGGTTCGTGGCTTGTGGCAGAGTCGTTGAGCGTGTGAAAAGTGCGGAAAAGTTTTGCGGAACTCCAAGTTCCCGACCTGTCCCTGTTGGTTTTCACCTGCACACGCCAATAATATGCCTTGTCGGGCGAAAGATTCAAATTTTCCGGCACATACGCCACCGAATTACCGTCGTATTGCATGCCGCTGTCGTAAATGTTACCCCGGAGTGCGGAAATGTCATTGCGATTGTCTGCTACAATAATGCGGAAAGCCGTCTGCTTCACGTTCTTCCCCTTGTTCGGAATGACCCAGCCGAAAGAAGGATGCACGGTTCTTATCCATGCGGCGCGATAATGCAGTGTGTCGTTCTGTGGAGCGGAAACCTTAGTGTTTATCGGGTATCCGTCCTTGTAATAATGCTCAGTGTTTTCAATGAAATCGGTTTTCAAACCGTAAGGTTTGCCGTGTTGCGCCATGCAAACGCAACAAGACGCAACGAACAACGTTGCAATGTATAATCTTCCGCTTCCGTTCATTCCGAGGTGTGTAAATATGTGAAGTTTAGAGCTTGTATTTTTACCTTTGTTGCAAATTTAAGAAAAATTTTCTGATTGCGGGCTTGCTATGATGTTTTTGTTAACATTAGTAATGAGTCTCCCGGATCGAAGATGCGGAAGCTGCGGTGTAACTTGCCACGTGGGAAGAAAACTTCCGGCTGTGGAAAAACGCGGATGCCTGCATGTGCACCTCATTGTTCATATGTCCAAGAATGCATGCTCAAACCTTTGTTTCATGCCTCACCCGAAGCGTTTCGGAAGCCTCAAAAATGCGGCTTTGTAAGTTATTGAAAATCAGATATGATTTTTCGTGAAAAATATAAGG
>OIWV01001262.1_pt1 | contig 22034 bp, 14 predicted proteins | sample 1587751 | NCBI WGS metagenome assembly OIWV01 (sample SAMEA3888913, study PRJEB22519) | human gut metagenome | biome: human gut; feature: human-associated habitat; material: faeces | place: Denmark | collected 2010
CGGCTTTGCCGAGCAAGGGGAAGTGGGTTTCTATTTTATTGCTGTCTTGTAAATAATACTCTTGTTAATATCTCACCCTTCTTCATTATAAGCCAGATATTCCTCACGACTTATGGGAGTAGCCGGGTCAACGACAAGCACTTCATCGTAGGAAAGGCCATAAATATGATATAAGATGATGTCGATTTCATTCTCTAAAGCAGAAGTGTCTTCATTTTTACCTTTACTTTCTACTATATCTTTCACAATACACCCTATATGTTTCTGAACTTTTTCCGAAGCTATTGCTATCGGTATGTTCCTCATATGTTCTGGATAAATGTGATAGTCGTCGCCACGTTGCAAAGCCAAAAGCGTATGAGCATACTTTGAATTCAACACAGCAAGCAAATACTCAAGACTTACCGTTCTCGAATATTCCTCCATCGCAGCCCTTGAATGTCTCGAATAACGCTTTACACTCGCCTTTATGCTTTTGTTGTCTACTGACGAAAGGTCTTTCCAAAGGATAGCCATAATACTTGAATCACTTTGTAAAAAATGCACATTATTATCTAATGCCACTTTTAAAGTTCCAAGACGATTGATTACCAATTTATCGCAGTTGTACAGTTCCCTAAATGTCGGCCTACTTAATTTACTTGGACAACGTTCCGTATTATATTCCAAATAATGATAATTTTTTATACGATAGCGTTCAATATCCTTAGCCTCAATATATTCTCGCGGATGCAGTTCGTCCTTAATCTCACTAATAAGATCGTCCTTTGAAAATTCGCCTCTTGCCTTCTTCTCATCAGCGTTCAACACCATGCCTTTACTTATATAGCAGAAATCTCCCAACACGGGCAAGTCGGAATGACGTGTCGTATTACGGTTGTCGTTAGTAAAGTTCCACACATATCTGCTCCTATCTTGCACAAGATTATCGTAGTTTTGCTCAAAACTATGCGATATTATCCTTTGTTCGTCTATATTAGATATAGAAACCACGTCTGTGGCTGGAGTGTTTTGAGCAAACAATATCAGATTAGACACTGTTGCATTATCAAAAATCTTAGTACCGTTTAAGTCGACTATTTCTGAAATGTTATAATTCCTCATTACCCATTCACGGAATTTTCTACCATAAGCCTGATTTGACAAAGGGAAAGGCACAATCATCGAGAATGAGCCATCATCGGCAAGAAGTCGCAATCCCTTCTCCATAAAAGGCACATACAGATCCCACTTTTGATAAAGAGTGGTATAGTAGCCTTCTTCAACTATTCTCGCTCTTTGTTCTGCCAAATCAGGCTTGTCCATTTGTGCTGGTGCACTGATGTATGGCGGATTGCCAATCACAATATCAAACCCTCCTCCTTCAAACACATCGGCAAAATATGTGTGCCACAAGAAGAACTGACTATTAGGAAACTCCAACTCCTTGATAGCATCGAGCGCCTTATCATTTCCATCGGCACATTTCCTCATATAGTCTTTAATGTACTTATTTATTTGCTGCCTACATTCATTGCGCTGAGCGTGGTCGGTTATGTCGAAATACGATTTCACAAGACGCTGAATAGTATCAAGCACATCGGTTTCCTCAAACGAGAGAGCCAACATGCCACGCGTCTTCTTCGAGCTTTTCTCCACACGCACCGACTTATGCATCTGGCTAAGGTCTACACCATGAAAACTTTCAAGCAGCGAGTTGCCCTGCATTATCTTGAAATCAAGGTTTGGCAGCGGCATCGGTTCCTTCTCGTCAATAACAAGCGCAAGCCAGAATCGCAAACGTGCAATGTCCACTGCTCCATGCTCTAAGTCCACTCCATATATGTTGTTTTGTATGATATGCCGTTTGATGTCAGCAGCATTGTCGGCATCGAATATCTCTATAGCCTTGCGACAGTTGTAAAGCTCGCGCAATAATCCCATAGGAAACGCACCCGAACCAATAGCAGGGTCGCAAATCTTTACGTCCTTAAGCCGTTGGTCTATGCGTGCGGCAAGCTCGGATGCAGCACCGCCAATACTGTCCACATCGTATGTATGTACAAAACGTACAATGCTCTCACGCACAGCCTCTTCATCCTCACCAGTTTGCAGATAAGACACTAACGACTCTTGACACATATAGCGCACAATCTCTTTGGGTGTATAGAAGGCGCCCTTGTCCTTATTGTCTTCAAGAAGATTCTCAAATATCTTGCCAAGCATTTCGGGGTCTACACCAACCTCGGCATCGTCAGGGTCGTTCTCGTCGATAGTGAAGTTGTAGCTATCGAAGAAGTCGAACAACGACTTAAACATCTCGGCAGGAAACTTAGAATTGACACGGTCGACATCCTCCTGTTGAAACAAACCACCGTTAAGATAAGGTATGCGGTCGGCATCTGCCACATACTTCACTCCAACCCCATTCACAAGCGGAGCCGTGGCACGGTCTTCGGGCTTGGTGTTCAGCAGTCCGAAGAACATAGGCTCGAGCACAAAGTCGAGATAATTGGCACGCACATCGTCGGTTGCCGTATGAAAAAGGTCGTGCATATAGTGATAGTTGCCAGCAAGCCAACCCTTGCTTTGCAGGAAATAAAGAAAGACAATACGTCCCATCATCTTCTTTATATAGTCGCGCACAAGTTTCTTGTTGCCACCAAACGAATCTTCAAACTGAGCGTCTGGTTCGCAGACGTCTTTTTCAACCCATTTATTGCCACTCTTTACATACTCCTTGCCTGTGATGAAACGCACAAACTTAGCATACTGCTTACGATACTCCGTAAAGAAATCGTCGCTCAGCGCCTCAACCGAGAAGGCTTCCCTAATAGCTTGATACATGTCGGCACACTTCTGCAAGTCAAATAAACGCTTTACAGGAGTGGCATAGGTGGCACGTGGGTCGCCAAACACATAGGTGAAACGTTTGGCGATTGTAGCCTCATCTTCGCCCTTAAGGTTACACACAAGCGACAGTCGCCAATTCTCGCCATCCTCAAACACGGCAAGAGCCACATCAATGCCAAAGTTGAGATACGGACGCACAAGATTGCGCAGTCCCACCTTTCGATGCGCCACAGAACCGTCGGTCATTCTGTAATAGAAGAATCCGATGCGGTAGTTGTCGCTACTGTTGGTCTCGCCAAGATAATAGCCCTCATATTCGGAAGCCCGCTCTTCGAGCTGTTCTGGATTGTGAAGAATCTTCTTGGCCTTGAAATAGTCGACTAAGAACTTTTGCCACTTGCAGAGGTCAAACCTCGAACGGAACAAAGTCTTCAGATTGTCTTTAGTGTATGTCATACTGGGTTATGGTTGTTTAAATAAATGTTTCTGACACAATGATTTGCGGCTCTATTGGCTCAGCGTCGCTGTTGTCTGTGCTGTCAATCGGTATATTATAGCGTTCGTATAGCTCTGACATCTTGGCTATTATTGCAGCTATAGTGTTAGCAGTCGACATCTGTTGCTTTTTTAAGCTACGATGGAAGCTGTTAATTGCCGTTCGCAAACCTGTGAACACTCCGAGGTCTACTATTTTCATTAGTTTGTCACATTCGTCCATTGCCTTCTCATTGCCACAATTATTTAGCTGTCGCTTCATTCCACGCATTATTTGCAGCACATCTTGCGTCGACTTATCTCTTTTCATTATAGCCATACTATGATTGTTGAAGCCAATGTTTACCGCCTTTCCGTATGCTTTCAACGCCTCTGCCACCTGTTGAAAGTGACATTCGAGCACCTCGGCAAGATTGCCCGGCTGCTCGTCGATAGCGGCACGCATCAAGTCGATAGCATCGAGAAATGCCAATGATGTTATTGAGCCGTCGGCTCCTACAAAACTATATTCCACCTTGCGTGGCGAAGAGAGATATACAAGAGTGGAGCGTGGCTCCACCTTTACCGCCAAATTCCTTACCCTTAGATTGGCGCAATTATCTATGTGTCTTATAGTGCGGCTCTTTACAGGCAAGGCCTTTATGCGGTTGTACAGCTTACGGTTGTTGCGGTAGAGCTGGCGAACCTCCTCAAGCAGTTTAAGGCTACGGTCTACGCTGTCCTTGATGTTAGGGTTGAACATTTGAAACTCCTTCACTATTTCCTCACGCGAGTATATCTGAGCATCCTCGCCAAAAGCCGAGTGAAAGCCTTGGAGTTTTATAAGCGAATTGCTGTAGAGATGAATTTCGCGATTGCCTTGTGTAGAGGGGTAGAACATATAGTTGTAGATATGGTCGGCTACAGAACCTATTCGGTTGACACGTCCTATTCGCTGCATCAATCGTGTGGCGTTCCAGGGCGAATCATAATTAACAATTACATTAGCCCTGTGCAGGTTTACACCCTCGGCAAGCACGTCGGAAGTGATAATAATGTTGTACTTGCCACATTCCTCGTCGCTTGCATCGAAATTGGCATCAAAGCATCGGCGTATCGTTTCGTGACGATTGCTGCGGTTGGCTGCACACACATCAAGAATGTCTGTGCGCTGAAGCTTTTGTCGCAGTTGTTCGGCAAGATATTCCACTGTGTCCACACTCTCTGAGAAGATAACGAGTTTGCCCGTTGGATTTATCCTATGGTCGAAAAGCTCTGACTGCAAACGGTCGATGAAGAGTTGCAGTTTAGGGTCTTCATCCACAGCATCCCATTGTCGGCACAGCTCGCGCAACTTGTCGGCATCCTCTTGCAGCATCTCCAAGAAACGGGGGTTGAACTGATTGGCATCAAATAGAATGTCGTCAGCGCTCATGCCTTTTTCCCCCACGGCATATTCAATGATGCGGTCGAGTTCCCATCCTTTGGCTTGCTTGTCCTTGACGTTTATCTCAGGGGCAATTATCACTTTATTCTCAGCAAACATTTTGAGCATATCCTCTGTGATGCGCAAGAAGGTGTGGAGCGAGCGACGGAAAGCATAGAAACTGCTCTCCAATCGTTTCACCATGTGAACACGATAAATGGCCGTCAACGTTGAAGATATGTGCAAAGCGTTGGGATAGCGGTTGCGTGCGTCGCCGTCAAGAAACTCAATAGCACGGTATCGGGCATAATGAAGCCCGTGTCCTGTAGGATTTGATTCTTCGTTGTATGTGTCGGTGAGCACGTCCATAGTGCTGTAGAACAGCGTGTCGAGTCCGTCGCGCAACTCATACTCCAACTCATTGGGTGGCAAAATCTCAGGAAACTTTATCTGCTGCATCTCAAGGTCGGCACGATAGGCATCCACATTGCGGATATTGTTGCGTGTGCGGCGCACAGTAACTTTGTCAAGCACCTTATTGCGTATTTCCTCATAAATAGCGTCTGTGCGATGCGCAAACTCAGCATTGCGCTTGCCTGTGTTATCCGCTTTACGCTCACGCATCAGTTTGGCATACTCGTCTATCCAAGGCGAAAAAGTGGCAGGCAGATTCTGTATTCCTTCTATTGTAGAATAACGTGAGTTCTGGAATAGCAATAGAAGATTGAGCAAGTCGGTGGGACGATTGTTGAGCGGAGTGGCAGATAGCAGCAACACCTTCTTTTGTCGCCCAACCACGCGCCCCTCATTTATACGAGGAGTCTTGCAGATGAGCTGCAAATCGTCGTAACGGGCAGCAGTCTCACCACGGAAATTATGCGCTTCGTCTACAATCACAAGATCGAACTCGCCCTTCTCACGGTAGTTGTCCTCGCCATCAATAATTTTACACAGACTGCCGTTGCTCACAAATTGGGCGTAACGCTTGATGCCGAATAGCTTGAACGTGTCCGTCCAGTTGCTCTCAAGAGCTGGCGGATAAACCACAAGGATATTGGTGTAGCGTCCGTTGGCCTCAACAAAACGCTTGGCTATCATCGTTGCCACAATGGTTTTGCCCAAGCCTACAACATCGGCAAGAAAGAATCCATTGTGCTGCATCATCATCTGATAGCCTTGCACAACAGCATCACGCTGATAGCGTATATCCATCATGCCATCGGGCATTTCCATCGTAAAATCGTCCTCTACCTGCGAACCGAATGTATCGATAAGCACCTTCATATACAGCTCGTAGGGTGTGGGCGATTGTCCGATATGTGTCTTGCTCTTCATCTGTTCCACATCACGCATATCTATGGGCACAGCGTCCTGCCACAAAGCCTCAAACTCGCGGCGGCAATAGTCAACATCATCAAAGTCCTTCATCGCCACGTTAAGCTCATAGCGGTTGGTGGCAATGGTTCCAAGTCCTGAGTCAGACAGGTTTGACGAACCCATTATCACCCATCCGTCCGAATTGGTGTTGTGTTCTTCGGGCAGCAGAAGATAGAACTTGGCATGAAGATTCTTTGAGCGGTGAATACGCATTTCAAGTCGACCGCTACAAATGTCATCGCAAAACTGCAATATACCTCGTTCCGTCTGTTCATCGTAATCAGCCGAGCGCACTTCGTCGACAAATCCCTTGGCATAAGCATCTAATACTGCTTGCTCGTCAAGTTTGCCCATAAATAGGTTCGACTGCTTGCGGAACAAGTTGTCCACATTGATACCTACAAGTATCTGTATCTTTTTAACACGGTCGAACTCCTCACGCAACTTGAAGTAACCTGACGAACGGAAATACCCCACAACAGCTTGAAACGTATGGAAATCAAACATATTGGCTGCAATGCCTCTAAATTTATCGAATAGAGAGTTGTCGGGGGTATTGTTGAAAAACTTTGTACTCATGGGTAAAGTAATGGTTTAAGGACACAATACGTCGCCGACTCCTCAAAGCGATGATAAATATATGTGGGGAATGTGCCTCAGACCGAGGCTCTTAGCTAAAACAAAAAAGGCGAGGAATCTGTTGCTTATAAGCCTTTCTCCTTGCTTGTTGAGGTCCTAGGAAAACCTTTGATGTCAAGAAAAAAGAAGCAACAGATGCCTACGCCAATTGGATATATATTACAATAGCACACAGCGCACCCTCCCCAATGAAAGGAGAGGGCACACCACGGGCTGTGTATATATACACGATGGGTAGACGCCCACCGCTGTCTTCATCCGAACATCTGTATTGAAATTTCCTAGGTTTCAACAAGTCAGAATCCGACGTTAGCAAACGTCTTTCTTATTATAACCGAGCCAATCTGCCGATTAACGCCGCGCAACTCGATGCCGGCAATCAGCGGAAAGACCATATGCAAAGTTAAGCATTTTTTTTTGAAATAATAGTATAATAGGTTATATCTCTATATTTTTTGTTTGTATTTATCACTTCATATTCCTGATGAACCATAAATTGCTGACTTTTTATAGTCGTTATTCTAATAAAATAGTGTATCTTTGCACCAAAAGTCCCTTGGAAAAGTGACAATAATACCACAAAAGTCCCTTGAAAAAGTGACGCGAATAGATAAAAAGTCCTTTGAAAAAGTGATACGTACAAAAGTAAACCACTCTTAAATAATTGATAGTCATGCTTAAACGTAAGATTGAACAAGAACTCATTGCGTGGAAGAACGATATTAATCGCAAGCCTCTCGTAATAAAAGGCTGCCGTCAATGTGGCAAAACTTTCATAGTACAGAAGTTTGCGGAAGAGAATTATGCAAATGTTGTATACCTCAACTTTATGCAAGACCTTGATTACGCTCTTGCCTTTGAAGGGTCAAAGAGAGTTGACGACATTGTTATGAATCTATCAGCTATGATACCACAAAGTCAGTTTGTAGCCAACGAAACATGTATAATAATAGACGAGATACAAGAATGTCCTGCAGCACGTACAGCCTTGAAATTCTTTAAGATGGATGGTCGCTACGACATTATTGCCACCGGATCATTGCTTGGAGTAAAAGGATATGGCGAAAGACGAAATAGTAGTAGCAAGGAAAGATCGAAAACGTCAATCCCTGTTGGCTACGAAACCATTATAGATATGTATCCTCTTGACTTTGAAGAGTTTCTTTGGGCAAATGGGATAAGCGAGGCTATAATTGGTAAACTCATAGAATGTCTTGACAACATTCAGCCCGTACCTGAAGCTATTCATCAGAAAATGCGTCAACTCATACTGCAATACACCATTGTTGGTGGTATGCCATCTGTAGTAAATACATTTGTCAACACCCACAACATGGGTAGGGTTCTTGCTGAACAACGAGGAATAGTTGCAGAATATGAAGAAGATATGGTGAAGTATGCTTCTGATGCAGACAAACCACGCATACGCGAATGTTTTGAATCAATACCACGTCAACTGAGTAAGGAAAACAAGAAATTTCAGTATTCAACTATACGCAAAAGTGCTAAAGCGTCGCAATATGCTGGCAGCATACAATGGATTGAGGATGCAGGAATTATAAGCCGATGCCGAAATCTCACCATCACCGAACTACCACTCAACGGAAATGCTATCGACGACTGTTTCAAAATATATATGGCAGACACGGGATTGTTTGTATCTATGCTTGACGATGGTACGCAGTTTGATATTATGCAAGGCAACCTATATGCCTACAAAGGAGCTATATTCGAAAATCTAGTGGCTGATATTTTCACTAAAATGAAACGACGACTGTACTATTTCCGTAAGGATTCTGGATTGGAGGTAGACTTTGTGACAAGATACAAAGGCGAATGTGTACTTGTGGAAGTGAAGGCTAAAGACGGAAATGTCAAAAGCTCTAAGACTATTCTCTCGCACCCTGAGAAATATCACGTCTCTCACGCTATAAAACTTGGTGACCTCAACATTGGCAGCAGCGGACAATTCCTTACGCTACCTCTGTATATGACATTCTTGCTAAGACAATTATAAGGTTTATCAAGTAATGGACGTATAATATTCCGGACGAACCTTAAGCGTTGCTTGCTCGGCGAACGGGAGTTCGCCGTTCCATGTGATGGGTGTTGAACCCCAATTAAGTCTTAATGACAAGTTACAAAGACTTTGTAAGCCTGTTACAAAGCCTTTGTAACCTACCAATTAAGCCTTAGTTTGTAGATCATTAAACCTTAGTTGGACACTATATAAAAATGTTTTTATTTTGCGACCTAACATTCTATCACTCTTAACAGCATAAACCGCGTAACATATTGATTATCAATTACTATATAATATTATCAGGCCGCATTTTAGTTATTCACCCATCACTAATCTATCACTAATCTATCACAACCATCATCCAATACGCAGAGGAAGCATAGTGTAGGGTTAGTGTTAGATATGTGATAGGTAGCACCCTGCCATCATCACCTATCACTGCCATATCTTGCTGTATACTAACATCTTATAGCGACACAAAGGCTGAAAAGTGATAGAATGAGGGGTTAAAAATAAAAAACTTTATATACATAAAATAAAGCTCGAAGAAAGGCTATAATAAGAAAATAACTTGTATCTTTGTAACAACAACTAATATTAAGGAGAGAGACATGGCAAACATCAAGCTTAGAAAACTGCCGGTAGGCGTACAGTCTTTCAAGAAAATAAGAGAAGAGAATTATCTGTATGTGGATAAGACCGACATTATTTGGGAATTGGCGAACAACGGCGACCAATATAATTATTTGAGCCGTCCTCGTCGATTCGGCAAGTCGGTGCTTGTCGCTACCTTGGAAGCCTATTTCCAAGGCAGAAAGGAACTGTTCAACGGACTCAAAATAATGGATATGGAAGATGAGTGGAAGCAATATCCAGTCATCCGACTTGACATGAGCCGTGGTGGAGCCAGTGCCGAGGAGATAGAATCGTATCTTGATAGAACTTTTGAAGAATACGAGCAAAAATACAACATCAAGATCAAACCAAACGACTCGCTAAGCAATCGTTTTGACCTAATAATAAAGTCGGCTTATAAACAAACAGGCATGAAGGTTGTCATCCTCATAGACGAGTATGACTCTCCGCTCCAACACTCTTGGAAGACTCCTGAGCACGAAGGATGCACATCTGTGTATCGAAGCGTGTTTGCCATATTAAAGGCTGACGACGAGTACGAGCGTTTCGTCTTTATCACTGGTATCACCAAGTTTACACAGATATCACTGTTCTCTGTGCTCAACAACCTTAGCAATATCAGTTTCATGCCACAGTATGCCCCACTTTGTGGCATCACGGAAGAAGAAATCTACGAGAACTTCCAGCCTGAATTGGAGAAGATGGCGGAAATGAATGATTGGACTTTGCAGCAAACACACGATAACTTGAAGGAATATTATGATGGCTATCATTTCAGCGAAGACAATATGATTGACATCTATAATCCGTTCAGTCTTATCAATGCCTTATCACAATCCAGGCTCCTTAATTTCTGGGCGGCTTCGGGTGCCACCTCCAGACTGCCTAAATTTATAAGCAATGCCGAATTGCGCTTAGGCAATTTTGATAATTGCCGCATCATGCGCGACGTCTTGGAGATGTCGGACGTAACGGGCGGTGGTGCAGCCTTGTTCCTTTACCAATCGGGCTACCTCACAATCAAGGCGAGCGACGAATTCGGCTATATCTTGGGATTCCCTAACAAGGAGGTGAAGCAGGCACTCTACGAAACGGTACTGCCAACTCTAACCATGCGAGAAGATAGCGAAACCCAATCGTTGCAAGCCTATCTGTATATGCAATTAGGTACCGGACAGTTGCCCGAAGCCATGAAATCGTTGAAGGCATTGGTTGCAGATGTGCCATACAGCAACAAAAAGTTGGCTTCTATGGATATGGAGGAGCGCTATCGGCTTATCATCAGCACCATTCTCAATGCTATAGGTTTAAAGGTAGAAGTTGAGCACATGCTTTCAACTGGCAGAATAGATATTGTTGCCTCAACGTCTCGTTACATCTATATTATAGAGTTGAAATTAAGAAACAATGGTGGAAAGGATGCCGCTATTCAGCAGATTATCGACCACAAATACATGGAACCTTTCAAGGCTGACAAGCGAGAGGTTATTGGACTCGGAATAGAGCTGGACGAAGAAGGCAAAGGATTGCTTGACTGGGAGCAGACTGTTGTACACACCGCCTAAGACGAGTGATATCCGTGTTCCTTAGAACAGTGTCCACTTGCCGAAGGCAGTGGACACGCAGAATATGGCTGTGAATACATTTTTAAAATCTTGGAAAAGATGTACCATTATTATTTGTTACACTAAATCCAAAACATAAAGTAGTATTTGTTGGTTTATCATTTGCTCCATTACGACCAATCAAATCTTTAAGATAGAAAGTTGATGGTAGAGTTATGGTATTAGCACCTGTCTCTTCTTTTGAGTAAGATAGATAAAAAGAAAATTGTATTGGTGATTTATCTTCATTATATGTATAATGGTCTCCAAACATCATAGCACCCTTTTCAGATTTGGAAGAACAGTTGATTGTTACATAACGCAAATAAGTATAGCTCTGCCACAAATCATAACGTATGCCATCTGTAGGTGGTTGCCATGAAGTAGTTTCTCCAAAGAAATACTTTGGTGCTAAGGTAGTTATAGATTTTGGTGCCAATGCTATAATGCGTTGTGAATATATTGTATTAGTTGTAGTACTTGACGAACCACCTCCTACATTAATGCCATTGGCCAAAGTGCCTGCCGCACCTCCAATACCCAACGCCCCTGTCACAGCACCGAGATTAAGACCCGCACCTCCCGATGAGGTCTTTGACGTTGTTGTTGATGATGGAATATAATAAGTCTGAGACTTCCCCATATTAACATAAAAAGTATTTGCAAGATCAATATATAAGGTCTGATTAGAGTTATTATAAATATGAAAGCGAATTGCAGGGTTAATTACATATTTTGCCTGCGATCCCCAATTCCTATTTCTTGAAGAAAGACCACCGTTTATCCATTCTGCAGGTCTTTTGCTCGTTTCCTTATATAGTTCTCCAGTTTCCACCATAATTGCAATATTGCCATCACATAAAACCGATTTTGGAGATACTCCAAAACAAGCAATAGCAGAACTGACTTCTTTTTTTCCTATATCCTTCTTATCTTTTTCGTTAATAAGTAGTTCTATTGGTTCATTCAACTTTGCTATCATCTCGTCATTGGCAATGTTGACCTCATGCGAAAGGTCTTTGGTTTGTAGCTGTATAACATTTTGCTGCCCTTCAGTTTTAGTTTTAACAGCTTGGCTGTTTCTGTTTGCGCTTACATTATCAAATGTTTCTTTATCGCCATTCTTATAATTTATAGCGAGAATATCTGCTATCTCTATAGAATACTGCGGACCATCCTGATTGCTCCACTTTTTGTATTCAACCTCAGATGTTCCAACTTTGGTAACTTTGGCCTGTATTACAGATCCATCTTTTTTTACAATTAAATCTTGAGCAAAAGTATAACTACTTGTCATACAAATTGCAGTCAATGCTATAAGTTTTACTACTTTCATATTTTAGCATTTGTATTGGTGAATAAAAGTATTGAAGTTCTTATTAAAATATACACCCGATGTGATTAAATACAGGCTTTTGTACCCATACTTTATCTTGGCAATTAGAAGATTATAGACTTCCTACATAGGATGATAAACGATGCAAATTTACTATTTTTCTGGCAAACATAAGAATTAACTATAAAATATTATTCATATTGAACACCTACTAATAGTTCAACCCGAAACACCATAGCGGAATGACATTGCCGAAGCCAACCTCTATGTCATCCTTCACTATGTAGGCATTATCCAATCCTTCAATCTGCTGTTTACCTTTCTTACGTCCACCAATTAAATACTAAAAATTCCTCAATGAGGGACGTTTTAAGTGGAAAACGTCCCTCATTGAGGGAAATATTCGTTGGATTTATCCCTCTTAGAGGGAAATAGCCCTATTTACATGCTCTTAACTATGGCATCCACCTCGTCAAACTCCTTACCCATATTAAGGTTGAGGTAAATGGTGTAGAGAGGCATTGCCCACTGCTCCTTGGCATTTGGTGCAAGCTTGCGATAGGTCTGCATATAGGGCAGAGCCTTGCGGTATAGAGCTATCATTTGCGAACGCTTCTCGCGCGAGCGGTTCTTTGAATTGTCTATCTTTACAGCCTGGTTGAAGTAAGCGAGGGCTGCATTGAGGTAAGCCTCTGAATGATTCTTGTCGAGCGAGATAATCTTGTTGCACAGGGATATGCACTCGTCGTAATCTTTCTGCGCCAACAATATTGTTGACTTGGCAAACAAGGCAATAATATTAACCGAGTCGGCTGCTATGGCATCATCGCACAAAGCCTTGGCCTGCTCAAACTCACCACGCTTAAACTGATAGTCGAAGAGGTGGGTGAAGAAATAGTTGGAGCGCGGGTAGCGTGCAAAACCACTCTGCAAGACGTCAAAGAACTTGAGCGAGTCTTTGGCTGCACGATAGGTCTCCGCCATATACTGATATGTAAGAGACAGCTTGGCTGTATCCTCCTGTGCTATGTCGGCATAGCGCAAGGTAAGGTTGGCATCGTTAAGCTTGAAGCCTGTGTATACGGCATAGAACGCAGCCTTAGGCATACGCTTGTCGGTAGACGCATACTTGTAAGAGGAGAACAACGGCTGCTTGGCACAGTCGATATATGTTGCAAAGAGGTCGAACGCCTTGCGATACTCCTTCTTTGCGATATAGAACATGCCACCGTTGTACAGATTAGGACGGAAGGCATTGAGGTATTCGGCGTTGCGCTTACGATAGTTAAGCTTAACACGGCCCTTACGGTCAGGCGTTGCGTCAAGAGAATCGAGTCCCTCCAACACACCAAACATTCGGTTAGTAATGTCGAAGAGGTTTGCTGTATCTACCTTTTGCTTGAGATACATCTGTTCGTTTATTTTCTCGTATTGCTTTCTAACAGCATCAAAAAGCACAAGCCAAATCTTCTCGTTCGTCTTGTTTGCCGAATCGTTTAAAAGTTTGCGCATGGATGCCTCCGCCTCGACAAGCGCCTTGCCTGCCTTGACATTGTCTTTGGCTTGTGCTATTTCTTTCTTTTGAGCATTTATCATCGTCAGAGGGGCAATAAGGAGCACAGCGATGAAACACAATTTCTTGAGCATGATATCCTGTATTGGTGGTGTTTTAAAGAAGAGTGTGTGTCAACAGGAGCGTTCATAAGAGCTCATGTCTTGACACACACTCGTACCTATTAAAGTATGTTTGTCTTATTTGTTAGGATCCAAAGCCTTTGTACGGCTATCTTCGGCACCATAGAGGTTGTAGTAGGTGCTGTAGAGGAGGTAACGCCAGTTGGCTTCCTTCTGGTCGGGGTCAAGATCGCGAGCCTTCTCAAGATAGTTCTGAGTTTCGGTCAGGAGAGCCTTCTGCTGTTTGGCATCCTGTATGTTGGCAGCCTTGTTGTTGATGCAATAGCCCAACCATGTAAGCACAAGTGCGTTTGGCTTGATTTCGTTGGCCTTCTTGAAGTCGGCGATAGCCTCGTCCCACTTGCTCTCGTTCATCTCTGCCTGGCCCTTAACAGCCCATGCCATAAAGCACTTAGGATCCTGTGCAAGGCGCTCGTCAATCATCTTAGCCTGCTTGTCCTTCATACCGAGGTTGCCGTAGAGGGTAGCAAGGTTGGTGAAGATGTTCTCGCTCTTGTCCTTTGCATAAAGGTTCTCAAAGTCCTTAAGACACTTGATAGAGTCTTCCTTAGTCTTCATCTGCTGCTGCATCATAGCCATCTTGAGGTTGAGGGCGTCCTTGTAAGAAGCAGTGTCCTCAAGTGCGATGTCGCAATACTTGTTGGCAAGATCGAAGTTCTTGTCCTGGTAAGCGATAACGCCAGCAACACGTGCAACGTCACCAAGATATGTGTCAGGTGTCTTTGTCTTGTCATAATCGGCAAAGAGCGAAGAGGTACCACTCATTACGTATGCGTCGTAGAAAGCGAGCGCACCCTTGTTGTCCTGCTTCTGCAAGCAGTCCTGACCAGCGTTGATGAGGTGTACACGCAACGGCCAGAAGGTATTCTGGTTCTTCTTGTGGAACTTAGGAGCCACCTTGCCCTTGGCGTTAGGCAACTTGTCGTACTTGTCGCACTCCACAGCATCGTTAAGAGCCTTTGCCAAGGCTGCATACATGCCTTCCTTGTCGACTGGCTTGTCGCCCTTCTGGCCCATCTGCTGCATTACCTGGTTCTCGCTCATGATAGCACTCTCTTTGTTGAACTTCTGCATTGAGAGCTCTACAAGCTTGTTGTAAGCCTTTGCCTTCTCCTCGTTGCTCAAGGTAGACTCGCAAGCCTGCAGCATGCTCTTGGCCTCTGCATAGTCCTTAGTCTTAAGGATGCTCTTGACATCCTGTGCAAAAGACGATGAGGCAACTGCTGCCATCAACGCCATAACGAATAACTTTTTCATAAGTACTGTAAATTTGTTATTAATAAGTATTATTCCTTTTCAGTTGTAGCGTCCTGCTCTTCGGGCCTATTCTGGTCGTCGGCGAGCTTAGCCTCAAGCTCCGAGCTCATAACCTTGCAGACACTTGCGATAACGTCGTTCTTCTTAGAGAGGTTGATGAGGCGCACACCCTGTGTGGCACGGCCCATAACACGACAGTCGCTCACGGCAAGACGAATGGCTATGCCACTCTTGTTGATAATCATGAGGTCGTTTTCGTCGGTTACGTTCTTGATAGCCACAAGTCTACCTGTCTTCTCGGTGATAGAGAATGTCTTGACACCCTTGCCACCACGGTTGGTCTTGCGGTAATCCTCTACCTGCGAGCGCTTGCCATAGCCGTTCTCTGATACCACCATAACAGTCTCGGTCTCGGCATTGTTGACAATAATCATACCCACAACCTGGTCGTCGTCGCCATCGAGCTGCATGCCACGCACACCGGTAGACACTCTACCCATTGAACGTACGGCATCCTCGTCGAAACGTACGGCACGGCCATTGCGGTTGGCAAGGATTATCTCGTTCTTGCCGTTGGTGAGACGTACGTCTACCACCTCGTCGCCTTCAAGGATGTTGATGGCGTTGACACCGTTGGCACGCGGACGCGAATAAGCCTCAAGGCAAGTCTTCTTAACCGTACCATTCTTTGTGGCGAACACTACATAGTGCGACTTTACAAACTCCTCGTCGTTAAGACCGCGCAAGCGCAGAAGGGCGTTGACTGAGTCGTCCGACTCGATGTTGAGCATATTCTGTATGGCACGTCCCTTGAAGTTCTTGTCGCCCTCCGGTATCTCGTAGCACTTGAGCCAGTAGCAACGGCCCTTGCGTGTGAAGAACAGCATAGTCTGGTGCATTGTGGCAGGATAGATGTACTCGGTAAAGTCTTGCTCGCGAGTGCGTGCACCCTTAGAGCCTACTCCACCGCGTGCCTGCTCGCGGAACTCGCTAAGCGGTGTGCGCTTGATGTAGCCCATGTGGCTTACGGTGATAACGACAGGGTCGTTAGGATAGAAGTCCTCTGCATTGAACTCGTGCTCGAAAGGCTTGATTTCTGTACGGCGCTCGTCGCCATACTTATCCTTAACCTCGTTAAGCTCGTCCTTCATCACCTTCTTGCAAAGCTCTGGATCGTCGAGGATAGACTGCAAGTAGGCAATCTGGCGCTCAAGTTCCTCGTACTCGGCATGCAACTGGTCCATACGCAGACCGGTGAGCTGTGCCAAACGCATGTCGACGATGGCCTTCGACTGAATCTCGTCAAGCTCGAAACGTTTCTCCAAGTTGCGCTGTGCGTCGCTCGGGGTCTTAGAACCACGGATGATGTGAACCACCTCGTCGATATTGTCGCAAGCAATGATAAGGCCTTCGAGTATGTGTGCACGCTCCTGTGCCTTCTTCAGGTCGAACTTTGTACGGCGTATTGTTACGTCGTGACGATGCTCAACGAAGTACTTTACACACTCCTTGAGGGTCAACAGGCGTGGACGGCCATTGACCAAGGCAATGCAGTTGACAGAGAATGACGACTGCATGGCAGTCATCTTATAGAGCTTATTAAGAATTACGTTGGCGTTGGCATCGCGCTTTACGTCTACAACGATGCGCATACCCTGGCGGCCCGACTCGTCGTTGACGTTGGATATGCCCGTAATCTTGCCTTCCTTAACAAGGTCGGCGATGCCTGCAACGAGGTCGGCCTTATTTACGCCGTACGGAATCTCGGTTACAACAATCTTGTCGTGCGAGTCGCCGCTCTCTATCTCGCTCTTTGCACGCATCATGATGCGTCCACGGCCAGTTTCGTAAGCCTGCTTTACACCCGCCAATCCATAAATGTATGCACCTGTCGGGAAGTCGGGAGCCTTGATGTGCTCCATAAGTCCGTCGGTGTCGATGTCTGGGTTGTCGATATAGGCGCAGCATCCGTCTATCACCTCGCCGAGGTTGTGTGTCGGGATGTTGGTAGCCATACCTACGGCGATACCATTGCCGCCATTGACCAAGAGGTTAGGAATCTTTGTCGGCATAACCGACGGCTCCATAAGAGTGTCGTCGAAGTTGGGGTCCATATCGACGGTGTCCTTCTCGAGGTCGTCCATAATATGCTCTCCCATCTTTGAGAGTCGGCACTCGGTATAACGCATAGCCGCAGGCGAGTCGCCGTCTACCGAACCAAAGTTACCCTGACCGTCAACAAGCATATAACGCATGTTCCAATCCTGTCCCATACGTACCAATGCGCCATAAACAGAAGAGTCGCCGTGCGGGTGATACTTACCGAGCACCTCACCAACGACGCGCGCACATTTCTTATAAGGGTTTGAGCTTGTGTTTCCAATGCCGAGCATACCATACAGTATTCGGCGGTGAACAGGCTTGAATCCGTCGCGAACATCAGGAAGGGCACGAGAAACTATAACCGACATACTATAGTCGATATAAGACTTCTTCATTTCTTCCTCAATGTTAATCTTCAGGATTCTGTCCTGGTCGATTGTCTGATTTTCGTCCATTTCTTATTTAAACATTATTGATATTATCTCTCATAAAAATACGGGCAATCGCTCAAAATGCCGTTTATTTTGCTTCTAAGCGATTCTTACCCTCTATTTCAAGTTGTAAAGGTACAAAAAAATGCTGGTTCGGCAATAATAAAAGCCGTCAAAAAAAGCAAAATAGGGCATTTACGGCTATTACGCAACCTCAAATTAAGATTGTGTTACATTTTATGAGCGATTTATGGGCTTTAAAATTGTAAGATTGAGAAAAGATGTGTACATTTGCAGTTAAAAACAAGTATATAACAGACTATGAAGTTAGCAATCATGACTAAATCCACGTTCTTCGTGGAAGAAGACAAGATACTTGCCACCCTGTTTGAGGCAGGGTTGGACAACTTGCATCTTTATAAGCCTGGATCATCTCCGATTTACTCAGAGCGCCTGTTATCGCTGCTTCCAGACACTACATACAACAAGATTACAGTACACAACAACTTCTATTTAAAAGACGAGTATCGCCTTGCAGGAATACACCTTGATACACCATCCGAGCAGCCGCCTTTAGGCTACAAAGGTCACATCAGCCGCACCTGCAACGACATAAACAGCCTTAAAGATACCAAGAAGCAGTCGTCGTACGTATTCCTTGGAAACGTCTTTGGCGAACAAGGCGACCCGGAGCTTCCAAGCCTCGACATGAACGAACTTGAGAACGCATCCGACAAGGGACTTATCGACAAAAAGGTTTTTGCCCTTGGAGGCATGAACGCAGACAACATTCGACTCGCACGCGAGCTCGGATTCGGCGGAGTGGTGATAGGCGACGACCTGTGGAACCGCTTCGACATACACAACCAAAGCGACTTCAAAGAACTTATCACACACTTTGAAAGGCTTAAAAAACTGGTATACTAATAGCAAGCACTTTATTACGTAACATATAACAACAATAAAAAATGAGTGAACAAAACTCTTTTTTGGTATTCTCAGGTACTAACACGAGATACCTTGCAGAGAAAATCTGCCAAAGCCTGGGCTGTCCGTTAGGCAATTTGGTTGTAACCAGGTTCTCTGACGGCGAGTTTGCCGTGTCTTACGAGGAATCAATCCGTGGCCGCGACGTATTTCTCGTACAGAGCACATTCCCTAACTCAGATAACCTCATGGAGCTTCTCCTGATGATTGACGCAGCAAAGCGCGCTTCTGCACGTCACATCATCGCAGTAATTCCTTACTTCGGTTGGGCACGTCAGGACCGTAAGGACAAGCCACGTGTAAGCATCGGCGCCAAGCTTGTAGCCGACCTTCTCTCGGCTGCCGGCATCGACCGCCTTATCACTATGGACCTCCATGCCGACCAGATTCAGGGTTTCTTCGACGTACCTGTTGACCACCTTTATGCTTCTGGCGTTATCCTGCCTTACCTGCAGAGCCTCAACCTCAACACAGACGAGCTTGTAATCGCTTCGCCTGACGTTGGCGGCTCAAAGCGCGCAAGCACATACGCCAAGTATCTTGGTTGCCCACTGGTTCTCTGCAACAAGACACGTGCACGTGCAAATGTGGTTGAGAGCATCCAGATTATCGGCGACGTCAAGGGCAAGCACGTCGTAATCGTTGACGATATGGTAGACACAGCCGGAACAATAACAAAGGCTGCCGACGTTATGAAGGCTGCCGGAGCATTGAGCGTTCGCGCTTGCGCTTCTCACTGCGTGATGTCAGGCCCTGCCTCGGAGCGTGTTCAGAACTCGGCTCTTGAGGAGATTGTGTTCACCGACTCTATCCCCTACTCTAACCGTTGCGCTAAGGTTAAGCAGTTGTCTGTTGCCGACATGTTCGCCGAGACAATCCGCCGCGTCATCAGCAACAAGAGTATCAGCTCACAGTATCTTGTTTAATAAGAGATTGACACATAATCAGACACACATTGATTATGTAACATATACTATAATTAAAGGGAAAGCGATTGTTTCGCCTTCCCTTTTTTATTTTCTTTTTCCCTTGATAAATGCCGTTAGTATACCTACCTGTGCGTGTAACTATTCTATTCTAAAACCACTTGTTCCACTGCACTAACAAGCGAGTCCTTGCCATTAAGCAAATAGAACTTTACACGAACAACACTATTAAAGTCGGCACTGCCCTTAACTTTGATATGAAGCGTCTTGCCATACACAAGCGTGTCGCGCTTTGAAGGATACGACACAAGCTGCAAGAATTGCTTTGTAGAACCCGTGCCTACATAATAGATGCCCACACTGTCGACAATAGCGGCCTTATCGGCAACTTTTGTAGAGTCGGACAGCTTCTTCTTTGCCAACAACGAGGTGTCGGCAGGCTCAAACTCGGACGCAGCCACCGTATCGCCATCCTTATACGAAGGCGCAAAGCAGCTAACCGTCGTCATTCCTATTATTGCTGCCAACATCAAGGCTGGCAGAACAAACAATATCTTCTTCATTCCTGTTTTAATATATCAGTTCTTATTTAAATTCGCTGCAAAGGTAGTCTTCTTTTGAGTATTCTCAAAAAAAACGCATCAAAAAGTTAGCAAAGTCGTTATTTATTCGTACCTTCGCCTAACAAAATTCAGATTAAACAATATAAAACACAATAAAAGAAAACGATGAAGAAGAATCTAAGAACAGCTTCTATCTGCGTGCAGGGAGGATACGAGGCTAAAAACGGAGAACCCATCGAAGTGCCCATCATCCAGAGCACTACATTCAAGTACGACAACTCTGAGGAGATGGCTATGCTCTTCGACCTTAAGAAGGAAGGCTACTTCTACACCCGACTACAGAACCCTACCAACGACGCCGTGGCACAGAAGATTGCACAACTGGAAGGCGGCGTGGGCGCCGTACTGACCAGCAGCGGACAGGCAGCTAACTTCTATGCCGTGTTCAACATCTGCGAGGCTGGCGACCACATCGTTACAAGCAACGAGATTTATGGCGGAACATTCAACCTGTTCGGTGTAACGCTGAAGAAGCTGGGCATTGAATGTACATTTGTAAACCCCAACGACTCGGAAGAGGAGATACAGAAAGCTTTTCGCCCAAATACCAAGGTGGTATTCGGCGAGACTATAAGCAACCCCGGATGCGCCGTGCTCGATATTGAGAAGTTTGCCCGCATTGCACACAAGAATGGCGTCCCTCTTATTGTGGACAATACTTTTGCCACACCTATCAACTGCCGCCCGTTTGAATGGGGAGCCGATATCGTTACACACAGCACAACAAAATATATGGATGGCACAGCAAGCCAGGTGGGCGGTTGTGTGGTGGACAGCGGCAACTTCAACTGGCTCGAGCATGCCGACAAGTTCCCTGGACTTTGCACTCCGGACGAGAGCTACCACGGGCTGACATACGCCGAGAAGTTCGGCAAAATGGGCTACACCACCAAGCTTGTGGCGCAGCTGATGCGCGACCTTGGCTCTATCCCAGCCCCGATGAACTCGTTTATACTTAACCTCGGCTTGCAGTCGCTCCACCTGCGTATGAAGCAGCATTGCGCCAATGCTCAGCGTGTGGCAGAATTCTTGCAGGCTGACGAGCGTGTGGCTTGGGTTCACTTTAGCGGACTGCCTGGCGACGAATACCACGAACTTGCCAAGAAATACCTGCCCAATGGCTCGTGTGGCGTTATTGCCTTCGGACTGAAGGGCGACCGCGAGACCGCAATACGCTTTATGGACTCGCTCGACATGATAAACATCGTGACACACGTGGCTGACGCACGCACCTGTGTGCTCCATCCAGCAAGCCACACACACCGTCAAATGTCTGACGAGCAGTTGCGCGAGGCAGGCGTTGCACCCGACCTCATCCGCCTGTCGGTAGGCATTGAGGACGTTGAGGACATATTGGACGACATCAAACAGGCATTGGAAAAAATCTAATAAGCACAAACAAAAGAAAGGAGCCAAGGAGTACCCCAGTTCGGGATAAGAAATAGTTCATAAAAAAGTTGGTAGTCTCACAAATATTTTGTATCTTTATAGGTGAAAATCAATTAGTTACAAAAATATTTGATATGACTACCGATTACAAAGTTACAGAATTATTTTATATAATAGACGAGTTTTGCAAACATTTTGATGCAGAAAATGCAGGAAATCTACTTGAAGACAATAGCGGAGTGAAGCGTAGACGGCGTGCAGCATCGTTGTCCGACA
>OIWV01001284.1_pt1 | contig 21742 bp, 26 predicted proteins | sample 1587751 | NCBI WGS metagenome assembly OIWV01 (sample SAMEA3888913, study PRJEB22519) | human gut metagenome | biome: human gut; feature: human-associated habitat; material: faeces | place: Denmark | collected 2010
ACCCAGGGCGTTGCCCTGGGCTAAGAGCTTCTGCCCTTTCAGGGCGTGCTGCTTATATGAGCTTTTGCCCTTTACCTTTCCCTTCGCCGGTGACCGTTGGCTCAGGGTGTGCTGGGTAATTTCAACCGTATAGGTCATATTATTTTCGGTTAGTTATGAAATTGTTCTGTCTCTTGCGGATAAATCTATATTCCGTGACACGGAACGGCCGTTCCAAATCACGGAATGGCGGTTCCGAACTACGGAATGTACGTTCCGTGTCACGGAACGGAACTTTTTGTAGCTTAAACAAAACATTTATATAGTATAAGAGTAAGCAGAGAGTAGTTACAAATGAAATATTAACAATGAATTGAAGAATTATGGAAAAAGCAAAAGAGCCCATTAAGATATGGGCAAAACCCCTCAGGAATGGCAACAAGTCTCTTTATCTTAGAAGATATATTGCCGGTTCTCACAGCAAAGGGTATGTTTATGAGAAATTGGATGGTTTGTTTCTCATTGATGACAAGAAGGGCAAAGACAAAAATGCAAAAGAGAGAAACAACAATGCCTTGCAAATTGCAGCACTAATCAAGTGCGAGCGAATCAAAGAGTATATGAACGGGATGGTCGGTATCAAAAAGAAAACTCTCAGGGATATGGCTTTGAAAGACTGGATGCTGACGTATGCTGAAAGGAAAAAAGCGCAAGGACAAAGTGGAAGCAATGCTGCCACAATCCGTAACACCATGCTACACCTTATTATATATAAGGGAGAGTCTGTCAGAATGAGTCAATTAGACAAAGCCTACTGTGAAGGTTTTGTGATTTATCTTGCCAACGCTATGACCATCGGCTTCGACAAGCCCAAACGAGGGCAGCATCATCAGAAAAAGGATATGACATAAAATCCGGAAGAGCGCTGCAGGGAACTTAAGAACGTCACATTGAGTGATGGCGAAATGAAGTTCCGTCACACAAACGATTGGTCTCTCAGTTGGGGTGGTCCACTTGACGCCTTGGTTCAGGATGGAGCTAACATCGCAATAAATGAAGCTGGTACTTACGACATCAAACTTTATGTAGATTGGGAAGGAAACACAGCAAAGTGTGAAATGACAAAGAAGTAATATCTCTCTAAAAATAACAATTAAAGGCGGTTTCTTTTCAGAGACCGCCTTTTTGTATGCCCTGCATTCTTTCCTACATTTTCCCCAAAAAACATTTGGTGGTTACGAGGAAAAGTCGTATCTTTGCAGAAGAAAAGCTGCACTCGGAAAATTGAAAGCAAGCTTTCTTTGCGCTCGTTTGCATTTTCTTTGCGGCGAATAAGTACAATTTTATATTTTTGTGAATATGAGAACAGGTGACAAAGTATTAATATCTCCAGACTTGACACATGCCAAAGACTGGACACAGGGCGAAGTGATTGAAGTTGAGAACAATCCTTTCGTAGGAATTGTCATCTCCGCAAAAACCGCAGATGGGAACATCTTCTTTGGATATAAAGACTTATTTGAACCTGCAAAGGAGGCAGTATGTACGCAATAGCATTTGATATGGTTATTTCTGATTTACAGAAATACTATGGCGAACCTTACAACAAAGCTTACTACGAAATAAAAGAGCTTCTAAAAAAGAATGGTTTCGAGTGGGTGCAAGGCAGTACATACATGACGATGAATGATGATTTGACTGCACTTGTAAAAACAGTTATGGAACTTTCTAAAATAGAGTGGTTTAAGAAATCAGTCAGAGATCTAAGAGGATTCAAAGTTGAAAGTTGGTCGAACTTTACTGATTTGGTTAAACACTCATAGAATAGGCAACTCTCCTCCAATCCGGGAGTCGTCTATTTTTTCTTTCTCCTCATCCCTTTCAAGTATTTTTTCCCTAAAAACTTGGAGGTTACGAGGAAAAGTCGTATTCTTGCAGAAGAAAAGCTGCACTCGGCAAATTGAAAGCGAGCTTTCTTTGCGCTCGTTTGCATTTTCTTTGCAGATTGGAACAAACAATCTTCTATATGAAACAAGAAATTGAACAAAAAGAATTAGGCATGGGAAACTTCCAAGGTTATCCATCTTTGTTGAGACAAATCAAGCATCGTGTTTCTTTTGCCCAACAGAAAGCCATGTACGCAGCAAACGAGGAGTTGCTCCGTATGAATTGGGACATCGGTGAAATGCTTACCAAAAGCCAAGAGACTGATGGTTGGGGCAAGAAGACTCTACAGCGCCTATCTATAGATCTAAAGAATGAGTATCCTGAGAGGAAAGGATTCTCCATAAGAAACATGCAGTGCATGATGCAGTTTTACAATGAGTACAACAAGGAGTTGACCATGGTTAAAGTTGGATATTTTTCAATTGCGCAACCAGCGGTTGCGCAATTGAAAAATAATGTAAACACATTACCCATCAAGCACTTAAATTGGACTCATAACATAATTTTACTCCAACGAGTTAAAGACCTCAAAGCTCGCTATTGGTATATGGTACAATGCATTACAGGGCATTGGAGCAAAGACTATCTTGCTGAGGCCATCAAGCTCGATTATTATGGCAAGCATGGCGCTCTCGCCAATAACTTCGACACAACGCTCCCTGCTACAGAAGCAATAGAGGTAAAATCATTGTTGAAAGACCCTTATATTTTCGACATGCTCACTTTCACCGACCAATATGACGAAAGAGACATCGAGATTGGGCTCATCAAACATATCGAAAAATTCTTGGTCGAAATGGGAGCTGGCTTCGCTTTTATGGGAAGACAATATCACATTGAGGTCTCAGGTGATGACTATTATATCGATATGCTGATGTATAACACCTTTATGCACAGGTATTTAGTTATAGAATTGAAAGCCACTGACTTCATGCCCGAATACATCGGTAAGCTCAATTTCTATTGCTCTGCCATAGATGACACGCTTTGCAGAGAAGGCGACAACAAAACTATCGGCCTGCTTCTCTGCAAGACCAAAGACAGAATAAAAGCAGAATATGCACTTCGTGATATACAGAAGCCAATTGGTGTATCCGACTATGAATTAGGTCAAGCTCTGCCGAAAGATTTTCGCAGCAGCCTTCCTTCCATTGAAGAAATCGAAAAGGGACTCAACGAATGGAATCAAGAATAACATCCAATAGGCGGTTCTCAAACATATTGGGAGCCGCCTATTTTCGTTTCCTCCTCCAGTATTTCATCGTAAGCCATCGGCAGAAAGAACTATATGTTCTGTGGAAACCCTCATTTTGTGCTTTATTCCCCTTTTGCCAGCCATTTCGCAAAGAAGCGGTCGCTGACAAAGAAGCCTTTTGGGGTCTTGCTGATCAGTTGCTTGTCCACAAGAGCCTTCAGGGCAGTCTTTACGCTGCTGGTGGCAGGTAGGTGGTGGGTGATGATGAACTGTTGGCTAAGTGGGGAGGAAACTATTTGCTCCTTGGCAATTGCTAACAAGAGTAACTGCTGGTTTTCGGTCAGCCATGCACAATAGTTTTGGTATGCCATGGCTTGCTCCTCTATCAACTCTTGAATCACTTCATCCACTAAGTCCTTATTGATCTGCTCATCACGATGTTCGTAAATACCATGTAGGATGGCTTGCACATACCAAGTTACGCTGTCGGCTTGCGAGTAGATATAGGTGAATGTGTCTACATCTACCTCTCGTTTTTGTGATGACAAAAGACGATTGGCAAATGATAGATATCTTGACTCGGCGATACATGGTAGTGACATGACAAGAGAACTCTGGAAGAATGGGCGATTCGCCGACAAAAACATTTCTTCCATCATGTGCTGTTGACTGCCAGAAAATACGAAATATACATTGGGCAGGAATTGGATGTAGGAGCGTATCAATGCTTCCACTCCATCCTCTGGATAGTTCATGATTTGTTGAAACTCATCTATTGCCACGTAGCATCGCTTTCCAGATTGCTTCATGTACTCGAAGATTCGCTTCAAGCTTTCTCGTCCCTCGTTTGGTTTCAAATCCAAGGAAAATGTTGGAATGCCTGTCAGTTCGTCAATTGTTAGCGTTGGTCGCCAACTGCTGAAGAACTCCTGTACTTTACGCAAGGCGGATTGAGAGATTGTATCTAATTTCCCAATGATTTCCGAAGCCATGAGTTGCACCATCTGTTCCAAGTTCTTGGTGGCAAATATGTCTAAGTAGAAGCATTTCACATCATCATATTGCTTTTCCAACTGTTGGAAGACATGATGGATTAATCCAGTTTTGCCCATACGGCGAGGTGCGACAAGCGTGATATTTCGCTCGTTATGGAGCGAAGTCATCATCTTCTCAGTTTCTTTCTCACGGTCACAAAAGTACTCTGCTCCTTTGTATCCATACATCACGAAAGGGTTGTTAATTGTTGCCATAATCTTATTGCGCTTTTTACGTTGCGCAAATTACGCAATAATTATCGAGACAACCAAATGTTTTCAAGTTTTTTAATAATTATCCCATATCATCAAACAAGTCATCCATTGTCAGTTGCACTTGTGCAATTGCTGAATGGGCATTGGGGCGGATGCCGAATGTAGTTATTAGCGTAGGCAAGATGCCATGCCGAACACCAGTTTCTTCTACAAAATCACGTCTTCTTCCATATACTGCTACAAACTCAGCTTTGCCAGAATTAAAATATTCTGTCAACTGTGTGATTTCTGTCTTTCTGCCTACTATTTGCTCCAGAACTGATATTCTTTAGCTGTTTATTGTGTTGCAAATTTAAGGAAAATATTTGAGAAGACAAGCGTTTCTTTAGCCAAATCGAAGGAAAAACGCTCGATTTGGCTGTTGTTTGCTCATATTCCTCACCATCATTTGGTGGTTAAAAAGAAATGTTGTACCTTAGCGGCATCATCCTAATAAATAAAATATGGGACATCAAGAAGATATTGTAAAAACAGAAAGTAAAATCATAGTCATCAGGAATATTCAAGTTATTCTTGACAGAGATGTTGCAGAATTGTATGGAGTAACAACCAAGGTGGTAAACCAAGCCATAAGAAACAATCCGGATAAGTTTCCTTCTGGATATGTTATCGAACTGACTAACAGTGAGAAAGAGTATGTGGTCAAAAATTTTGACCACCTCGAAACATTGAAGTTTTCTCATGCAACAGTAAAGGGATTTACAGAACAAGGACTTTATATGCTTGCCACAATATTAAAACTTGCCACTGAAAATGCGCAAGCTTACCTTTGGTGTGAATCTGGGAATCCTCAAATTCTCTTTGGAAACAACATGATTCTGAACTGAGGTCATGACAGATACTATGAATTTGCACTGAAAATGCAAACGTTTGCGCAAGTCGTTTGCTTGATTTAGGTCAAGAAAAGATTGTCACTACAAAAGAAAATCATAACTTTACCACCGAAAACAAAAAAACAAGAAGAATATGAAGAAAGTTTACTTGACACTTATTGCACTATTGGCAGTAATCAGTGCTTCGGCACAGGGATGGCCGGCAAACTACAATGGAGTCATGCTGCAGGGCTTCTCTTGGAATGCATACGAGGCTGCACAATGGAAAGCTCTTGAGGCTCAGACTACAGAGTTCAAAGGATTCATCGACCTCGTATGGGTTCCTCAGAGCGGAAAATGTGCTGAAACCGTACAGGTAATGGGCTATAAACCCTATTACTATTTCAACCACAACTCCAGTTTCGGAACAGAAGACGAGTTGCGTTCCATGATCAAGACATTTAAGAACAATGGTATCGGAACTATTGCCGATGTAGTCATCAACCATCGCAATACCGAGGGATGGTTCACTTTCCCAGCAGAGACATACCAGGGTGTGACCTACCAGATGAAATCTACCGATATTTGCAAGAATGACGATGGTGGCAAAACGGCAACACAAGCTCAAAAAGAAGGTGTCAGCCTCAGCAACAACAACGATGAAGGCTCTGACTTTGGTGACTGCCGCGACTTGGACCATGAGAGCGCAAACGTACAGAAAGTAGTTAAGGCTTATCTGAAATTCTTGAAAGAAGACCTTGGCTACATCGGCTTCCGCTACGACATGGTAAAAGGTTTCAACGCAAGCCATGTGGGCGACTACAACACAGCAACAGGTATTCAGTACTCCGTAGGCGAGTATTGGGATGGTGTAGGCAATATCAAGAACTGGATCAACAAAACAGGCAAGAAGAGCGGTGCCTTCGACTTCCAATTCCATTACAACATGACCGATGCTATCAGAAGCAACAACTGGACAAAACTGAGCAACAGCAGTCTGATGTCTGATGTTTCCTATCGTCAGTATGCCATAACCTTCGTAGAAAACCACGACATACAGGTACGCGAGGACAATAGCAACGAGGGAAGCAAAGACCCTATCCCTACAGCATATATTCCTGCTGCTAACGCATTCATGATAGCCATGCCTGGTACTCCTTGTATCTTCCAGCCTCACTGGAAAGCATACGAGCACGAGCTGAAGAGCATGATAGAGGCCCGCAAATTGGCAGGTATCACCAACACAAGTTCTTACAATAATTATGCCAACAACAAACAGTATTTTGCTAATGCAGTAAATGGTACTAATGGTCGCAAGTTGTTGGTTGTTGTAGGTATTCCAAGCATGATGACTACCCCATCAAAGACTGAATATACCCGCATCCTCTCTGGCAAAAACTACATGTACTATCTGTCAAATAACTCAGAGACAGCATGGGCAGACAAAGCTTCTGGCACATACGAAGAAGGATTCGAAACAACTCTTACCGCTGTCAGCAAGAACAGCAATGCTAAGTTGGTTTACACCACCAATGGCAACGACCCTACAGCCAGCAGCACTCAGGCAACAAGCGGTACATCTATCAACATCAGTAGTTCATGCACACTGAAGGTGGGTCTGCTCATCAACGGTACTGTAAGCGGTATTCGCACTTATAACTATAGCATCAAGCGTTTCGAGCCATACAACATCACTGTTTATGTAAACACAGATGCCGTCAATTGGAAGAAGGTGAACTTCTACTATTGGGGTGACACTGATGATAAACCTGAATGGCCTGGAACCCCCATTACACAGACCAAGATGATTGATGGCAAGAACTGGTATTATAAGGACTTCACCATTACCCAAAAAGGCGGAATGCTCAACTTTGTTTTCTGCGAGCCTAACGATGCAGGAACAAAAGAGAAATCTCAGTCACTCGACATTACAGGCATCAACTCAACCGTCTTCATCAAGGTTGGTCCTGAAAAAAGCGGTGGAAAATATGTCGTAACTAATGTCACTAAAGAGGTAAACACTGGCATCGACCAGCCTATCACCGAGAATACAGGCAAAAACGTCAACAATGCCTGGTACACCCTTAGTGGTATGAAGATGAACCAAAAGCCCAATCAGGCTGGCATCTATATCCACCATGGCAAAAAGGTAGTTATCAAGTAAATAAAAAACCTAACATATAATTCATCTATTCAACTGGCGGCTCACGTTATGCGAGGGTCGCCAGTTTTTCGTATAGAGTAAAATAGCCGAGAAAGAAGAAATATCATTTTTTCGGTAAAACATTTGGAAGCAAAAGAGAAAAAATGTATCTTTGCATAAGATATCCTGCACTCGGCAATTATCATTTAAACAAAAAGGAGGTTTTATTATGGCAGAACTGAGAGATAAATACATCCGTTTCGACTGGGCAATCAAAAGATTACTCCGTCAGAAAGCTAATTTTGACGTTTTGGAAGGATTCCTTACTGTATTTCTGAATGAAGAAGTAAAAATCATAGAAATACTGGAAAGTGAAAGTAATCAGCAGAAAGAAGATGATAAGTTCAACCGCGTTGATATAAAAGCCAGAAACAGCAAGGGAGAAATTATCATTGTGGAAATACAAAACACAAGTGAGCTGTACTACTTAGAGCGAGTTCTTTATGGAGTAGCAAAAGCTATTACCGAGCATATCAACCTCGGCAACAGCTATAAGGAGGTGAAAAAGGTGTATTCTATCAGCATCTTGTACTTCGATCTCGGAAAAGGTTCTGACTACATCTATATCGGACAGAACAATTTTACAGGTCTGCACACGAAAGACCAGCTCGTGATAAGTGCCAAGGAAAAGAACAATATCGTAAGAAAATCACCTTCTGAGATTTTCCCTACCTATATCCTTGTGCGTGTCAACGAGTTCAATAAAGTGGCAAAATCACCATTGGAAGAATGGGTAAACTATCTGAAGAATGGCGTTATCTCTCCAGACACTAAAGCTCCAGGTCTGCAAGAGGCTCGCGAGAAGCTAAAATACTACGAGATGTCGGATGCAGAACGTCACGCATACGACGAGCATATCAATGCCATCATGATTCAGAATGACGTACTCGGCAATGCTAAATTAGAAGGATTGGCTGAGGGAAGAGCAGAGGGAAGAGCTGAAGGAAGAGTTGAAGGAAGAGCTGAAGGAAGAGCTGAGGGAAGAGCTGAGGGAAGAGCTGAGGGAAGAGCAGAAGGAAGAGCTGAAGAGAAAAAAGCAATAGCCCGCAACCTGCTTTCACAGAACATTCCTTTGGAAATTATTTCCCAAGCCACAGGACTGAGCATAGAAGACATTCGGTTATGTCACCCTCACTCTTGAAGAGGAATATTCAACTGTTGTGGGTGCGCTCTATTCTGAGCACCTGGTCACAATAGTCAACCACAGCAGGACGATGGGTAATGAAGATAATGGTCTTGTCGTGAGAAGACAGGATGTTCTGCAACAGCTGGCGCTCGGTTTCTGGGTCAAGGGCACTCGTAGCCTCATCGAAGAGCATGATGCTGCGATTGCGCAACAGACTGCGGGCTATGGCAATACGCTGTGCCTGTCCTTCACTCAGTCCTCCTCCCTGTTCGCTGCAAAGAGTATCCAAGCCTGCAGGCAACTCCATCACAAAGTCGGCGCAACTCTTATGCAGAGCCTCCACCATCTCCTCATCAGTAGCATCGAGCTTACCCAACCGCAGATTGTCGCGGATAGTTCCGCTCATCAGCGTGTTGCCCTGAGGCACATAAACAAAGTTGCATCGATGAAGCGGAGTGAGCGTCTGACTCTTCACCTTATTATATATAGAGAGCTGACCTTGCTGCGGACGAAGCAGAGCCAGGATAAGGCGAACAAGAGTTGTCTTGCCGGCACCTGTCTCACCCAAGATAGCAGTACAGCTGCCTGGTGTGAAATCGAAATCGAGCTGATGAATGACATTGCGGGCATCGGAAGCTGAGGCGTCCTCAGACCGTTCTTCCTTGTAGGCATAACTCACTCCCTCAAGGCGAATGCCGCAAGGCGAGTCTATCTCTATTGGCTCACCCTGTTCCTCCAATGGATTTTCCTCCAACTCCATGAGTCGTTCGGCTGCAGTAAACACCCCCACAAAGGCAGGAACCAGCTTGGCAAGGTTGCGTGCCGGACCCTGTATCTTGTTGACAAGCTGCAGAAAGGCAGTCATGCCGCCAAAGGTAAGCGAGCCTGCACTCATGCGCACGGCAGCCCAAAGGAATGCCACCAGATAGCCCAAGGCGAAGCCAAAGTTAAGAACCAAGTTGCTGAACACGCTGAATATGGTCTTACGCACCACTTTGGAGCGAAGCTCGCACTGGGTGTTCTCCAACCGTTCCACCATGACGCTGTTACTCTCCAAGGTCTTGATAAGCATGCGGTGCTGGATGGTTTCCTGCAGCACACTCTGAACCTTACTGTCGGTATCGCGCACCTGACGGGTCAGGAATCGCATCTTGCCCATATACACCTTGCTGAAAGCCAGGAAGATGGGAATCATAACGACGATGACTACCGACAAGAGCTTATCCATGGAGAAGAGATAGAAGAAGGCGCTGAGGAAAAGCGCCAGGACGCTCAAGGTACTTGGAATAGTCTCGGTAAGGAAGCCTACCACTTGCGACACATCCCCCTCAAGCCTGTTGAGCACATCACCCGAATGAAGGCGCTCCCTGCCCTGCCACTCCGAGCGAAGGATGCGGTCGAGCATACGTTGCTGCATACGGTTCTGCGCCTTGATGCCCAGGAGGTTTCTTATCCAGATGCCAGAGATGTTGAGTGCGAAATCGCATAATATCAGTCCACCCATCAATGCCACAGCCCAATAGATATTGCCCTGCACGGCATGCGAAGCCACATCGATGGCATGCTTCACCGCCCACACCTGTCCTAAACTGACAGCAACAGACAGCAAGCCGACAACAGCATTGAGCGTAGCCTGCAGACGGTTGCCACGCCAGGAACGCCAAAGCCACTTGAGCAGGGTCTTGGCATCATACTTGAACTTGGGAACCTTGATTATCTTCATCCATCTCTTCATTTGAATTCTTCACTCTTCGTTCTTCACTCTTCACTTAAATTCATCTTCCTCTCTGATCGGCACCCCACATCAACTTCTCTCTCAGAGTGGAGAAGTATCGCTGGTTGCGCTGTTTTACTATTTTAATGGTATGGGCAGCCTTGCGGATAACGAGACGTGTGCCTTCAGTCATTCGCTCACTGCGTCCGTCGATGGCAACAAGGTAGTTGTGGCTACGGCTCTCCACATCGAGTGTTATCTCTGCCGTGTCATTAATGACGACGGGACGAATATTTAAACTATGAGGAGCCACGGGCGTGAGACACAGGCTGCTGCTCTGGGGAATGATGATAGGTCCGCCATTCGACAGGTTGTAGGCTGTAGAGCCCGTAGAAGTGGTCACGATCAGTCCGTCAGCCTGGTAGTTAACCAGAAACTCTCCATCCACCTGCGTGCGAATAGAAATCATGGACGCATCGTCACGCTTCAGTACGGCAATATCGTTAAGGGCAAAAGGATTGCCTGCCAAGACACCTCCCTCAGCCTCTACCTGAATGACGACATGTTCCTCTATCTGGCACTCACCGGCATACAAGCTGTCCAAGGCTGCCTCCACCTCGCCAGGCAACACATCAGCCAGGAAGCCCAGTCGCCCCATATTGACACCGATGATGGGTGTTCCCTTGGCTCCCACTCTGCTGGCAGCCTTGAGGAAGGTGCCGTCGCCTCCCATGGAGATGACATAATCCACATCGAAGTTATAATCCTCGAACACTCCTGCCGCCTTCACATCGATGTGCTGACTGCGGGTGAGAAACTCGTAATAGGCATTCTCCACATAGATTTCGGCGCCTTTCTGCGCTAAATAGTCCAGGATCTTCTCTATCGAAGTAGACTTCTTGGCCTGGTACTCATTGCCAAATATCGCAAATTTCAATGGTTGTCGTGTCATTTATTTTGCTGTTTCAATTATTATTCTTACTTTTGCAAAGGTAATAATATAAATCGAATAATCAGACAAAAAGAACATAAAATTATGGCAAAGGTATACGAATTTCTTGCCAATGGCTTCGAGGAAATCGAAGGTTTGGCTCCGGTAGACATACTTCGCAGAGGTGGTGTAGACATCAAGACCGTAAGCATTACGGGCAGCGAATGGGTAGAAACTTCTCATGGCGTAACACTGAAAGCCGACCTGCGCTTTGAGGATGTGAAGGACTTTGGCGATGCCGACATGCTTCTTCTTCCAGGAGGAATGCCAGGCAGCACTCATCTCAACGAGCACGAGGGCGTGCGACAGGCGCTCATCGCTCATCACAAGGCCGGCAAGCGCATAGGTGCCATCTGTGCTGCCCCTATGGTATTGGCAAGCACGAGCATCCTCAACGGCAAGAAGGCTACCTGCTATCCTGGTTTTGAACAATACTTTGCTGCCGACACCGAGTATACTGGCCATCTGTATGAGGAGGACGGCAACGTGATAACAGGTGAAGGTCCGGCTGCTACCCTGCCCTATGCCTACAAGATATTGAGCTACTTCGTAGGCGACGAGGCTGTGGCAGAACTGCAGAAAGGCATGAGGTACACACACCTGATGAGCAACAAATAATTCTTAACTCTTCACTTAAATTATGGATTACGTAATCATTGTTGCCGGAGGCAAAGGACTGCGCATGGGAACAGAGACGCCCAAGCAGTTTCTACCTGTAGCCGGCAAGCCCATACTGATGCGCACTATAGAGCGCTTCTACGAATACAACCCCGACATCAACATCATCCTTGTGTTGCCCGAGAGTCAGCAGGAATACTGGCACCAGCTTTGCGAGGAGCATCATTTCGACATCAAGCACCAGATAGCCAATGGTGGCGACACCCGCTTCCAGTCATCAAAGAACGGACTGGCGCTTATTCCCGATGATGCCGACGGAGTGGTGGGAATACACGACGGTGTGCGCCCATTCGTATCAACCTCAGTCATAGACGAATGCTACGAGACCGCCCGCGAGGAATATGCCGCCATACCCGTATATGCTGTGACCGACACACTGCGCTATATAGACCAGCGTGGAGGAGGCAAAAACGTGATGCGCGACGACTATCGTGTGGTACAGACTCCTCAGACTTTCGACATTGCTCTTGCCAAGCAAGCCTTCAATCAGGGTTACAAGGCTCAGTTTACCGACGATGCCTCGGTGGTGGAAAGCTTAGGATGCCAGGTAGCAATGGTGGAAGGCAACCGCGAGAATATCAAGATTACAACCCCCTTCGACATCAAGGTGGCAGAAGCCCTATTAGCAGAATAAGAACAAGGGAATTCTTCACTCTTCATTCTTCACTCTTCACTAAAAAAAATGAGTAGTATTTTAGACCAAGACATCATGTACCTGCCTGGCGTAGGTCCTAAGAAGAAAGAGATACTGAGCAAGGAGCTCGGCATCTGCTCGTATGGTGACTTACTGGAATACTATCCTTATAAATATGTAGACCGCACCAAGGTGTTCCACATCAGCGAGTTGACACCGGAAATGCCCTTTGTACAGATAAAGGGAAGGATCCTCAGTTTCGAGGAATTCGACATGGGGAAACGCAACAAACGGGTAGTAGCCCACTTCTCCGACGGATTCGGAGTGGCTGACTTAGTTTGGTTTCGCGGCGCACAATACATCTACAAGACTTACAAGACCGATACCGAATACATTGTTTTCGGCAAGCCAACGCTTTATGGCGGACGTTTCCAGTTTGCTCACCCCGATATCGACGACGCACAGTCGCTGCAACTCTCCGACATGGGCATGCAGCCCTACTATGGCACCACCGAGAAGATGAAAAAGATGGGGCTTACATCGCGCGCCATAGAGAAGATAGCCAAGGCGCTGATAGAGAAGCTTCCTGCCCTGCCAGAAACCCTGCCCGACTTTATCACCCATCGTCTGCACCTTGTCTCACGCGACGAGGCCTTCCGCAACATACATTATCCACACTCTCATCAGGAACTGCAGAAGGCACAGGTGCGGCTGAAGTTTGAGGAGCTGTTCTACGTGCAACTCAATATATTAAGGTACGCGAGCGACCAGCGACGCAAATACCGGGGATACGTGTTCAACCGTGTGGGAGAGATATTCAACAGTTTCTATGCGAACAACCTGCCTTTCAGTCTTACCGGAGCACAAAAGCGGGTGATGCATGAGATACGCGCCGACATGTGCAGCGGCAAACAGATGAACAGACTTCTGCAGGGAGATGTAGGATCGGGCAAGACACTCGTGGCACTGATGACCATGCTCATCGCACTCGACAATGGATTTCAGGCCTGCATGATGGCTCCTACCGAAATCTTGGCTGAACAGCATCTGCAAACCATCAGGGAGTTTCTAAAGGGGATGGACATCAGGGTGGAACTGCTGACGGGCATCGTAAAAGGCAAAAAGCGACAGGCCATACTCGACGCATTGGCTTGCGGAGAGGTGCAGATATTGGTGGGAACTCATGCCATCATAGAAGAAACCGTGCAGTTTGCACACTTAGGACTGGCTGTCATCGACGAACAGCATCGCTTCGGTGTGGCACAAAGAGCCAAGCTATGGAGCAAGAGCCTGAATCCGCCGCATGTATTGGTCATGACGGCAACCCCTATACCACGCACCCTTGCCATGACTATATACGGCGACCTGGATGTAAGTGTCATCGACGAACTGCCGCCTGGCAGAAAACCCATACAGACGCTACATAAGTTCGACACCCAACTGACCTCTCTCTATCAGAGCATCAGACGCCAGATCAACATGGGGCGACAGGTCTACATCGTATTTCCGCTCATCAAAGAGAGCGAGAAGAGCGATCTGAAAAACCTGGAAGAAGGCTTCGAGACTCTCAAGGAAGCCTTCCCCGACTACAACCTCAGCAAAGTGCACGGCAAGATGAAACCTGCAGAGAAGGAAACTGAGATGGAGAAGTTTGTGAAGGGCGAAACCCAGATACTCGTTGCCACAACCGTCATCGAGGTAGGCGTCAATGTGCCCAACGCCTCGGTCATGGTGATTCTGGATGCGCAGCGATTCGGACTCTCTCAGCTACACCAGCTCAGAGGACGAGTAGGACGAGGAAGCGACCAAAGCTACTGCATCCTGGTAACCAACTACAAGTTGAGCGAGGATACAAGAAAGCGAATCGACATCATGTGCGACACCAATGATGGATTCCGAATAGCCGAAGCCGACCTGAAGCTTCGAGGTCCTGGCGACCTGGAGGGAACGCAGCAAAGCGGAATAGCCTTCGACCTGAAGATAGCCAACATAGCACGCGATGGTCAACTTGTGCAACTGGCAAGACAGGAGGCGCAAGCTGTTATCGAGGCCGATCCGCAATGCAGTCTTCCCCAGTACGCACCACTATGGTCGAGGCTCAGAGAGCTGAAGAAGACCAACATCAACTGGGCTGCCATCAGTTAGCGGCAGCCCCCTCAACCAGACAACACAGGCTATCAACATCAAGTAAAACAGAAGCAAAAAATGGCAATAAAAGAACAAACATCTGAAGGAAACCTCTTCCCCGACATGCCCACCACGCCAGCCACTGTGCCTGTCTCCACACCCAAGAAGCGTGGTCGCAAACCACTGGTTCGCAAGCCAGAGCCACGGCCCGACCTGACCAAGGAGGAAATGAGAGAAAAGCTCATAGGCATCAAAGAGATAGAAAGCGTAACAGGCATCAGATACATCCGACTGCACGTCACCGCCAAGATGATCATCGGTATAAGAGAAAGCTCGGGCAAGGAATTTACCATCAATCTCGATGAACTCTATAAAGCCTATACACAGTGCAACCACTTCACAAGTCCGGAGGTAAAGAAGTACATCTTCATGGGACATTCACCTGCCGTAGCTCTGCTCAGATATCTGAAAAATGGATAAATTACAAAAGAACAGAGATATCCAACAAGAGTAAAAAAAAGGAAAAACGAGAAACAGAAAAAATGTTAAATTCTGCTTTTGACTTTTCTTGCAATAATTATGCCAATTCGCCTATATATAAACTGCATTCGAAAGCTATCCGAGTGAAAACGAGCATGTTAAAGACCGAATAATTTATGTTAATCCATTAGGTTATTTGAATTATTTTTGTTATATTTGCAACGTCTATATAACAAAATCGCATCTTAGAGCACTTTGCATTGCGATTTTCCGTACAGAATTCTTATTGTTCTGTATGCTAAACGACCAACCTAAAAGAGTATTAATTTAGAATTATGAGTTTAAAAAGCAAGATAAGTAAAATCTTTGTAGGAGTATTATTGTCCCTCGCTGCCGTGCCCACTCAGGCTCAAGACCTTCTGGCACGTCAGGCACCGGTAGATCATCGAATGAAGTCGCTCGACACTTTAGCCATCTCTCATTATCGCCAGATGGAAGAGCGTGAGAACCCAGCCAGCGAACTCTATGAAGATTTCTCCAATAAATACGCTCACAAAGCCACATCGCTGCCTGAGCATTTCCGTATAGACCTTCGTCATTTCTGTATGCCTACCCAGAGCCGCGTAGTAACCAGCAACTTCGGTTATCGTGCGCAATTTGGCCGTAGCCACAAGGGTATGGACATCAAAGTATATATCGGCGACACCATACGTGCTGCCTTCTCAGGAAAAGTACGTATCGTAAGATATGAGCGAGGCGGATATGGCAAATACATCGTTATTCGTCACAACAACGGACTGGAGACTATCTACGGTCACCTTTCTGCACAGCTCGTAGAAGAGAATCAGGACGTAAGAGCCGGCGAAGTGATAGGACTCGGTGGAAATACCGGTCGAAGCACGGGTTCGCACCTCCACTTTGAGACTCGCCTTTGCGGCGTAGCCTTGAACCCTGCCTTGATGTTCGACTTCCGCAACCAGGACGTAGTGGGCGACTACTATGACTTCAACCGCGATACATACGAGCACGAGGGCATTGCAGCCAACTCGGTTCGTGGAAAAGTGGGCAACGGTGGCTACACACGCGAGCAAGTCAACGGAGGCTCTGTGGGCAGATACGAAGCCAGCGCAAGTGGCGAGAAACTTTACCACAAGGTTAAGTACGGCGAGACTCTCAACTCTATTGCCGAGAAGCGTGGTGTAAGCGTAGAAAAGATCTGCCGCCTCAATGGTTACAAGAAGGACAAGAAGCTTACTCCTGGACAGATTATCAGATATTCATAAATCTGTCATCATCCGACAGACTGCCCGGCATAACATAGCAAAATAAACTTTCATACAATAAATACAAAAGCAGGAACTCCTCAATAGGAATTCCTGCTTTTTCGTACACTAAACATTCCCACTCCAAGGCTATTGGCTATAACTTTTACCGACGACCGAAGGGAGTGATAACTTCTTTAAATTCTATAACTTCTGAACTTCAGATTGATTGTGTTCTGACTTTTTAAAGTGTGCACAATTAACATAAATCTAACAGTTAACCTACAAAAAGTATTCGCAAATTATTGTAACTTTGCAGGCGACAACGGAATTCAACAATTATTAAATTATGAAATATTTGTATTTAGTTTTATTGCTTCTACCGCTAAAGGTATTAGGGCAGGTAAAATTACAAGATGTCACAATAAGTGGTAAACAACCTAAGTTTGTAAGATTAAAGGGATATTATCGTAGTTATCAACACAATGATTCTTTGCTTAAGTATTACGTGGATGGTATCGTGGAATACTATATCAATCTAAAAAATGAAAAAGTATATTTAAGAAAATATGGCTGTCGTTATCTAAGAAATGAAGAGCTTATTAGTAAAGATAAGAAAAGGGCCTTTATGCTTAGCGATCAAGCAACATTTCGTCCGTGGCCAGAAGGAACAACTTTTATAGAGGAATGTCGTAAAAAGTATACTATTCAAGATTCTGCTAATGTTGGATATATCAAAAAAGACAGTCAAACAATAGGAAGAATAACAACTGACTCTATCCGTAAATGCTGTACGATAGAAATGGATATGGTGCCTACATATGACAAGCTTTCTCAAAATATATTTGGTTATTCGCAGGAAATAGTAAGTGACAAATTCACGGAGGCATACCGATTAAGTGATGAGGATTATTATTCCTTTAAAAACTTGATTTTTCAGAAAACTGATCAAAGTTACAATTATTGGCATAAAAAGGATTCTCATAAACAGTTAATTCATGTTGTTACAGAATTGTTTATTACGGAACAAGAATATGTAGATGAAAAGAAGAAAGAATCAGGCATTAATCTGCAACCGCAAGAAGCTACTCAAGCGATAGAAAACTATATATCAGTCCATGGATTGCCACTCCTGTCGCCAGAAGAACAAGCAGAAATGAAGAAACTACAGTTTTATGACCCAGCCAAATTGTAAGAAATAGAAACTATCAACGATTAGACAATAGTTCGTAAATCCATATTGTCAAAAGGAATAATTCCTTCTACAGATATACAAATATGCTTATTGTATTTCATATTTGTAAAAATGACAATAGATTTAACATAAAAATAACAATTGCCTAACATTCTGTTTGATTCTAAAATACTACTTTTGCAACAGATAAACTAATAACAACGTCTGTCCTTTTGTTTAACAATTTAAAAACTTAAAATTATGAAGAAGTTGGAAGAAATGGGACTTGTCCCTTTAAACAAGAAAGAGTGTGTTGAACACGATGGTGGCAATGACAAGCCTGTCTTCAAAGGTATTAAACCTGATGCATTGCAAAATTCATCTTTTTGGGCACCTTTGAAATCAACAACTCCGAAATGGTGGTTAATTACAGCATTGCTTATCATCGATACTTTTGTATCATTATTCGCCTTGCAGTTTTTAACCTCTGCAATTAGTTTCATAGCAATGATTCTAATAGGAGGATTAATTTGTTTTTTCTTATATTGTTTATATTTTAAATTATTTGAAAAATGAAAAAGTTTAGAAAAATATTTTGTCGTTAAAACGATGAATCTTAAATTAAGTTCAATTAAAAAGTAGTAAAAATGAAAACAACTAATGGTATGTTAGCAGATCTTACACAACATGAGATGCTGGAGGTCAATAGAGGAGGCAAAATATGTCCACAATAGTAAAAGATAACAACAATAATTATTTGGCCATTGCTTTCAAACACCTTTTGACAGCATTGCTGATTGCAATAATTGGCTCTTGGTGTTTTCAATTACTTTACCCTGCAATTGCTGGTATATTTACAAATACAGCTAAAAATGAAATAAATATAATATACTCTCATCTTGTATTTGTAGTATCAATCATTTTATGGTGTTGTTATAAGTTCCCTATTGTCAGACAATTCAAAAAACAACCATTGTCTACACTAACATACTATCCGATTATTGCTGTATTAGCTTTGATTTGCTTTATAATAGTAGGCTCTGTCATAGATATACCTAATTACTATCAGCATGAACTGGAGAGTATAATGCAAGAAAAATTCCTCTGTATATTGACAATGGGAGTTATCCAACCAATTGCAGAAGAATTTCTCTTCAGAGGAGTGTTTCTGAAAGAATTACTCAAATGGAAAAGTAATCCGTGGTGGGCTATAGGTGTATCCGCTATTACTTTTAGCATCATACATTTGAATTTTACACAGATGATAGGTGCATTGCCATTGGGCATAATTATGGGATGGTTATACTTTAAAACCCAAAGCCTGTGGCCTTCGATTATAATACATATTACGAACAACTCTATATGCTGCATACCGAGCAGCATTGATAGTCTCTCGTTTTTGGATATAATCTGCAACCATCCATTAATAGGCATACTTATCATTGTGCCTTTGAATAGCATACTGATATTTCTCATCATAAGAAAAATAAATTATAAAACAGAAAGATTATGAACAAACTTACAGATTTGACAACTTCCGAAATGAAAAAATTTGCAGGAGGATTTGGTGTAGGTGTTGTCGTCGGTTTTGTGGCTGTAGCTGCATTGTATTATGTAATAAAGAATGTCTAATGAACAAGGAATATAAAGAAAAAATCCTAAAGACTGGGTTGGAAGGTTTTTTAATAGGTATTGCTATAGGTGTAGCAGCTGGAATAGTCTATTTTTTCACTCACTAATTGGCTATACAATTCCTTCTTAGGAATAGAATATTTTGTCGTTCTAACGATGAATTTAAATTAGAAACTTAGTGATTAACCTTTCATGTTACTCAGGTATTTTGACCTGAGTAACTTATTTAAATTTATGCAAGTTTTACCTCCTGCTTGGATAGAGAAAACATATTATTATACAAATGACTTTGATTTAAAAAGTAAAATCTTAAAATTATGAAGTATTTAAATTTAGATATTAATCATTATCTTTCTGATAAGGATAAAGGAGAGAAACCGATAGTGATACTTATAAAGGGGGCTGTTATTTATCTTATTTTATTAATAGTCTCTATTCTTGTTATCAGCTATGCACATCATATAGGATGGCCTAATGAACTTAAGCCAAAAGAAAATATAACAAAAGACACAATACTAATGTTAATAGTAATTGGGCCGATCATAGAAGAAACAATACACAGACTATGGTTGTCATTCCACAAGACAGAAATCATTATCAGTGTAACTTGTATCTCTTTTTTCATTTTAGGAGAACTATATCACATAGACGACAAATATATTAGAATTCTTACAAAGTTAGCAATTGCATTTGTGATGGGATATCTTTTTTACAAGATACCGCAAGCAAGGTATGATAGTATCAAAAGTAATAAATATCTATATAGATCATTCATCTGGTTTTCTATCTTATGGTTTTCCCTAATGCATATAAATAATTACAATGTAGAAATGTATTACTTACCCTATCTCATCATTGCTTGTTTGCCACAATTAAGTGCTGGAATATTGTTTACTTATTTCAGGTTGAACTTGGGAATTTACGCAAGTATATTCGCACACATATTACTGAATGGAGTTACATATATTCTTTTATAGTATAAAAATGAGAGCGTGTTTCAAGTCCTGATTGTTTTTTCAAATTAACTAAAAACGTAACTACTCAGCATCCATATAGAAGTAACAACTCAGCATCCCCAAAGGAGTGCTGAGTTGTTACTTATCTCACTTAATCGGACAATGTTTTTTTAAATAGTAATAAATGATATACGTGAAAAATCCACCTAAGCACGCAGCAGAAATATCTATCCAGTCGATATTTTTAGTAAAAAACGCGTCAACGAATTCAAAGCCTATAAGAATTAACATGGATTCTAATATACTTCCAACAATGGATTGTTGCTTATGAGCACGAAGACATCCCTGTATGAAACACACTCCCATAGGGACTCCTAAAAAACTGGTGTAGCTATCTGAAATATGAAAATCACTTAAATGTCTGGAATAAGCATATGGTCTATATATAAAGTTCAAGAATATACAAAGTAAAAGCAGTACAAGACCAACACATATAAATAAGATTTTTGGCTTTTCTTTGATTTTGTTTACTATATGTAGCATAGGCGGCTTATTGATTATATTAATAGAAACTTTCCTTTGCGCTGAAAGCGCGAAATGCGAAAGGGCTGTACGTGAGTGCTGTCAATTAATAAGTTACATAAACATTGAGGTCTAAAAGACCAGCAATTATGATACATATTGCAATTTCAATGCTCCGAATATTATCGCCTTACATTAGACTGCTCTGAAGCTTTGCCCTTTTAAATGTATGACTTTCAGCCCTCTTTCTTTTCATCAAGTGGCGAGGAACTTGAGTTATAGTAATCAACTGATAGTGTTTTCTATCACCGAACTAACTGTTGCATTTAATAACAAATGAAACTCTGAAAGACTTAGCAAAAGTACAAATAAAATCTGAAAAACTCACTCCATTTGGAGGATTTTTTCGATTTGCAAGCAAAATTCCACTAAGCCTAATAGGTTGTGAATTTGAGGATGAAATTGATTTGTAAAAACATGAATATTCAGAATGAAATTTACAGAAGATTAAAGATGCATGAGTTGTTGCTGCATAGCAACACTGGAACACCAGAAGAGTTAGCACAAAAACTACATGTATCCAAGCGACAACTCTATAACCTTGTAGATGAATTCAGAGCAATGGGTGCATCTATAAAATATAGCAGAGAAAGTAAAACATATTATTATACAAATGACAAGAAATGCCATTTTTCAGCCAAGAAAACTTAATTTCGAAGGGAAAAACATTGTTATTTGAAATAAAAACAATATCTTCGCAGTCGGAAATATTTGCAATCATTCCGACCAAAACAAAATCAATATCTATATGCAAGATGCTGTAGTTAACAAGATTAAGAGTAAAATTGCCCATGGCAAGTTTGGAGAGGTTTACTTCGTGTCTTCCTTTCCGCAATATGATGTGGAGTATGTCACAAAACTATTGGCTATCTTTGAGAAGGAAGGTATGTCTTTTTGTACATATGGTTGACTCCTTAAAATGTAAGTGAAATGAAAAAAT